>OLNJ01000042.1_pt1 | contig 117577 bp, 116 predicted proteins | sample 1672191 | NCBI WGS metagenome assembly OLNJ01 (sample SAMEA3136657, study PRJEB25190) | human gut metagenome | biome: human gut; feature: human-associated habitat; material: faeces | place: Austria | collected 2013
CCCTTGTATTTACTGGAGTTTTCTAACTTGTCCTTATTATAACTCGACCATGAGGCGTAATGTTTGGCATCTGCACCCGGTAAATGTCATTGTATCTGCCGACCATATGATTGAAACGATGCTGCCAGTGCATTGCCACAAGTGGCATTCCATTATCATCATAAAATAGGAATCCTCTATAGCCGTCTATAGCTTTCTCCACTTTCGGTGCATTTCTATCCTCGATGATTGCCTGAAACATCTGTGCCACATCCTCTGTAATCGGCAATACTCTTGTTCCTGCATCCGTTTTTGTGGTTTCTATGATATATCGCATATCCGATGTTCTCTGCAGCTGGTGGTCAATATTTACAGTTCTGTTCTCAAGATCAATGTCCTTCAGCGTCAAGCCACAAAATTCTGATATTCGCATTCCCGTATGAAAGAGTATGTACACTACTTCATAGTATTTGCAGTACACCACATCGTCATGCACAAACTTTAGGAATTTTCTCATCTGGCCTTTGGAAATTGCCTCTCTTGTGACTGCGTCATTTACCAATACTCCGGCAAGCTGAAATCCGAATGGATTCTTTACCAGAATGTCATCATCCACCGCCATCTGAAAGTCTGGTCGCAACACTCCACGGATGGTATGAATGGAACTGTAGCTTTTGCCATCTTCCTGCTGCAATTTGATAAGGAATAGCTTTGCATCAGAAGTTTTCACACTTCGTATCGTCTTTTTGCCAAATGCTTCCTTTGCAAGTAATCTCTGTACTGTAACATATCCCTGTTTCGTACTTTGCCTTACTCCGGTCTTTGTTTTCAAATATCGGTCTACCAATTCACAGACTGTCATCTGTCCGTCCACGATATTTATAAGCAAATCTAAATCTGTGTTTACCTGTTTTTCCAACTCACGAAGGGAAAGGCATGGCTTTTTGCCCTTTGGAAGTTTATCCGTAGGTTCCAGTTTCCAACTGTATACAAAATGTGGTTTTCCATCAATATGATATTTATATTGATATTTTCCGTCTGCTCTTACACTCTCTCCCGGTCTTAATACTCTACGCTTGGAATCCCGCCTTGTCTGTCCTCTTCCTGCCTTTGCCATTATCCTCGCCTCCTCAACTCTGGATGGTGCAGTAGATATTTTTCAAACGCAACCCGGAGAATCAGCTTGCGTTCTCCGTAGTATGCCAGAAAATCTTCTCCATCCGTATTATTCAATAAATCATAAAATTTTCTCCGGCTCAAAACAAAATATTCAATTGCCTCAGAAGGATTCAAAATATCCTTTTCTGCTAAACTTGGTCTTGCCATAAAAGTACTTCCTTTCTGCCAAAAGTGGCTGTTTTCAAGGGTTTTCGAGGTCATCCTATGTTCGCTCTTATGCCCTGTAATAGCAACTACTTTCGGCAGATAAAAGGAACTATATTTCTGAAGAATTAAGAATAAATTCTTCGAACTTTGGGCGGATAATGAGGAATCGGTTTCCACAGTACACCGCCACCGTTCCAAGGTTATCCTCTGCAATTCTTCTCAGTTTCTTTATACCAATATTAAAATAAGCTGCTGCCTCCTTGATGGTGAGCATATACTTCTCACTAACAGGAAGCGTTTCATTGCTTTCTGCATTCATAGTATCTCTCCTTCCGACAAGGTGGTCACACAGCTGACTCCTTTGTACTATTTTTCCTTTTTTGTCATTTTTACTCTGATTCTGTGATATTTGCCCCCAGGGGCGGTCTGAATCTCTGTCACCTTTTATGCAGGGCAACGGTGCCGCCCCTTCACGCACAAAAACTGCGAATTTAAATGGGGTTTTAACCCCCAATACAGCAAAATACCATACAAAGGGCATACATCCCATTCAAGATGATAGAAATAAAATCAAACAATTCTATGATTATTTCCCTGCATCTGCCATCTGGATAACCTTGATTGCTTCATTTCTTACAATTTTTCCGTCAAGGAACTCAAATGCAAGATATCCAATCTGATCATACAGTACAAATTTTTCCAACAATGTTCTTACCGTCACAGGCTTTCTTCCCACAATCCAGTAATAAGAAAAGTCACCAAATGCAATCGGCTTAGTACCTGTTTCGATATCCGGCATATATTCCGAAATAATAACCTGTTTGCCAAGAATTGTATCATTTGCCTGATTCCACAAATAATTGCCATCGTTATCCTTCAGCTTTCTGAGTGCAAGTGCTGTCTTATCATTCATAAGCCAGATGCCATTTTTTCTGTATTCCTTATCAACACTAAAATATAAAGAAATCACATCATCATAAGTCAGCGTTTCTACTGTCAGTGCTGTTTTGGCTCCATCTGTATTATGAAGAATACCAGTAGGTTCATCTGCTCCGGTTCCATTAATAAATGCGTTATCCTCAGCTTTTCCAAATGACTTCCCAAGCTTTTGTGTCAGATACTTTTCAATATCAAATCCTGCGTCATTTACAAAATCCTCATCCAAAGTAACGATAGATGCCAGCTTATAGCTTTCAATCGTTTTTTCATCGAAATCTCCGGCACTTTCATATACCGGGATTGCAGCTCCCTCCGCTACAAATTCCGCCTTATCCTTGCAGTCCTTTGCAAAGATTTTGTAGCCATTTTTGTATGCACGAATAACTGTCGCTATCCTTCTTAAATCAGATTCCTTTTCAATTTCATTCATAACCTTTCCGGCTGCAACAGTCGGCATACTGTAAGTTCCTGTACTAATATCCCTGCCCTTTGCAAGAATATCCTCTCTCGCCTCTTTGTTTCTCATCGCATTCCAGAACTGAATATCATATTCCGGCTGCGCCGTAATCTGTGTATTACTAATCATATTCTTCTCCTCCTTAATTTCTGTCGCACACAGGGCATTTATAAAGTCCAAGTGTATTTAATGTCAGCTGTCTCCCAATCTCTTTCAAATGATTGCCACACTTCGGGCAATGAATTTCATACGCAAATGCCATTTCCTCTGTATGATCACTGCTCGCATGAAATCTGTACGTTCTCTTTATCTTTCCGGTCTCATCCCGGCTCAGTTCATCCGTCAAATACAAGCTGCACATTCTCTGTGCATATTCTTCAGTATAATAAGAATGGGACGCATTCAGCAATGTCCCTTCCTTATTCAGTTTTGTTAATGGAAATACCATAGTAAAATCCTCCTTCTTTCTATCGTCTGCATCTGTCACAGGTATACAGACCAAGTTTATTTGCATCATGGTTTTGAGCCATCTGCCTTAATACCGCACCGCACAAAGGACAGTGAATTTCTATGCTGTCAGTAGCATTCTGGCTCATCGGCTCTTTTGAATAAAGCCTGTAATAATTGGAAATAATCTCCGACAGATACATTCTACTGTTCTGCCGTACTGTTTCCTTGTCTGTTGATAAAAACATCGGTACCTTTTCCAGTCCATCTGTATCTCCATCAATCAGAGGATGGTATCTTATCATCTGCATCCACTACACCGCCTTTCCATCTAATCTTGTAAATCTGTCTCTGCAGAAATCCATTGCATCTTCATAAGTAGGGAACACCAGACACGAAAATCCATACTGCACTTTCCATATTGGAAAATCCTTGTCCTGCTTCTGAGATACCACCACAGGCAATCCTGCCCTTCCTTGCAATAAATCCTTGCATTCATACCCCTCTCTTGAAAACATCTTCTTATCAGAATCTGTCAACTTGAAGTCTGTTCCATAAAATATTCTGTGTGTCATGTTCTTCACTCCTCCTGCGTAATTTATTGTTTTTCCATATTTTAAGCGGAATAACTTATCGTAGCTGTCATAGCCTTGTGCAATCAGCAAATTACTATATTTCATCAGTTCTTCAACATTCTCGCCAATCAGCTCTCTTGGAATATCTCTGACAGTTTTTACGATGATGCATTCGGTCATTGTATCTCCATACCAGAGATATATTGTTGCCTTTTTCTTCATGCTGGACGTATGCATTCCACTGATTTCTACGTTAAATCCATTTCCAAAATCTCTGTAAATTACTCTTTCAAGATCTATAGTTGTTACTCTGTAATCAACTCCGAGGCTCTTACATAATGCTCGGATCATTGTGTCTCGTTTCGACATCTTCTTCTCTCCTTCCTTTTATCTGTGGGTAGCAGTTCTATCTTCCGAGGTAGCAGCAATTCTTGTAACTGCTACCCGGCTTATCCCTTGTTTACCAAGGGTTTCCGGCTATTCGGTAGCAGAAGGTAGCAGTTCTCACGGTTTTATAATCACAATTACTCTTTTTATATGCCGTTTTATTTCTACATTAAACTTTTTGTTTTTCAGCTAAGAAGTTAAAAACTCTGCTACCCATTGCTACCAATATACTCAATGCCTTGTGTTTACTGACTTTTCACGGGTAGCAGTACCTAAAATCACTGCTACCCGTACTGCTACCTCTGCTACCCGGCAAGGAACTCTGTTTCCTCATATCCGTATTCCTTGGCATAAAGTTCCTTGGTTTCCTCTGTTATCGTGAAATCTTTGTAATAGGTATTACCCTTCTGCCTTGTTGTCACATCAGCAAACGTACCACCAAGATATCCTGTAAGCTGTTCTCTGAACTCTTTTGCAGTTCTGGCGTAACCATGATTGTTCTCCCTGCACCAAGCCTGATATACCTTGTATATTCTTCCTGTGGTACAATGTCTGACAATCTTTCCATTCTCCCAAGGACACATGCATTCTTCATAAAAAGAAATCACTGTACTGTTTGCACTCTGGTAATCTCTTCTTGCCTCTGCAATGCTGTCCGGCTCTGTAAATCGATATCCATTTGCTATAACAGTCTGCAACGCTTTCACAGCTTTTTTCACAATGCCTCTGCGCTCTGCAAACATTTTTTCTAAAAGCTGCTTGTCCTGCTGTTCTTTCGGTATCACATTCGGACAATCCACCACCATAATGCGGTCATATACCCATTTGCCGTCATCTCCTCCGAACTTCGGCAGCCGGTTCATACAGAACCACAGCAATCCATTAAATGTAAATTCAAATGCCTGCTGTCCTTTAAATTCAGCAAAAAGGCTGTCCCCGCCTGTCATTTTCTTAAATGTTTTCAGTTCATCCACAGACAAAAAACTCATATCCGAACTTCCTGCAAGCCTTGTTCCATACACTGCCCCTGTTCCAAAGCGGGATTCAATTTCTTTCAGATCAATGCCTATAAAGTTGCCCCTGCCAAGCAGACGCTCCACAAGACTTTTAAGCTGTGACTTTCCTGTATCTCCCTGCCCTACAAGAAATAATGCTTTTTTCATTCGCCAGCCTTTCACATTGGAAATACAGACACCAATAAATTCCATCAACAGCTGCTTTACCATCTCATCTCCGTTAGTAAGCGTGTCCATATAAGAATCAAATACAGGTGTATCAATATCCTCATCTGACCATTCACAAGGAAGTTGTATGGTGGAAAGTATATCTGCTGAATGTGGTATCAGTTCTGTATCAGTTGCAGTAATCTTCAAAATTCCATTTTGGAAATTGATGATATCCTCATCTACATTCAATGCATCCTGACTTACATATGTAAGGTCTGTGGTAATATGCAAAAGCACCTCATTGACCTTACTCATCTTCACAAGTTCCTCGTCATAATCAGCAATATACTTCTTTATGATTCCAAGCAGCATATTATCTGCATAAAGCCTGTAACATCCACCTTCATATACATATTTCAAAAGTCCCTGTTTACCATTGTCCCGGACTAAAATATATTGCAGATGCTCTCTTACATATTTTGCAAGAAGCGGTACACTCACATATGGTTCTCCTGTCTGTTCATTAAACTTTATGAAATCAGGATGTTCCATTTTCGACCTGTGAAACACACCATTACAGGCTGAAATTCCTGCATTGATTGTGTTTTCCCTGTAATCGTCCCTTTCCCATTTGCTTCGGTATAAAGCAGAGCTGCGAAACACTTCATCAATCGCATCCGGGTCTGCTCCTGTCCTAAATGCTATCAAAGCACAAAGAGCAGCATCCGCCTCAGACTGGGAACCATATTCACTGAAATCACCTTTATCATAAAGCCGGATGAACTTGTCTCCGTTCTTCTGCTTACGAAGATCACAGACAATATCAAATACTGCCCTATCTCCATCACGCTTTGCACTGTACTTCGCTTTCGGCTTTTTTCTCATTTCCTTATCCAATGTGGTAAGAACCGCCTGTGTACAGTCAGCTATTGGCAGGCTGTTAATTGTGTTTCCTGTAAAAGTGCCATATCGGTTTGTAATATCACCGATATAAAGTTCCAATCCAATATCAGAGCGTTTCTGATAATATTCACTGTCCAGCACAAATCTCTTCCTTCTGTCATCAAAATGTACCGGAAGTTTTGTAATATCACACTGACCAATAATATGAATCCCTTTGCCACTTGGAGATACTTCTGCATAGGAAGAAAACCGAGATAACATAAGCTGTGCAAATGGATCTGAAATATCCTTATGGTCTATATCTAATAAGAAGAAGCCTTTCGGAATCTTCAAGCCAAGCCCCGATGCCCGAAACTGATTTCTGGCTGATTCTGCATCATCAAAAGATACCCATGTACCCTTATGTGCATCATCTGTTCCTGTAGCTCCTCCGTTTGCTGCGAATGGAACTTTGGTAACTTTCCCATTCCTGCCGGGTTTTGCTGACCATAAAAACCACAGATTTTTATCCTTTAATTCATCCACTGTCATATCTCCCATCCTGCTCACCTCCTCCTTTTCTGCAATTCTATTTAATGGTTAATAGACGTTCTTACAAGCCATTCTTTATAAGCTTCAATCGGAATCAGAATTCTTGCTCCGATTCGTATTGTCGGAAATCCCGGTGTCTTTACTAGTTCATATGCCTTTGGCAGGCTGATTCCCATCTGTGCAGATAATTCCTGCACATTCATAGTTGTTTTCTCCATAAGACGTTGCTCCTTTCTTTAGGGTAATGAAATACCGCCAGTTTTCCGGCGGTCTATCTCCATACTATTGATGCTTTTCCATTAGTTACCATTTGCTTAACGGCATTATATGCTGTCAGATCCTTAACACCCAGGTCATTTTTATTGTCAAGAAGTTCTTCCTTGTGCTTTAATCTGCGATTCAACCGCTGTCTCTTTCTGTCCTTAATCTTAATCACCTTCTCTCGTATGAAAATCCAATTATCCCATTATTTGCGGGAAACATTTTGTATGACATCCGCTGTCGTTTTCTCACTTATTGTGAGATTTTATATTTTATTTATATCACATATTGTTACCTATGTCAATCTACAATCTCACATTTTATGATATAAATATCTATAATTATTTAAAATCGCTTGTATTTTCTAACAGTTAGTGATATTATTCTCACATAGGAGGTGTGCTTATGTTTGATGAACGTCTGAAATCACTACGAAAAAAATGTGGATATACGCAGGTTTCACTTGCAGAAACCCTTGGTGTTTCCAAAGGAACTGTTGCTATGTGGGAGACTGGTAAACGTACCCCGGATTTTGAAACCTTAATCAGACTTTCTGATTTATTTGATGTGCGTACGGATTATATACTTGGGAAATCCAACGATTCATCATCAGCCAAATTGTCAGATGATGATATAGAACAGCTGGGACGCTGGGAACTGGAATCCGTTTATACTGATCTTATGAAATTGTATCTTTCTCTTGATTCCTTTGGGCAGAAAGATGTTGAAAACCTTATCAAATCCGAAGCGCAACGCTGCAAAGAACAAAATACTCTACAGGATGTTTCTAATATGGCAGTGCAGATTACTATAAAAAAATAAAGAATGAGGGTATTGACTGCTGCATGAGTCAATACCCTCATTCTTTATTTTACACTTCTAAATGCTGAATTTCCCGTAAGATTTCTAAGCAGAATCTTTCTCGCTGTCTTATACTCTTTTCCGATAAAGCCAAGTCTGAGCAGAAAACAGCGGAAAGCATATTTGTCATTGTCCGTTTCGGTCGGCTTTGATGATACCCTTTTTGCATCTCTTGCCATATCACACAGCCTTGAGATAAATTGCGTGTAGGCTGCAATCTCATCACTATCCGTTGTGTATGGAAACCATGTGAAGTTTATTTTTTCCTCTGTAATTTCAACTTCTGTGCTGTCCGTCCGAAATGCGCGTTGAAAAAGCATCTGCTTATTTGCTATGATCTTCTGCAAATTTTCCAATGCCGTATCCGTAAGGCTCTCTTTCGGAATCGCTATTGTCAGCTTCTCCTGTTGCACTGGCACTTCTTCCGTTATTTCCATATCGTCCTGAAACCCATGTTCCCGTAACTGCCGAATCAGGTCTTCCACTATTTCTTTTTCAGTTCCATCCGGGATATACAATACACCCTCTTTGTCCAGTCGGTATCCCGCAATATCGTATGCACAGCTTGGTACCCGTTCATAATGTGGTGCTGTCCCAAGTATGTTTCCAATCTCCTGTGCCAGTTTCGGTCTCTGCTTTGATTTCAATGTAAATCTAATTTCATTCTTCATAATATGTACCCGTCTTTCTTTTTCGGTAGTACATATATCACTCTGATGGCACAGAATTGCAAGACAATTCGGATTATATTTCTGCCAAAATGTACGCAAAAAACTGTGATTTTTATGCTGTTTTTTACACGTTTTTTCTGCGTATTTCGGTACTATCCGGCAAAACAAAATCAGCTAAAGTGATTACATTCAGCGGATATTTTCACATCAACCGACCTTGACGGGTATCCCCCCTGTTTAATTCTGCGAAAATTCGCACGAAGGGGGCCATCGGTCTTTATGAAGAAAGGGTGTAGAGATTTGGATGCCCCCTCCGCTTTAATCAAACTCTATATATTCAATTCAACTGTCTTTCTACTTTCTCAAATAAACTTCCTTCAAATTGTAACTATATTAAATACCCTCTGTCTAATCCATCTGCTATTCTACCATGCCAATCAATTGATAAATATTCCCTAACCGAAGAAAACAAATGCCATACAACATCTGCATAAATTGGATTAGCCACATATCCATCAAGATACCTATACTCTCTGTCTGTGTTTTTTTGTTTACGCAAAACATATATCTGATCAACTTTATATTTTTTCAAATTAACAGCTTCCGTCAATTTTAATCTTTCAGCTACAACATAGTAAATGGCATTAGGATTTCTGTTTTTTAATTGCTCGGCCGCAGTTGATGCACCTTCAAGCATTGTTTTATCAAGATATGTTTTGCACTCAATTGCTACTGCTGGCATATCAAAACTTTCATTTTCAATAACTGTCATTCCTCTACATTGAAATGACGCATTAATCGTAGCACCAATAACAAAATCATGATCCTTTTTTTCAATCATAGCGTGAGGTTGTGTTATCATCTCATAATAACTGGCACTTCTAAAGAAAATATCTTTAAACGCATGCGACTTGCCAATCAATGCATGTTGTGAATAGTCAGCAACCAAATCCTTGAATAAATAATACATAAATTCTTCAAGTGCTGACGAATGTAAATTTGAACGTGAATCAAATTGTTCTGCATATTGCTGTTGATCAAGAAAATCCTTATACTCATTAAATAATCTGACTCTCTCTTCTATAATTGCATAATCATTTTCATTTTTTATTTTTATAGGTCCATACAATGCTAAATTTGCTGTTTTCCACTCATTATATTTTACTCTTATTTCTCTAAGATACTTTTTAGAGATATCATCTCTATATTTTGTAGGGTGATTTTCCTTTTGCTCTAAATTATCTCCATGTACATAAACACTCATTTGTGATTTCTCTCCTACTCTTTTTCAAAATCAATTTGTTGAATAATATTTTCAGCAATACTTTTTGCCATAAGAGGGGGCACAGCATTTCCAATTTGGCTATACTGACATAAATAAGCCTCTCCCTCTCTTCCCTCTTTCATAAGCAATTTTTTGCTTACAACCGTTGGTTTTCCTAAAAATACATAATCATCCGGAAAAGATTGAATTCTCGCTCCTTCTCTAGCAGTAAAATTTCTATTTTTATATGGATGTACAAAATTACCGTAAAAAGTAGCTGTTATTGTATGGCAAATCTTATCAGGGTGCATTCTCCTATTATTTTGATCATAAGGTTTGTCCGATACTTCGCCATTTCCATTTCTTTTTCTCTGCTTTAATCTTTCATCTGTAATATCAGATACTGATTGTCCCCATGTCATTCGGCTAAAGCGTTCAACTAATCTTTTTGTATGTTTCATCGCAAGATGGTTATGTAATACTTTTGTTTTTTTTCGACACCATTTTTGATAATCATTGCTTGGTTTTTTTGTATATTCCATTATTTCCGCACCCTCTCGTGCCTCAATATCTGGAAGATCTGAAATTGCTTCCCACAATGTTGGACATTTCTTTAATTCATTGTTTTCTGCTGAAAAGAAGCTTAATTGCTCGCATTCATTTGTATTGAAAGCCACATAATGTGTTTTTTTAGGAAACGGATTCGTTAACTTTTGTTTGGAGGCAATCAAGATGAACCGTTGTCTCATTTGTGGAACTCCATAATCGCTTGCAGTTAAAATATCTCTATATACATTATAGCCTAATTTTTCAAATTCACTTTTAATGATATCCACAACTCGTTCCCCAGACTTTGTTTTTGCTTTTGCTATATTCGGAACATTTTCCATTACCATCACTTTAGGGTTGAAAATTTTTGCCATCCTAATAAATTCTATAAACAGAGAATTCCGTGGATCCTTAGGATCACCTGCATCTTTAACACATATAGAAAATCCCTGACAGGGTGGTCCCCCTATTATAATGTCAGGCACAGGAGTTACATTTTCTCTCAAATATTTTTCATCAAAAGATTCTATATCCCCCAACATCATTTTAGCTTTAGGATGATTAAAAGAAAAAGTATCTGCTGCCCATTTATCGTGCTCAATTGCAGCAACCACTTCACATCCAGCCATTTCAAATCCTAAACTAAACCCTCCTGCTCCTGAAAATACATCAAACACAACTGGTTTCATTCTTTCACCTCATTTATTTCAACAATATCACCTATCTCACATCCCAAAGCGCAACATATTTTTCCTAGTGTTTCCATGGATACTGGTTCATTTTTACCCATTTTGGCAACAACATTTGTACTGATTTGAGCTTTTTCTCTTAACTGAGTTTTATTTATTTTTTTATCAATCATAAGTTTCCACAGTTTTGCATAGCTAAAAATCACTTTAGCACTCATATTATAAATTCCTTTCTTCTATATCAAGCTGCATTTGTTTGATTGCTTATTCTATTATCAATATTATCTTGAGTTTTGTCAATATTATCTTGATATTTTGCAATCCCTAACCTGTTGATGTACTCTATATTAAAAGCCACATTCCCGGTAGCTTTCCTACCAACGACTGTGGCTTTATCATATATAAATTATTTTACTAAGAAATTCATTAACTTTATTTTGTTTACCCAACAAATTATTTAATTTTTCTCAATCTATACTATTATTTTAATTTGCTTTGTATATGCAGTATACCTTTTGCATCACAAAAAGTCAATGCTGGCGCAAACATTTGTTCTTTTTGTTTTACCCCTTAGTTGTCTTTTACTACTAAGGATTTCTCCCCACACCTTTGCCTTTATCCCGATTCCGTCCATGTGCCTTAGTAGTCGAAACCGTAGTAATTCCAAGGCTTTCCGCCATATTCTGCCCTGTATTGCCCCAGTCTGCGAAGGTATGCATTATCATAAAACTGGAGTGCCGTGGCATACGAAAAGTATTTTTATCATTGTTGCATAACCTCGCATTTCCTTGTTTTTCTTGGTATTTCGGGCTTTGTGAACCCTTGTAAAAAATTGCTTTCTGGCATAATTGGTCTGTTATGGCATGTGTAGTTTGCAAAAGGTGTAAAATAAGGTATAGATTTCACAATTTTATAATCAGTTCCATCTCTATCTGTTATATGTCCAATGATCCAGATACCACTGATGCAGTTCCTCCGTTGTCCTGCAGCACTCTGTAATCTGTTTTCCCTCAGAGATCCACTGACAGGTTTCTCTACGAAATGTATCAATATCCAGAGCATGAAATTTATATATTCCTCCCCGTCTATGCATGACTTCATCATCACACTGGAACTCAAAATAATCATCCCCATCCAAAATGACCTTTCCTGTCAGATTCCATACTCCTGACCACGGAGGATCATCCCCTGGAACACAGATGGACAGCCTTCCATCTTCCTGAATAAGAGGCGCTACCGCAATATTTTTCATTCTTGGTATATACGGTTGTTCAAACCAGTATGCTTTTTTCTGATTCATTTTTCCTCCCCAGCTTAGCCAGCAATTCTATAAATCTGAACTTAGCAAAAATGTATTTACGCTAACAATGTAAATATTATAAATCCTTTTGCATAAAATGTATTAACGCAACTGAACTTTTTTCAACCTTCAAAATAACATGCCTATCTGTAATCCCTCGCCACATCCATATACTCCCGTCTTTCCTCTTCCGTAGAATCTTTTATTGCCAGTGCCCTCATATTTTCACCTACTTCACCATGCCGGAGTTACTTCTATATTCCTCGTTTAGCTCCCGTAGTTCTTTTTCTCCATTGATATATGGCTCATAAAAAGCATCTACGGAGCCTCAGCCCAGGTTATCACATCCGTTGCAGAAATCACATGCTCCGCCGCACTGATTTAATCCTTCCTGTACAATGCGGATTCTCTCTTCTTTTGTTGTATCCTTGATCAATATGCTTTTGTTCTTCATTTCAATGCCTCCTACTGCTCATCGCTGCCCCAAAGGCCGCTTCTTCCTCACATTCTGTCACTGCCAGCTCTGCGCCAAACATTTCCTTAATGATCTCACAGAGCACCGGATTTTTTCTGAGACCATTTCCAGCCCCGGCTATACGATTTACTTTTATCCCCGTTCCCTGGCAGATAATCTGATACATCTGATAAAGTTCTCTGCTCATTCCCTCCAGGACTCCATAGGCAAAATATTCCGGAGTAAAATTATCAGAAAACAGATTCATCACGCTGCCACTTATCTCCGGATCTGTTCTTGTACCGTCAAAGGTTGTCTCTATCTTAAGTCTTCTGTTTTCACTCTGTCTGGCATTTAGCTCTTTTCCTTTCCACGCCAGCTTTTCTATTATTTCATATAAGGGCTCTTCTATCCCTTTTGCTTCTTTCATAAACTTTCTGAAAAACTGTTCCAGAAGGGCATATGCTTTTCCGCCACATAAGGATGCACCTGCGAGCAGATATTTTCCATCCAGAAATGGTCTGGCTTCAATTCCGTCCGTCTCAAAAAACTTTTCCGAAAGAATCGAGATCTGACCACCGGTTCCCATATTTATCAATGCCGTGTTTTCCCAAGTTCCTGCTGCTCCCAGAAAACTTGCCTGATTATCTCCTATTGCTGTTGTCACTGTGCAGTTTTTGTACAGGCCAAGTTCCCGGATTTCCATACAGGTTTCCGGAAGCCAGCTTTTATGAACCCCTTCTTTTTCCAGTATTTCTGTTTCAAAACACATTTTACTACCGTCAAAAAATCCAATTCCCGCCGCATTGCTGACATGCATAAGCGGTGTTTTTCGTCCTGTAAGGTACATTCCGAAGCAATCCATGATCGTACAAAAACTTACTGCTGATTCCGGAACCAGATTGTGCCGCATATTATAAATGTGTGTAACTATTCCATATCCGGACGCTGTTCTGATCTTGTATTTTTCCCGGATTTCTTCTGTTAACGGTAATTTATCTTCACAGAGGTTTCCTCTCGAATCCTGCCATGTGTACAAAGGGCTGACACATTTCCCCTGTTCATCAACATAAACGATCCCATGCATCTGGCCTGTAAGTCCTACTCTTTTGATATCCGGATATTTATTTATAAAACAGTCCAGCAGGGCTTCAGCTTTTTTCAAAATCTGCTGTGCATCCTGTATCCGTTCCCATTCATGTCCGGTCTGAATAAAACAATCATTTTGTATTGTTTTTGTCTCCAGTATTTCCGGTCTTTTCTCTTTTTTATCTTCCAGAACAATCCCGCTGATCGTTGTTGTTCCAATATCAATTCCTGCTATTTTCATAAATTCATGCCCCTTTGCCCCCTATTGCACTTCTACTCATTTAAGTGAGCCTTATCTTTCTCCGGAATTATCATACTCTTTCTCAATCCACGTCATGATCACATCCACCAGATAATCCTGCTGTATCTGGCTCAGCTCCCTGCCAGGCTTTATTTTATGCCATTTATAAATACAGCCACGACAGCAGGTTGCAGTTGCGTGCTGTGCGATAAATACCGGATGCCCTTTCATCGGAGTCTGTTTTCCGTCATTCGGAATAAATGCAGGTGCCTCACGTTTTGCAATAAAATCTGCCGCATGCTGTCTTATCACATCCATTCCTTTTTCATTGATATAGTCTATATCCTTCTGCTTCAGATGAAAACTGCTTCGGAATTTTGAATTTTCCAGATATTCAAAAAGCTGCTTATACCATTCATCCTTTGTCATAACCTGCCACCTTAAATCCATACTCTACCCATCCGTTTTCCCATTCTCCACGGATCAGATAGAGCATATTCTCTCTTACATCCTTAAGTATATATTTATTCTCTGCTTTTTCTGTTTCCACTTCTGCTCCTGCTACAGGATCAGCCTCACCGATAAGTTCTGCAGGAAATGCCGTTACTATGATTTTTTCCGGCGTTGTATCAAATAGCAGTTCCATATCTGTCATTTTTTCTATATTCACATCCGAAATATCTTTCCAGTTTGTAACTGGTGTACTGTCGCCTGCTATCTCCTGTACAGTTCCACCCTTGCCTGTATATTTCCAGCTATATCCACCCTGTGCTGCCGGAAGTGCTTCACTGACTTCTCCATAAGATGTCGTATAACAAATATTAAGATATGGTAACTCGGCCGGATCTTTTCCTGGATATATCTGGTCAAGAAGCTCCTGATACTGATCCGCATCGGAAGTTTTTCCCTCTTTAAGTACCTTGATCTTCGTCACTCCCGGATACTGACCCGGATAAGATTCCAGCATAATCCCATCACCATAAATTGCAACAATATTTCCATTTTTAAGCTCTTCCTTTGAAATCTCTTTTCCATTTTTATCCAGGATCTTATCCGGCATTGTCACTGTAAATATATTTCCAGTGTCCTGATCGACCATCAGACTATTATCTTCTTCATCTGAAATATACATGGCTTTTATCGGCTTTTCTGTCGTATAGCTTCTGTTTACCATAAATACAGCTCCGGCCACCAGAATTACAATAATTATGACCCAGATTCCTTTTTTCTTCATAAATTTTCACCTCTGTCTTTATTCTAATAAAATCTTCTCCAAATATCAATGAAATATGATCTGTAAAATAAAAAGGATCATGTATTTCTACACGATCCTTTAAATTCTTTTTCATTGCTTTTTGTAAAAAATTCTTTTGCGGTTTATGCTCTTTCCATAGCCTCTTTATAATCTTTTGTATCTGTAAAGATTTCATTCTTCCATGGATTCTTTTTCTGCATTTTTGCTCTTTTCAGAATGTAAGCAAAAACAAATACATTCACTGCAAATGATACAACAGAAATAACTCCCTGTGCTGTAGGCTCAGCAACTGTCGGCATGCTGTTTCCCATAGCTGCTGCAATGCCACCCTGACCATATACAGATGTAACCGTTGTAAAACGGCTTGCATCCTGGAACAGCGGGAATACCTGTGCAAACATACACCAGAGTGCCAGTGTATTTGCACGGTTCTGGATCCAGCCACCCTTATTCCAGAGTGCTGCTGCAAACGTAGGTGCCAGCAGAAGTGCCAGGCCACAATACCAGGAATGTGTCGGCAGATTCAGATATGTATACTGGAAATTCCAGATATCATAGGCCAGAACATATACCCAGATCATATCCGGCCACAGCATGTCTTTTTTGTCTTTTGAAGAATAAATTCCCCACCAGCCTGTCATGCAGAAGATATTAAAAAGACCTGCAAGTCCGTTTAATACGTTCCACCAGCCTCCATAAAGCCACACGCCCTCAGAAGACAGCCACCAGCCTCCGGCCAGAGAACCGGCACGAATCGCAGACTCAAAATCAGAAGCAACCGCGATCAGGATATTGATCGCAACGATGATAAACGGAAACGCTTTAAATCCCTGAGATTTTCCAAGTTTTCCCCAGTGATATTTCAGTATCATAAATCCGATACATCCAGCTGTAGCTGCATACAGTTTCGCATAATGGAACCAGCTGTTCATATGTACATAAGTGTCATTTTTCAGCGCCCACTCAGCGCCTGCTGCTGCCCCTGCATAAATAGCAATAAAATATACAGTCAGTGCTGCAGGAAGAACCAGGAAACAGGCAATACCTCCTGCTTTGGATCTTCTTGCGATCTCGTTCATTACGACAAGTCCGGCAAACACCAGCAGCCATCCCAGAAGCTGCCATCCGGCTGTCTCTCCATAGATTTGAAAAAACATACTCTCTCTCCTTTTCCCGAAACTGTGAACAGTTCCTTATTCTACTTCTATTTCCTTAATGTTGAATTCGTTTCCCTGCAATAAATACGTATGCTCACTGCCGCAGTAAGGACATATCTTTCCATTTGCTACTGTAGGATATGTCTTTTCACAGTTCTCACAATACGTAATCGCAGGTAACGTTTCCACCACTAATTCAGATTTATCGAACAGAGGACGCTTCTTAGCCGCCCATGTCCAGCAACTCTGCAGATAGGACTCGATCACTGTCGAGACCTCCCCCAGCTCAAGTGTGACTTTGCGAACGTGTGTCACTTTATTTTCTGCAGCCACCTTTTCCAGATGGTCCATAATATGAAAAGTTACTCCAAGCTCGTGCATAATTTTGCTCCTTTATCTGAGAGCTGCTGCACAGCTCTTATTTTTTCTTTTTAAACTTAACTTTGATCGACTGTTTTACCATATTCGGTAAAATGTATTTCAGCTTATCTTCGGATGCGCGCATAACAGAAGCACCCGGAAGCTCTCTGTGCAGATGAATCGCATCAAACACACATCTTGTTGTGCAGACACCACATCCGATACATTTATTCGGGTCTACTACGGAAGCACCGCATGACAGACAACGGGAAGTTTCTTTCTTCACCTGTTCCTCTGTAAGGCTGGAAGACAGATCACGGAAAGTTTTTGCCTGTGCTTTTACATCCGCTTTCATCGGAATCTGACGGCTGGATGTATCGTACTCATCTACTTTGATATTCTCCTTATCCAGTTCAATAAAATCGCGGCGGTTACGGCCAATTGTCAATGTACAGTTTTCATGTACATAGCGGTGAAGGGAAATAGCTCCCTCACGTCCTGCTGCGATCGCATCAATGGCAAATTTCGGTCCGGTATATACGTCACCACCTACAAAAATATCCGGTTCTGATGTCTGGTAAGTAAGTCTGTTTGCAATCGCGCCACCATTCGGGCGAAGCTCTACATGAAGATTATCCAGCATATGTCCCCAGTCGATTGCCTGGCCTACAGAAAAGATCACATGGCGGCACGGAACTGTTATTGTATTATTCTCATCATATTCCGGTGAAAATCTTCCCTTCTCATCAAATACACAAACACATTTTTTGAAGAGAATACCTCTTACATGTCCGTCTTCTTCCAGAACCTCTTTTGGTCCCCAGCCACAATTCAGCTCAATGCCTTCTTCCAGTGCTTCTTCGATCTCTTCATTACTTGCCGGCATTTTTTCTCTTGTTTCCAGACAAAACATGGAAATCTTGGCATCTGTACATCTGCTGCTGATTCTTGCAGCATCAATCGCAACATTTCCTCCACCGACAACTACAACATCACCTTCCAGTGCAAAACTTTCTTTCGCACCGGCTTCTCTTAAGAAGTCTACAGCTGTATAGGCACCGCTGGCATTTTCTCCACTGATTCCAGGCTTTCTTCCCCTCTGACATCCGATTGCCGCGTAAAAGCCTTTGTACCCCTGTTCTCTTAATTCTTCAATCGTGATATCTTTTCCGACTTCAACACCACAGCGGATCTCTACGCCAAGCTGACGGATCACATCAATTTCCGCTGCCAGAAGATCCTTCTCAAGTTTATAAGATGGAATTCCATAGCGAAGCATACCACCAGGCTCTTCATTTTTCTCAAAGATCGTTGGTTTGTATCCGGTCAGTGCAAGATAATATGCACAGGAAAGTCCCGCCGGACCACCTCCGATGATCGCAATTTTTTCCTCAAATCCGCCTTTCAGTGAAGGAATGGTTTTCTTCGGAATATAGCGTGTCTCTGCATTCAGATCTCTCTCTGCGATAAAGCGTTTTACTTCATCGATCGCAACTGCCTCATCAATTGTACCTCTTGTACAGGCATCTTCGCAGCGACGGTTGCAGACATGTCCACAGACAGCCGGCAGCGGATTATCTTTTTTGATCAGTGCGAGAGCCTCATCGTATCGGCCTTCCTTCGCAAGCTGCAGATACCCCTGCACACCAATATGTGCAGGACAGGCTGTTTTGCATGGTGCTGTACCGGTGTCATAGCAGTTGATACGGTTTGTATCCCGGTAATTATGAGACCACATATGTTCTCCCCATGGCTGATCACCTGGAAGCGGCATACGTGGATATGTAATTTCGCAGCCTTCTTTGTCGCACAGCTTCTGTCCAAGTTTAACTGCGCCTGCCGGGCAGCTTTCCACGCATTTGCCGCAGGCTACGCATTTACTTTTCTCTACCTTGGCAATATAGGCAGATCTGGACATGTTTGGTGTGTTGAACAGCTGTGAAGTTCTGAGCGCATAACAGACATTCACGTTACAGTTACAGATTGCAAAAATTTTATCCTTGCCATCAATGTTTGTAATCTGATGCACAAATCCATTTTCCTCTGCCTGTCTGAAAATTTCCAGAGCTTCTTCTTTTGAAATATAGCGTCCGTCTTTCTGGGTCTCCACAACATAGTCTGCCATATCTCCAACCGCAATACACCAGCCTTCCGGATCATCTGCACATCCCTCATTATGAGTCAGACGGGAACGACGGCAGGAACATGGACTGGCAGCATATTTTCCGTCATATTTTTCCAACCAGTAGGAAATATGTTCCAGGTCAATCGATTCATTCTCCATCTCGATCGCTTTTTCAACAGGAATTACATGCATACCAATGCCGGCGCCACCTTCCGGAACGAACGGTGTGATCTTCTCCAGCGGAAGGCGGGACATATGTTCAAAAAAAGTTCCCATTTCCGGATTTGATTCCAGTACACTTGCGTTCATGTTGAAGAATTCTGCACAGCCAGGTACATACATTGGCAGAACATACTGCTTTTCATGTGCCGCATTTTCCCAGTTGTATTCCAGAAGACCTTTGCGTGACATTTCTTCCAGCAGTTCTTCACATTTTTTCTCTTCCAGGCCGGAAATCTTTACGATCTCCGGAAGTGTCTTCGGTTTTCTCACTCCCAGTTTCAGTGCCAGCTCTGCTTCCTCATCTGTAAGCACACCGGCCAGTCCCCAGTATTCCGGATCATTTCTTGTAATTTTTTTCAATCCTAATTTCTGCGGAATACGGTCTGTGATCTTTTTGCCCAGTTTCGCAATAGGCTTGCGAAAAGGTTCATTCTGATCCGGCACAAACTCCGGATATACATAATCCGGATACAGTTCTTTGTCGAGATCCTTTTTCATCTCTCTTTCCTCTCCTCTTTCCTTTATAATTTCCAGTCAGTAACCTGCCTGTGAAGCCAGTTTGTCCACACTTCCATGCCTTCTCCAGTCTTGGCACTGACCGGGAAAATTTCTGCTTTCGGATTTCTCTGATGAATATAATTCTTCACCAGTTCCATATCAAAATCAAAATACGGCAGTACATCAATCTTATTGATCAATACCGCATCACAGATTTCAAACATCAAAGGATATTTCAGTGGCTTGTCATGTCCTTCCGGAACAGACAGGATCATTACATTTTTAGAGGCACCCGTATCAAACTCTGCCGGACATACAAGATTTCCTACGTTTTCCAAAATTGCCAGATCCACATCTTCAATTCCCAGGCCTTCAATTCCCTGTTCTGTCATCTGTGCATCCAGGTGGCACATTCCACCGGTATGCAGCTGGATTGCCTTGACTCCCGTTTCAGCAATCGTCTGTGCATCTACATCTGAATCAATATCCGCCTCCATGACTCCGATGCGTATCTCATCCTTCAGGACATTTATCGTTCCCTTCAGTGTCGTTGTCTTACCTGAACCAGGAGATGACATCAGATTCAGCAGAAACACACCTTTTTCTTTCAGTTTTTCTCTAAGTTTGTCTGCCTGTCTGTCATTGTCTGCAAACACATTTTCTTTGATTTCCAGAATTCTAACTTCTCCCACCTGCTCTAATTCCTTTCATTAAAATTTCTACCATCTGTTTCTTTGCCTGCTCATATGTCAGTTCATTCTGATACAATACATCTGTTTCCATGAAAGAATATACCGTACCCTTTACCATTGCCATCACAACTGGTATAGATACTTCTCTTATCAGTCCTGCCTCCATACCTTCTTTCAGATATTTCTGTGCCTGATCCCATCCACGGTTTACTGCCCGCATCAGATGCCGATATGGTTTCGGATATTTTTCTGACAGTTCATAGATCCGGCTCAGACCGATATTGTAGTATTTTTCCGGAAGCGCACACAAAAGCTTTTCAAGTTTCTGTATGACATCCAGACTGGTATCCTCTTCCAATTCTTTCCGCATACTGTCTAAATCAGCTGTATAATAGTCAGCCACAGCAACCAGAACCGCCTGTTTGCTTTCAAAGACGGTATATATTGTCTTTTTGCTGATTCCCAGCTGCTTCGCCAGATCATTCATTGTGAATTTCAAACCATTCTTTGAAAATTCTCTGATTGTTGCCTCAATGATTTTTTCTCTCATTTTTCCTCCGCCTGGAAACTCGGAAACTCTTTTCGGTTTTCTGGTTTCCATCATTGTATCATTTTGTTAATATATTTTCAATTTATATTATTAAATATTTTACCACTACACGTATCTCCTATTGAAACCCTTACACTTTCGTGATAGTATATCCCATTAGACATTACCATATATAGAAATTCAAGAAACAAAACAGGAGGAAGTATGAATCAAAAAAGTACATCTGCTCCCGTAGCAGAAAACAAAATGGGCACCATGCCTGTAGGGAAGCTTGTTCTGAACATGTCTCTGCCAATGATGATCTCCATGCTGGTACAGGCATTGTATAACATTGTTGACAGCATTTTTGTGGCCATGCTGTCAGAGAACGCGCTGACTGCCGTTTCCATGGCATTCCCTTTGCAGACACTTCTCATTGCGGTAGGTGCAGGAACCGGAGTCGGTATGAACGCACTGGTTTCCAAATCTCTTGGTGAGAAAAACTTTGAAAAAGCCAACCGTACAGCCGAAAATGCAGCTTTTCTGTACGGCTTAAGTTATCTGGTATTTCTGGTACTCGGACTTACTGTTGTAAGGCCTTTTTATGCAAGTCAGATCCATGGTTCCGATCCTGAGATCATGAAATTCGGAATCGAATATCTCAGTACCGTTATAATATTTTCCTTTGGTCTTTTCGGACAGTTTTTCTTTGAGCGACTGCTTACATCCACAGGAAAAACCATTTTCAGCATGACTTCCCAGTTATGCGGAGCCATCACAAATATCATTCTTGACCCGATCCTGATCTTCGGTCTTCTTGGCGCACCGAAAATGGGCGTGACCGGTGCAGCTGTTGCTACAGTGATCGGTCAGTGTGTGGCCTGCATCGTTGCCGGGCTCTGCAACCACAGATTCAATCATGAAGTCCGGTTAAATTTCAGAGGTTTCCGTCCGGAGCCACAAATCATCGGACATATTTATGCAGTAGGTATCCCGTCCATTATCATGCAATCCATCAGCTCTGTCATGACCTACTCCATGAATCTGATTCTTGTAAACTTTACAGTTACAGCAACTGCTGTATTTGGTGTGTATTTCAAACTGCAGAGCTTTTTCTTCATGCCTGTATTCGGGCTGAACAACGGAATCACACCGATCATTGCATACAACTACGGTGCCCGCCATCGAAAACGTATGCTCAAAACGGTTAAGGTCAGCATGTTCATTGCATTCTGTTTTACTTTTGTAGGCTTCCTTGCCTTTGAGTTTATCCCGAAAACTCTTCTGGGACTTTTCAGTGCTTCTGATGATATGCTCTCTATCGGTGTTCCTGCACTTCGCATCATTGGAATCCATTATCTGATCGCATGGTTCTGTATCATCGCAGGAACTGTATTCCAGGCACTGGGAAAAGCTGTATTCAGCATGATCGTTTCTATTATGCGTCAGCTCTTTGTACTGATACCTGCTGCCTATATTCTTGCTTCCGTTGGCGGACTCCACGCAGTATGGTGGGCATTCCCGATCGCAGAGGTTATTTCACTGATCGTATCAGTAACTTTCCTGATGATCATAAACAAAAATATCATTCAGAAAATTCCGGAAGCATAAAAGCTTCTCATATTTCTCACCACACAGAAGCAGCCTGTATTTTCCATCTGAACAACGGAAAATACAGGCTGTTTGTTATTATAATGCTATTTTTACAGTTCTTTCAGCATTTCAGCAAGCTCTTTCATATACTTTGGAATCAAAAAGCTCTGCGGGCAGTGGTCTGTACAGGCTTTGCATCCGATACATGCAGAAGGAAGTTTCTCTTCCGGAAGCGCTTTCAGATGTGAAAGTCTCCATGTGCCACCAATTTTTGCCTCATTATAATTCTTAAGAAGGAATGGAATATCCAACCCTTTTGGACAGTTCGGTGTACAGTAACGACATCCTGTACAGGCAACTGCAACGGATTCTCTCTGGATCTTAGCTGCTTTTCGGATCAGCTTCTGATCATCCTCTGATAATATCCGATTCTCTGAAAATGTACGGATATTGTCATCTACCTGACCTTCTTCTGACATTCCGCTTAAGACTACCTGAACCTGATCAAGGCTCATTACCCAACGCATAGCCCAAGATGCAAGTGATGCTTCCGGTTCTGCTGCTTTGAGCTCTTTTGCAGCTTCTTCCGTAAGATTTGCAAGAAGACCTCCATGCACCGGCTCCATAACCATCGCCGGGATATCTGCTTCTTTGAGAATCTCATAAAGCTCCTTTGCATCGCCATAATACCAGTCATAATAGTTCAACTGGATCTGCACGAAATCCCAATCATATAATTTAAGAGCCTTTTTCAGTGTTTCCGCACTTCCATGGAAAGAAAATCCCAGATACCGGATCTGTCCACTTTTCTTTTTTTCATCGAAAAATTCCACACATCCACTTTTCAGCATTTCATCTGCAAAATGATCCTGAATTCCATGAAGCAGATAAAAATCGATCCGGTCCATATTCATGCGCTTCAGCTGTGTATCAAACTGTTTCCGGTAATCCGGTTCTGTCTGGAAATTAAACTTATCCGTAACATAATAGCTGTCTCTTGGATACTCTGCCAGTGCTTTTCCAAGAAATTCCTCAGACTTGCCGCCATGATAAATATAAGCTGTGTCATAATAATTGACCCCCTGCGCCATACATTTATCAATCAGTTTTTTTGCGGCATCATAATCAATACAGGAATCATTTCCTTCCTGCACCGGAAGTCTCATTGCTCCCATTCCCAAACGGGAAAGCTTGATTCCATCTTTAAATTCTTTATACTGCATATGTTCCGCCTCCGTTCGAAGTTGTTTCAATCATTCTGCTGTTTCAAAAATCATTGCATATAATTATACAGAATTATATAAAGTTCAGCTATGACTTGATAAAATCAAATAAATCGACTTCATTTAATCTTATTCTGTTTGTCAAAACACTCATCCACCATAGCAACAATGTCTGCGTCAAGCCATCCTTTTTCTGCCATATCCTTCAAAATGCCGTAAGCTTTTTCATGCGGCATTCCCTGCTTATAAGGCCGGCTTTCTGTCAAAGCCTGATAAATATCCACACACGCCATGATGCGTTCCTGTGTATTCAGCTCAGAAGACTTTTTCCCAAAGGGATAACCTGTACCATCAAGACGTTCATGGTGAAATGCAGCCCAGTCGCGTATTTCTTCAAAATCATCAATTTCAGACAGGATATAATATGTATATGCTGCATGATGTTTCATAACGGCAAATTCTTCATCTGTCAGCCGCCCTGGTTTTTCCATGATTTCATTTCCAATGGCAATCTTTCCGATGTCGTGCAGTGCCTTGATCTCGTCAAAGCTTAACTCCTGTTTTTTCCCTGGTACAGATATTCTGTGCTGTTTTCACCCCAGGTCTTTGAAATTTCTTTAAAAAAATCCTCCACATATTCAGCCGGAGCAGAAAGCCCTATGCGGGACTGAATCTTGTGCTCTCCATCTCTGTTATCCGTGCGCGGTTTTAATAATACAGCATACTGCCCTCTCTCTTCGTAGTTGTAACGGACCATCAGAATATTGGCAAATTTCGAGCTGCCCATCGCCCCGTATCGGAAATAAAATTTTGCCATTTTTATTGTTTCTCCGTTGTTTTTTATTTTATCTTATCTTCTTCATCCCCCACAAAAACCCCTTCCCGCACCGTACATCCACATCCCGGAAGTGATTTCCTTCATTCCATTCCAGCGTGCAGTCGATTTTTTCATTTGTGATGTACCAATCACTGGCCTCCCTGATGCAGTTTCCCACCTGTGCCATCACTGCATTCCGTGTCTTTTCTTCACGGTCTCCAAGACTTAAATAAATATGTCCTGTTCTGATCGGATTTCGCTTCATATAGTCCAGCCATTCCGGAAACCAGACGGAAGGTGACATGGCTGCAATTGCGGAAAATTTCGTAGAAAGTTCTGGCTGGTATGCGCTCCACAGAACAAACAGTCCGGCCAGAGAATATCCGCCCAGAATAACCGGAATATCTGGATTATTTTCTTCCAGATTATATTTTCTTTTCATTTCCGGTATCAGAGTTTTTTCTATAAATAAAAGTGTCTCCCCGGCACCATTTCCGAAACTTTCTTTTCCAAATACAGCCGGTGCGTGCCAGGGTGAAAGATCATGATTCCAGTCCTTTACCAGAAAGGAAACCAGAAGAAAACTTTTTTCTGTATGAGATTCCATAAACTGAACCTGCTGTTCCAGCATCTGCGCGTGGGGCTCATTGACCGGCTGGATCAGCAGATACTTCGGATTCTTTTTCTCATATATGTAGCAGGAAATTCCGTTGATCATACAAATTTCTCTTTCCATAAAATCTGATTTCCTTTCCCTTTTTCGCAGCCAAGCAGGCTTTACCTCTGATTCAGTGCTCTCCACCTCTGAATCCGGAGATCACCTCCAGCATCCGATCCATATCCTGTGGTTTCTCGATAAATCCGTTCATTCCTGCTTCTGTGCTTAAGTCTCTCGCTTCCTGGGATACACAGGCTGTCATGGCTATGATCGGAACGGTTTCTGCATCTGATTTTCCGGATAGACGGATGCCCCTGGCAGCATCGTATCCGTTCATCACAGGCATCATAAGATCCATAAGGATCACATCATAGGTTCTCTCAGGTGCATCCGTGAATTTCTTTACAGCCTGCTGCACAGCCGCTCCTGCTTTTTTTCTGTTTTCTTCCAGAATCTGCGGATCCTGACATTTCCGGTTCATTTCTAGAATTCCCATGATTCCGTTTAATGGTGTCCGCATGTCGTGGGACATGTTATTGAGAAAAATCTGTTTGGCGCGTCCTGCCTGATGTGCTTTTTTCAGAGCTTCCTGCTCTTTTTCAAGTGCCTGCTGAAGTTTCTCGCTATGCTCAGTTTCCAGTCTGGTCTGTTTCTTCATTGACATATATCTCGTAACAAAGATTGCCACGATCAGAAGTCCGAATAACACTGCCGCACCATAAACCAACTCTTTGTGACTTCGCAGAAAATCGTCGGTGGTGTAGACAACAATATCTCCCATATATTTGTAAGAGTAATTAATGCCGTATTCTTCTCCCAGCATACTGATTCCCTGGTTTAATACCCAGAGAAGATCACTGTTTCCGAAATTCACACCAAAACAGATCCTGTTTCCTTCGGCCATAGGAAGAAGGGTAAGCTTTTTATCTTCTCCCACAAGCTTTACCGACCGGAGTGCATCCATAACTGTACTGGAAGCCTCGCCCTTTTTTACTTTACGAATACATTCCTCCGTACTGTCGCAGAGAATGATATCTGCCTCCGGAAAATGCTCGATCGTATAATAATACTGCAGCTGATTGTTCTCGTTCACTGCGATTCTGGAATTTTTCTCTTCACTGTATTTTCCTGTGTAGACCAGATCGATCGCAGAATTCATGATAGCCGTGCTCTGCTGAAAACCGTTTTTTTCCGCATAATTTGTCTCTTCGCCCACAGGAAATACCATATCGATCTCATTATTTTTTAATGCTTCGATCATTTTTTCCTGATTGTCGAAGCTCTGGTAAACAATCTCCGGTTTATAATCTCCGGGCAGCACATTAAAGAGCTCTTCCAGGATATCTTTTATAACACCGGTCACTTCACCACTTTTGCCGGTATCGCTGTACGGCAGATAATGATTCAGATAACCGACTGAGATCTTCTTGTGTGCATCCAGCCATTCTTTTTCCTGCTTGGAAAGAAATTTACCAATGGAGGAATCTGCCATATATTTACTCCGAAGCGAATCCAGATAAAGGGAATCCTGGCTGTTTATAATAGACAGAGCCTCATTCAGCTCCACTAAAAGATCCTGGCGTCCTTTGGAAACACACAGATAGTACGGGCATTTGCCTATCATCTCGATCGGAGCAATACCGGAGTAGGAGGATACGATATTGTCCGCGCTGACAAAACCATCAATCTTTCCCTGATTAAAATCCTTTGAGCATTCTTCCAGATTTTTGTAGCTGACAACCTCTATATCTGCCTGTGTTTTCCCCATCCATTCGTCCAGTGCAGCTTTCATTTTTAAGTCATCTGTGATACCGATCTTTTTTCCGCTGTAAGAAGAAATATCTCCGCCTGTTATAGACGTATCCCGGCTGTCCACATAAATATAAAAAGTCTCCTTCAGCATTTCGTACTGCGGATACAGAACCTTATCTTTCCGATCCGTTTCATAGGAAACACCTGCCAGCAGATCAATCTCCCCATTTAAAAGCTTCTCATAAAGCTCCTCCCATGTGCCTGGAACATACTGATATTTCCAGCCTGTATAGGAAGAAACCTTCTGTATATACTCATAAGCATAGCCTTTCCGAAGAGAAGTATCTCCATCACCTTCCTGAAAATTCTCTGCCTGATAATAGCCGATCTTTACTGTCTGCGAAGGATCTTCGGAAGCATTTACTGTTTTCACGAAAAATCCCTCAAAGGCCAGAAGCCCGGTCAGTACAAATAAGCACAGCCACAGAAATCCGGCTCCCTTAAAATCTATTTCTCTGAATCTTTTCTTTTGCACATTCATACGCACATACCCCCTGCGTTTCGATACTCAGCATCCCCTGTTATCTTCATCCGGATCTCGCGGATAAAATCTTCCATATACTTTTGCTGTTCTTTTTTGTAGTACTCCAATTAATCAGGTCTACTCTCTATAATAGTTAGCTTCTTATTATATCATGCGAACCGCAAAAATTAACAAATTTTATCAAAAAAATCTCCCAGTATTTTCTTTTTTTATTGCGTCACAAGAAAGTTTCCTGTATAATCAACGTAATAATTATAATAACGCAAAGTACAAAGGCGTACAGCACACATATCCCGTGTCTGTACGCCTTTGTGTCTGGTAAGAGTTCACTTAAGGAAAAGGAGGAGTTACTATGATAAATGCAATCGGAAATGTAATCAGCCAGATTGACAGTCTGGTATGGGGCTGGTGGATGATCATCCTGCTTCTTGGCACCCACATTTTCATGACCATCCGTACCGGAGTGATCCAGCGAAAGATCGGTACTGCTATCCGTCTCTCCGTTACCAAAGACACCGGCGCGGAAGGTGAGGTCAGCCAGTTCGGTGCTCTGACAACTGCCCTGGCTTCTACCATTGGAACCGGAAACATCATTGGCGTGGGAACTGCCATTGCCCTCGGCGGTCCCGGTGCAGTCCTCTGGTGCTGGCTTACCGGTGTATTCGGAATCGCCACAAAATACAGTGAATCCCTTATCGCTGTAAAATATCGTGTCAAAACCAAAGACGGCCGTATGCAAGGTGGTGCCATGTATGCGCTGGAACGAGGACTTCACATGCGCTGGCTGGGGCTGCTCTTTGCGTTCTTCGGCGGATTTGCCTCCTTTGGAATCGGATGTGCCACACAGGTCAATGCCATTGCCACTGTATGCAATGAAAATCTCCATATCCCGCCTGCAGTCATCGGTGTTGCTGTTGCAGTTCTCACTGCTCTCGTTATCTTTGGCGGCATCAAATCCATCGCAAATGTCTGCGAACGCCTTGTTCCATTTATGGCATTTTTCTATGTGATCGGATGCATCATCATACTTGGTATTAATTTTGATCTTATCATTCCTGCCGTAAAAACCATCTGCAGGCTTGCATTTACCCCGGGAGCCGCTGCAGGCGGTCTTGTGGGACGCGGTATTATGATAGCTATGCAGTATGGAATCGCCAGAGGACTTTTTTCCAATGAATCCGGTATGGGTTCTGCTCCTATCGCTGCTGCCGCCGCTCAGACAAGAAACCCGGTACGTCAGGCACTCGTTTCCAGTACCGGTACTTTCTGGGACACTGTTGTGGTATGTCTGATGACCGGTCTTGTTCTTGTAACCAGCATTATGAAAAATCCTTCTATCGACATGGGAAATATCACCGACGGCGGCGTTCTTACCACCCTTGCTTTTCAACAGATCCCGGTTCTCGGCCCTGTGATCCTGGTTGTCGGAATCATTTCCTTTGCCTATTCCACGGTTCTTGGGTGGGCCTATTACGGTGAACGATGTGTGGAATATTTTTCCGGCAAAAAAGGACTCATTCCTTATCGTATCCTGTACGTTCTGGTAGCTGCCATTGCACCTGTGATCTCCCTGAATCTGGTATGGACCGTAGCTGATATCCTGAATGCCCTGATGGCGATTCCCAACCTGATCGCCGTGCTGCTCCTGTCCAATGTGATCGTCAGTGAAACAAAGAAATATATTCATGATCTTGATGCCCGGGACGATACACCGATTGAAATAATCGATAAATAAATTATTCAAAAAAATAACAGCTTCTTTCTCTGCTGCGTTTCATGCAATCAGTAAAAAAGCTGTTATTTTTATTATAAGATACCCTGATTTTTCATCTCTTCCGATACAGCAAGATATTCTTTGCTGTTTTCCAGAATACCAAGTTTTTCTTCCCAGGTAAGGTTGCGTTTGATCCTGGCCGGACTGCCCATAACCAGGGAGCCATCCGGAACTACCGTATTCTTGGTGACAAGGCTTCCTGCTCCTATGATACAGTCATTACCGATCTTCGCTCCGTCAAGGATCACTGCTCCCATTCCGATCAGAGTCCGGTCACCAATGGAACATCCGTGAATCACAGCGTTATGTCCTACTGTGACATTATTTCCGATGTGAACCGGCATACCGTGACTCACATGAACGGTACAGTTCTCCTGAATATTCGTCTCCTCGCCGATCACAACCGGAGCATCATCACCACGGATCACTGCATAATACAGCACACAGCTGTCACGGCCAATCGTCACATCTCCTACGATCACAGACTGTCTGGCGATCCTGGCGCCCTCTGCGACCTTTACATCTTTATAGTTCATTTCGATTTTCCTCTAGTTCAGAAGCTCTCTTACCATATCCGGGGTAAAGGTCACTGCTTTTACATGATCTACCTCGATCTGATACAGGGCGTTGGCTGCGATATGCTCTGCTGCCTGCTCCAGATCACGGATTCCTGTGGTATCTGCAAATTTCTCGATCACTGCATCCAGCGCTTCGTCTGTCACAATACATTCCTCCGGTTTCAGGCTCATGCGTTTGAGAACCTTCGGAAGCGCAAATCTTGAGAAGATGATCTTCTTTTCTTCCGGTGTATAATCCGGGATATCGATCACTGCAAAACGGGACATCAAAGGAGCGCTGATCTGTGACTTATCATTGGCTGTTGCGATCGGATAAACACCAACAGTCGGAACCATACATTCCATATAGTTGTCAGTAAATCCAAGATTATCCAGAAGAGTCAGAAGTACATCTGCCGGATTTCCGTTGCCTTTGCCTGAGGCTGCCTTATCAAGCTCGTTGATGATAAATACCAGGTTGGATTCTCCTGCCATGGAAAAAGCCTCCATGATGATTCCAGGTTTCGCGTTGGCATAAACACGTGAGCTTCCGGTAAGCTGTTCCGGATCATTGATGGAGCTCATATCCAGTGTGGTCCACGGCATCTTCAGGATTCTCGCAACTGCATAGGCGATCTGGGATTTACCGGTACCTGCCGGTCCCACAAGAAGAAGTCCGTAAGCCGGAAGTGTATGGGTACGATTGATCTGAATAATCGTCTCGATGATTCTCTGTTTTACACGCTCCATTCCATAAAGCTCTTCATCCAGGATACGGCGTGCTTCCTTCGGGTCAATAGATTCAAAGTAATTATGCTTCCACTGAATGTTCATCATAATGGAAAGCGCTCTCTGTGCATGGCGTCTCTCCTCCTGAGAAACCTCGTGGGAGCGGGCCACTGCCAGATTTCGTCTTGCCCAGAGGCGGATATTATCCGGCATGGTTTTTCCTGCACAGGTCATAAAGTCCGTAATACTCTGGATGCTGGTCAGCTTCATATCGTCGCCGTCCTCATCCTCGTCTTCATCCTCATTTACTTCTGCCGGTGCGCTGCTTGCAAAAAGACGGTCGATCATAAACTGGAGAAAACCATCCTCTGCTGAAAGCTTGGTTCCGCCACCGAATGCGATCTCACGGATCTTGTAAACGGCATAGCCCTCTTCTGTATTCTTTCCGGAAAGACGGATATTGATATGATTCTCTCCGAGCCATTTGATCAGGCTTGTAAAACGGGAATCGATCTTCAGGATGTCTGCCGGAAAAACACCGTCCTCTTCCTTAAATTCAAATGCGGTCTGTTTCGCAGGATTGGAAAAATATCCGCAGGAATGATGCTTCCATTCTCTTCTGCTGTTGTCAAGGATCAGTACCGGTTTCTCCGGTGTGGCTTCTGTCTCGTTAGAACGGAATGTTGTATATGTACACTGGCTCTTCGTCTCATTCTTATCTGCCGGTGCTGCGCTGAAATCAAAAACTGGCATATTTTTTACTCCTCTTTCTCTGAAAAATATCTTTATCCAGTTTATCACGGATTGGAGATCTCAACAACTGCTGTTATGATTTTTTATGCATTTTTTTGCATAAAATTTCTGCTATACGTTGTACAGCTTCCTGAACCTCGATAATTTCTTTCTTCGTGATCCCATCTTTGTGAAAACCACCCGTGCAGATAACTCTCCGATCCAGACTAGCGGCAATCTTTTCTGACAGCCACCTGCATATCGCCTCATCTTTATGTCCCGGAAAATTCAGGACAGAGGATGTCGCACTTACTGAACCGTCTCCTGTGAGGGATTTCCTGGGTTCTGTCTGAACCACACAGCCCAGGTGCGGCCGGTCACCGCCCTGCAGGCAGATGAGTACATCTTCCCCAGCAAATCCGGCGCTGACCTCAAGCCGGCAACCGGCTGCTTCCGTCTGTTCTGTTACAGTCCATTCCATCTTCGGTACTCCTTTGCCTCTATGCCAAATGGCTCCAGAAGCTTCGCCGCAATGTGATATGTCATGTCGTCGATCGTCTCCGGTTTATGATAAAAGGTCATCATCGGTGGAATGATCCGTACCCCCGGAAGCATGGACAGTTCGTAAAGGTTCCGAAGATGTATCCCGCTTAAAGGCGTTTCCCTGGCGGCCAGCACCAGGGTTCTCTGTTCCTTGATCGTCACATCTGCCGCGCGTAAGATCAGATTGTCCGCATATCCGCTGTGGATTCCGGCAATAGTCTTCATGCTGCAGGGAACTATGAGCATACCTTCTGCCTTAAAAGAGCCGCTGGCCGGTTTTGCCCCGATCTCTTCCGGATTGAATACATGATCAGCCAGTTTCTTCACCTCTTCCGGTGTCCAGGTGGTTTCCTGCTTAAGTGTCAGCTCTGCACTGGGACTCATGATAAGACCGGATTCATACTCCGGATTCTCCCGGATGATCTCCAGACATTTTATGAGGAGGGGCAGACCACTTGCACCTGTCGCCCCCACTACGATTCTTTTTTTCATTTTTTCAGCCATCTTTCCGGATCCAGCTCCATAAAACGTGCTCTGTGAAAACGGTCTTTCAGATCATAAGGTACGGTGCAGTCAAAAATTGTTTTGCATGCAATTCCGTGATCCCGGATGCTCGTAGAAAATGCCGGATCATTGGAAGGATCAAGAGGATGGCATCTTACCCCTGGGATCGTAACTACATCCACATCACCCTGGAATCTCGTATTCATAGCCCAGAGTACATCGTTCATGTCAAAACAGTCCACATCTTCATCAACCAGGAACACATTTTTCAGCTCACTGAACGCAGAAAATGCCAGAAGTGCTGCTTGGCGCTGTCTTCCTTCATCACTTGGTGAAAGCTTCTTAAACTGCAGGACTGCCATATATTTTCCGCCGCCTGCACTGCTGCAGTAAACATTCTGGAGTCTTCCGGGCATTGCTTTTTCCACCATGCCGTAAATGCTGGCTTCTGTAGGGATTCCTGCCATGGATACATGCTCTTCACTTGGTCCGATGCAGGTCTGCATGATCGGATTTTCACGGTGTGTCACTGCTGTTACTTTGATCAGCCAGCACTGGTCACTTGCAGGTCCTGTGTATCCCGGAAATTCCGGCATCGCATATCCGGTGTTGCTGTTCTGGTCTTCTTTTACACGGACTCCCGGAATCACTTCACCTTCAATAACATATTCCGCATTGGCAATGGCTTTTTCTTTTACTGTCACACATTCGCAAAGCTCTACCGGCTCTCCACGCAGCGCACCTGCTACGGACAGCTCATCATATCCAAGTGGTGTTGTCGGTGGCTCAAAACAGGAACCGATCTCAATAGCCGGATCCACACCTATGCTGATAGAGATCGGAAGCTTTTGCCCAAGCTGTTCCGCACGCTCTGCCATGGCTCCGATATGTCTTGCTCCCGGAGTAAAAAAAATCGAGAGCTCGTCTTTTCCCTGAATGCAGAGACGGTGAATAGTTACATCATGCACACCGGTATCCGGATGGGTTGCATAGCACATGCCAAGTGTGATATACGGGCCTGCATCATCCGGCGTATTGGTCGGTGCCGGAACAAGATTATAGAGATCAAAATCCGGATCTGTTGCTTTGTGCACGATCTGCTGGCACGGTGCTGCTCCTTTGAAATCTACAGGTGGAATAGGATTTTCCACACTTTTGCAAAGCATCTTTCCCAGATTTTCCGGCTCAGTGTCCAGCAAAGCTGCCACTCTTTTTCTGCTCGCCAGAAGTCCGATGGCTACTTTTGCTCCCGGATGTCCTTTCACATTATTAAAGATCATGGCCGGTCCTTCTTTTGTCGGACGCTTTACTGTTCCGCCTGCGCCTACATAACGGTAAACACCTGCAAGCTCCGCCATCGGATCTACTTCCACATCTGTATCAATAAGCTGATCTGGCATCTCACGCAAAAGTGCCAGTGCGCTTCTTAAGTCTTTTACTTTCTCTGCCATTAAAAAAACCTCCTCTGATTTTCTTATATTTATTTTATCTCCTTTGAGCATAGCGAATCAATTCTTTCTATGGTATAATTGTTTCCATATTGGAATGAATTGTGTTATTCATACTTGAAAGGCAGGCATTTTTCATGACCTTTGAACAGATTGATCTTTTTATCTGTGCAGCTCAGTCTGCAACTTTTTTTGATGCTGCGGAAGCTATGCATACTTCCCAGTCTGCCCTTTCCAAACAGATCATGAAACTGGAGAAGGAACTTGAGACCACTTTATGGGACCGGAGCCGACGCCGTGCAGTCCTTACTCCCGCCGGAGAGTTTTTTTTATAAGGAGGCTTTAAAAATATCCGGACAGTACCATCGTTCCCTGGAGTCACTGTCCCATTTTAAGGACAGTAAAGAACATGGGCTTCGGATTGGTACACTTCCGTTTCTTTCCCAGTATCATCTTACTTCACAGATCCACCGCTTCTGTACAGAGCATCCCGAAATTCCTTTTTCTCTGAAAGAGGTAGAGGATCAGGAGCTTCTGTCCGGACTTGAAGATGAACAGTTTGACCTGATCCTTGCAAGAAAAAATATGCTGGATCTGAAACTCTGCCATTTCTGCCTTCTCACAGAGGACCGGATTTCTGCTGTATTTCCCACCTCACATTCCCTTGCAGAAAAAGAATCCGTTTCCCTGAAAGAGCTTTCTGGAGAGACCTTTATTCTGATGCCCCCTCATACTTCCATATACAAGCTTTGTATGCAGAGCTTTCACAAGGAGAACCTTCATCCACAGATCGTCCGGACTGCACGTGCAGAATCTATTGTCAGTGCTGTGGAAGCCGGAGAAGGAATCAGCCTCCTTACAGAAAGCAGCTTTCGTCTGTTCCGTCAGCCATTGCTTACTGCTGTCCCGGTTAAAGGGCTGGAAAAATTGTCGATTGGAATTGCATACAAAAAAAGAGACCTGTTTCGGTCTCTGCAAAAACTTTTCTTGATTTTATGTCTGGAGCGCAGCAATAGTGCTGCGCCCCGATCCGATCAAAATCCCAGCAGCATTCCCACTGTATGTACAAGAAATGCTACCACCCAGGCTGTTGCACACTGCAAAAATGCAATGCCCACGGCAGCACGCACAGTTCCCATCTCTCTTCGCACGGTTGCGATTGCTGCAACACATGGGGTATACAGAAGTGTAAAGATCAGGAATACGTATGCGGTAAATGGCGTGAACAACGTAGTCAGAAGCGCTGTTTTTCCGCCAAGGAGAACAGTCAGCGTGGACACAACGCTCTCTTTTGCCATAAAGCCTGTGATCAGCGCTGTGGAAACTCTCCAGTCACCAAATCCCAAAGGTGCAAAAATCGGCGCTACAACACTGCCGATCATAGCCAGAAGACTCTGATCTGTGCTGGATACCAGGCGCAGTCCTGCACCGAAATTCTCCAGGAACCATACGATCAGTGTTGCCGCAAAAATAATAGTAAATGCCTTCTGGATAAAGCCTTTCGCTTTTTCCCAGATCAGCTGTCCGACACTCTTGGCAGAAGGCAGACGATAGTTTGGAAGCTCCATAACAAAAGGTACCGGTTCCCCTTTGAACTTCGTTTTTTTCAGAACCAGCGCATACAGGATTCCACAGATGATTCCTGCAAAATACAGGCTGATCATTACAACACCTCTCCACTGCTTCGGGAAAAAGGCGCTGGTAAGGAGTCCATAGATTGGAAGCTTCGCACTGCAGCTCATAAACGGTGTCAGAAGGATCGTCATCTTCCTGTCACGCTCACTTGACAGTGTCCGTGTTGCCATGATTGCCGGTACCGAGCATCCAAAGCCGACCAGCATCGGCACAAAGCTTCGTCCGGAAAGTCCGATCTTACGAAGAAGCTTATCCATCACAAAGGCCACACGAGCCATATATCCGGTGTCTTCCAGGATCGACAAAAAGAAAAACAGGGTAACGATCGTCGGAAGAAATCCGATCACGCTTCCGATACCGCTTAAGATTCCGTCAACAACAAGGGAATGCAGTACCGGGCTGACACCAGCCGCTGTAAGTCCCTTACCGATAAGAGCGATCACCCAGTCTACACCCATCGTCATCCAGTCCGAAAGCCATGCTCCCAGATAATTGAAGGTCATCACAAATACAAATGCCATGATTCCTATAAAGCAAGGGATCGCTGTATATTTACCGGTAAGTATACGGTCAATCGCCACACTACGTTTATGCTCCCGGCTCTCGGCAGGTTTTACTACGGTTTTGTCACAAAGCTTCTCGATAAAATTAAAACGCATATTCGCAAGAGCAGCTTCTCTGTCAAGTCCGCCCTCCTTCTCCATAACGGATACCAGCTCATTGAGAACCTTTTTTTCGCCCTCAGGCAGTGCCAGCCGTTCCTCGATCAGACGATCCTTTTCCACGATCTTAGTGGCTGCAAAACGCACAGGCAGATCCGCTTTCTTCGCATAGGGCTCGATCAGATGAACCGTTGCATGAATACACCTGTGAACCGATCCCACAGGATCCTGCGGTGACTGGTTATCTGTACAGAAATCAATTCTTCCCGGTGCCTCTCTGTGCCGCGCCACGTGCATCGCGTGATCGATCAGTTCATCAATTCCCTCATTCTTCACAGCTGAGATCGGAACCACCGGAATTCCAAGAATTTCCTCCAGCTCATTGATACGCACAGAACCGCCGTTGGCCCGCACCTCATCCATCATGTTCAAAGCCAGAACCATGGGAATTCCAAGCTCCATCAGCTGCATGGTCAGATAAAGATTCCTCTCAATATTGGAAGCATCTACAATATTGATAATTCCCGAAGGCTTCTCATTCAAAAGAAAATCTCTCGTTACAATCTCCTCATTGGAATACGGAGAAAGCGAATAAATCCCGGGAAGATCCGTCACCACAGCCTCCGGATGCCGCCGGATCGTTCCCTGCTTCTTATCCACAGTCACACCCGGGAAATTGCCTACATGCTGATTAGAACCTGTAAGCTGATTGAAAAGCGTCGTCTTACCACAGTTCTGATTACCCGCCAGAGCAAAGCTGACCGGTTCCCCACGGGGAATCGTATCACCGATCTTGTTCCGTCTGTAATCTCCAGCCTTTCCAAGCTCACCCACGCCCGGATGCGCGATCGGCTGATGCCGTTCACTCCCCCGGGGCTCCTCACGGACATTCTCCGTCTCCACGATCTCAATCTTCGCAGCCTCCGCAAGCCTCAACGTCAGTTCATACCCCCTAAGCTCCAGCTGAACCGGATCCCCCATAGGAGCCCTCTTCCGAAGAGCCACCTCCGTCCCAGGCGTAAGTCCCATATCCAGAAGATGATGCCTAAGCTCACCCTCCCCATGGACACTGATAATTCTGCCACACTTACCCGTCTTTAATTCATCCAGTGTCATATCTTCACCTCATCATAAGTACAATCTACATGGTCAATACCCATATACGTATCACCACTGCTATAAATGTATCACACTTCAAGTTATTTGACAATAACCGAATATTTCCGATAAGTTTATTAAATAAAACACTATTTTATATGTTATTCTAATTTAACAATGATATTCTTTCTCATTAAAACACAAATCAATCGAATATTATTTTTCAGCCAATCAAACTCAATCCACTTCCACCACACAGACACACAAATATCTCATAAATTCCAGGGAACAGGCATGCAAAATTCGAACCAAACTCAGAGAACAGGCATGCAAAATCCACTTCAAATCCAGGGAACAAGCATACAAAATTCACACAAAATCCAGGGAACAAGCATACAAAATTCACACAAAATCCAGGGAACAGGCATGCAAAGCATGCCGCCTTCCCGTCCCCACACAAAAAAAGACACAGACGACAAAAAAATCATCGTCTGCGTCAACAAATTGCTTCTAGCGTGCCCGGAAAAGGGGAGCGCGAGGGGGAAAAACGGGCTTCGCAACTGTGAGTGCTTTCCCCCTCGCAATGCTTTCCCCCTCGCATCATCACTCCCCAATCAACCAATTATACATCTCTTCATACTGCCTAGCAGAATTACTCCATGAGAAGTCCGCTGCCATAGCACGGTCAACCATCTTATTCCACTCACGCTTCTTATCATAATATACACTCTCTGCATAACGAACCGTTGCAAGCATCTCATGTGCATTATAATTCACAAAGGAAAATCCTGTTCCGGTTCCCTCGAATTCATTATACGGAATAACCGTATCCTTCAAACCACCTGTCTCTCTGACGATCGGAAGTGTTCCGTAACGAAGGCTCATCAGCTGGCTTAAGCCACATGGCTCAAACAGTGACGGCATCAGGAACGCATCAGATGCAGCATAGATTCTGTGAGACATTGCCTCATCATAATAGATCTGTGCGGAAACCTTGCCGTGATATTTCCAGTCAAAGTGGCGGAACATATTCTCGTAACGCTCCTCACCTGTACCGAGAGCAACGATCTGTACAGCATCCTGGCAGAGCTCATCCATAACATATGCGATCAGGTCAAATCCCTTCTGATCTGTCAGTCGTGATACGATACCGATCATCATAGCCTTCGGATCCTGCTCAAGTCCCAGATCCTTCTGCAGCTGGATCTTATTCTTGATCTTCTCCTTACGGAAGTTTCTTGCATTGTAATTTCTGGTGATATTCGGATCTGTCTCCGGGTTGAATTCATTATAATCAATGCCATTTACAATACCACGAAGACTATTAGCCCTGGCATTAAGAAGTCCGTCAAGCTTCTCACCATAGAACGGGGTCTTGATCTCCTCAGCGTAGGTATTACTTACTGTGGTGATCGCATCTGCAAATACCATACCACCTTTCAGGAAGTTGGCATCCTTATATGCTTCCAGCTTATCCGGTGCAAAATAATAATCAGAAAGTCCTGTGATATCCTTAACAGTCTTAACGTCCCATACACCCTGGAATTTCAGGTTATGTATTGTCATGATCGTCTTGATTCCACGGAAGAATTCATTCTGCTGGAATGAATCATGAAGATATACCGGCACAAGACCTGTCTGCCAGTCATGGCAGTGAATGATATCCGGTCTGAATCCGATCACCGGAAGCACCGATAATACAGCCTTGGAAAAGAAAGCGAATTTCTCAAGATCCCACGGTGCACTGTCATACGGTTTCGGACCGCTGAAATAATATTCATTGTCAATAAAGTAAAACTGGATTCCGTCATATTCCATCTGCATGATTCCGACATAACAGTTCTTAAATCCAAGATCCATATAGAAATGAGTCACATACTCCATTTTATCTTTCCATTCCTGTTTCATACAGGCATATTTCGGTAAGATCACGCGGATATCAAAATATTTTTTGTCAAAGCACTTAGGCAGTGAGCCGGCAACATCAGCAAGTCCTCCTGTTTTGATAAAAGGCACAGCCTCCGATGTAGCAAACAGAATTTTTTTCATCTGTATTCCCCTCCCTGGGTACACCCGTTTTTATTTATAATTATACTCCAAAATTCGCTTAATTAAAAGACTGATTTTTATATTCCAGTCTGATTTTATCTGCGATCAGTGCTATAAATTCTGAATTTGTGGGTTTACCCTTGCCGGTGCTTACTGTATATCCGAACAGTGCATCGATGGTATCCATTTTTCCGCGACTCCATGCAACTTCGATAGCATGACGGATCGCACGTTCCACCCTGCTTGGTGTTGTCTGATGGCGTTTCGCGATCGTCGGATACAGAACTTTGGTGATAGAATTCAGCATTTCCATATCATTGACGGACAGAATGATCGCATCCCGCAGGTACTGATAACCTTTAATATGCGCCGGAACACCGATCTCATGAATGATGTTCGTTACGTCTGTTTCCAGATTTGTTTCCGGCCCTGGCTGTCTCTTCTCTGTCATATTCGGTCTTGCGATCTCCCTCACTCTTCTGTCCCCGGTCTTACGGATATGTTTGATACGGTTTATAAGTGTGGTATTGTCAAAAGGTTTCAACACATAGTAGTCTGCTCCAAGACTGAACGCATCCTCTGTGATTCTCTCCTGTCCAACTGCGGATACTACGATAAATACCGGCACTTTTTTGACGTCTGCATCGTGGGAAAACTTCTCCATAACGGAGAGTCCATCCATCTTCGGCATGATGATGTCGAGAATTACCACATCCGGCTCCTTGTCTTTTATAATGTTACATATTTCTTCTCCGTTATGTGCTTTTCCGACCAGTTCAAGGTCTTTATCCTGTTCGATCATCTGACCCAGCATATCTGCCATTTTCGCGTTATCGTCTGCAATTGCAACATTTAATTTGTCCATGAGGACCCTCCTAACTTCTGCTCTTGGGTTTCCAGACGTACCCCCAATGTCACCTTGTCAGCAGCCGACACCATTCGCTGCCTGCGTTTTTCTTTCCCCCTCCGCCGGTGACAAATTTATTATAGTGTAAATCCTATGGCGAAATCAAGATGAAAGTGTGTATTTTCTCCCACTTTCGTGCGATATTTTTCGACAATTTATTCGGTTTTTATGACGAAATTCACCTATAAACTCATTTTCTACCATCTTTTGAGTCTTTTTGAGATTATCTTCATTCTGCGTATTTCATCATATTCTCGATAAATATCCCATACCCGCCCGTCGCATCCTGAACAAAAACATGCGTCACAGCACCAAAAAGTTTTCCGTTCTGGATCACAGGACTTCCCGACATTCCCTGCACGATCCCGCCTGTTTTTTCCAGAAGCTCTTTATCTGTCACCTGGATTACAAAGCTTTTGTTGGTATCCTCATGATTCATGTCAATTCTTGTGATCTCTGCCGCATATTCTTTTACCTCTCCATCTGTTGAGCACAAAATAGACGCCGGACCTGTTTTCAGATCCTGCTTGTAGCCAATAGAGATTTTTTCCAGATTCATGGCTTCCAGCTGGTCTGCCCGAAATGTTCCGAAAATTCCATTTTTACTGTTTTCGGATATGTTGCCAAGAATATTTTCTGAGTCATAGCGAATCAGCCCGGAAATCTCTCCGGGATTTCCTTTTTCGCCTTTTCGTACACCAAGAATCCGGGCATTATAAAGTTTTCCGTCTGCAATGCTTAAAAGCTCTCCGGTGTCCACATCACTGATTCCATGTCCAAGAGCTCCGTATCTTCCGTTTTCATCCACAAAAGTCAGCGTTCCGATTCCCTGTGTGTCATCTCTCACCCAGATTCCCAGCTTGTATTCCCCGTCTTTATCTTTTACCGGAGTCACAGAAAGCGGAATGGTTTCTTTGCCCCGACGCACCTTTAGCGTAACTTCTTTTTCATCAAGCTCTGCCAGCTCATCCAGAAGATCCTGTTTGCACTTTATCTTATCCTGATTGAAGGCTACGATATAATCTCCGGGCTTCACAATATCTCTGGCCGGCGTTTCTTTTTCACCGTTTTCCGAAAGGATCTCGCCGGTGTCAATGATCAGAACACCCTTTGTCTGCATATAGATTCCCACAGCTTCTCCACTTACATACACCTCTTTTGCCGAAGTGTTTTTTACCTTTACATCCTTGAAAGGAATCACACCCAGAACACGACAATGCAGGGTATAGCTGTCTTTTCCGGAAACCGTGATCGCATCATCAAACGTAACAAACGGCTGTTTTAAAAGTTTCGTCACTTCCTGGCTATCCTCATGATCCACCAGTATTTGATCCGGAATCTTACGGTCCAGAAGACGATATCCCATCCATCCCATCAGTGCCAGATCCAGAATCAAAAACATAAGGATCAGACACCGGTATTTTCCTTTTCTGCTCATCTTACGTCACATCCTTTGTAATTAATGATCATCCACTTTGCATAAAAAAAGAGAAGACTTGACCTTCACGGCCGGTCGTCCTCTCTTAGTATGTAACGTATGAATTATTTCAGTCTTGTATTTTTTTGCTGTTGTGCCAATTCTTTCATTTCTCTCGCGTTTTCAAGAACAGCCGGTGTGATCTCGGCTCCTCCCAAAAGTCTTGCAAGCTCCCTCACAACAGCCTCCCCGGAAAGCGGGTGGATCTGTGTGATGGTTTCCGTTCCTTCCACATGTTTTTCAATCTCGAAATGCGTATCTGCCATCGCTGCTATCTGTGGCAGATGTGTGATACATAAGACCTGCCTGTGCTGTCCGATGACTGCCATTTTTTCGGACACCTTCTGTGCGGTACGTCCGCTGATTCCGGTATCGATCTCATCAAAGATCAGAGTATCGATCTGATCCTTATCTGCTAGGATCGCCTTGATCGCGAGCATGATTCTGGAAAGCTCACCTCCGGATACGATCTGCCCCAGCGGTTTCCTGCTCTCGCCTGGATTCGTGGATATCTCATATTCCACCGTATCATACCCATTATCTGTATAATTTTTCCGGCGGTCAAAACGGATAGCAAAATCCACGTCCGCAAAATTCAGCTCTTTTAATCCTTCGATGATCTTTTCATCCAGCTGTTTACTGTATTCTTTCCTGATCTCGGACAGTTCATACGAAGCTTTTTCAAGGATTTTTTCTGAATTGGCAAGTTTTTCTTTCAGAAGCTGGAAATTTTCTTCAAATTTTTGAAGTTTTTCCAGTTTTTTCTGCTGTTCCTTCTGATAAGACAAAATCTCCTCTATTGTCTGACCATATTTCGCCTTCAGGCCATTGATGAGATCCAGTCTCTTCTCTGTCTCAAAAAAAATTTCCTCATCGAAGGTAAGGCTGTCAATGTAAGAGGAAAGTTCTCTACTAAAATCGCCAAGAAGCGAATCGATCTCTATAAGCGTCTCCATAAGAGGTGCCAGCTCTTTATCATAATCGGAAACCCTGGAAAATTCTTTCAGAGCATTTCCTGTCATATCAGCCGCACCCCTGTCATAGCCTGTCATTTCGTGTACATTCTGTACTGATTCCATGATCTTTCTGGCATTGCTGAGCTTACGGTAACGCTCCTCCAGCGTTTCATCCTCGCCCAAAATGAGAGCTGCTTCTTCGATCTCATTGATCTCAAACTCGAGAAATGCTTTTTCGCGGTTGCGCTGTTCCTCATCCATATCCAGAGCATTCAGCTCATTCAGGCATCCCCTGTATTCTTTATAAGCATTCTTCACTTTTTCTCTTGCCGGAAGAATGCGCTCTTTTCCGTATACATCCAGAATCGCAAGCTGTTTGTCTCCATACAGGAGTGACTGATGCTCATGCTGCCCGTGGATGTCCAGAAGACAGGCTGCTGCCGCCTTCATCTGGCTGACCGTACTTGTCTCTCCGTTGATCTTGTTGATACTTCTGCCGTCCATGATCTTGCGTGACATCAACACCTGTCCGTCCTCCGGATAGATATCGAGTGCAGCAAGGGACTCCCTGGCTTTTGTGTTTTCGACCTGAAATAACAGCTCCACCAGAGCGTAAGAAGCATTCTCACGGATCATGCTTCGGGAAGTTTTTCCGCCCAGGATGAGCTGTATGGATCCTAACAGGATGGATTTTCCGGCACCGGTCTCACCGGTAAGAATATTTAAGCCCGGTCCGAATTCCACCTCTGTTTCCTCTATCAGTGCAAGATTTTTTACATGCAGATGTACTAACATTCGTTTCCTTTCTGTTCAAAATATTCTGTCGTTTTTATTTTCTTCCGGACAAAATCCCACTAAGCTTCTGGACTACGCCCGGTGCCTGCTCGGAGGTCTTTACCACACACATAATGGTATCGTCGCCTGCAATGCAGCCCAGGATCTCCGGCCACTTCATAGCATCCAGCGCCGCTGCTGCCGCCATCGCCATTCCGGGAATGGTTTTTACCACTACGATGTTCTGTCCGATATTCATGGACACCACCGCATCCTTCAGAACTCTGGCATATTTGTCACTTAAAAGATCCGGTGTATGCTCTTCCAGGATCGCATACCGGGATTTTCCGTTGCTGCCTGCAACCTTGGTCATTTTCAGGGCACGGATATCCCTGGAAACCGTTGCCTGTGTTACCCTGAACCCGGCTTCATTAAGCCTGGCCGCAAGCTCCTCCTGTGTATCGATCTCATACTGTCGGATCAGTTCGATTATTTTTTCATGTCTCGCTACTTTCACAATTGAACCTCCTGCATCAGCTGTTGCTCATTTTCTGTCTCAGAACCTCCACAAAGCTCAGATGATTCAGCTTAAGAATCTTCGTTCTGGCTGTGGCCTTGCGGATCACGATCCGGTCGCCTGTGACCATGGATATCTGGGTATCTCCGTCAAAAGAAGCCACTGCATTCTCAATGGTATTATGTCTTCCCTCTCCGATCTCCACAGTAACTTCCTCTTCCTCTGAAAGAATAATGCTTCTTGTATTCATGGTATGAGGCGCGATGGGCGTCATGATCATCATACTGGCACTTGGAGATACCACCGGTCCTCCTGCTGACAGGCTGTAGCCTGTGGAACCAGTAGGCGTGGAAATGATGATTCCATCCGCATTATAGGAATTCATATACGCATCATTGACATAATTTTTGAACCGGATCACACGAAGGTGTCCCTCTCGTCCGATGACAATATCATTTAATGCAATATCCTTTCCGATAAGTTCTTCACCACGATAGATTCTGCCCTCCAGCATCATCCGCTCTTCCAACTCATAATCATCCGTAAGCAGACGTTCCAGTGCCGGATATATGGAATTCTTGTCAACCTCTGCCAGAAATCCCAGGGTTCCCAGGTTGATTCCGATAAGAGGAATATCTTTGTGCACCACATCACGGGCAGCCTGAAGAAGTGTTCCGTCACCACCCAGAACAATGATACACTGAGTATCTTCGGGAATTCCGTCCGGGTCTGTATAATGGTATGGACCCTCCATCTTCTCCGTGATCTGCTGTACATGACATCTAGCTCCTCTTTGTTCCAGATACCCAATGATCCTGTTGGAAAATGCCAGAGACGGATCCTTTGCACTGTTTGGAATTATATAAAATCTGTCCATTTTTGCTTCAGTCCTTTCCAAACATCAGTCCAGCTGGCCGTGAGCTTCCTTTACAACGTCCTCTACAGATACCTCAAGACTCATAGGTACTTCTGTTCCTTCCGGATGTTTCTTAAGATGAAGAAGGTATTCTATATTTCCCTCTGGTCCCTTGATCGGGGAGAAAGAAAGATGGCAGGGCTCCATGGCAATGCTCATGGCATAGTCTCTGACCTTCTCAATGACCTCCTGGTGAACTGCCGGATCACGTACAACACCCTTCTTGCCCACCTTCTCTCTGCCAGCCTCAAACTGCGGTTTGATAAGGCAGACGATCTCGCCATCTTCTGTGAGAAGATTTCTCACCGGAAGAAGAACCTTTGTCAGAGAAATAAAGGAAACGTCGATGGAAGAAAAAGCTGCCGGGCCTTCCAGATCCTCCGGTACCACATACCGGATATTGGTCTTTTCCATGCATACGACTCTCGGATCGTTCCGAAGCTTCCAGTCCAGCTGGCCATATCCCACATCAATGGAATACACCTTCACTGCCCCGTTCTGAAGCATGCAGTCTGTAAATCCACCGGTGGACGCACCTACATCCATGCATACCTTATCCTTCAGTGTCACGCCGAAATTTTTCATCGCTTTTTCAAGCTTCAGACCGCCTCTGCTTACATAAGGCAGTGTCTTTCCTCTTACTTCCAGCTTCGCAGTCTCCGGAAACATGGATCCCGCCTTGTCTTCTTTCTGTCCGTTGACATATACTTCTCCGGACATGATATATGCTTTCGCTTTTTCACGTGACGGTGCAAGTCCCTGCTCCACCATCATGATGTCAAGTCTTTTTTTCATGCTATCCTCCAACAGCCCGGCTCTTGATCGCCGGGCTGTAAAACGCCGCTCAGGTTTTTACTTCCTGCAAAGGCCACATTTTTTATTTTCTTTTATCCTCAAGATCTGTCCGGCACTGTTCAACAGCCTCCAGGATTCCCTGCACATTCAGACCGGTTTTTGCCCGCTGGCTTCCCACGGTTCCGTGCTCAATAAAGCGGTCTCCGATTGCCAGTGGCAGTACTCTTACTTCCGGATGACAGGCCTCCATGTAGGCTGATACATGTTCTCCGAATCCACCGCTTTTTACATTCTCCTCCACAGTTACCAGAAGGCTGTGATTTCTGGAAAGCTCATCAAGAAGGCTGGTATCCAGCGGTTTTACAAAACGTGCATTAACAAGAGTCGCCTCTGCCAAGCCCTGATCTTTCAGTTCCTCACAGACTTTCTGACAGACAGAAACCATACTGCCCACGCCAAGAACAGCAATATCGCTTCCCCGGGTGATGACCTCACTTCTGCCCTTCTCTAACGGCTCATTATAGTCTTCCATCTCCGTGCAGACAGCACCCTTCGGATAGCGGATCGCACAGGGGCCGTCAAGCTCCACTGCGTACTTCAGCATATCCGCCAGTTCTTTTCCGTTCTTCGGTGCCATAACTGTCATATTAGGGATCATGGACAAATACGAAAGATCAAAGCATCCATGATGGGTTTCTCCGTCTGCTCCCACAAACCCTGCACGGTCAATGGCAAAGATCACATGCAGATTCTGCATACATACATCATGAACGATCTGATCAAAGCCTCTCTGCAGGAAAGAAGAATAAACGGCAAATACCGGGATCATTCCACCAAGTGCCAGACCTGCCGCAAAGGTTACTGCATGCTCCTCCGCAATTCCTACGTCAAAAAATCTCTCCGGAAATTTCTTCTGGAAACGGCTGAGCCCGGTTCCGTCCGGCATGGCTGCCGTGATCGCAACTACCTTTGGATTCTTTTCCGCTACGGAGCACAGTGCTCTGGAAAAACAGTCTGTATAACAGGGAACTGTTTTTTCGGCAAGAGTCTTACCGCTCTGAATATCAAATGGGCCCGTTCCGTGGAAACGCTCCGGATGCATGGATGCCGGTCCGTAGCCTCTTCCCTTTTCGGTAAGCACATGTACCACTACAGGTCCTTCCACACGCTTGGCCTCATTAAAAAGCTTCATCATCTGACGCATATTGTGGCCATCCACAGGACCCAGATAAGTCAGTCCCATGTTCTCAAAGAGCATTCCCGGTATGATCAGCTGCTTGATACTGCTCTTCGTTTTCCGCACAGTATCTACCACAGCTGTTCCCACATGAGGAATCTTTTTCAGGGTCTTTGTAACCCCCAGTTTCATACCTGTGTAAACCTCTGCAGTACGCAGAACACTTAAATATGTGGACATTCCGCCTACATTCTTGGAAATGGACATATTGTTATCATTGATAATAATGATAAAATTCGTCTTCAGCTCTGCCGCATTATTCAACGCTTCATACGCCATTCCACCAGTAAGTGCACCATCTCCGATCACGGAAACTACGTTGTATTTTTCTCCCAGGAGATCTCTTGCACGGACATAGCCAAGTCCTGCGGAAATGGAATTGGAACTGTGTCCTGTATCAAAAGAATCACAGTCGCTCTCATTTCTCTTCGGGAAGCCGCTTAAGCCACCTTCTTTTCGCAGTTCCTTAAAGCCATCCTTTCTTCCTGTAAGGATCTTATGTGTATAAGCCTGATGTCCCACATCCCAGATCAGCTTATCCTGTGGAAAATCAAGCACATTGTGCAAGGCAAGTGTCAGCTCTACCACACCCAGATTGGATGCCAGATGTCCGCCTGTCTCACTTACTGTCTGGATCAAAAAGCTCCTGATTTCCTCGGCAAGGCGTGGAAAATCCTCCAACGAAACTTTATGAATATCATTTGGCTTTTTAATTTTTTCCAGAATCATTCGTATCCTTCCTTTGTTCTTTCTATTTCCTGCGGCTTACAAGGCTTTCCACAAGAAGCTCCAGAAACTCATTCTTCCGTGAAAGCCCCGCAAGAAGCTCTACCGCATGATCAGAAAGTTCTTTTACCTTTCCGGCTGCCGCCGCGCTCCCCATAAGGCTCACATACGTGACCTTATTGTTCTTCTCATCACTGTGGATCGGTTTTCCAAGTTCCTCCTGGGTGCTTGTCACATCCAGAATATCATCCTGGATCTGGAAAGCCAGTCCGATCTCTCCGGCAGCCTGCTCCACAGTCCTGATCTCCGCTTCCGATGCACCTGCCAGAACAGCACCTGTCATCATGGAAGCCTCAATCAGCGCGGAAGTCTTATTCTTATATATATAATCCAGCATTTCCCGCCTCAGAGGCTTGCCATCGTTCTCAACATCCACACTCTGGCCACCCAGCATTCCGTTAATGCCGGTCTTACCTGCCATGATCTGCATGGCTTTTATCACACGTTCCTTATCCTCTGTCAAATCAAAAGCTGTGAGCATGACTTCATACGCACGGTTCAGAAGTGCCACTCCACTTAAAACACCCATGGCTTCACCGTACACCTTATGAGTCGTCAGTCTGCCACGGCGGTAATCATCGTTATCCAGTGCCGGAAGATCGTCATGAATAAGAGAATGTGTATGTATCATCTCCATGGCCGCCATAAAAGGCTCGCAAAGCTCTCCCTCACCTCCAAAAAGGCGGTAAGTCTCCCGGATCAGGATCGGGCGGAGTCTTTTTCCGCCGGCTGTCATGCTGTAATTCATAGCCTCTGCCATTGTTCTGGCAAAGCCTTTCTCCTCCGGAAGATATTTGCGGATCACGCTTTCTGCATCTTCCGTTCTTTTTTTGAGTTCTTCTTTAAAATTCACGAAATGTCCCATCCTCATTCATCTGAAGCATCTTTTTTTCTACTGTGTCAAGCCTTCCGCTCAGATCCTTAAGAAGCTCCATGCCCTGTCTGTAGAGACGGAAAGATTCCTCAAGAGGCGTATCCCTGTCTTCCAGCTTCTGTGCCAGCAGATCAAGCTCGCCAAAAGTCTCCTCTATGGATCTCGCTTCTTTTTTTTCTTCTGTCTCTGCCATTATCGTTCTTCCCTTCTGCTGCTGTCCGCAACTGCTTCTATCACTCCGTCTGTCACTGCAATGGAAAGCCGGTCACCTTTTTTTACCTGGGTAATGCTGGTTATAGCATGTCCGTCTACGCCAGATACAAAAGAATACCCGCCATTCAGTTTACGCAAAGGGGAAAGTCCCTCAAACCGCTGGATCCATACAGCCAGCTCATGGCGCTTCTCTGTAAGCTTACGCTCCATAGCCGCGTTAAGTCTCTCTTCCATATCTGCCGCATAGGTACGTTTCTCTCGAAGCATGGACTCCGGATTTAAATACTTAAATTTCAGTTCAAAAGCCCGCAGCCTCTCGGCAAAAAGCTCCACCTTACTGTCCATACCTCGCTGCAGACGTTCCCTGTATATGCGGAAGCTTTCCATAACACTGCGGAAATCATCCACCGCAAGCTCTGCCGCTGCAGACGGCGTAGGCGCCCGCAGATCAGCCACAAAATCCGCAATGGTAAAATCGGTTTCATGACCTACAGCCGAGATCACCGGTGTCCTGCACTCAAAAATAGCCCTGGCCACAATCTCCTCATTGAAAGCCCAGAGGTCTTCAATGGAACCACCGCCACGACCTACAATGATCACATCCACGCCTGCTTCATCCAGCATGCGGATGCCTTTTACAATGCTCTCAGCCGCACCGTCTCCCTGGACAAGTGCCGGATAGAGAATGATCTGCAGATACGGATTCCTTCTTCCTGCAATATTGCGAATATCCTGTATTGCCGCACCGGTAGGTGCTGTCACAACTCCCAGAGTATGAATAAAATGCGGAATCGGCTGCTTGTACTCCCGGGCAAACATACCCATATCCTCAAGTTCCTGCTTCAGTGCCAGATACCTCTCATAAAGTGCTCCTGCACCTTCCAGAGTGATCTCCTTTGCATAAAGCTGATATCGTCCATCTCTTTCATAAACGTCTACCGTTCCGCCTACGACTACCTTATCTCCGTCTTTCATGCGGAAAGCCAGACCCCGGCGCTGACCGGCAAACATCACGCAGCTTAAGGTTCCTGTCTCATCTTTCAGTGAAAAGTAAACATGGCCGCTTGTATGATATTTACAGTTAGACACTTCCCCCTTCACATAAACCTTCCGGAGAAAGTAATCCTGGGTAAACATATTTTTGACGTAGTGATTTACCTGACCGACAGAATAGACGTTTTTCATTCTTCCGATGCGATTTTTCCGAGGACTCCGTTTACAAAGGAGCCGGAAGCATCACCGCCAAAATTCTTGGCAAGCTCTACAGCCTCATTGATAGCAACTCCTGTAGGCACATCTTCATCGTACTTCATCTCATATACAGCAAGACGAAGCGCGGTAAGATCCACACGGCTCATTCGTTTGGTCTTCCAGCCGTTACTTGCGCCATTTAAAAGTGCATCAATATCCTCCAGATGCTCTTTTACATGTGCATATTTTTTCTTCATATATTCCTGGTCCTGCTCAGAAAGCTCGCCCAGACTCTCAAAGTAAAGAGAAAGCTGTTCTGTCATCTCTTCCTCTGAATTAAACTCTGTCATGAACAGAAGCTTAAATATGTGTTCTCTCTGTTCTCTTCTTCTCATAATTTCCTCCTAAGACGGAAAAAAGGAAAGGGTTACTTTCCTTTTTCGTTCTCCATATCCACGCTGGCAATGTGAATGTTTACATCTGCAACCTCAAGTCCTGTCATATTCTCAATAGCGGCTTTTACCTTCTCCTGAACCTTCTTGCTTGTCTCAAGAATGTTTCTGCCAAACTCGATGTTCAGTGACAGATCTACAGTTACCACACCTTCCAGAATCGTTACCGTAACACCCTTGGACAGGTTCTTCTTGCCAAGCTTGCTTACCAGCTCGTTGGTAATGTTTCCTGCCATGGAAGCAACGCCGTCAACATCAGTTGCAGCAAGTCCTGCGATAATGGCAACGACTTCATCTGCAATGTGAACCTCACCGATTCCGCCCAGATCCTGTATCTTATATGTTGTTCTTTTTTCTGCCATGGAAAACCCTCCTACGGATATAATATTTTGTTCGTAATTTTATACTATTATACCAAAAAATGTATCAGAATAAAAGGGCTTATTTACTGAATTCTGTCAGTACAAGATCCGGGTTCCTGTCTTCTACCATGCCAACGCTCCATGCGTTGATAAAGAGCAGCAGCGGATTTCCTTTAAGGTCTGTAACCTTCTTCATATCAGAGGTTCCCACGATCTTATCTACCTTCACTGCTTCCTTGTTTGCAATCCAGCGGATATGCTCATACGGAAGCGGCTCCAGACGGATCTCCACATTATATTCATTCTCCAGACGGTACTTCAGAACATCAAACTGCAGCACACCTACAACACCTACGATGATCTCCTCCATACCGGTGTTGAATTCCTGGAAAATCTGAATAGCACCTTCCTGTGCGATCTGGTTGATACCTTTTACAAACTGCTTACGCTTCATGGTATCGATCTGGCGCACACGTGCAAAATGCTCCGGTGCAAAGGTCGGAATTCCTTCAAACGCAAATTTCTTTCCTGGTGCACAAATGGTATCTCCGATGGAAAAAATACCTGGGTCAAACACACCGATGATATCTCCTGCATAAGCCTCGTTTACAACATGACGGGATTCTGCCATCATCTGCTGTGGCTGGAGAAGTCTCATCTTCTTGTCGCCCTGTACATGATATACCTCTTTTGTGGCGTCAAACTTGCCGGAACAGATTCTCATAAACGCGATACGGTCTCTGTGGGCTTTGTTCATATTCGCCTGGATCTTAAATACAAAGGCAGAAAAATCATCGCTCATAGGATCTACCGGACCGCAGTCAGCAGTTCTCGGAAGCGGAGATGTTGTCATCTTAAGGAAATGCTCAAGGAAAGTCTCCACACCAAAGTTGGTAAGAGCTGAACCGAAAAATACCGGTGTCAGCTGACCTTTACTGACTTCTTCCTGGGAAAACTCTGCGCTCGCACCATCCAGAAGCTCGATTTCTTCCATCAGCTGCTCTTTCTGCTCCGGATCCATCACTTCGTCTGCATGCGGATCATCAATATCGATCTCCTCGATCACACCTTCCTTGGTACCCTTCTGTGTATCAGAGAAAGTAAGGATCTTCTTTGTATTGCGGTCAAAAACTCCACGGAATTTCTTACCGGAACCGATCGGCCAGTTGATCGGGCAGGTGGCAATGCCAAGCTCTTTCTCGATCTCGTCCAGAAGATCGAAGGTATCATTGGCATCCCTGTCCATCTTATTGATAAAGGTAAAGATCGGGATATGTCTCATAACACAGACTTTAAAAAGTTTTCGGGTCTGCGCCTCAACACCCTTGGACCCGTCAATGACCATGACCGCAGAATCTGCTGCCATCAGGGTACGGTAGGTATCCTCGGAGAAATCCTGATGTCCCGGTGTATCCAGAATGTTGATACAATATCCGTCATAATGGAACTGAAGGACTGAAGAAGTAACGGAAATACCTCTCTCCTTCTCGATCTCCATCCAGTCAGACACTGCATGGCGGGCCGTAGCCTTACCTTTTACGCTTCCGGCCAGGTTGATGGCCCCTCCATACAGCAGGAATTTTTCAGTTAATGTTGTTTTACCGGCATCCGGATGGGAGATAATGGCAAATGTTCTTCTTTTTTCTATTTCTTTCGTATACTTCGACACGTGAGCCTCCTGTATATTCTCTTATATCTGATTTTTATACAACCTTTCCTATTCTAGTATAGACAAGGCTTTGCTGTCAAGGCAATTCAATCGTAAATTCCCTCTGTATCAATTGTGGACGCATCCTCTGCAGCTGCGGAGGTTTCCGTATCCTCTCCAGCTGTGGAATCACTCTCATCCGCTGTTCCAGTATCCTGTTCTGTCTGTTCTTCCGAACCGGCATCTGCTTCTGTTCCATCGGATGTGTCTGCAGACTCTTCTGCCGTGGTTTTACTCTGACTTAAAGGCGTGATCACAATGCTCTCTGCTGCCACACCTGTTTTCCGCTTTACGATATCCTCGATCTGTGCCCGCTTCGCATCCTCAAGATCTGTATCCGGAACCACTACATCTGCTGTTTCTCCTGTAAGATTCACGATTACATTTTCAAACCCTTTTGCCTCCAGAAGAAGCTCTGCTGCCGCTTCTTTTTCCGTAAGATCTGTCATGGATACCATGGTATTGATAGCGTTCTGCTTTTCCTCATCGCTGATATCTTTGTTGCTGATGATAGATTGCAGGTCCGCTTTGTTCTGTGAGCGTACCTGTTCCCTGCTCACCTTCGCCTGTGCCGCAAAATCCGATGCTCCTGTAAGTACGGCTTCTCCCGGTGACGCGGTATCCATGATGTCCGTCTGGGAAGTGCCATCTGCCCCGTTCTCATCCAGAAGGGCTGTTTCATCTGTCAGATCATACTCCACATCATCCAGGATACTGCTGCTGTCTGTGCTTGCCTCCTTATCCTTAAAACCCAGATCTACGTCTGCGAAATTCAGATATCCGGCCACTGCGATCAGAATGGCCAGTGAGGTGATGATTACCTGGTTTTTCTTCATGATCTTCTTCACTTCTACTCTCCTCATTTCATTTTCATCACTCTAATTTTATTAGCGTCAATCTGAAATAATGCCATAATTGCCTGCTGAATATTCTGGACAGTCACAGCACTTCCTGCTCCCTGGGCTGCCACCAGCACTCCTGTCACCTCCATCTGGCTGCTCATGGAAAAACCGCTCTCGTTTCCTTCCGTTCCGGTCATAATGATCACTTCCACATTTCCAACTCCTTCCACCCTGGAAAGAAGCTCCTCAAGACGGCATTCCAGCCTGGTTTTCTCAGAACTCTGCACCACCGTGGAGTTACTGTTCTTTTTTGATACCGGAAGCCCCGCCACCAGAAGAAGGATTCCCAGCAGCAGGACGATTCCCCACTCCTTCCAGCCCATTGACAGGATCTTCGATCTGATACTGGTCTTCTTCCAGTCCGCAGCTTCTTTTGAGCCCATCCTTTACCGCCTCCTTCTGCTCCTTTGTTAAATCTCTTTGGAGCTTTATTTTTATAAGCACTGTTTTTTCCGGAGCCGTTTCTTCACTGCTGACTTCCGCGTCTGTGATCCCGGCATCATTAAGAACATCCCGTACCTGTTTCACCAGTTCATTTTTGTAAGCTTCTTTCAAAAAAGCCTCCTGAATTCCTTCTGCTTCATTTTTCATCCGCTCCTGCTCTTCTTCCCCGTAATATTTCTGGAATCCATCCAGAAGCTCGCTGCTTTTCCCGAAAAAAGCAAACACAGGAGAAATAATAAGCAATACCAGCAGCAGTCCCAGGAACAGACGGATATACTGCTCGTACCTTTTATCCGGCAGGATATGCAGAATCGCTGTTCCAAGCACATGAAAAAAAGCCAGATTTTTCATCCACTGATAAAGCTCCATCCGCATTTTATCGTCCTCCAGCCATGAGAATCAGAAACGTCAGCATGCACAGCACTTCCGCCGTAAAAAGTATCCGCATCAGAAGTGCACAGCCCTCCCCCATAGTACTGAACGCTTCCACAAGTCTTTTGTCTGAAACTGGCTGTGCCACAGCTGCCAGAAAGCGGTAGATCAGCGATAATAACCCATAACGGATCACAGGTCCCGCACCTGCTGCCACGACCACCAGAAGCAATACAACTCCCAGACTGTTCCGTACAAGAACTGCCGTCGTAAGAACCAGCTCTGTCACTGCGTTCACCGCGTTTCCAACTCCCGGAAGGGCACCGGCTGTTTTTCCTAATGCACTTCTTTTCAGAGAATCCATCACCGGTGCCACCAGCCCCCTTACTACCTGAAGTCCGGCCACCAGACCAAGCAGTGACTTTAAGCCCCAGGAGATCAGCGTCTCAATAAGCTCCGCCATTTTTCCCAGCATTTCCTCCCTGGAAAGATGATTGACAAACTTTAAAAGAATATAAAGGCTGACTCCCGGCAACAGTATATTTTCCAGGAGCCATTGAAACAGCCACACAAGAAGAATCACTCCCTGATAAAAAACAGCCGCGCTTGATGCCCCGGACGCTGCCGCTACCGCCATGAAATATACCGGTGAAAGCTCCTTCATAAACTCCGTCAGCCACCCCAGAACACCGGACAGAGACTGGCTGAGACCTGAAAAGCTGTTCATAAGAAGGGTAAACACCAGAAGATACACCACATAAAAGCTGATTTCCCCGATCTGCCCATTGTCAAATGCGCCTGCGAATCCGGAAAAGGCAGCTGCAAATAATAACAGCAGCAGCAGTTTTGCGATCAGTCCTTTTTCCCGCTCAAAACCAGAAAAAAGGAGACTGTGCAGAAATTCCTGCACACTCTCCTCTGAGATCACATCCTCCCCTGACAGAAGTCTGTGAAAGGTATCTGTAACAGAAAAGCTGTTCTCACCAAGCATGGCATCTACCATATCCTGAAGGTCTGTAAGCTCCAGCTGACCGGTGAGCTGTTTTTCAGCACTTGTCATCTCTTCCTGCGAAGTCTCTTCTGATGAGGTTTCCGGCACTTTTTCCGAAGCCGCCTTCACACAGACAGAATTACAGAAAACAGGATTCCAAAAGGCTTCCCACAGAAACAGCACTGCCAGAACAGTCAACAGCCATCGGCCGATTCCATTTATTTTCATGTGAGGAACCCCTGTATCGTATCCAGAAGCGCCAGCAGCACCGGCATACTTAGCACCATCACAGACAACCTGCAGAACAGCTCAATCTGCGTCCCTGTGGAGCCATACCCCGCATCCTTACATATTCCAGATGCAAATTGTCCGATATATGTGATCCCAATCATTTTCAGCAGAGTTGTAACGTAGCTTCCGTCAACCGGCAGGCTTTCCCTGAGCTGTTCCAGGGAATCAAAAAGATATCCGATCTTTCCCACAGCAAGTCCCAGAATCACAAGACCGATCCCCAGAGAAATCAGACTGACATACTCCGGTGCGCGGTCTTTCAGAAATATCGCCAGCAGCACACCACTCACTCCAAGAACTGAGATCCGCAAGATATCCAAAGTCATCCTCCTCCCTACAGAACAAAAAGCCGCTGAATATTTTCGAAAAGCTCATAAATGTACGGTACGATCCAGAACAACACGACCAGAAGACCGGAAAGACTTACCAGAAAAGCCTGCTCCTCTCTCCCGCTGTGTTTCAAAATCTGAGAGAGAACAGAGACCAGAATTCCTACTGCTCCGATCTTAAATATAATACTGACCTCCAAAAAATCCCTCCCTTTTCACACAAGGAGCACCGCCATCAACAGCCCTCCAAGGACACCTAAGCTCCGGTACAGCTTCTTTTTTCCCCGGGCTTCTTCTTTCAGCTGTGCAATCTCTTCTTCCATAGCTTTTTCATATAACGACAGCTGTCTCCCCTGCATCTCCAGATTCAGATATCCCAGATATTCCCCGACAGAAAAAAAAGCGTCCTTTTCCCGTTGGGTAAGGCAGCTTTTTTTCAGGGATGCTTCCGCACATTCCCTGCATATCTGTGAGAGTTTTTCTCCATTTCCCGCTTTCATCCTGTCCGCGGCATTTACAAGAAATTCTCTGTATTTTCCATTCATTCTTCCGGCCACTCCGTAAAAAGCATCCGGAAGCGATGCATTTCCTCCCGTGATCTCTCCTTTCAGGCAGATCACTATCTGAAGCAGCATCTCAAGTGTATGTATTCTCTCCGAAAGCCTCATGCTCTGGGAAAATCCCATACCGGCTCCTGCAGTTACTACAAGAATAAAGCCTACAATTCTGTACATAGACATTTCCCATTTCCGTCATAGATTCCTTCTACGATTCCGGCGCGGTCATGCCTGCCCAGAAAAATATATCTCTGAAATACTTTTGCTTCCCAGAGCTTCCGGAAAAAAGGCTGGCTCAAAGTCTCTTCCACGGAATCACCGTGAGCCGTTGCGATCAGACGGCAGCCACAGTGGATTACCGACTCCACAGCCTTAAAATCCTCTTCTTTTCCAAGCTCGTCCACAGCCACCACGACCGGAGACATGGAACGGATCAGCATCTGCATTCCCTCAGCTTTCGGGCAACCGTCCAGAATATCTGTCCGCATTCCCAGATCATTCTGCGGTATCCCCTGGTAGCAGCCGGCAAGCTCACTGCGCTCGTCCACAACTCCCACTGTGACACCGGAAATATTCCCCCAGCCATTACTCATCTGCCGGATAATGTCTCGAAGAAGCGTTGTTTTTCCGCATCTTGGTGGCGAAACGATCAGGGTATGCATGATCTGTTCTCTCGTCTGTATATAAGGCATCACAGCCTCCGCGCAGCCCTTGATCTCATGGGCCAGACGCACATTGATGCAGGAAATGTATTTCATCCCCCGGATCCGGTTTCCGTCCAGGATCACCTTTCCGGTAACTCCCACACGATGTCCTCCCTGTACGCTCAGAAAGCCCTGGCGTATCTCATCTTCATAGGCATACAGAGAATAACCGCTGACATACTCCAGAGTCTCTTTCAGATCCTCCCGTGTCACCAGGTAAGGCTCCGTGTCTTTCTGTTTTAAGAAGCACTCGCCTCCGTCATAGGTAAGGAACAGAGGTCTTCCTACCCGGAGACGTATCTCATACAGTTTATCATAATCAAGATCCGCATCTATCAGAAGCTGGCGGACATTGCTGGCAAACAGGTTCTGAATCTGGTTTGCGTCCATTTTTTCACCTCTTACACTTAAATATATTGCGGATGTCCCTGATTTAGTACCCTCTGTATCACAGCATTTCCTGTTTCTCTGTTATTCTGTCAGGAAAAACAGGCTCTCACTTTCTCCCTCATCATAGGTTTCCATCTTGGGGAGACTCAGCTTCAGTACCCTGTCCACAATATTTACAGAAGACGCACGGTATGCATAGGCACAGGATTCAAACATCACATAGAGATTATCACCCTCTACCACGATCTGTTCCAGCCGTTCCGGAAACCGGTAAGTCCTGGCAGAATTCTCATTTACATACAAACGCTTATCTGACTGCTCGTAAACCACCAGCCTTGATGGCAGGATTCCAAAGGAATGGGAGATCAGAAGCTTGTCATTATAAAAAGCCATTCCCTGAGCCTGTTCTGATATGGTCGAGTAATCCAAGGGAACTGCCATCTCAAAATTCATGCCCAACTCTTCATCCATGGTATTGATCAGATTTCCGTCTGCGTCAACTCCGTATCGTGCAATTACACTTTCGTTATATTTTTCAAAGCAGCCTACATACAGACATCCTTCATAAAAAGTCATAAAGGAATCCCTTACGATTCCATAAAGGCTGACCGTCTGGAATGTATCCACCGGCATATGGCTCTCGTCATAATCGTAGGCTTCTATTGTATCCATTTTTATACTGACTGCCTGTGCGATCCCATTAATATTGGAAGAGTACCACAGAACCTTATGTTCCGAATCGTAGGCAAGTCCTCCCACATGAGGCTGTCCAGGCAGTATCACTTCTTTTAAAAAATTATGTGTTTCCTTGTCGATCACGTAAATGACCGAGTTATGCTTCTGTGTACTGCAGTATGCACTGACCAGCACATAATCCTCGGTAACTGCCAGTCCCTGCGGCGTCATGGACGTACACATAGCCGGTGTTGCACCCTTCGCCGTAAGCAGCGTTCTGGTGTTTTTCAGTCCCGGGATCGCATAAGTTCCGTATTCTTTCTCCTTTTCGCGCCCGTCAAAAGCATAATAAGAAAAAGCTTCCTTCTGGGAAAGCATCTGTATCTGTCCCCACAGTGTATACACAGCAGAAGCTCTGTTTGTTACCACAGCCTTCGTCGGCAGCTCTGTCCTGGCTCTGTAGACAAACGCATATAAAAAATAACACATAGCCAGCACAAAAACAACTGCCAGTATCTTCAAAATAAAAAGCCGGAAGCTGCGTTTCATCTCTTTGTTCATTTTTTAAGTTTCTCTATTCGTTATTTCAGTATGATATCTTCATATTCAAAACGCAGTTCCAGACTGTCTCTGGACCACACTGCGCCACTGTATCCCGGCTCCATCTCCAGCATCATATAATTTCCCCTATCCATAGGAATAGTCCTAAGATCTCTGGAAAGTCCCTCCCCGGTCCATTTAATATATGCCTCCCGAAGAACCCACTGGGCAAAAAAAGCTTTCTCCACATCGTCTGCTTCCAGAATCTCTCTTACCATATCTGTCGGCACAAGCCTTTCAAGAATACGCTCATAGTTCACTTTTTTATGAATCTGTATATCGATTCCCACCTCTTCACCTGCAAACAGACACATTACATATTTCCCTGAGTGAGTAATGTTATAATGTATCTTCGGAAGCAGGGTAAAAAACGGTTTCCCATGTTCCCCCTTGGAACGTGGTTCAAACGCAAGCTTCCTGCCGAACTCTCTCTCTAGCCCAATCCCCAGAAGCTTTTCCCCGATCATATGCTCCATATTCTTGTTGTCGTATTCGTCTCTGATTTTCGTGTAATATATGATCCCATTCATAATCCGGCCTCCTCAAGAAAACGGGATGGTTCCCGTTCTTTATCATACTGTTGTCTCACATAGCACAGGCAGAGTTTTTTTCTTGCCCGTGTCATCCCAACGTAGAAAAGTCTCCGTTCTTCCTCGAGATGTGCCTCCAGAACAGCTTTCCGGTAAGGCATACTGCCTTCATTAACATTCATGATGTAGACTCTGTCATACTCCAGGCCTTTTACTGCATGAAGAGTGGATATCACAGCACCTTCTCTTTTTATGTCCTGCTTCTTCGCCTGTTCTTCAAGCTTCCTGGTATATTCATCCATGTAAGCCAGCCACTCCTCCAGTGTTTTCATCCCTCTGGCACTTTCGTGAATCCTGTCAAGTGTTTCGCGGAGCTCCTCTGGCTTTATTTTACGATACCTCGCGTATTCCTGCAAGTATTCTTCGTATCCCATTCCATTTCGAATGAAATTGATGGCCGCATAGGGAGCCATGGTTCTGAGGATTCTGAGATGCGTTTCCATAGTCGTGATCCGGTCACACATCCAGTCCTTGTCCTTATAATACTCACCCAGCTTCTTAAAATCTACCGTCTTTTCAGCGAGGGCATCTCTGGATATGTAACGGTTCGGCCGGTTCATGATCTCCAGAAAAGTGCTTCTGCTCCGGTCTCCCTGCGCCATTTTGAGATAGGCAATCATATTTCTGCAGATCCAGTGTCGGAACAGGTTGGGCAGTTTTTCCTTCATGGTAAAAGGAACTCCGTACTCCATCAGAGCAACTACCAGTCCCTCTGCCTCCTGATTCGTGCGGAAAAGAAAAGCTGTGTCCTCGATACTTTCGCCGTTTTCCATACGATTTTTCAGAGTTCCTGCTACTGCCATATATTCATCTCTTGGATTTCGAAATTCCAGAACCTTCACCGGCTCTCCCATCTCATTGGGAGTAGAGAGTTTTTTCACATAACGGTTTTCGTTATTATCGATCACCTTTATTGCGGTGTTTAAAATATTTCCACTGCAACGGTAATTAATGTTCAGAAGCACAGTTTCCGCATTCTTAAAATCTTCCGGAAAATTCAGCATGATCTCCGGACGGGCTCCACGGAAATGATAGATCGACTGGTCATCATCCCCCACCACAAACAGATTATTCTCCGGCGCAGCCAGCATTTTTACAATATCGTACTGAAGCTGATTGATGTCCTGAAACTCATCTACCAGAATGTAGCGAAATTTTTTCTGCCAGGCTGCCAGAATATCCTTTCTCTTCCGGAGCAGCTCATAGCAGCTTAAAAGCATATCATCAAAATCAAGCTTTCTTCTTTCGTTGAGGACTCTTCTATATCCCCGAAAGATCTGGCGGAACACTTCATCCGGGCAGCAGGAGGAATAATAATGCTCCAGGGCGATCCTTCCACCTTTTACAACGCTGATCTCCTTTGCCACATCCTCCACAAAATCCCCTTCCTGGGGCTGTTCCGCAGCACAGCTTACGACCAGTTCCCTGAGAATCGCATATTTCTCTTCTTCCGAGAGAATATTTCCTCCATCCAGACCATAAGCCTGTTTCAGGATTCCATAAAATACTCCGTGAAAGGTTCCAAAAGTTACACCGGTTCTCTGAACACCGGTAAATTTCAGAAACCGTTCTTTCATTTCTACTGCTGCAGCTCTGGAAAAAGTCACAACAAGAACAGAGGAAGCCGGTATCTTCCCCTCCTGTATCATATGTGCTGTTCTCTCTACAATGACGGAGGTTTTCCCCGAACCGGGGCCTGCCAGAACCATCATAGGCCCTGACAGGTGGGCGATCGCCCTTTTTTGAGATGGATTTCGTTTCATGTCTGAATTATTTTTCAAGCTTTTCGATTGCTGCATGAACACGTTTCAGTGTCTCTTCCTTGCCGATAATCTCCATGATCTCTGTAGCACCGGCCGGTGTCATCTGCTTGCCGGACACAGCGGTTCTAAGCGGCCACATTACATATCCGTTCTTATAGCCATGCTCTTTCACAAACACACTTAAAGAAGCATACAGTGGATCATTGGTGTAATCCTCCTGTGCCTCAAGCACCGGAAGTACTTCCTTCAGTACTGCAAGAGAAGTCTCCTCTGTTGTTTTCATTTTTTTGTGGCAGTACATTGCACTGTCATACTCCGGAACTGCCTCAAAGAAATCTACGAGAGCCGGAATCTCCGGAAATACCTCGATTCTTGTCTGAACCATTCCTGCGATTTTTTTAAGATTGAAGTCTTTTGTGAGGGCTTCCTTCAGATACGGAAGTGCTCTCTCATAGAAAGCTTCCGGATCCATCTTCTTGATGTACTCACCGTTCATCCATTTCAGTTTGGCAATATCAAAAACTGCCGGTGATTTATTGATATGATGATAATCAAATGCCTCCACAAGCTCCGGAAGCGTAAAGATCTCACGGTTATCTGCCGGGCTCCATCCAAGGAGTGCAACATAATTGATCACTGCCTCGGAAACAAATCCCTGATCGATCAGATCCTCATAGGAGGAATGTCCACATCTCTTGGAAAGCTTCTGATGTGTCTCGTCTGTGATCAGCGGACAGTGAACATAAACCGGAATATCCCATCCAAATGCCTCATAAATACGGTTGTATTTCGGTGCGGAGGAAAGATACTCGTTTCCTCTTACTACATGCGTGATTCCCATAAGATGGTCATCAATAACATTTGCAAAATTATAAGTCGGATATCCGTCGGATTTAATCAGGATCAGATCCTCCATCTCCTCATTATTGACTGTGATATCTCCGTAGATCACATCATGGAATGTAGTAGTTCCCTCTGTTGGCATATTGAAACGGATAACATGCGGCTCTCCTGCATCCAGACGGCGCTGAACCTCTTCCTTGGAAAGATTCAGACATCTCTTATCGTAGATAGAAATCTCCTTGCCTGCAACAGTACGCTTCATGCTCTCCAGCTCTTCCTTTCCACAGAAACAGTAATATGCATCCCCCTGCTCGATCAGCTGTTTCGCATATTTCAGATACATACCGGACGCCTGACGCTCACTCTGTACATAAGGACCGACGCCTCCGTCCTTGTCCGGACCCTCATCATGAAGAAGTCCTGTCTTCTCAAGAGTACGGTAGATGATATCTACAGCTCCCTCAACGTAACGTTCCTGGTCTGTATCTTCAATACGGAGGATGAAATCTCCGCCTTCATGTTTCGCGATCAAATAAGCGTAAAGAGCTGTTCTTAAGTTACCCACATGCATTCTTCCTGTAGGGCTCGGTGCAAATCTTGTTCTGATCTTTGTCATTTCTTTTCTCCTCGTTTTTGTTGATTCTCATTATAGATGCTATTATATACCTAAATCCTTCAAAATGTCCATAGAAAATCCCTAATAGCCATAATGCAAAAAAGATCCCCTGAGACATCACCGTCCCAGAGGATCCCGTATCATTCCTCTTATGCTTCAATTCCTTTATTCTTAAGGTACTCGATCACATCTCCGACAGTATTCAGATCTGTAAGCTCCTCTGCCGGAATCTCAACATTGTACTCATCCTCAAGAGCCATAACCAGCTCAAACAGATCGAGGGAGTCAGCTCCAAGATCATCTTTAAAAGATGTCTCCGGTGTAATTGTAGATGCCTCACAGTTTAACTGCTCTGCAAGCAGTTCTTTCATTCTTTCTAACATATCGTATTTTCTCCTTTAATCATCATTACAGAACGAATCTGTTTCCTCTTTTTGAGCAAAGTATATAGTCTGCAAAAACAGTTGTCAAGAGGATTTTCCCAAAAAATGGCTATATAGCAAAAATATTTTGATTTTAAAACTATTTTACTCTTGAAATTTTATCTGACGGGCCACACTGAGGGCAATTGCCATCTCCAGCATCAGGAACACAATAGATGTTCCCCCGTAACTGATAAAGGGCAAAGTAACACCTGTGTTGGGCATCAGATTCAGTACAACAGCAATGTTTAAAATCACCTGCAGGGCAATATGTATAAAGATTCCCGTAACGATCAGTGAGCCAAACAGATCCGGTGCATTCTGTGCAATAAAAAACAGTCTGTACAGAAGATATCCAAATAAGATCAGAACAAAAATCCCTCCGAAGATTCCAAGTTCCTCACAGATGATAGAAAAGATCATATCATTCTGTGCCTCCGGCACGCTTCCAAGCTTCTGGATACTGTTTCCAAGTCCTCTGCCGAAAAGCCCTCCGGAACCGATGGCATACAGTGCCTGCAGAGTCTGATATCCGCCCTCATCGGAATACTTCTCCGGCTGGAGCCATACCAAAATTCGCGTGATACGGAAACTGCTGCTGTCCTTTGTTGTCGTTGTTGCAGCAATAAAAAGCACAGCTACTACAATCAAAGCTACTCCTACCACTACCATGATAATAAACGGACGCATATCCGGATGTGCCACAAAGATCATTCCTACTGTGATTCCAAGGATGATCATGGCTGTACTTAAGTTATCGGTAAGCACATAAGCCGCCAGTGCAAGGCCTGCCCCAGGAAGTCCCAGGATCATGCAGCTCTTTAAGGTTTTGACCTTACGGCCCATTTTTCCGATCATGTAGGCCATCATGATGATCACTGCGATCTTGGCTACTTCTGCCGGCTGAAAGTTAATTGGGCCGATGTAGAGCCATCTGGTCGCACCATGGGAAGAATGTCCCAAAGGGGTACGTACCAGCCCCATAAGAATCAGAGACGCCACATACATAGCTGTCGTAAACGGCAGAAGAATATGATAATCTACTATTTTTGAAAGAACCAGTGCACCAATCAGACAGGCTGCACTGATCAATGCCTGTTTTTTGAAATAAAACATATCGTTGCCGTAATTTATCTCTGCCATATAGGAACTGGTACTGTAAAGCATGACTAGGCCAAAACATACCAGCAATACAATGACAGCAACAAGATTATAATCGTAATAATCGGACCTTGATTTCTGCTTCTGTTTCTTAAGCAGAGATTTTTTCATTTTATCACCATCGCTTTCTCTTTCTGCGAAAAAGTTGTGAAAGTAAAAAAAATTCCCGGAAAGCCGCATAAATGCTGTCTTTCCGGGACGTTCCATAAATGGACCTGAGGGGAATCGAACCCCTGTCCGAAAGCCTATCCCTTAAGGCATCTCCCATCACAGTCGCTGTTTTAACATTCCCTCGGCAGCACGCCCACCGACAGGCTTACCACTTCAGTAGCTTCATGATACATCTACCGGGGCAAAGCTTACCCGGCAAGGTTTCTCACATGGTCGACGCCAGGTTCCCGACGTGTGAGTGCAACGGGGCTGACGAGCAGCTTAGGCTGCTAACGCTAACTTTTCGTCTGCGTTTATATTTAGGTTCCCGGTTGGTACGCAGTCCAGGAGTCTGCGGATGGCTTCCCTAACTTCAAAGCCCCCGTCGAAACCAGTACAAGCCCTGAAAATAAGACTTCCTGCAACCGAATTTTCATTGGTCGCTTCTGGTGGACAGACGAACTTTAACAAGTCAGTTATTTTTTGACTGGATTTAATTATACCAGAATGATTTTTTGTGTCAAGGAATTTTGCAAAAAATCTGATAGGTACAGCCCTTTTCTGTTTCCAGAATATATCGTCCTTTTTCATCTTTTCGTGCCGTTATCAGTTCATCATCCCGGAAAAATTTCAGCCCCTGCGAACAGCGCAGAACTGCTTTCCCGCCATGCTTTGAAAGAATACGCCCTTTCACAAGCTTTCCGTTCTTCCATTCCAAATCCAGTTCAAATCCTCCCTCTGCACAAAGCCCTGTAACACTTCCCTCACTCCAGTTTACAGGTAGCGCAGGCAGCAGAAATATCTCATCCAGATGGCTTTGTAATAGCATCTGTGCTATTCCACATGTGCCGCCAAAATTTCCGTCAATCTGGAATACCCACGGAATTCCGGATATCCTCTCCAGCGGCGGATGCAGATCAAAAAGATTCGGTGCTGTCAGCTTGTCAAGAAGATAATAGATATATTTTTCAGCTTTATCTCCTTCCTGCAGTCTTGCATAAAGATTGAGCAGCCATGCACAGCTCCAGCCTGTATGTCCTCCACCGGCTTCCATACGTCTCTCCAGCGATCTTTCACACGCTTTTACAAGCTCCGGTGTTTCATACTCATTGATCTGATTTGACGGAAACAATGGATACAGGTGTGAAAAGTGCCGGTGTCCAGGTTCCCATTCCTCATAATCTTCCCTCCATTCCAGAAGCTGTCCATATTTTCCGATCCTGTAAGAAGGAAGCTTCCGGGAAATCTCCCGTACCCACTCTTCCAGATCTCCTTTTTTTCCAAGAATGCGGTTACCTTCCAAATAGGCATAAAAAATATCTCTTAAAATTCCCGTATCCATCGTGCATCCTGCACATGCACTTCCCACGGTTCCATCCGCCTGATAATACGTATTTTCCGGTGAAACAGAAGGACACACGATCAATTCTCCCTGATCCTCGATCATAAAATCCTTAAAAAACAGCACACACTCTTCCAGCACAGGCATCATACATTTAAGAAACTCTGTATCCATTGTGTAGCGATAATGTTTCCAGATGTGTGTGGCGATCCATGCGCCGCCCATCACCCAGTAGGACGCTGCAATCGCCAGATCCTGAGGAGCTGTATCTGCCCAGATATCCGTGTTATGGTGTGCCACAAATCCCCTGCATCCATACATCTTCTGTGCCGTCTTTTTCCCATTTTCTACCATACGCTCCAGCAGATCAAAAAGGGGTTCATGACACATGGAAAGATTACAGATCTCTGCAGGCCAGTAATTCATCTCCGTATTGATATTGATGGTATATTTGGAATCCCAGATCGGTTCCAGCTTTTCGCACCAAATTCCCTGCAGATTCGCCGGAAGCCCGCCCGGGCGGCTGCTTGCCATAAGCAGATATCTTCCATATTCGTAATACAAAGCAGCAAACCCCGGATCTTTTTTTCCTTGGTGAATTCTCTGCAGACGCTGATCTGTAGTCAGCTGCTCCAGCTTCGGATCGCAGGAAAGCTTCAGAACAGATCGGTCAAAAATCTCACTGTGCGATTTTTCATGATCCACCAGTATCTTGTCAAAATCCTTAGCACTATAAGCAGACAGCTGTTTTTTCAGATATTGTGCCGGATCTGAGATTTTCTTTTTCCGATACGGAAATGTAGTCACACCGTTTATGTAAAAGATCACCCTGGAAGCATTTCGTATCACCAGATGCTCTCCGATCGTCTCAACCTTTCCATTCTCAACAACAGCACGCGCCTGAATACAGAATTCACTTCCACCTTTTCCAAGATCGCCGTCAATGTAGATACTGTCCTCCCCTGCTTTTTCCGCGCAGTTATAGAATCGTCCTCGTGTGATATGAACAGACATACAAAGGCCATCTTCCCGGTCTGTCTGAAATTCCGCAACCAGCAGATCCTCCTTCTCAGATATCAGAGCGCGCATCCGATATTTCGCTCCATTATGCAAAAAGCTGGTCTCTGCCACACCTTTTTCCAGATCCAGCTGTCTTCGGTAAGACTGTATCTCTCCCTCTTCATGGTCAATTCGGTAATTCACATCACACATGGTCTGATACGGTCGTTCACTCTGCGGAGTTCCGGACAACGCCAAAAGCTCCAATTGCTGCGCTTCCTGGATTTTCCCCTCCAACACCAGTTCCCGGATCTTTGGAAAATATTTTTTCGCATCTGAATTGATACGGTCAAGTGGACCTCCATAAACCATGCTCTCTTCATTCATCTGAATATGTCCGCAAAAAGGTGCTCCGGATATCATTGCTCCTAATCTTCCATTTCCAAGAGGCAATGCTTCGATCCAGTTTTCTGCCGGTTTTTCATACCATAAACTCTCCATTTTTTCTCCCCAACATTTTTTATTTTATGATAGCACAGATCCTGTACATTCCATATGGAAAAAAGATGTCTCTGATATGGATTTTTTTGAGATTTTGGCATAAAAAAGGACCCACCTGTATGGTGGATCCCATTCTTCCTAGTTTTATCTCTAGTGGATATTCAATTATACCCTGGAGAGATACTCTCCGGTTCTTGTATCGATCTTCAGCTTGTCTCCCTGGTTTACGAACAGCGGAACCTGAACCTGTGCACCTGTCTCAACAGTTGCCGGTTTGGTAGCACCCTGTGCTGTATTTCCAGCGAATCCTGGCTCTGTCTCAATAACCTCAAGCTCAACAAAAAGAGGTGGCTCGATAGCGAATACCTCGCCGTTATGAGAGCAAACCTTAACCATCTCGTTATCCTTAACGAATTTCAGAGAATCGCCAACCTGCTCCTCTGTAAGGCCAACCTGGTCATATGTCTCTGTGTTCATGAAGTAGTATAAACCACCATCCTGATACAGATACTGCATATCTACACGCTCAATACGTGCTGCCGGGAACTTCTCTGTAGGACGGAAAGATTTCTCCACTACAGATCCTGTGATGATGTTTTTGTATTTTGTTCTTACAAAGGCTGCGCCTTTTCCTGGTTTTACATGCTGGAATTCAACGATCTGACATACGTTTCCATCAATTTCAAGTGTGATACCATTTTTGAAATCACCTGCTGAAATCATAAATATTTCCTCCTTAAATATATGCGCTTCTTTTCGCTATGAATTATTCTATAATACATTTTGTCATTTTTCAACTGTTTTTTTGCTTATGACTCTAATTTTTCTTCAATTTCAGCAATAAGCTCATCAAAAGGCTTCACTCCTGTAACCACCTTGATGTCTGCAAACTTCTCATAAACAGGATCTCTCTGCTTGAGCAGCTTCTTGATCTTGTCCTCTTTGTTTTCAGCACCTTCCAGTGTTGGATTGTTGCTTCCTTCCAGTCGTTTGATCAGTGTTGCCGCTGATCCTTTCAGATAGATGATGGTTCCCATATTCTGGAGATACTTCTGGTTCTGCTCCTGAAGAGGCAGTCCCGCACTTACGGAGATCACCTTACGCTCACTGTCTGTAGACAGCTCTTTCACTGCCATTGTCTCAAGTGCACGGTAAAATGGTTCTCCGAAACGTTCAAATACCTCCTTTACCGACATGTTCATTTTTTTCACGATCAGTCTGTCCACGTCAATAAACGGAAGCCCTAGGTCCTTCGCCAGCCGCTTTCCTACTCGTGTCTTTCCTGAACCCATAAAGCCGATAATTACAATATGGTTCATGAATTCTTCCCCTCCTCTTTTCGGTAAAAATGTAATACTATTTTTTCCAGATAGCGCTTCAGCACGATCTGGATCTCTTCTTTTGGATGAATCGGTTTCACAAGGATCGTCCGGATCCCGGCCCGTTTCGCTCCATAAATATCCGTAAACAGCTGATCTCCTACAAAAATCGTTCTGTCCAGATCTGTTCCGATCACCTGACAGGCCTTTCTGTAGTTCTTCACAGCCGGTTTATGGGCATTTTCTATAAATTCTCCCTCCACAGCACGGGCAAACGACTCCACGCGTGGCTTCTGATTATTGGATACAAAGCAATAATGAAAGCCTATCTCACGGAGTCTCTTAAATAATGCCTTCGCCCGCTCATCCGCTGGTGCTCCATGGGGTACTATGGTATTGTCGATATCAAAAAGAAGCCCCCGGTATCCTTCTCTGTAAAGCTTCTCATAATCGATCACATATGCAGAATCCAGATATTCATCCGGAAAAAAACTTCTGAACATCTATTCCACCTCAGTTTTCTTTCTCCAGGTAATCATAAAGCTCACCCAGATGATCTTTCATTACTTCATAGCCATGATTATAAAAGCCTTTCAGGGCTTCCACATTCTGTTCCGTACGGGACACCGTCTCAATCTCCGGACGGATCACAAAGATATGACCTTCCTTTTCCCATTTTTCGATCAGATCCAGTGTTTTATTATAAACCTGGTAGCGATTGAGCAACGTGTTGAGAAGATTCGGATATTTCTTGAAAGCAGCCACATAGACCGCTTTGCTCTTTCCTGGTTTCTTTTTGCGGTAACCCTGGTTTCTGGTGAGGATTACCACGTTTTTACGGTGTCCTTTTTTCATGGCATGGATCAATGGTATGGAATCCGCTGACCCGCCATCCAGGCATGGATTGCCGTCTATCATCACCATCGGACTCATTCCCGGAATACTGCTGGATGCTCTGCAGATATCCATAAGCCGCTTTCTGTCCTGATTCTCAGAAAGATATTCCGCCTCTCCGGTAAGACAGTTCGTTACGACCATCTCACATTCAATATCTGAACGAAAATACTCTTCAAAATCAAACGGAAAGATCTCATTTGGATACCTGTCAAAGATCATATCCATATCAAACAGGCTTCGGTTATCCACCACGTTCTTAAGGCTGATATAACGGTATTCCTTATTCTCGACGATCATGCAGCGTCTGGTCCGCCCGATCTGACCGGAAACATAGTCCATAGCATTACAGGCACCAGCAGACACTCCCACTACATATGGAAGCTTCACCTTCTGTTCCATAAGATAATCCAGTACTCCTGCAGTAAAAACACCACGGTTTCCGCCGCCTTCCAGTACCAGTGCTGTCTCGTTGTTTTCTGTCATTGTCTTTTACCTTTCTTACCGATCTGCAAGAGGAATGTATTCTGCCTCCGGAAGTACATTCTTGTAAGCCGGACGGATGATCTTGTCTACATTGATCAGCTCCTCCATACGGTGGGCGCTCCAGCCGACAATACGTGCAATCGCAAACATCGGCGTATACAGCTCCAGCGGCAGATCCAGCATGCTGTAAACAAAGCCGCTGTAAAAGTCCACATTGGCACTGACACCCTTGTAGATCTTGCGCTCTTCTGCGATAACCTGTGGTGCAAGACGCTCCACTGCTTCATACAGCTGATAATCCTTCATCCTGCCCTTCTCTCTGGCAAGCTGCTCTACATAGCCTTTAAATACTTCCGCACGTGGGTCGGAAACAGAATAGATCGCATGTCCCATACCATAGATAAGGCCCCTTTTGTCAAAAGCTTCCTTGTGCAAAAGCTTCCTGAGGTATGTACGCACCTCATCCTCATCACTGTAGTCATGCACATGTTTTCGCATATCATTGAACATCTTCACTACCTTGATATTGGCACCACCATGCTTCGGTCCTTTCAGGGAACCAAGTGCTGCTGCGATCGCTGAATACGTATCTGTTCCGGAGGAAGAAACTACGTGAGTGGTAAAGGTAGAGTTGTTACCACCGCCATGCTCCATATGAAGGATCAGGGCAATATCAAGGATCTCCGCTTCCAGAGCCGTATACTTCTTATCCGGTCTTAAAAGGCGCAGGATATTCTCTGCTGTGGAAAGCTCTCTCTTAGGCTGATGGATATAAAGGCTTTTGCCCTTCTCATAATGGTTGTAGGCCTGATAAGCATAAACAGATAACAGCGGGAAAACACTGATAAGATTAATGCACTGACGAAGCACATTATCAAGCTGGATATTGTCCGGATCCTTATCATAAGAATAAAGTGTAAGGACACTTCTGGACAAAGCATTCATAATATCCCTGGACGGTGCTTTCATAATGACATCTCTCACAAAATTTCTCGGCAATGTCCTCTGATCGGCCAGAATACCGGAAAACTCATTCAGTTCTTCCTGGTTTGGCAGCTTGCCGAAAAGAAGCAGATAAGTCACTTCTTCGAAACCGAACCGTCTGTCATTGATAAATCCCCTGGTCAGATCCTTGATATCATATCCTCTGTAGGAAAGCTTGCCCGCACAGGGAACTTCCTTTCCGTCTACGATCTTCGTAGCCTGTACATTGGAGATCTGGGTCAGTCCCGCAAGAACGCCCTTTCCATTAAGGTCACGCAGGCCTCGTTTGACATCATATTTACCATAAAGGGATAAATCCAGTTTATCATTCTCCAGACAGATCTGGGTCAGTTTCTCAATCTCAGGTGTCACTTTCATGTTAAATCTGCTCATTAATAAATTCCCCTTTCGCTTTCTGTTTATTGCTGTTCGATAGCGGTCCCTCCTCATTCCCCTCTCAAGCAATTCTTATGCTGCTGTTCACTCCATGGACATGAATGGCAGCATTTCTGGTCTTATTCCACATATCCCGGCATAACCGGCCGGGATATTTCATAAATGATTATAACATTTTTTTCGCTATTGGTCTATGATGAAAATTCTATTGATGATCACCTCTGCTTATATGTAGCAAAGAACTCTTTCATCTTTTTCATGGCTTTATCCAGCTGGCGGATATCCGGCAGATATACAATACGGAAATGATCCGGCTGATGCCAGTTGAATCCTTTTCCCGGAACGATAAGAACCTGTTTATCATGCAGGAAATCCAGTGCAAACTGTTCATCATTGAAGATATTGAATTTTTCTGTATCGATCTTCGGGAAGATATAGAATGCCGCACGTGGCTTCACTGCTGAAATTCCCGGAATATCATTAAGAGCCTTATAAATAAAATCTCTCTGCTCATACACACGTCCGCCCGGCTGGATATATTCATTGACGCTCTGATATCCACCCAGTGCAGTCTGTACGATAGACTGTGCCGGAACATTGGAACACAGACGCATGGAAGAAAGCATGTTGATTCCCTCAATATAACCTTTTGCCTTATTCTTTGCACCACTTAAGATCATCCAGCCGATACGGAATCCCGCAATCATATGGGACTTGGACAGTCCGGAAAAAGTAACACAGAATACATCCGGTGCAAGAGATGCAATAGATGTATGTTTATATCCATCCATAACAAGACGGTCATAGATCTCATCAGAAAAGATGATCAGTTCATGTTCTCTTGCAATATCTGCGATCTGCTCCAGGATCTCCTTCGGATATACTGCACCTGTAGGATTATTCGGGTTAATGATAACGATCGCCTTGGTCCTTGGTGTGATCTTGCTCTTGATATCCTCAATATCCGGATACCAGTCAGACTGTTCATCACAAATATAATGAACTACATTTCCGCCTGCCAGTGTTGCAGTAGCTGTCCACAACGGATAATCGGGCGCCGGGATCAGGATCTCATCCCCGTTATCAAGCAGTGCCTGCATACAAAGGTTGATCAGCTCACTGACACCATTTCCTGTATAAATATCATTAATGGTAACTCCCGGGATCCCGCGAAGCTGTGCATACTGCATGATCGCCTTCCTTGCGGAAAAAATACCCTTGGAATCAGAATATCCCTGGGACGTACGTACATTGCTCAGCATATCAAGAATGACTTCCTGCGGTGCAGAAAATCCAAAAGGATACGGATTACCTATATTAAGCTTCAGGATCTCCATTCCGTCCTCTTCCATTCTGGCCGCCTCATCTACAACCGGTCCTCGCACGTCATACAGTACGTTGTCAAGCTTTGATGATTTCCCGAATGTTCTCATAAAAACCACTCCTTTACCTATTTTCACTATTATTTTAACTTTTTGTGTTCATAGTCAAAAAATATTTATTTCTATATCTTCTCACATTTGCTCCCTCAACGCAAGAAATAAAAATTTAAAAAATTTTATTTTAGCACTTCCCTTTTTTAGCATGTTAATGTATAATAGCACTCGAATTTAGTTTTCAACGCAATTTAATATGTGATGAGGAGGAAACAACAATGTCTTACACAGAAGAAGTTTATGAAAGAGTTGTAGCACAGAATCCTGGCGAGCCAGAATTCCATCAGGCAGTTAAGGAAGTTCTCGATTCCCTTAAAGTCGTAATTGACAAAAATGAGGAAGAGTATCGTAAACTTTCCATCCTTGAGCGTCTTGTAGAGCCAGAGAGGATTATCTCCTTCAAAGTACCGTGGATCGATGATAACGGAACTGTACAGGTTAACAAGGGATATCGTGTTCAGTTCAACAGCGCCATCGGACCATACAAAGGCGGCTTAAGATTCCATCCTTCTGTAAATCAGGGTATCCTGAAATTCCTTGGTTTTGAGCAGACCTTTAAAAACTCTCTTACAGGCCTTCCGATCGGCGGCGGAAAAGGTGGTTCCAACTTCGATCCTAAAGGTAAATCTGACAGAGAGGTTATGGCATTCTGCCAGAGCTTTATGACAGAGCTTTGCAAATATATCGGTGCAGACACAGATGTACCGGCTGGTGATATCGGTGTTGGCGGACGTGAGATCGGATATCTCTTCGGACAGTACAAGAGAATCCGCGGACTCTATGAGGGTGTACTCACAGGTAAAGGTCTCTCCTTCGGCGGTTCTCTGATCCGTACAGAGGCTACCGGTTACGGTGTTGTATACATGCTCAACGAGATTGCTAAGGCTCACAATGATTCCGTAGAAGGAAAAACAATCGTTGTAACAGGTTCCGGTAACGTAGCTATCTACGCTGTTGAAAAAGCTACACAGCTTGGTGCCAAAGTTGTTGCAATGAACGACTCAAACGGATATATCTATGATCCGAACGGAATCAACCTTGACGTAGTAAAAGACATTAAAGAAGTTAAACGTGGACGTATCAAAGAGTACGCTGACCGTGTTGAGGGTGCTACTTACACAGAGGGACTTGGCATCTGGAACATCAAGTGTGATATCTATCTTCCATGCGCTACGCAGAACGAGCTTGGCCTTGACGGAGCTAAAACACTTGTTGCAAACGGCTGCAAGTATGTAGTTGAGGGTGCTAACATGCCTACTACTCTTGATGCAACAACATACCTTCAGGAGAACGGCGTTCTCTTCATGCCTGGCAAAGCCGCAAACGCTGGCGGTGTTGCTACATCCGCACTTGAGATGAGCCAGAACTCCATGAGACTTTCCTGGACAAGAGAAGAAGTTGATGAGAAACTTCACAACATCATGATCGACATCTTCCACAAAGCTGATGACGCTGCTAAACGTTACGGCATGGAAGACAACTATGTTGTAGGTGCTAACATCGCCGGCTTCGAAAAAGTTGTCGATGCTATGAAAGCTCAGGGCATTGTTTAATTTCAAGTTTCCTGACTCTTTAACGTGAGATCATATAACCGGACCGCAGAGGTTTTTCCCTGCGATCCGGTTTTTTATTTCTTTGAAACATTGCAGAACAATTTTCCATAACAAAAAAACCAGCCGTCGCAAAGGACAGCCAGTTCTCTTTCTTCTATATATTATTCACGATCATCTTGCAGCTTCTCTGCAAATATAAATGTCTGAGAGCAACATCAGTTTATCAGTTTCTTCAGTTCATCCATAAAAGTGCTGACATCTTTAAATTCCCTGTAAACCGATGCAAAGCGCACATAAGCTACTGCATCCAGATCTTTCAGATGTTCCATGACGATCTCTCCGATCTTGGTACTGCTGATCTCACGATCCTCTGAGCGGAAGATATCTCCCTCTATGGAATCGATCATCTCCTCTACTCGCTCAATGGGAATGGGGCGTTTATAGCACGCACGCAGAACACCATCCTGAATCTTGGATCTCTTATAGCTCTCACGATTCTGATCCTTCTTGATCACAGTCAGCGGAATCGTCTCCACTTTCTCATAGGTTGTAAATCTCTTCCCGCAGGCATCGCAGAGACGGCGGCGGCGGATAGAATTGGTATCCTCCACAGGTCTGGAATCCACAACTCTTGTATTATCCTGGTTACAGAACGGACATCTCACAAAACTCTCCCCTTTCCGGATCAATATTTATTTTTATTATAAAATATTTGCATATAATGTGTCAATAATTGGACTTGCATAAATTTTACAGATTTTCCATAAAATCATATCAGGTGATGAATTTATGCGTATCTGCGAACTGAAACAGAAAGAAGTGATCAATATCCACACCTGCAGAAGCCTTGGCTGTCCCATAGATGTGGAATTTTGCTGCGAAACATCCCGTCTGAAAGCTCTGGTCATGCCTGAGCCCGGAAAATTCTGCTGGTGTTTCTCCAAAGGAGGCGAATGTATCATTCCCTGGGACTGTATCCGTCAGATCGGAGAAGATATCATTCTTGTAGATTTCCGGAACGAAAAACATCTCCCCGGAGAATAAAAATCCACCATTTGTCAAGGTCTATTATTTTTATTATTTTCACCGGAAAAGTATATTTCATCCGCCCTCTGAGAATCATCTTAATGTACCGACAAGACAAGGAGGATTCTAAGATGGCACTGAATAAAGTGGAAATATGCGGAGTAAATACCTCAACTCTTCCTGTTCTGAATCAGGAGGAAAAAGAGGAACTCTTCAAAAAAATCAAAGCTGGCGATGAGAAAGCCAGAGAATTGTACATCAAAGGTAATCTGCGGCTTGTTTTAAGCGTGATCCGGCGTTTCCAGAACAGCAACGAAAACCCAGATGACCTTTTTCAGATCGGCTGTATCGGCCTGATCAAAGCAATCGACAATTTCGACACTACCCTTCAGGTAAAATTTTCAACCTATGCTGTTCCCATGATTATCGGCGAGATCCGTCGCTATCTCCGGGATAACAACAGCATACGAGTCAGCCGTTCTCTGCGGGATATCGCCTACAAAACCATTTACACTAGGGAAAATTATATGCGACAGCACTTAAAGGAACCAACCATCGCCGAGATCGCAGATGAAATCGGCATTGACAAAGAGATGATCGTCTATGCAATGGATGCGATCCAGAGTCCTGTCAGCCTTTTTGAGCCTGTATATTCCGAAGGCGGGGATACTCTTTATGTAATGGATCAGATCAGTGACCGAAAAAACAAAGAAGAAAACTGGGTCGAAGGTATTTCCCTGAGAGATGCCATGAACCGTCTTGGACAGCGGGAACGCCATATCATTGAACTCCGCTTCTACGAAGGAAAAACCCAGATGGAGGTTGCCGATGAGATCGGTATTTCCCAGGCCCAGGTCAGCCGCCTGGAAAAAAATGCTCTTCGAAGCATGCGAAATTACCTGCGTAATTAACTCCTGTTTCCCGTTTTTCTTACAGCTTTGGTTTTTACAGCTTTCGTTTGCCGGAAAAATATTACGGCAGACTGCATGATTCCGCAGCTTTCCATTCGTTTATGGCACGGATATCATTTTACAGTCTGCCGTCATACATATGATTATATTATTTCAGTGCTTTTTCAATCTCATCGATCACGATCCGAAGTGCTTTCAGTCTTGCATATTTCTTATCTACAGATTCCAGGATATGCCACGGTGCATAGGTTGTGCTCGTCTTCTGAAGCATCTCATCCACTGCTCCCTCATACTGATCCCATTTCTCACGGTTTCTCCAGTCCTCGTCTGTGATCTTCCAGCGCTTCTCCGGATTGTTCTGCCTGTCATTGAATCTGGCAAGCTGTGTATCCTTGTCTATCTGCACCCAAAATTTCACGATCACAGCTCCCCAGTCAGAAAGCTCCTTCTCAAATTCATTGATCTCATTGTAAGCACGTCTCCAGTCATTCTCACTGCAGAATCCTTCCAGGCGTTCCACCATAACTCTTCCATACCAGGTTCTGTCAAAAATAGCGATATGTCCATCCTTGGGAAGTCTTGTCCAGAATCGCCACAGATAATGTCTTGCCTTCTCATGAGGTTCCGGGCTTGCAATCGGATGCACCTCAAAGCCACGGGGATCCAGTGCTTCGGCAATACGTTTGATGTTGCCGCCTTTTCCTGCTGCATCCCATCCTTCATAGGTAATGATCACAGGTACTCTCTTCCTGTACAGACGGTTGTGAAGACTTCCAAGCTTCGCCTGGAGTTCCTTGAGTTCTGTTTTATACTGCTCATCATCCACTTCTTTTCCGTCCAGTGGAATCTCATCAAGTTTTGGCATCTCCACCATCGGAAAAACATTCTGCAGGATTGGAACCGAATGCTTGCTGTTCTCCATGGCAATCTCAATATTGCTGATCATCGTCTCCAGCACCTGAAGCTCTGCCCATTTCCGGTCGCTGGCATCTATGATATACCACGGTGCCGAAGATGTATTGGTATCACGCATATACTGATCAAAAACCTTCCGGCATTTCTTATAATGATCGTTCTGCCAGAGATCATAGTCATTGATCCTCCAGCAGGTATCCTTGCTCTCCAGAAGAACGCCCATACGTTTCTCCTGTTCCTTACGGTCGATCTGCATAAAGAATTTCAGAAGGACATAGCCATTATCTGTGAGCTGCCGCTCAAATCTCCGGATACTGTCGATACGCTTTACGTAAATCTCGCCTTTCAGATTTTTGTCCATTCGGTCACGGCAGGTCTGGTCCATCCATCCGGAATCCAGAAATGTGAACTTGCCTGCCTCCGGAATTTCCTTAAAATACCGGTAAAGAAATGGTCTTCGCAAATCTTCTTCTGTAGGCGCAGACATAGTCGCAACTTTGAAAAAACGGGGATCAATGTTCTTGATCACCTTACTTATGGTGCTGCCTTTTCCGGAGGCACCCCAGCCTTCAAACAGCACGATCACCGGAATCTTATGCTCCTTCAGTGCCATCTGAAGTTCATACAGTTTCGTCCTTGCAGTAACAAGCCGTTCCTTGATATCTTCTTTTTCCGGAATCAGTTCCGGGTTCCAGTTTTTTAACATCTGCATCGTCCTTCCTGAATTTTTTGAATATTCATATTATATCACATTTATAGATATTTTACGATAAACTTTACATAAATTTTACAGACAGATAATCTCTTTGGAATCTTCAGATTTTCTTTATAAATCCTGGTAAAATAATCAAAAAATATTTCACCCTCTTGACAATTCTTCTTCCGCTACATACAATATATGCGCTGATCGTTATATTTTTAACCGGCAAACTGCAAAGCAGTTATCTGGTACAAAGTTACATAGCTCTGCACCGGATGAATTTTAAAATTTGTTTCAAGGAGCATATCATGAAACTTACAGAAGAACTTCTTAAAAAAATGGAAGAAAAAAAAGAGCTGTATGCAGACGGCATCATCATGCCGGACGGAGATTACCGCCTTATTACTGACGGACATCTGAAAACTCTTATGGCTCTTTTACCATATACAGAACATGAGATCTGGAAAATGATCCCGGAGGATGATTCCGCTCTCTTCTGGCTTGTGGAAAAAACAGGCTGTGTACTGACAGATGTGAATTCTACTATCGGAATGGAAATGACCCCTGCACAGGAAAAAACCTACAAGGCTCTTTCCGGCAGAGGCATCGTTTCATCTGAATATTATGATCTTACCAGACAACGTGAGAAATTCAGAGAACAGCATTAAGATTCTCAGTCATCATACCCTTCCAGGAATGAATGTTTTACGCCATCCTTCTTATATGCGATTACCGTATGAAGATTGACATTCTCCACACTTCGGAAAATGTTGCTCTCAATATGTGGGTTTACTTTTTTAAGCTCTGCGATCAGATTCTTGATCTCCATACGTTTGGAAACACTGGTCCCGTCTGTACGGCAGGTGGTACATGTATCTGTAAATTTGCATGCACACTGGATAAAATGAAGATCATTGTAATCTCTCCAGTGCTTGATATCTGCCTCGCGGATCAGATACATCGGGCGGATCAGCTGCATTCCCTCAAAGTTTGTACTGTGAAGCTTCGGCATCATGGTCTGTACCTGTGCACCGTAAAGCATTCCCATAAGGATCGTCTCGATCACATCATCGTAATGATGTCCCAGTGCGATCTTATTGCAGCCCAGCTCTTTTGCTTTGCTGTAGAGATAGCCTCTTCGCATTCTCGCACAGAGATAGCACGGAGATTTTTCAACATTGTAAACTGCGTCAAAGATCTCTGTCTCAAAAACCGTGATCGGAATTCCAAGAATCTTTGCATTGTGCTCGATCAGTGCACGGTTGGCTTCGTTATATCCCGGATCCATCACGAGAAATACCAGCTCAAACGGAAATTTGTTGTGACGCTTCAGTTCCTGGAACAGCTTGGCCATCAGCATGGAATCTTTACCGCCGGAAATACAGACTGCGATCTTATCTCCAGGCTTCACCAGCTCATAATCATTGATTCCTCTGGCAAATCTGGAAAACAGCTGTTTATGGAATTTCTTGCGGATACTGAGTTCAATATCCTTCTGGCGCTGTTCCTGTGCCTCATTTTTTTCCTCCGCACTGTCCTCTTTATTGGACATTTCCTTCTGCATCTGCTGCAGGATCCAGCCTGTATAGCCGCCCTTAAGGCTCAGTGCAGGAATTCCCTGCTCGCTTAACATCTGTGCTGCTTCCTTGCTGAAAAGTCCTCTGGTACAATAGAGAACCGGAATCCTGTCCCCTTTCAGCTCATCGATCCGTCCCTCAAGCTCCTGCTCCGGAATGGATACTGCTCCCGGGATCATTCCATATTCAACTGTTACTTTATCACGGGTATCTACCAGAAGATATTTTTCCCGTTCTTTCTCCACCTGGTCAAAAGAAATCTCCAGTGTTTCTTCTATCATACTGTTTTTATTCCTTTCCTTACAGCGCCTCTTTGATCATACCATCACAGGCGATCGTCACAACCTGCCACGGAATTATCTTCCCGCTTTTTTGCATGGCGCGGACCACTGCGTTCTCAATGCCTCCGCAACAAGGAACTTCCATGCGTACAACACGGATACTGCGAATCGAATTGTTCCGTATGATCTCCGTAAGCTTGTCAGCATAATCTCCCTCATCCAGCTTTGGGCATCCGATCAGCGTCACATGGCCTTTCATAAATTTCTCATGAAAACCTGCATAGGCATAGGCTGTACAATCTGCTGCGATCAAAAGCTGTGCATTTTCAAAATATGGTGCATTCACAGGAACAAGGTTAATCTGTACCGGCCACTGGGCAAGACAGCTCTCAGATGCTGTTCCGGCAGCCGGATTCTCCCGGTTCTCTCTTTTGGGAACCGGCTGTTCCTGTTTCAGGCTTCTTGCCATGCTTCCGGGACACACGTGAGGCGTTCCCTTGGCTGCAAAATCCCTTGTATTTTTAAGCTTCATCCTTTTTTCCACGGCGTCTGCATCATAATCTGCTGCTTCACGTTCTATGATACGAATCGCATCTGTCGGGCAGGCGGGAAGACAGTCTCCCAGTCCGTCACAGTAGTCATCCCGGATCAGCTTTGCCTTGCCGTCAAGCATGGCAATCGCGCCCTCATGGCAGGCTGCTGCACAGGCACCACAACCGTTACACTTCTCTTCATTAATATGAACGATCTTTCTTATCATCATTTATCTCTCCCTGAACTTTATATTTTCTGTAGCTGTTTTCTTATTTACAGCCATATCATACAAAGTTCTGTAGAATATTTCGGTAACATATGTTACACCTCAGAGATAATATTCCAGTTTTTCCTGATCTTTCACGAGAATCTGACGTCTGCCAAACTCTATGATCCCTTCTTCCTGCATTTTTCCAAGCTCTCTGGAAAGAGATGGCCTTGTAATATTCAGATAATCTGCCATCGCTTCTCTGGAGAGCTTCATACGAATCTCTCCGTTGCTGTCCTGACATTCCACAAGAAACCGAACGATCCTCTCCCGCAGACTGCCGCTTCCCAAGATTCGAAGCTTCTGGTTCATATTGTAAGCCTTCTCCGCAAAAACCTCAAGAAGATTTTCTCTCAGTTTTCTGCCAAGGTCATCCCCTTCCTGCTCTGTAAAAATCCGGCTGTCCATGACCAGCACCTTCGTCTTCTCTGCCGCTTCCACATACATATCATAAAAAGCCTTTTCCATAAAAGCATAAACTTCTCCGAATAATACGCCAGGTTCCTCCAGCTGAGTCAGAAGAATCCTTTTTCCGGAAAAGGTTTCTTTTGCAATGAACACACTTCCTTCAAGAAGCATATAGACTGCATCCGGCCGGTCCATCTCCTGAAAGATTCTTTCTCCTCTGGAAAAAATCTTTACCGTTCCCTTCTGCTCCAGAAGGCTTTTGATTTCTTTTTCACCAAGCCTTCTGCACAGCCTGCTGCCTTTCAAAACCTTCAACAGTTTTTTCTTTTCTTTGTCTTCCATTTTTTCACCTCGTCTTATACTGGTTTTTATCATATTTCTATATTATCTGTCAACTTTCCCTGCCTCAGCCTGTACTTTTTTCTGAAAATACGTTATAATATTTTTTGTTGTGACTATTTGACAGATATTCTTCTGTCAGACATCAGAGCATTATCTCTTTTTTACAAATATATGATTACCAAGGAGGACACCGGAAATGCAAACACAGAATCAGACTCTTCTTTCTGAGAGCACACTGACATCCCGGCCAACTGATATCATTGCGGGATTTCCTGTACGTCCCGGTTTTTTTGAATTAAATGGAGCAACTCCTCTTTCCAACGGAGTAAACTTTACTGCACATACCCGCCACGGCAGATCCTGCGAGCTTCTTCTTTTTCATTCCGGTGAGGAAGAACCTTTCGCAGTTCTTCCTTTCCCCAATGCCTGTCGTATCGGTGATGTCTATTCCATGATCGTCATGGGACTGGATATTGAGGATCTGGAATACGGCTACCGCATTGACGGACCATATGAGCCGGAAAAAGGCCATATTTTTGACAAGACCAAGGTTCTTCTCGATCCTTACGCCAAGGCCGTTGCCGGTCAGCGTGAATGGGGTCAGAAAAAGGTGGGCAGCTATCACGCCCGCGTGGTACGTGATACTTTTGACTGGGAAGATATGCCTCAGTCTACCCGCAAGATCAGCGATCTTATCATCTACGAGCTTCATGTCCGTGGTTTTACACAGGATCCATCCTCTGGTGTTATCCATCCCGGAACCTTTGCCGGACTTCGTGAAAAGATTCCTTACCTTAAGGAACTTGGCATCAATGCCGTAGAACTGATGCCAATCTTTGAGTTCGATGAGAACATGAATGCCCGAACTGTAAACGGCAAACGCCTCCTGGAATACTGGGGGTACAACTCCGTTAATTTCTTTTCCCCAAATACCAGCTATGCCTCCAAAGCCGAGCATAACTGTGAGGGAACGGAACTTAAGGAACTGATCCGTGAACTTCACGAAAACGGAATCGAGGTCATTCTTGACGTTGTGTTCAACCATACAGCCGAAGGTAACGAACTGGGAAAAACCTTCTGCTTCAAGGGCTTTGACAACAAGGTCTATTATATGCTTACCCCGGAAGGAAATTATTATAACTTCAGTGGCTGCGGAAACACACTGAACTGTAACCATCCGATCGTCAGACAGATGATCCTGGAATGCCTTCGCTACTGGACTATCAATTACCGTGTGGACGGTTTCCGTTTCGACCTGGCAAGTATCCTGGGAAGACATGAGGACGGTTCTCCGCTTAACAATCCACCGCTTCTGGAGCTTCTGGCCTACGATCCGGTTCTTCGAAACGTCAAGCTGATCGCCGAAGCCTGGGATGCCGGTGGATTATACCAGGTAGGTTCTTTCCCGGCCAGCCGCCGCTGGGCTGAGTGGAACGGCCGTTACCGTGACTGTCTCCGTTCCTTCCTGAAAGGCGATTTCTGGAATGCCTGGGACGCTGCCTGGAGTATTTCCGGATCCGGTGATCTCTACGGTGGTTTTTATTCTGATCATAGCGACAACTACGCAGGCTACAATTCCTGTGTCAATTTCCTTACCTGCCATGACGGCTTCACCATGTACGACCTTTATTCCTACAATGAGAAGCATAACGAGGCAAACGGCTGGAACAATACCGACGGCTCCAATGATAACCGCAGCTGGAACTGTGGTGAAGAAGGAGATTCCACTAATCCGGAGGTTCTTTCTCTCCGTTTCCGTATGATCCGAAATGCCTGTGCAGTACTGATGTCCAGCCGCGGAACTCCGATGTTTCTTGCAGGTGATGAATTCGGAAATACCAAACACGGCAACAATAATACTTACTGTCAGGATAACGAAACTTCCTGGATCAACTGGAATCTTCTGGAGAAAAATCACGATCTTTTTGAATTTTTCAAATTTATGATCAAATTCCGTAAGAATCATCCGGTTATCTCCCGTAAGCTTCCGAATGCAGTCTGTGGCATGGAAAATATTCATACCCACAATATTGATGCAAAGGATGTGACCATTCCACGAGACTCCCACACTTTCGCCGTAAGCTTTGCAGGCTACGACAAGACCAAAGGCGCCGATGATCTGATCTACATTGCCATCAACGCTTACTGGGAAGATGTAACGATCACACTTCCGGAACTTGCACGTCCTGGTGCATGGTATCTCTGCGTGAATACCTTCGGCGACGGAGACGGCCGCTATTTCTACGAAGAAGGCCAGGAGCCACGCATTGAGCACGATTTCTGCATGCGTCCCAGATCTGTGGCTATCTTTACAGGACGTAATTATTAACAGAAACAACAGAAATGGAGTATTTTAAATGGAATTAAAAAACAGAACCCTATCTAATTTTGCAGAGCTTGTAGCGACAGGTGAATGCAAAAAATTTCGTGGGCGGCTGAAAACAGGCATTGACCTTGGTACTGCCAACACGGTTCTTGCTGTTGTTGACCGCAACAACCGTCCCATCGCCGGAATTTCCGCCCCGTCCCACGCTATTCAGGACGGCGTTATCGTCAATTATTACGAATCCGTCCAACTTGTGACCAGACTGAAAGCTGAACTGGAAGAAAAGCTCGGCACAGAATTGCTCTACGGAGCTGCTGCTATCCCTCCCGGAGTTTCCGAGGGCAGTGTAAAAAGCATCGGCTATGTTATGGAAGGTGCAGGCTTTGAAGTCACCAATATTGTAGATGAACCAACGGCTGCTGCCTCTGTTCTTAAGATCACAGATGGCGCTGTTGTCGATGTAGGTGGCGGAACAACAGGTATCAGTATCCTGAAAGACGGAAAAGTGATCTATACCGACGACGAGGCTACCGGCGGAAGCCACATGACCATGACCGTTGCCGGACATTATAAGATTCCTTACGAAGAAGCCGAGGTTCTCAAAACCACTCCGGAAAAAGAGGACGAGATTTTTCCGGTGATCAAGGCTACAATCGAAAAAATGGCTGTCATCACAGAGAAATTTCTGAACGGTTACCAGGTTCCTGCTGTTTATGTAGTCGGCGGTTCCTGTATGTTCAAAGAATTTACCACTGTTTTCGAAAAGAAGTTAAAACTTCCTGTATACAGACCGGTACATCCTCTTCTTGTCACGCCGCTTGGCATCGCATATAACTGCGAACTCCCGAAAGTCTGAAATAAAAAAACAGCTGCTGTCAGATCATCTTACCTATCCCGATGATCCGCAGCAGTTGTTTTTTATTTCACGATCTTATTTGCCAGATATTTTTTCATGGTGTCTGTAACCTTTTTTCCATCCAGTGGTTTGATCAGGTGTTCATTCATTCCTGCTTTCAGACTCTTCTCGATATCCTCCTCAAATGCATTGGCTGTCATCGCAAGGATCGGGATATTCGCTTTCTCCTGATCTTCCAGACTGCGGATCCTCTTTGTTGCACCGTAGCCGTCCAGCTTCGGCATCTGAATATCCATAAGGATCAGATCATAAAAAGTGGTTCCTTTTCCAAGCTCACTCTCTGCCTCAATGGTTCCTCCCATCAGATCCACAAGACGTTTGACGATTGGCATTCCAAGTCCGGTGCCTTCGATCTTATTCTCCGTGACCGTATGCTCACGGGAAAATATTTCACATTCCAGTTCTCTTGTGATTACGGAAATCTTTCCACCTTTATTTGTATATTTATATGCATTGGAAATAATGTTAAGGAATATCTCACTAAGCTTAACCCTATCTCCGTAATAATACTCTGTTTCAATATCAATATCTGCTGTAAAAGCAATTCCTTTTTGTTCCATCAGTTCTGCATACACGGAAATAACCTGTTCCATCAGATCTTTTGTGTTACAGATTTCTTCCTTAAGAACAACTTTTCCGCTTTCAATACGAGCCATTTCCAGAACATTATTTACCAGGGATAGCAGAAAGCCACTGGATTTTTTATCTTATCCAGATAATCCCTGCATTTCGCCCGATCAGCGGAATTAGCGCTTTCCGCCCGCAAAAGCGCTGTTTCCAGTTCCTGATGGCTCTCCTGTAATTTCCGGTTCAGCTCCTTTGCCTGCCTTGCCGCCTGTTTTGCCTTCGCCTCTGCTTCTCTTGCTTTTCTGAGAAAACTTAATACTACAAGAAGAATCACAATAAATATTGTGGCAAATACAGTCGCAGCCACTGCAAGATTATCTTTTATGAAATCTACAATTGTAACCTTATCCGCTGCATTATCATACATGGACAGGGCACCGGTAAGACTGGAGGATGACATCGCCTTCAATGTCTTATTGAGGATTGAAAGCAGCATGGCATTTCCTCTGGTGACTGCAAAGGCTGCATTACATGGCTGCATCAGGAACACGCTGTAAAGCTTGTTTTCGTTGGCGTATTTTATTCCCTGACCTTCCACTTGGGATAGTAGATTCATAGTCCAGCCTGTATAACCAGCCACTGACTGCTCGTATTCATAACCATATCCGCTTCTCTCACCATTCGCTCCGGCAATATGATAAGAATCCTCATACCATCCTACCCGAATCGTTTCTCCGTCAGTAACAGTTTTCTCCGATGCAAAAATCGAAACCGGAAGCAGCGATATCAGCAAAAAAATACATAATAAGAAGCATCCACCTCTTCGGAAAATCTGCCTGTTTTTCTTCATGCCTTCCTCTCCAAAATGTTATGCTATCATTCTATCATATCTGACAAATTTTATCGATTATCATTTCATTTTCGGTCTGGTTCTGCGATTGCAGAGAAGGGTCACGACTTCTACTGAATCCGTAACCGGGAACATATCTACAGGCTGCATTTTTTTTACCTGGTAATCTCTTCTGGTAAGATACTCAAGATCTCTGGCCAGCGTTTCCGGATTGCAGGACACATAGACGATCTTTTCCGGAGAAAGATTTAGAAGGGAGTGAAGGAATTTCCGGTCACTTCCTGCACGCGGAGGATCCATAAGAACAACATCCACCTTTTCTCCCTCTGCTGCCATTCCTTCCATAAACCAGCCTGCATCCCCCGGTACAAACCGTACATTCCGGATATGGTTCTCTCTGGCGTTCATTCTGGCATCACGGATCGCATCGCGGTTCAACTCCACACCGATTACATCTCTTGCTTTTTTGGAGGCAATGATCCCGATGGTTCCCGTTCCGCAATAGGCATCAATCACGCGCTCATGTCCTGTCATTGCTGCAAATTCCATAGCTTTTCCATAAAGCTTTTCTGTCTGTACCGGATTTACCTGATAGAAAGATGACGGAGAAATACGGAATGTCAGTCCCATAAGACGGTCTTTGATGAATCCAGGTCCGTAAAGAACAATATTCCGTTCTCCAAGAACCATGCTCGTCTGTCTGTCATTGATATTAAGAACCACTGTCGTGATCTCCGGATGTTCCTTACGCAGTGCCTTCACAAAATTATTCTTGGACGGAAAGATCGGTGAAACTGTAACCAGCACCACCATGATCTCTCCTGTGGAAAAGCCTCTCCTCACAAGTACATGGCGGAGAAGTCCATACCCGGTATCTTCGTCATAAGTCTTGATCTTAAAAGATTTCAGCATTCCCCGAATCGTGCGGATGATCTCCTGGCTCTTTTTATCCTCGATCATACAGTCATCTACGGAAACAATACGATGGCTTTTTTCCTCATAAATACCGGAAATAACATTTCCCTTTCTGTCACGCCCGAAAGCCGCATGAACCTTGTTTCTGTAATAGTACGGATCCTCCATACCGATGATCGGTTCAACCTTGCCGAATTTTTTCAGAAGTCCTTCTGTGTATCTCTGTTTTTTGCGAAGCTGTTCTTCATACGGCACACCCTGATAGCGGCAACCGCCACATTTCTTCGCTACTGAACAGATATTTTCTTTCTGCTCCATAATTGTACTCTCTCCTTTTTTCAGTTCCTGGACTGCATGACCTGATGGTATGCTTCTTTATATGATATTCCTGTTTTTTCGCAGAGCCTTTTTACACTCTCATATTCCGGGTAAAAATATTCTTCTCCTTCAAAAGTACAGACTTTTACCTCTGCTTCTCCCAAAGGCGTGGCAACCGTTCTTTTTTCTCTTTTCAGAATGGTGCGCTCCATTTCCTGACGACGGATCCCGATAGTCGTAGTTTCCTTAAAGATGATCCGTTCCATTTCCGTAATCTGTTCTTTCTTACAGATCACTGTGAGAAGCCAGGCCGGACGGTTTTTCTTCATAAATACAGGCATATAATTTACTTCTCTGGCACCTGCCCCGTAAAGACATTCCATTACATAACCAAGTGTCTCTCCTGTACAATCATCAATATTGGATTCCAGCTTGATAATCGTATTTGTCTCTTTATCCGATTCCCGGATCAGCATTGCACGAAGGATTCCCGGACACTCATACTGACGCTTGCCGGCTCCGATGCCGATTTTCTCCACTGTAAAATCCTCCGGAAGCTCCTCCCCGGTACAAAACGCAGCTGCTATGGCAGCCCCGGTAGGTGTAACCAGTTCCCCCTGCACCTCTATGATATGCAGTTTCAGGTGATAGGTACTTACAATATTACTTACTGCCGGAACAGGAACCGGCAGGATTCCATGCTGACAGCGAATCGTTCCACTTCCCTCGCAAAGCTTCGGAATGATCACTTCCTCAACGTCCAGATCATCCATACACACCGCAACAGAAAGAATATCCACAATAGAATCCACTGCTCCTATCTCATGAAAATGCACCTGATCTGCCGGTACATTATGCGCCTTCGCCTCTGCCTGGGCGAGAATTGTAAATATTCTTCTTGCATAATCTTTTGCACGAAGTGTCATATCTGCGTGATCGATGATCTCCATAATCTCATTCAGCCCACGATGTTCATGATGGTGATGTCCATGATCTCCATGAGAATGCTGATGCGTTTCATTTTCATGCACATGCCCGTGAAGATACTCCATATCATGATCATGATTCTCATGATCCTTATCCAGTAGTACATCAAAATCGCAGGCATCAATTCCGGATTTTACCACACGGCTGATACGGATATCAAAGCCTTTTACAGGAAGACTCTCCAGAGTTTTTATAAGCTTCTCTCTGTCAGCCCCCAGATCAAGAAGTGCCGCAACCGTCATATCACCGCTGATTCCTGATGTGCACTCCAGATATAATTTATTTTTCATTTATTTTCCCTCCGCAAGCCGGTTGATCTGTGTTGCCAGATATCCGGCCCCGTATCCGTTATCAATATTTACCACTGCAATTCCGTTGGCACAGGAATTGATCATTGTCAGAAGTGCAGAAAGCCCATGGAAGCTGGCTCCATAACCCACAGATGTGGGTACTGCGATCACCGGACGTTTCACAAGGCCACCCATAACACTGGCCAGTGCACCTTCCATTCCTGCCACTGCGACTACACAGTTGGCCTTCTGGATCGTATCCAGCCTGGAAAAAAGTCTGTGCATGCCGCTGACACCCACATCATAGATCCGCTCTACATGAGTTCCAAAATACTCTGCCGTCTGTGCAGCTTCTTCTGCCACGGAAATATCCGCAGTTCCGGCTGTACAGACAGCAACTTTTCCGATATGTTCTTTTTCTTTCTCAATCTTCAGGATTCCGGAAACCGGATCATAAACAACCTGCGGAAGAACTTTTTTTATCAGTTCATACTGATGTTCAGAAGCTCTTGTTCCGAACACTTCCCCATCCTCTTCATAAAGTTTCTGATAAATATTTATAAGATGTTCGTCTGCTTTTCTGGCACAGTAAACTACCTCAGCAAAGCCTGTCCTCTCTTTTCTCGTTGTGTCCAGCTTCGCATAATCCATTTCTTCATAGCCTTCTTTTTTCAGAAGATTCTCTGCATGCTCCACAGAAAGCTGTCCAGCCTTTACTTCTTCAAGGATCTGCTGTAAAGTCATTTTTTACCTCCCCTGTTTTCCCTTTACTATAATAACACAATAGCCAGACATTTGCATTCTTTCCTGCAAATTGTCTGGCTATCCGCCTGACCGAATCTTATATCTGTCCGGATATTTTTACTCAATCATTTTCTCATACTGTTCTGAAATCTCATCAATATCACCATATGCAATCAGTCTGCCTTTTTCCAGGATCATTGCCTTATTGCAGAGACGCTGTACCTGCTGAAGGGAATGTGATACGAAAAGAACAGTAACTCCTTTATCGAACATGCTGAGGACTTTTTTCTCACTCTTCTTTCTGAACTTGGCATCTCCTACGGAAAGTACCTCATCCAGGATCAGAATATCCGGTGATACCAGTGTGGCAATGGAAAATCCAAGTCTCGCTTTCATACCGGAAGAATAATTTTTAATCGGCACGTCAATAAAATCTTTCAATTCTGAAAATTCAACGATTTCATCAAATTTCTTTTCAATAAATTTTCTGGAATATCCAAGCATGGCACCATAGAGGTAAATATTCTCACGTCCGGTATACTGAGAATCAAAACCTGCTCCAAGTTCAAGAAGAGGTACCAGTCTTCCGTTCTTAATAACTTTTCCTTCTGTTGGTTTAAAAACTCCTGCGATTACTTTAAGCAGAGTACTTTTTCCGGCTCCATTCAAGCCAAGAATACCAACCCGGTCTCCTTTCTGAACCTCAAAATTCACATTCTGAAGTGCCCAGAACTCATTATATTTAATTTCTTTTTTTATAAATTTAATCAGATAGTCTTTCAGGTTATCAACCTTTTCCTTACTGAGATTAAATTTCATGCTTACATTATCTACTACAACTGCCGGTTTGTCCATTTTTCTCTCCTGTAAATGCACGATTATATATAAAGTATAAATTCATCCTGCTTTTTCTTAAAGCAGATCAGACCAACTACAATCGCCGCTACACCGAAGCCAAGTGCATATTCGAAATAATGCATATTCATCATTTCTCCAAAGATTGCAGAACGGAAAATGCTGATCGTACAGTACAGCGGATTATATTTCAGTATCCATGAAAATCCACTCTTCAAAAGTCTGGACGGATAATAGAAAATCGCACAGGTATACATAATGATCATCAATGCTACTGACCACAGATACTCCATATCCCTGAAAAATACTCCGATCGTTGCCAGTATCATTCCACAGCCATATGCCTGCAATAAAAGCAGGATCAGGGCAATCGGAATCTGCACCAGATAAATCGTCGGTTCTACTCCCAGTACAACACTTACAACCGCTAGCACAATCAGTGAAATCAGAAAGATCACATAATTAAAAAGCACACTTGACAACGGATAAATATACTTCGGTACATATACTTTCTTGATCATTCCCGCATTGGCCCTGACCGATTTCAGTGCAGCCGTCGTTGCACTTGAAAAATAGCTGTAAAGAAGACGTCCCGTAAGAATATATACCGGAAATGTCTTATCTTTATTTCCGAACAGAGTGCCAAATACAATGGTAAGTACGATCATGGTAAGAAGAGGCTCCAGAAGGGACCAGATAATACCAAGATAAGAACGTCTGTACTTCAGTTTGATTCCCTTTTTTACAAGCTCTCCAAGAAGAAACCTGTAACGCATAAAAGTATTTACGTATTCTTTCATAGCATCTCCAATATTTGTTTTTTTATTTTTCACATGGCTGTAAAACATAATATACCATTTTTAAGAATCTGGCAATATTATTTTTTTCCAAAAAAAGCCGGAACCGGTACAGAATTTCTTCCATACCAGCCCCGGTGTACTCCTGGCTCTTTTATATGAAACAATTTTTCAGAAAATCTTTTTATCTTTTAATATTGAAGGCCTGAAATCCTGGATATACCGCTGCCTCTCCAAGTTCTTCTTCAATACGCAGAAGCTGATTGTATTTCGCAACACGCTCACTTCTGGACGGAGCTCCGGTCTTGATCTGGCAGGTATTCAGAGCTACTGCAAGATCCGCGATCGTTGTATCCTCTGTCTCTCCGGAGCGGTGAGAAGAAATTGCTGTATAGCCGGCCTTATGTGCCATCTTGATCGCTTCCAGGGTCTCAGATACAGAACCGATCTGATTCAGCTTGATCAGAATGGAATTTCCGCAGCCAAGGCTGATTCCTTTCTCAAGACGCTCTGTATTGGTAACAAACAGATCATCACCCACAAGCTGTACCTTTCCGCCAAGCTCCTTTGTCATGATCTGCCAGCCTTCCCAGTCTTCCTCATCAAGACCATCCTCGATAGAGTAGATCGGATATTTCTCGATCAGGTTTTTCCAGTGCTCAACAAGCTCGGCAGATGTAAATTTCTTTCCGCATTTCGGAAGAATATACTCACCCTTCTGGCTTCCCTTCCACTCGCTGGATGCGGCATCCATGGCAAGCACGAAGTCTTTTCCAGGCTCGTAGCCTGCTTTTTTTACAGCCTCAATGATATATTCGATGGCTTCCTCGTCACTTCCAAGGTCCGGAGCAAAACCGCCCTCGTCACCAACGCTTGTCGCAAGACCTTTCTCCTTCAGAAGTGCTGCAAGTGCATGGAACACCTCTGTGCACCAGCGAAGCCCCTCTTTAAAGCTCGGTGCACCGGCTGGCATGATCATAAATTCCTGCACATCTACTGTATTTGCAGCATGCGCACCACCGTTTAAAATATTCATCATCGGAACCGGAAGTCTGTTTCCATTCACACCACCAAGAAATCTGTAAAGCGGAATATCAAGTGAGATCGCAGCTGCACGTGCACACGCAATGGATACTGCAAGGATCGCATTCGCACCAAGTTTTGACTTATCCTTTGTTCCATCTGCCTTGATCATGGCCGCATCCACTGCATAAATATCAGATGCATCCATTCCTGTCAGTGCATCATTGATCACTGTATTGATATTCTCAACTGCCTTGGAAACACCTTTTCCGCCAAAACGGCTCTTATCCTGATCTCTCAGCTCAAGTGCCTCAAATTCTCCTGTAGATGCTCCGCTTGGTGCCGCTCCTCTTCCGATGGTTCCGTCTGCAAGATAAACCTCTGCCTCTACGGTCGGATTTCCTCTTGAATCAATGATCTCCCTTCCAATAACTTTCTCGATCTCTAAATATTCCATCTTAATGTATATCCTCCTGTCTGATATCAATCTCTCTGTCTGCGAATTCTGTCCGGACCGTCTGCCTGCTTCCGGAAATACCTGTTCTGAATTTCCGGAAACACGACAGATCAGGGGAAACGGCCCTTCACATTTATTCACGCAATAGTTAGAACCTGCTAACTATTTTATAGTTTATCAGAACTAACTGTTACCGTCAAGATATGCAAATACTCATTTTTTCTCATTTATATCCTGCTTCATTCTGAAATATTTTCTGAATATTATAAGAAATTATCCAAATTTTACGTATTGACAAGCCTGTATTCTCTATGGTAATATGACCGACGGAATTGAATATGGTCTATGGCAAAATCCTGTCATATTGGAAACGCACATTCTCCTGAATGATTAACGAACAACACATGCTCTATTATTTATCATTATCATTTAATAAGGAGGATTTTTCTATGCCAAAAAACAAGTTCCAGGAAGTTATTTTTACTATCATCATGGTATTTTTCATGGTTTATGCCATGATCTGCTACAATATTTCACTGAATGTCGGTGGACTTAACAACAGCGTGTTCCTCTCCGCTTTTCATGAGCTGGTGATCATGGGACCGATCGCTTTTATCCTTGATTTCTTCATCGTGTCCAAGCTTGCATTCGCATGTGCAAACCGTATGGTGGATTTCCGTAACTGTCATCCGTTCAGCATGATCCTTGCCATCTCCGTTGCCTCTGTTGCTTTTATGTGCCCGCTTATGAGCCTTGCAGCAACCATTCTCTTCAAGAATGCAGGAAGCCAGTTCATTTCTGTATGGCTTCAGACAACAGCTTTTAACTTCCCGATGGCATTTTTCTGGCAGCTGATCTACGCAGGCCCGATCGTACGTTTCATTTTCAGACACATCTTCCCTGAAAAAGAAAACGCAAAAGAAGCTGCACCGAATATGTAATTTTATACAATATAAAAAACACGCTACTGTCATTTTTATTCACGGCAGTAACGTGTTTTTTGTTACACGATTATATCAGGGCAGTCAGTCAATGATATCATTCTGGAAACGGGACAGATGCTCATAAGGCAGGATCATCCTTCCACGAAAAAGCCCGCATCCATCGTTAATCAGACTGTTATTCACAGCCCCGAACATATTGACGTCCAGCTTCGAAAGCTCCAGTCCCAGAAGTCTCATTCCTCTTTCATAGGCCTCATCAAAATAAATACATTCTCCCTCCGGGATCGCATCTCGCCTTTTTCGCTCACTTTCCTGTTTTTTCTCATAGCTTAAATGGTTGGCCGAACCGATCTCTGCCACATCATCCATATCCTTTGTACGCAGCTGTACCTCCATATAGCTTCTGGAGCTGTTGTCATAAAAGGTGATATGAAGCGACTGATAATCTTCCTCGCTGTTATGACAGATATAATCTCTGTAATACGGACGAACCTCCTCACTCAACAGGGGCGAGGTACTTTCCTGCACGCCTCTGGCCGGCTCTGCCGTAAACCCCCGTTCCTCAAGAAAACCAGGCAGCACATTGGCGATCTCATAAAGATGACGGAGTTCTTCCTCCCTGATGTCCTCCCCTTCTTTCAGATGGCATCTTGGCATAGCGATCACGATCCTGTATGCAATAAAATCACGGAAGCAGCTTAACCGCTCTTTAATCTGGGATACAGATGGATATCTGCCATGTTCTTTATAATAATCATATATAAATTCTACCACATAACCGTTAAATTTCTCCTCCGCACGGATCAGGGATTTGATCCTTCCTTTAAAGGTAAACGCAAGATAAGGATACTCTCCTGCCATATACTTATAAAATTCCCGTATCTTCTGGGACTGCGCTGTGAGGAAATCATTGTGCTCCAGAAGCTCCTGAATCTGGATCAGAAAATTACAGTGTACCAGGTCGATCTCATTGTGCTTCTCCTTCGCTTCTCTCCGCAAATCCGTGATATATTTTTTCAGTATCCGCAGGATCGTATCTCCGGAATACAGATAGTCGTTTAATGTTATCATTCATATCACTCCCCTGAGTTTATCTATGATCTGTATATTACTTTCTGATTTAATCATATCTAGGCATGTCTTTTCCGTCAAAAAATATTGCAAAAACATTCATAAATTCTGCATAAAAAGAGGCCGAAACCGCCATAATCATGAATCGGACTGTCTGTGTGGCCAAGAAACATGTTTGCAACTGCAACAAAGCTCTCGACCTCTGTAGTCCCCATAAGCTTTCCGACAGCTTTTCCGATCCATTTTACGATAAATCCGATCACACCCAGATAATACAGCACACTGACAAGGGCAGATACAAAAATAATATTTCCAAGACTCTTGATAATGAAAATGCTCATATCACCTGTAAAAAGGTCACCAAACACAAAAGACAGTCCTTCATTTCCACAGTTGATAACTGCAGTCAGTCCATTGGACAGTACCAGCAGAATTCCCACTACATTTAATAAAAGTTTCATACCTTTTCTCCTGTTTCACGTTCCTCTTATTTCAATTCGTCCAGAAGGGACCCTCCAATTGTTCCTTCCGGCATCTGTACCCCAAAATTATCTGCGATCGTTGCACCGATCACTGCGAAAGTATCGGAATCTGCCAGTTTTCCATACCCCTCCATGGATGGAGAATAAGCAAAAAACGGTACCTTTTCTCTTGTGTGATCCGTTCCTGTATGTGTCGGATCGTTTCCATGATCTGCAGTGATGATCAGAAGATCATCCTCTTTAAGCTCTCCGAGAAGCTCCCCAAGCTTCACATCGAATTTCTCAAGCTCTTTTGCATATCCCTCTACATTACGGCGATGTCCCCAAAGTGCATCGAAATCCACAAGGTTTACAAAGCAAAGTCCCTCGAAATCTCTTTTTGCAATATCAATAGTCTGCTCCATTCCATGAACAGAGCTCTTGGATTTGTTGGATTCTGTCAGACCCTCTCCGTCAAAAATATCAAAGATCTTTCCTACTGAGATCACATCATATCCTGCATCCTTCAGTGCATTGAGAGCTGTCCTTCCATACGGCTTCAGTGCATAGTCATGACGGTTGCTGGTACGTTTGAACTCGCCTTTTTTCTTTCCAACATAAGGTCTTGCGATAACACGGCCAACCTTCCACTCATCCTTCATGGTGATATCACGTGCGATCTCGCAGCAGCGGTACAGCTCATCCAGTCCGAATGTCTCCTCGTTTCCGCAGATCTGCAGTACGGAATCCGCAGATGTGTAAACGATCATATGACCGGTTGCGATCTCTTCCTCAGCCAGCTCATCCAGGATCTCTGTTCCACTGGCACTCTTGTTTCCGATCACCTTATGTCCGGTTCTCTTCTCAAGCTCCTCGATCAGATCTGCCGGGAAGCCTGTCTCTGTAAAGGTCTTAAACGGTTTGGTGATGTGAAGTCCCATCATCTCCCAGTGACCGGTCATAGTATCCTTGCCTGTGCTGGCCTCTCTTAAAAAGCTGTAATAGCCCATCGGTCTTTCTACTGCTGTAACCTGTTTCAGCGGATGAAGGTTTGCAATTCCAAGCTTCTGAAGATTCGGAATCGTAAATTCATTTACATTCTGGGAAATATGTCCCATTGTGTCTGTACCTTCATCGCCATACTGTGCTGCATCCGGCATTGCTCCTGCGCCGAATGAATCAATTACGATCGTAAATATTCTCTTGTATTTTTTCATAACTCATTCCCCTTTCCTCTATTCTTGCAGATATCTGCTCATTTCCAGAAACTGTTCATGGGATACGGTGATCTTTCCGTTTTCCACAGTGATCAGTTCTTCCTTTTCCAGTGCTGCGATACTTCTCTGGACACTTCTTACATTAAATCCGACCCGGTCAGACAGTTCTGTCTGAGTACGGCTCAGCCGGAATATGCCACCAGCCTTTTCTTTTTTACAGGTGTAGGACTTTACAAGATACTTCATCAGGCGTTCCTTGCAGCTCATGAACATGTATTTACGGTCGTTTGCTTTTTCAGATGTCAGGATAGACATCACATTTTTTACACGCAGAAGAAGTGCATTCTCATCATGCTGTATCCACTGCCAGTAAAGAACCGCCGGAATCGCCAGTATTTCGCAGTCCTCCGCCGCACAGATTGAAACACTGTATTCCGGATTTTCAGCAAAAACCTCAAAATCCCCTACAATGTACATCTGTGCAAAATCCATAAAATAATACACCTTGCCCAGCTTCTGATAATCCAGACCTACGATCTCACCATTCAAAATGATATAGATCGTATCGCATGGTTCTCCCGAACGTATGATAAACTGGTCTTTTTTTATCTTTCTGTATGACATGGCCCGGATAATGGCATCGGGTACGTATTTAAATAATTGTTCCAGGTAGTCGCGCTTGCTGCCGTTAAGTTTACTGATCTCCTCCAAAAAAAGTTCTTTTGATTCCATCCTTATCCCTCAGAAATCCGTTTCCGTTTACAAATTTCGCGATCACATTTCTGTCATCCGCAAGATAGATCATTCGTTCCAGGCGCTCTTTTACACCAAGCTCCTGTGGATGACGTAAATTCGAATCATCAAGTACTACTGCGTCAAATTCGTATCCTTTTTCAAAAGCTCCCACCTTGCCGAAGAATTCTCCGCCGCCTCTTGTGGCCAGATAAAATACCTCTTCCACTTTCAAAGGTGCCAGCTCCTGATCAGCAAGTCTCCAGCGAAGTTTGGAGCACTGGATCGCCATGGCCATCGCCTTGAACATGGACAGGGATGAACCGGCTGCCACGTCACTTCCAAGACCGATCTTCATTCCAAGCTCCAGATATTTTCTCACCGGTGCCACGCCGGAAGACAGATTGGTGTTGGATTCCGGACAATGTGCAATGAACACCTGATTCTTCTTCATCAGCTGAATCTCTTCCTCTGTGCTGTGAACACAGTGTGCCATGATCGTAGGACAGCCATTTCCAAACATTCCATATTTGTCATAAGCCTCCCCGTAAAAAGCAGTATCCGGGCAAAGCTCCTGTACCCACTGGATCTCACCAAAGTTCTCGGAAAGATGTGACTGCATCGGCAGATCATATTTCTTCTGCAGTGCAGAAAGTTTTTCCATCAGCTCATCAGAGCAGGTTGGTATAAATCTCGGTGTCAGGATCGGTTTTATATTCTCGAATTTTTCAGCCTCCTGAATCCATTTTTCTGTATCTTCAGCAGCTTTTTCCGGGCTGACTTCACAGAGATAATCCGGGCTGTTTCGGTCCATGTTTACTTTTCCCAGAAAGCCTTTGATTCCGGCATTTTCCAGTTTTTCCATAAGAAGAAGTGTTGCTTCATTATGAATGGTTCCGAACACACATGCTCTTGTTGTGGCACTTTTCTGCATATCCTCTGCAAAAATGTCGTAAGCTTTTTCTGCATAGGCAAGCTCCTGATATTTCGCCTCCTCCACAAATGTGTGAGTGTTCAGCCAGTCCAGAAGCTCCAGATCCATTCCAAGTCCCCGGAAGGAATACTGCGGTGCATGCACATGCAGATCTGCAAATCCGGGAATTATCAGTTTATCTGTATAATCATAACAGGGAAATGTCTGATAGCATTCCGGAAGCTCCTCAAATACGCCAACGCAGATTCCGTTTTCGCAGACTGTATAGCCGTTTTCCACAATACAAAGTTCTCTGTTCTCATTGCTGTAGCAGATATTTCCCTTCATTACAAACCGTTTCATCTCGTCCTGTTTCCTTTCTGATGTCTCATTCACGGATTACATATTTACAACAACTTTTGCAACAAGCTCCTTGAAGGATTTTGCCACGCGGTCTGCTGTCTCCTGTACTTCTTTATGATCCAGTGCTTCTTTGGAGATTCCTGCTGCCATGTTTGTAATACAGGAAATTCCGCAGACTTCCATACCCATGTGACGCGCTGCCATAGCCTCACATGCTGTACTCATTCCAACTGCATCTCCACCCCAGCGCTGTGCAAGTCTTACCTCTGCCGGTGTCTCATAGTTCGGGCCTGTGAACTGTACGTAAACACCTTCCTGAAGCTTGATGTCACACTCTCCTGCACATTTGCGGATCACATCCTGAAGACGTTTGCTGTATACCTCACTCATATCCGGGAATCTTGTTCCCAGCTCATCAATGTTCGGTCCGATCAGCGGGCTTGGAACGCCTGTTGTGATATGGTCTGTGATCAGCATGAAATCTCCTGGTTTATAGGAAGGATTCGCTCCACCTGCCGCATTGGTAAGAAGAATCTTCTTTGCGCCAAGCATTCCCATAAGGCGGGTCGGAAGAACAACATCTGACATTGCATATCCTTCATAATAGTGAACACGTCCCTGCATGATAACAACCGGTGTTTTCTCCACATAACCAAATACGAAACGTCCCTTGTGACCTTTTACTGTAGATACCGGGAATCCCTCGATGTCTGTGTAATCAATAGTCTGCTCGATCTGGATCCCATCTGCAAAATTTCCAAGTCCGGAGCCAAGGATCAGTGCAACTTCCGGTTTGAAATCAACTTTCTTTCTTACGCTTTCCAGGCATGTCATTAATTTTTTGTACATAATTCTTACTTCCTTTCTTTTTATTATTTTATATTTTTGTGTCTTTATCACAATGTCTCCTGACTTAATGCTCTCTGATTATACGAAATCACTGTTTTTAAAAAAACGACATTTGTCGCGATTGTGCAAAAAAGCTTCAGAATCATTATTTTTCACAATAAGCTGTTTTTGACTTTGTATATTATGCACAACTCCTTTTGCGAAAATATCCTCGTTTTCATGATACCATGATGCCCGTTTTTTTACAATCCGATCCTGACATATCACGAATGTACCACAGAACAGAAACAGACCCTGCTTCTCAATACTTGAAAAACAGGGTCTGTTTCTGGATTTATCACGTTTATTTCAGAACTTCCGTTGACCTGGCAGCTGATCAGAAATGAATAGATTCACTCCAGTCGTCTGCGTCAAAAGCAATATTGCTTCGGATATCATCTTCATCTGAGATACTTCCGTTCTTGGCTGCTGCTGCAAGCTCATCTGCCTCAACATCATCTTCACTTGAGAATGGTGTCTGTACAAAATTGCTTCCTAGAATCTTCAGTGGTGCCCACCAGTTCGTTGTCTTAAGCTGCTCCGGAGCTACATCTCTTCTTCTCTGTTTGATGAAATATCCCTCATCCTCCAGTGTCGCACTGAGGACAGCCATGTCCTGGTAAAAATCATCTCCCACATACTCAAATGTCATCAGGATAAACTCCTCCAGCTCATAGAAAAACTGATTGCGGATTCCATGATGCCACATAAATTTACGTGTCTTCTCTGACGGATTCAGCTGCTTCGCAAGAAATGCCTCTCTCTCCTCCGGTACAACATAGATAACCTCTTCTACTCGTCTCATAATACTTCTACCTCCAAACATTATATGTTTTTGCTCACGTCCCCTTGATGCACTCAATATAACATTTTTCGGCTGCTATGACCATGCACTTTTTTGCTCAAAATGTTCAAAAAATTCACCTGTTATCCGATGTTCTCCTGAGTCCTGAAATGGTTTTTAGCTGAAGACATATTCCATCTCATTCCACTTTTCATTTCCCAGCACAGAAGCGGAAATTCCCGCATATTGGAACCCCATTCTTTCGTACATTCCAACCTTGCTATCTACGCAGGTGAGGACTGCTTTTTTTCGTCCTCTTTCCTTTTCCCTGGCAAGGTATCGGGTCATCAGCTCTCTGGCAAGCCCCTGTCCACGGTGTTCCGGAAGCACCTCCAGTCCCAGCAGCATATTATTTTTCCCATGGGGATCATTCAGACCTGCATCTGTAAAAAATCGATCCTGAAATTCCCGCTCATCCGTTGCAAGTCCTGTAAGATACCCTGCCAGTTTTCCTGTTTTCCGCTCAACAGCCACAAGAAACATATCCGGAATCTTATTCACACGCTCTCTGATATCTTCTGCGCTGATCGCCTGTTCCGGTGGAAAACAGATCTGCTCGATCTCTACCGCCTGATCTGCCTCCTCCGCACGTATGGAGCGAAATTCATATTTTTCTGATAGATTCATAGTTCTTCTCCTTTGTTATTTCCTCATCCTTATGTAATCTATCATATTATCTTCCCTGAGAGAAGCCCTTTCTTTGTATCTGACACGATTCCGCTATTTTCCTAACTCTGGTACGCACCCTTCCAGTTCTCAAAAATCTCCGAAGAGTTTTTCAGAAAATCATAGGATATGTGAATTTCACTTCCTTCAAGCGTTCTGTCGCTTTCCAGGATCGGCCATGGATTACAGCCACCTGCTGTTTCTCCCACCTGATCCATGGTAAATGAATTTCCGCAGTTCCGGCAGACCAGCTTATCCCCTTCCTGTTTATAATAGCCGTTTCCGGAATCATAACAGATCTGGCATGTATTAAATGCAGTACGTATCGTTCCGTCTATATTTTTCAATGCGATCACTTCCATTTCTGTGCCATCTACATTTACCGGATAAAATGCGGCATTTTCTGTCAGATCCTCTACCGGTATGATAAGACTTTCACCGGAACTTACACTGACTTCTTTTGTTTTGGCTGCAGCAGAAGAAGTTTTTTCTGCCTCGTTCTCTGTATTTCCACAACCTGCAAGAACTGTCGCTGTAAACATAAGTATCATCCCTGTTGCTACAAATTTCTTCATTTCTATCTTCACTCCTCATTTATTTTCCTGTTACATAAATTTTTCCTGTGATCATGCCCATCCAGCAGGTGTATGTGTAAGTTCCCGCTTTTTCCGGGGTGAATTCAATGATATTTTCCCCGGTTTCAAAAGTATATTCCATATCAAAATCCTGCAGGAGCATCTTATAATTACATCCGTTAATGCTGCCTTCCGGGGCCTGGATCTCCCACTTCACAGGTTCTCCTGCTTTCACTGTAATATCCGGGTACTGACCAGGTTTTAATGTGCTGGAAACATACTGCACTCCGTCTTTTTCTGTTGCAGTATCTGTCTGGTCACTATTCTGCATGCCTTCTGCCGTCACCTTTTCTCCAGATCTGCTCCCAAGGCCTGACAGTGCACTTCCCTGTGCCATCATAGCCAGTCCCATAACTACTACCAGAACTGCACCTGCTTTCAAAATCTGTCTCGTAAATTTTTTCCCCAGTGCTGAAAAAACTGAGCCAAATCCCAACATCAGCGGAACTGTTCCAAGACTAAAACACAGCATGGCAAAAGCTCCGCTTAAGGCATTTCCCGAAGCCAGCGCCACGACCTGCATGGACTGTAGCGGACCGCAGGGCATAAAGCCATTACACAATCCCACCAGAAAAGGAGTCTTCTTTTTCCGGAAGATTTTCCCTTTCAAAAAAGGAAGCCTTATTCTCATTTTCCGAAGTCCCGGAAATATTCCCAGCATATTCACTCCCATAATTATCATGATGATTCCTGCCAGAAACTTCAGGATTCCCTGCAATACAGAAGATGTCTGTATGTCAGCTCCAATTCCTGCCAGGCCACCCACAGCTCCAAGAACTCCACCGATCACTGTATAGGAAACAACACGTCCCAGATTATATACTAATGTATTTCGAAACATCGTTTTTGATAATTCTTCCGCACCGGAATCATCTTTATGAAGAGTCTGGGACAGATTGATTCCGCCACACATGGCAATACAGTGCACCGAAGTAAGCAATCCTATCACAAACAGTGTTCCATATCCCATCCCTGTCTCAGCAAGCGAATCCGGTGCAAGATAATTAAGGATTCCCCAATGTTGCAAAACCAGAAACAGTGCTGCGATCACAAGAATCTCTCCGGCCGCCTGAAAAAATCTCTTTCTTCGAAGCTGCCCGGCCGGAACAACATAATATCCCAGATTTTCGATCATTCCTGTAATCTCTTCCATCTGAATCTTTTGTGGATCATAGTCAAACTCTGCCTGTGAATCTTCATAGCTGACCACGATTCCTGTGATTTCCTTCCTGGAGTCAAGTGCTTTCCAGATTCTGGACTGACAGTTGATACAGGTCATGCCATCAATATAAATAACCGCATGTTTCACTTTTTTCCGTCCTTTCCTTAAGATCTTCAAATAAAAAAGACTGTTACAATAGATTAATTTCTACTGTAGCAGTCTATATATCCTATTTTTATGATAGGTTTAATTATATTATGGTGTTTTTCTTCTGTCAATGCAATCAAATGATTTCACAAAATCTTCACGATTAACCAGATAGCTCCACGGGAGTTTGCCAGTTACATCTATCAAAAAGTCCGTTAAACCCGCATAAACTCTACGTTTTCTTTGTCAAATAATTTGTTTTGAATTATAGTAATGTCTATAGTAATTGACTTTTCGTGAATAAAATAATATTCTCTTTGTAAGCACTTATCTATTCTCCGATAAGTATTGAAATCCCTTGATTTTACAGTATTTTTCAATTTTTTATCTGTAATGAAAACATTACTATATTTTAAAAATCGTATCCAAACTGCCGTAAAGCCGATAAACATTGGACTTACAGCAGTTTTTTATTTTCTCAACTGTCAAAGATGGGATTATATACTCAGCCACAGAGGACTGTCAACCATTCTGGTCAACATTTATCAGTGCTCACTCTGAATCTGGTAACAGCTGTTTTCTTATATCTGATACCAGCGGATCTCATTAGCCTCCAGATGCAGTTCAAAGTTGCTGCCATCCCCCATGTAAACAGTGGTATCCTGCGGTTCGTATGTATTATTTACCACACAGTATTTTCCATTCTTTACATACGCGTGAACTTCTACATTATAATTGGAAGAAAACCAGCGACAAAGCTCTTCTTCTGCGGATGATGACCATAGAACCGCACGATACAGAACACGGCTGTTCCGGAAACTGTACGGAAGTCCGCTGATATAAACGCCACGGCCTTTTCCGAAGGTCTTCACTGCCATCTGTACCTCCTGATTCTTATGGATCAGAATCTCCGTCTGTGGCAGCGCAAAGATATTCTTTTTGCCTTCGCCGAAATCTACGGTTCCGTCTGTATCTGCAAGGATAAAATGATCTCTGTGCTCATCCCAGTTGTACTTATCTGTATTAAGGTTAAATCCCCTCTCTTCCTCTACGCCCAGAATATCATCCAGCTGGAAGAATTTTCCCTGCCACTGATGAGCTCCCGGTTCTCCAACGCCGATAAAACCGCCACCATTATAGACAAATTTCCGCACAGCAGTAAGGACAGCCGGATCTGCCCAGTTTTCTCCACCGGACTGTGCTGTATCAGCATCGCCTACATTAATGACTACATCAAAATTCTTCAGGAACTCTTCATTCTCGCGAATGTCATCAAAGCTGATAAAGGAAACATCAAAAGGTGCACCGCTCAGTGCCTCTATAATCCCGAAATAGGAATAATTCTGCTTATAATAAATGGCATGATGTACCATATGATTACCCCAGGAACGCATTTTTCCCCAGCAGTTCAAAACCGCCACTCGTTTTACGCAGTACGGTGTTGTTCCCTGAATGTTGTCATACAGCACGCGGAACTCCTGGCACACCTCCTTGATATACTGCACAAAATCCGGAAATTCCAGGGCAAGCTTCAGATATCCGCCATAGCCGATCCGCTGGATCGGGCTTCGAAGGATTGCTCTTCTGGCAGTCACCCAGTTCACCTTTGCCTCTTTTACCGGATCGCCGCCTTCATGGAATGTATCCGGGAAAAAGTACGGCAGAAATCTTCCCTCTGTGTACTTTACATTTTTGATATCACTGAACAGACGCAGGGTTGCACCATTTCCCACGCTTCCGACCACTGCATCCAGCCCGATGGTGGCAAACTCATCCATAAAAGGCTCCATGCCGATCCAGTGATCTCCCAGAAACATCATGGCTTCTTTTCCATACTCATGAACAATATCCACCATTTCCTTCGCAAGGCTGGCTACCTCTCTTCTCTGGAATGCCTGAAAATCTTTAAATTCCTTTGACGGAATGCGGTACGTATTGTTCATATAGCCCTGGTCAATGATAAATTCCGGACGGAAAGGATAGCCTGCTTCTTTTTCAAACTTCTCCAGTATATAAGGGCTGACAGACGCGGAATATCCGAACCAGTCCACATATTTTTCACGCGCCAGCTCATCAAAAACCAGCGTAAACTGGTGGAAAAAGGTTGTAAAACGTACCACATCTACGTAATCATGTGTGCCAAGAAACCTGCGAAGTCGTTCCAGGGAATGCGCTCTTGTCTCAGGCTGACGTACATCAAACGTGATCTGCGGCTCCACATCCTTCCAGTCATTAACTACCGCATTGTACATATGCACAGGATCCCACATAATATACGCCAGAAAACTTACTGTATATTCATGAAACAGCTTCGCCGGCCGTATCACAACATTTCCTGTTTCTTCCTCATAGGACCATTCTTCTGTGCTGACTGTTTCACCGGTGGTACGATCAATAACCTCCCACCATCTCCGGATATCATCCCGCGTATTCACTGCAAGCATGTCCGGATACAGATGATCCATCAGATGAATTTCCAAAGTATCCGAAACTGCCGTATGAAATGATGTCATAATATACATCTGCTGGATTTCTTCCGGATGCGCCTTTGCCCAGGCATTATCCTTTCTTGTTGTGTAATATGTAGCATATATCTTTGCACCCGTCTCTCTCAATTCTGCCGGAAACTCAGTTCCGTCACAGTCACGGATCGCATCTGCTCCCCATTCTTCCAGTATATCCAAAGTCTGTGGAATCACATCCAGATCTGTGGGGATGGTTACTCTTCCTCTGTTCTTTTTCATTTCTACCTCCATTTAAACGAACATTTATTTTATCTATTCCGGCTTGTATCTGTTCACGATCTCCTGCATAATATCCCACTTCTTCTCCATATCGGAAAGTAGCTTAAATTGTGTACGGCATCGATCCAGGTTCTGTCCCTCCCAGTCTGTTTTGAAATAGTGATCTCCCTCCAGATAATCCGTCAGAAAGCGGATCCCGCATTCATAGGTCATAACCTTCGCACCCATAGGCAGCAGTTCTATTTCTTTTGGAGTCAGCTTATCGCCGCAACTCTCCAGAAAACCTTTTACATAGATCTCATACAATCCCATATCACAGGAAACCTTGCTGAGATCCTTTTCGTCTTCCAGCGCTGTGCTGGCACCAAAACGGATCGCATCTCCAAAATCATCCATAGCCAGTCCCGGCATGACTGTATCCAGGTCCACCACGCAGATACCTTTTCCTGTGAAAATATCGATCATTACATTATTAAGCTTCGTATCATTATGTGTCACTCTTAAAGGAATCTCACCCTTCTGTAAAAATTCTCCGAAAATCCCCGCCAGTTCCTCATGCTGCATGGCAAAATCAATCTCGTCCTGAACCTTTTCCGCCCGCCGGAAGCTGTCACATTCCACCGCTTTCTTCAATGTCTGAAACCGTTTTTTCGTATCATGAAATCCTTTGATAGTCTCATGCAGCGTCTCCGCCGGGTAATCCGCCAGCATTTCCTGAAACCTTCCAAAAGCAACTGCACTTTCGTAAAAATCCTCCGGTTTTTCCACAAGATCATAGCTTACTGCATCCGTGATAAAAATATAGGCTCTCCAGCATTCGCCATCCGCATCCTGCAGGTAGTTTTTTCCCTCTTTTGTGGGAATCAGGTTCAGAACCTCCCGTTCCGGATCTCCGTCATTCTCTATGATCTTCTTTTTCAGATGCTCCGTCACTCCGCTGATATTTTCCATCAGTTCGTCCGGATTCTGAAATATTTCCAGATTGATCTTCTGCAGGATCACCTTTATGGAACCCATGTTTCCGATCCTATAACGCAAAAGCCAGGTTCCGTTAATATGGCCACTTCCGCAGGGACTCCAGGAAACGAGCTCTCCTGTAAAATCAAACTGCCCTGCGATCTTCCTGATCTTCTCTTCTGATATACAACTCATTTTATCTTCTCTTTGCTGTGTTTATTTTTTCCGTTTCAGAACTCTTGTCTGCAATGGTGCCATATTCTCACTTTCTATTCCATAAAGAACTTCAAAATCTTCCGGCACAGAAACTGTTCTTGTTTCCCTTGCAAAATTCTGAACAAACAGGTACTCGATATCCTCTGTTTCTCTTGTTGTCACAGAAACTCCTTCTGGCACAAATGCAAGCGGCACCTGAATCTTTGCCTCATCAGCCACACGTCCAAGGAAATCCTCATAAAAAGCAGCTTCCATATCTGCCGCAACATAATAAATATGACCTTTTCCGTAATTTCTGTGTGTCAGGACCGGATAGCCCTGGTAAAAATCTTCACCGTAGCGCATCAGCACCTCTGCATCGGAAACCTTCGCAAGCTCACAGAGATTTTTGCAGGTGTAGGTTCCTGTAATACCAAGATGATTTCCGGTTTCCGGAATGCCATGATTCTCTTCCCAGTCATAAAGTGCATCGATCTCCTCTGTCCGGATACCTGCTGCTTCTGTGAGACCATGAGGCGTTCCTTCAAGATAACATTTGTCTGTATCATCCACAAGCCCGGACCAGTAAGAAAGTACCAATGTGCCTCCATTTTCTACAAAAATGCGGAGCTTTTCAGCATAACCATGGTGGAACATATAAGCCATAGGTGCTGTCACCAACTTATAATCCCACAATTCATGTTCCATTGAAATGATATCCGTGTTGCAGCCTTTTCTTCTGAGGGCACGGTACTGTTTCTGAACATTTTCCTGATAGTGCATATCTTCATTTCGTGGTCCCTGTGCATCCTTTAACGCCCAGTCATTCTCCCTGTCATAGAGAACCGCCGCCTGTGACCGGATCTCGCTTCCTAAGGTTTCCCGGATCTGCTCCAGTGCCTCGCCGACCTCTGTCACTTCACGGAAAACACGGGTATCGTCCCCGCCATAATGGTCTATCACTGCACCATGGAATTTCTCCGATGCGCCCTGGCTCTGACGAAGCTGGAAATACAGTACACTGTCTGATCCATGCGCCACAGCCTGAAGGGAAGCCGCCAGATGCATTTCCGGTTTTTTCAGTTTGTTGATCGGCTTCCAGTTCGTGGCAGACGGACAGGACTCCATAAGCAAAAACGGTGCTTTTTTTATGCTCCGCATAAGATCATGCTGCATTCCTGCATCAATTGCAGTTGCATACTCTTCTTTTTTGTGCCATCCCGGATAGTTATCCCAGGATACGATATCCAGGATATCCCGGAATTTTTTGTAATCAAGTCCGTCGTAGTCGTACATCAGATTGGCTGTCACCGGAAGCATGGAGCCACCGGCACGGATCGCTGCTATTTCATGCTTAATAAAATCAGCAGTCCGGTCCGTAACAAAACGCTTCCAGTCCAGAGTCAGTGCATGAAGTGCATTTTCCCCCTTTGGAGACGGACTCTCGATCTGGTCAAAGCTGTTGTAGGTATGGCTCCAGAAAGTCGTACACCAGCTGGAATTTAAATTCTCGATCGTCTTATATTTCTCTTTCAGCCACCTGCGGAATTCTGCCTGGCATAGCGGGCAGTGACACTCTCCTCCAAATTCATTGGAAATATGCCACATAAGCACTGCCGGATGTTTTCCGAAACGCTCGGAAAGTCTCTTATCGATCTCAAAAACCTTTTCGCGGTATACCGGAGATGTATAGCAGTGATTATGTCTTCCGCCAAAAAATCTTCTCGTCCGATCTGCATCCATACGAAGAACCTCTTCGTATTTATCTGCCATCCATTTCGGCCTGGCACCGGACGGAGTTGCAAGGATCGTGTGAATTCCTTCTTTATAAAGATTGTTGATGATCTCCTCCAGCCAGTCGAAATTATACTTTCCCTCCTCCGGCTCAAGCACCGCCCAGGAAAAAACCCCTACAGATACTGTATTGATATGTGCTTTCTTAAAATATTCGATATCTTTTTTCAGAATGTCCGGTCTGTCCAGCCACTGCTCGGGATTATAATCACCGCCATGCAGAAAATGGTCATATCTGATCTGCTTTGCCATTTTTTCTATCTCCTTATGATTTATAGCCTTTCTATACTTATTCCAACTTCGTAAAAAAGGATGCTGAATGATCCATTTGAAGCATATTATACAATACACCTGCATGTTTCGATAGCATCCTTTTTTTAATTAAAGTTTATTTGTTACTGTTCACTTTGTGAACAGTAACACTTATTTAACCGCACCGGTAATACCTTCTGCGAACTGTTTCTGTAATACAAAGAATACAATCATCGTCGGAATGGAACAGAACAGTACGCCGCACATCAGCATACCATAATCTGTCACATAACCGGTGATCAGATTGGCAATGAGCATTGGCATGGTCATCGCATCATTATCTGTCATGATTACCTTCGGCCACAGATAGGAGTTCCAGGCATTCATGAATGTGATAACTGCTGCTGCCGCGTAGGTAGACTTCATGGTCGGGATAAACATCTGGAAAAAGATCCTTACCTCGCTCAGACCGTCAATACGTGCAGCCTCAATGATATCGACCGGAAATGATCTCGCGTTCTGACGGAACATCATGATCATGAACGGTGTGGAAATGATCGGAAGGATAAAACCAACCGCTGTATTCAGAAGCCCTGCTTTGGAGAACATCTTAAATAACGGTACCATTGTGGCAACCTGCGGAACCATCATTGCAAGAAGCAGAATGGAGAACAGTCTGTCCTTCCATCTGTCATGGTATACCTCGAATCCATAACCTGCGATAGAGCAGATCAGAAGACAGATAACCGTAGTCAGAAGTGCATAGAACAGAGAATTTCCAAGTGCTCTCCACAGCGGCTGCTGTGCAGTCAGATTCTTGAAGTTCTGCATGAAATATGTGCCTGGAAGAAGCTTACCGCGGGATACATCTGTGGATGTATTGGTTGCAGCGGAGATCATCCAGTACAACGGGAATACAGAGATAAATGATACGATGATCAGAAAAATATATGTAGGGATCAATCTTCTCTGAATCGCAGATTTGTTCTTTTTCTCAGTCACGTGTATCACCTACTTTCAAGTTAATAAATGCCAGAATCGCTACCATGATAAATATGATAAATGACATTGCTGCCGCATATCCGAAGTTCGGCACATTGATAAAGCATGTGTTGTAAACATAGTGGGACATTGTGATCGTGCTGTTTGCCGGGCCACCCTTTGTCAGGTTGACAGACTCATCAAACAGCTGTAATGTTCCATTGATAGACATAATAAATGTCATAATGATCGTCGGTTTCAGAAGCGGCACTGTGATCTTCCAGAAGGTCTTCCAGCCGTTGGCTCCGTCGATCTTGGCCGCCTCGTATACAGAATATTCAATATTCTGAAGACCTGCCAGATAGAATACCATGTTATAGCCTGTCCATCTCCAGATCAGCGCTATGATGATAACGATCTTCGCACTTGTGGAGTTACCCAGGAAGTTATAGCCTGTTGACAGAATTCCAAGCTTGATCAGAAGACTGTTGATCAGACCATCTGTTGCAAACATGGAACGGAAGATCAGGGAATAAGATACAAGAGATGTCGCACATGGAAGGAATACGCATGTACGGAAAAATCCTTTGAATTTCAGATCTTTGTTATTCAGAAGCTGTGCAAGCAGGATCGCAAGGACCAGCATGATCGGCACCTGGATAATAAGATACAGAAATGTATTGACAATGGACTGCTGGAATACCTTATCCATCATAATACGTTTATAGTTACTGAAGATCGGATCCGCAAACCTCATATTTGCTCCGGCACCTGTCTGTAAAGAAATGATAAATGCACGGATCATCGGATAGAAGCTCATGATAGCGATCATGAGCGTAGCCGGTGCCAGAAATATCCAGCCGGCTACTCTCTGTTTCGCCAGCAGAGTCATACCTTTTTTATTGGAATTCACAGGAACTCCCCCTTTCAAGCTTTAAGTCCTTTACATAAGACAGGGGACTGCATGCAGTCCCCTGCTCTGTATTTACTTATTCATTTCAAGATAAACTTTAAAATTACTCTGTCATCTTAAATGCCAGTGTATCCTGTGCTTCCTGAAGTGCAGATTCCTTGTCTGCTCCGTTTACGATATTAACAACAGCTGTGTTGATGCACTCTCTTGCCTCATAGTGGTACGGAGTCTTTGTGAATTCCGGAATATGGGAAGAATACTCTACAATTGTTGAGAAGATCGGCTGGTTGTTAAAGAACTCGTTTGGCTCATTGTAAACATCAGACTCACCAGCTGGCAGGTAGCAGGAAATCGCTCCTGTCTCCGGAAGGATCGCATCATAGAAATCTGTGCTGGAACCAAATGTGCTGGCAAGGAAGTCCTCTGCAAGCTCTACATTCTTGCAGTTGGATGTGATGTACCAGGAAGATCCGCCGTTGTTTGCATAGTTTACTGCACTGTCAACGCCGTCTACTTTCGGCATTGTTGTGATCTGCCACAGACCCTTCTGATCCTCTGTTCCCATCAGTGTAGCTGTGATCCAGTTACCATTAACGATACCGGCAGCCTCACCACTTGTAATTGTGGAGATATACTCATCCCAGTTATTTACAAGCTTAACAACATCGTTCTTTACAAGATCTACATAAAGATCTACACATTTCTCAGCAACATCATTACCTACGATATAAGCCTCTCCGTCATCGTTTACGAAGTTTGCTCCACAGGACTGGATCATCATCATCAGAGTATCGCCGCCTGTTGCCTCACTTGTGAGAAGATATTTGCCTGTTTTTTCGTGAATGTCTTTACCGATCTCCATGAATTTACTCCATGTGACATCTGTCAGATCATCAATTGTATAGCCTGCCTCATCCAGGATATCTGTACGGTAGCATGCGATAACAGCACCATTATCAAACGGCACACCGTAATGTGTATCATCTACCATGGAATAGGACTGTTTCAGTTTTCCGAAATCATCCCAGTTGATATCCATATCTTTCAGATCTGTGAAAGCGTCCGGATAGCTCTTCAGATATTTCTGATAGCTGTTGTCCTGCATCAGTACGATATCAGGAAGTGTGCTGTAATCACCTGCGTTAGCTGCTGTGGTAAGCTTGGTCTGGCAGTCATCAGAGGATGTCTCGATAACGTCAACTTTGAATCCCTCGTGATCCTTTGCATACTGCTCTCCTGCAATATTCATGGATTTGATATTAAAGTTCTGGTCCCATGCCCATACTGTCAGAGTATTATCATCGTCACCCTTTGCAGCGTAAACTGCTGTTGTTGTTGCTGCAAAAGACATTGCCATGATACCTGTCATTAAAACTGCGAGTAATTTTTTCTTCATTTACTTATCCTCCTTTTAAGCTCTTTCCGTTTGCTTGTAAAAGGATTATAGCATTCATATACCCCCTATAGTTTGCATAACCGTTCATATAATGTGCATTTTCAACCATTTTATGTGTTTTGCACTATTTTTGAAGCTTTTCAGGCCATTTTTTATACATTTTTCGTATTTCCCTGTTTTCCTTCGTCAATCTGTCAAAGAAAAGCCTTCTGTTTTGACATTTTATTAACATTTATTCGTCAAAAGAGAAGGGTTTTGTCTCTATTTCATAAACTTTCATTCTGTTTTTTATGTAATTTTCACAAAGTTTTTAATGTTTTATGCAAAATAAACCTTTTTCGGAAACTGTGTCTTCATTGTATGCAGCATTTCCTCGGTAAGATCAAGAAGAAGTTTGATCTTATGACCATCCTCCTTAATGATCATCGTATAATACGGCACATCCTCCTCATAGGAAGTATAATCATATTTTTTCAACTTCTCTGTTCCGGTGTTTTTCTTGTATTTTGCTACTTTTTCATGCCAGTGTGGTGCCGTCACTTCCATGTTCTCAAGCTTCAGCACATGTGCTGTCTTACGATATTTTTTCCCGTAAATGACGTCAATGGTCAGTTCACCATTCTCCATCGTATATTCATAATCTCTCTGGCTGAAAACATCATACACAAAATACAAAAGAGCCAGAAGAAATCCGGCCAGCATAAATGCCTGCGAGATCACAATACCAAGCAGCACAAAAAACACCGCAAAAATGATCATGATCTTTCGCAGAAACCCTGACATATGTTTCGGTTTTCGGGAGACCTGCTCCACGATTCTGTAGTCGTACATTTTTTCCTCTTTCTACCAGCCTTCTTCTGAATGAATATCAAATTTCAGAAGCTGCTGCTCATAATTTTCCGGACGTTTCCTCCATTCCAGAGGTGTCATTCCTGTGATCTGCCTGAAATTCCGGTTAAATGTGGAGTTGGTCGTAAATCCGCATTTATGCGCGATATCCGCAATGGGCTGATCGGTTTTTTTCAGGTATTCGCAGGCAGCCTGAATCCTTATCGTATTGATGTACTCCAACGGACTCATCTTCATATACGAGGTAAACATCCTGCGAAGATGTGTTTCGCTGATATGACAGAATTCAGCCAGCTCATCAATTCGCAGATCCTCCATATAATGATCGGAAATATAATCCTGGCATCTTGATATTACATCCGTGACTTTTCCCTTGTCCTCACTGTACTTCTCTTCACCGGAAATTCGGTTGATCCTTGCTGTCTCCACGAGAAGCGATGCCAGAATCCCCTTCGCCTCTTCCAGATAAAATTCCTCTCCGTAACGCATAATGTCCATGATTTTCAGAATCTTATCCGCCATGGATTTGTGCTCCGCTTCTTTCAGAAAAAGTGCTCTGGAATTGATACGCTGAACTATTTTTTCTTTTTTTACAGAATTGCTGATGAACTGATCCAGGAATCCCTCCACATCGACAAAAAGATATTCCCATCTGCTTATAGTTCCCAGATCGCTGATCGTTGTATGAGGATAGTTCGGCGGAATCAACGTAAATTCCCTGTCATGAAAACGCACCTCGTCTTCTCCAAGTACCAGCATTCCCTGACCTTCATAGCAGAAACCAATCTCAAGATAATTATGAAAATGCAGGTAATCTACATCATTTCCATAATTCTGTACCCACTTCTGTCCAAGCAGTGGAAGAATCGGACTCCCCTCCGGCATCTTGTAATACCGAAGCTCCATTTTGGGTTTTCTTTTTTTTGCCAAAAATATTCCTCCCGTGTTTCTCTGTCTTCGATTCTTCCTGTTATCTTACATCCACGGAAGGAAAAAAGCAACCTGTCTCTTATTTCTTCTCGTCCAGAAGGATAACTCCCTGTGCCGGATTCTTATCGATTGCTCCGACGACCGGATGCGGAACATACATTTCCTCCAGGTATGCGACATCTTCTGCTGACAATCTGACCTTCAATGCCTCTGCCGCATCATCCAGATATCTCGTCTTCGTAGCTCCGACGATCGGTGCTGTGACGCCTTTTGCCCACTGCCATGCAAGAGCGATCTGAGACATTTGGCAATTGTGTTTCTCAGAGAGCTCCTGTACACGCTTTACGATCTGCATATCCTGCTGCTCCATACGGTCATATTTTCCGACTGCAACCCAGTCAGTCTTTCCTCTTAAAGAGTCGGATCCCCACTGTGGTCTTGCCAGATGACCTGCTGCAAGCGGACTGTACGGCATTCTGGAAACATTCATCTGATTGCAGATTGGGATCAGTTCCCGCTCATCCTCACGATAAAGCAGATTATAATGATCTTCCATTGTGGAAAACTGTGTCCAGCCATGATCTCTGGCTGCAAGCTGCATATTATAGAACTGATAGCCATACATCGCTGATGCTCCCAGTGCGCGTACCTTTCCAGCCTTCACCAGATCATGCAATGCTTCCATGGTCTCCTCGATCGATGTCTCATAATCAAATCTGTGAATAATGTACAGATCCAGATAGTCTGTTCCAAGACGTTTCAGACTTCCGTCAATCTCCCGCATGATCGCTTTTCTAGAAAGACGCCCCTCATTAAAATAAACCTTGGAAGCGACCACGGCCTTATCTCTGGCTATATTTTTTTTCAGTGCACGCCCCAGATATTCCTCGCTGGTTCCGGCAGAATATCCATTCGCTGTATCAAAAAAATTGATTCCCAGCTCCAGTGCATGACGGATCACATGCTCGCTTTCATTCTCATCCAGAGTCCAGTCATGCATGGTTCCGGCCTTGCCGAAGCTCATACAGCCTACACATATTTTTGATACTTCTATATCTGTGTTTCCAAGCTTTGCGTATTCCATAACGAATCCTCCTGTTTCAGATACAGGCTTACCTGTATATTATATATTTTTATGCTTATTGTAAAGAATTCTTTTTTGTATGTAAAATACTTCATTTTTATGGATTTTCATGCTTTTAAGGCATGGATTGTCTGTCTTTTATATATATTCTCTTCAGCACATTTTTGTCTGCACGCCTGGAGGCTCTGATCCGTTTCGTTGCCTCGATTCCGTTCATGACTGGCATCTGCATATCCATAAACGCAGCAAAATATTCATTAATTTCCGACTGTTCGAATTTTTCAACAGCAATTTTTCCATTCTCAGCTAGTTCAACACTGAGTCCGATACTCTGCAGCAATTCCATCGCAATTTCAGCGTTCAGAGCATTATCCTCCACAAGAAGAACCTTTTTGCCCTTAAACTCCTCACTTACCTGATCCTGTTCCTCTTTTGAACTCATGACCAGCTCTCGTTCTCTTATGGATGGTTCATCAAAAGGAATCTCTACGATAAACGTGGAGCCCTTTCCCAGTTCACTTTCCACCTGCAGCGTTCCCTGCATCAGCTCTGTAAAACCTTTGACAACTGACATTCCAAGGCCGGTACCTTCGGTTGCTGAGATCTGGCTGTCCTCTGCTCTGCTGTAATCCTCACAGATATGCTGGAGATACTCCGGTGTCATGCCGATTCCGTTATCTGTACAGGTGAAGCGGTAACGGTTATCCGGAAGTGCCTCCAGTGTCACTTCGATCTTTCCACCGATATCTGCTGAAAATGCCAGTCTCTGCTCTTTCTTTTCTGCCAGCGGCAGCAGAATCTCCATGCTGTCCTTCATACATTCTTCAGGATTAAACAGCTTATGGATCAGTTCAATATGACCATGCTCCAGCTGATTTACATCCAGAATGGAATTGATCCTCGTCAGAGGATAGTTACCTTCTGTTGTGATATTTTCCAGCGCATCATCCAGTTCTGAATTTATTCCCATCTTGATCCCCAGAGTCGATCCTGAAACGATATCAACGCTGAATCTGTTCTGTGTATCATCTCTGGCAAGCTTCTGCGCCGTGTAGCTCATCAGCAGTGCACCATCAATTTTTTCATTCATGATTCCCTGCACGCATTGCTCTGTCCCTGTCATGAGAACAGTCTCTGCATTTGGCCACACAGAAGAAATGATCTCCTTCATTGCGATCGTATCTTCCAGCACTCCGATCCTGTTCATTTTTCCGGAAGATCCTCTTCTGTGCAGAACAGACACGGTGGTAGTCAGATAAGGCTCTGTTATCTGTTTCAATAAAACTTTTTATTTCTCTAGTAGATATGGGGATTACTCCCCATACCCCTATTTAAAACCGTACGTGCGCTATTAACGCATACGGCTTTTTGCTCTATATTTCATACTCTATCTATAAAACAAACTCACTTTGATACTTGGTTCGAGTAACGGAAATGTCCTAAGTAAAACATTAAAGAAAGTATCCAGCGTGTAACTTCTTTTCTGACTTCTCCGATTGAGCCATTTAAACAATAACCATTTTGTTTGCGTCAGAAAGTTCTTCACTTCCTTTGTATTGTCGGTCACTCCATAATACTGGTAGTGTCCCCGCAGTTTCGCATTGACTGTTTTGAATATCTGCTCTAATGGCATTGTTCTGTGAATCTTTATCCATTCTTTCATTGCCTTGATTTTGCTACGGAACTTCTTCTTACTGGTCTTCACCCTACAACGGAAAAACTGCTTCTTTCCGTCCATTCCGCAATAAAACGTGAAACCAAGGAAGTCAAAAGTATCTGGTTTTCTTTCTCCTCTTGCTTTTCGGTTTTGCCTGGCAAACCTCCCAAATTCCAAAATCTTCGTCTTTTCCTCTGCCAGTTCCAGTCCATATTTCCTAAAGCGCTCTTCCAGCCTCTGCCTGAATACCTGCGCTTCATATTGGTTCTGGAAACAACAGACAAAGTCATCACAATAGCGGATCAGATAACATTCGCCTTTACACTGTCTCCTTACGATTACATCAAACCAGTTATCCAGTACATAATGCAGATAGATGTTTGCAAGTACTGGACTTGCTCCGTTTCCTTGTGGCGTTCCGCGTTCGCTGTTAAGCAATTTACCATTTTCCATGATTCCTGCTTTCAGAAACTTCTCGATTATCTCAAGAAATCTTCTATCTGCTATGTCATGTGACAGCATCTTCATCAGCCATTCATGGTCTACATTATCAAAGAATCCTCTGATATCTGCTTCCACTACATAGTTCGTCTTCCTATACTGCACCATCTCTATGATTTCTCTTACTACCTGATGGCAGTTTCTGTTTGGGCGGGAACCAAAGCTTTCATTATAAAATTTCGGTTCATAAATCTGCTCCAGTATCTGTGCAATCGCATTTTCCACCAGCTTATCCTCATAACACGAGATTCCCAGTGGTCTCATTTTACCTTTTGTTTCTTTTGGGATATAGACTCGCCTTATTGGATTCGGTCGATAACTTCCACTTTTCATTCGTTTTACAAGATTCGCGAGGTTTTCCTCAAGATTCTGTTCATAATCTCCTTTTGTCACCTTATCAATTCCGTACGCTTTTCTTTTATCCATTGTTTTATGGATTGCTCTTAGCGTATCTTCATTGATATAGGATGCAAGATTTTGAACCTTTCTGTCAGTTCTGTTTGCTTTTGCGATATTGTACTGTATTCCAAGTAACTCGTTTACCATGTTCATCAGCTCTCTTTCGTCTGCATAGTCTCTTATCACTTGAAGCTATAAAGTGCACAGCCCTTTTCTCCATCTGTTTTCACAAACTTCTTCGATACTATGGCTGTGTCGGACTTCCTGCCACTCATTTGGATTCCTAACGCATTTCTTTGTTTTGGTTTCCATACCTCTTTTGAGGGAATGACAGGACCTCAGCTGTTCCGATAACATACTTATCAGCAACCTCGCCAAGCTCTCAGACTGGGGGATGCCACCATAACCTCACCATAGCGGTTATAGCAGTGTTGTCTGCTGTGAAAAAGAACACATCGACCATTTCCCACCTCATACTAATTTCCCAGCTCAATCACTTCACTTCCGTTTCGGCTCTGTTGCTCCCTGTCCTACGCTTAAACCTGGTGTTACCACTTCGGCTCCAAGGACTCGGTACAGGCGGTTGGTTAGACCTTACCTGATAGGCTTTTCCTACTGTATTGTTATCAGCTTACCAAAGCTTGCAGAATTTCTTCCGCTCGCTAGGGGAAATCAGCTATGCTGATTTCGCAGCTCGCACATATAAAACAGTATAACATAAAATAAAAGTGACATGGTGGACTGATTGAAATGCT
>OLNJ01000052.1_pt1 | contig 110697 bp, 119 predicted proteins | sample 1672191 | NCBI WGS metagenome assembly OLNJ01 (sample SAMEA3136657, study PRJEB25190) | human gut metagenome | biome: human gut; feature: human-associated habitat; material: faeces | place: Austria | collected 2013
TCAGCTGGATAGAGCAACGGCCTTCTAAGCCGTGGGTCGGGGGTTCGAATCCCTTTGGGCACATTTAAATATGGTGGGTATAGCACAGTTGGTTAGCGCGTCAGATTGTGGCTCTGAAGGTCAAGGGTTCGAATCCCTTTATCCACCCTTCATATTAATAGTGGGCTATCGCCAAGCGGTAAGGCACAGGGTTTTGATCCCTGCATTCGCTGGTTCGAATCCAGCTAGCCCAGTTTGGTATGACCGTATACTACGGGCTCGTAGCTCAGTTGGTAGAGCACTAGACTTTTAATCTAGGTGTCCCGGGTTCGAACCCCGGCGGGCTCATTGATGACTACTACTGCGAGTGGTAGTCTTTTTTTTATTTTATCATAATTTTTAATGTATTATTTTATTTTCCATTTAACAACTAATCGAATATCAATTATCAAATCTCAAAAAGAATTTCCAATAAAGTCATAATTACTACATAATCATAATTGTTATAGAGTTATTTCAAGTCATATCTAATCAATCCTGGATTATTTTTATCCCTCAGGCAGGGTTATATTATTAATCGCATGTCATTACAATACCTGGTATATTGTCTTTCTACTATATAAAGTATGGATTTAGTATTACAAAGATTTGGCTTAAATATTTCGCAGGAATTCAATAACCTTAAATGAATTAATTAAGTCAAAAATATATTATTAAAAAATGTATTTTTTATTGCAACCGCACTTGTTCATATGATAATATGAACATATGAACAAGTAATCATATATTAAGACAATATTGTCGCGGAGGTTATTATGGATTTTGAACATTCAGATGAAATTGCGAATCTGTTCAAAATGTTTTCAGACAAGACACGAGTAAATATTTTACTTTGTTTAAAAGAAAAAAGAGAGTGCAGTGTTGATGAAATTTCAGAATTGCTCGAAATGGAACAATCTGCTATCTCACATCAGCTTAGAATCCTGAGACAGGGAAGACTTGTAAAGCAGAGAAAAGAAGGAAGATATTCTTTTTATTCACTTGATGACCTCCATGTGGAGCTCATATTAAATCTGGGCAAGGATCATGTATGTGAAGACTGTGCTCATGATTAATATTAATGTAACTTTTGTTAACCAATTACTAATTAACTGATTAATTAATTAGTTTATTTATTTTAAGGAGATTTATTATGAAAAAGAAATTTGCTATTGAAGGTATTGACTGTGCTAACTGTGCTGCAAAGATGGAAGATGCAATTAACAAAATTGAAGGTATCAACAGTGCTACAATTAACTTCTTTGCTGAGAAGATTACAATTGACGCAGATGACGCTAACTTCGATGCTTTAGTTGATGAGGCTGAAAAGGCATGTAATAAGGTAGATAAGGGCGTTACTATTAAAAGATAATATAACTACATAAATTTAAAACTAAATATTTAAATATTAGGAGATTAGGCAATGTCCAAAAAACAAAAAAGCTGGCTTGCAAGAATTATTGTAGGCGGATGTATGCTTGCCGTATTGATGATTCTTGAGCATACATTAATGATTCCGGTTGTAGATGTAAATGGCTATAACCTGGTTGCGTTATTCCTGTTTATAGCTCCATTCTTAGTTGTTGGATTGGATGTAGTAATTAAGGCGGTAAGAAACATTTCACACGGACAGGTGTTTGATGAGAACTTCCTTATGCTGATAGCTACAGCGGGAGCCTTTGTTGTAGGAGAATACGAGGAAGGCGTTGCTGTAATGCTTTTCTATCAGGTTGGTGAATTTTTCCAGAATATTGCTGTAGAAAAATCTAGAAAATCTATCAAAGATCTTATGGATATTGCCCCTGAATTCGCAAATGTTGAACGCGACGGTGAAATAGTTACTATTGATCCTGATGAAGTTGAAATAGGTGATATTATTGTTGTTAAGCCTGGTGAAAAGGTTCCTGTAGATGGAATTGTAATCTTAGGTGAATCAACACTTGATACATCTTCACTTACAGGTGAGTCAGTTCCTCGTACAATCAGAGTAGATGATGATATCATCAGTGGATGTGTAAATGTTTCATCTGTTATTAAGATGAAAGCAACTAAGGAATATGATGATTCTACTGTTGCCCAGATTCTTGAACTTGTTGAAAACGCAGGAGCTAAGAAGGGAAAAACAGAGAAGTTTATTACTAAGTTTGCAAGAGTCTATACACCGCTTGTTGTATTAGGTGCTGCCGCATTATTCTTAATCCCATCATTAATAACCGGAGACTGGTTTGAGTGGCTTCAGAGAGCATGTACATTCCTCGTAGTTAGCTGCCCATGTGCGCTTGTTATTTCAGTTCCTCTTGGTTTCTTTGCAGGAATCGGTAACGCATCTAAGAAGGGTATCCTTGTTAAGGGTGGTGTTTACTTAGAGCAGGCTGCAAAGATTAACACTGTTGTATTTGACAAGACAGGTACTCTTACAAGAGGTGTATTTGAGATTACATCAATTAACCCTGTTGAAGGAGTATCTAAAGAAGAATTACTTAGAATTGCAGCTCATGCTGAAGAAATGTCAACTCATCCTATCGCAATGTCAATTAAAAAGGCATATGAGCAGGATGGTAAAAAGGTTGATCTTTCTATAATAGAAGAAAATGAAAATATTGCCGGACACGGTATTTCTGCAAAAATTGACGGTAAACACGTACTTGCAGGTAATGCGAAACTTATGAGTGAACATGGAGTAGAGCATGACTATGTTACAAGTGCAGGTACAGTCTGCTACTTGGCAGTTGATGAAAAATATATCGGTAATATCATAATTTCTGATGTTGTTAAGCCTGAAGCTAAGGAGGCTATTGATAGTCTTCGTGAAAATGGTGTTTCCAACATTGTTATGCTTACAGGTGACAGAAAAGAAGCAGGTGAAAAGGTTGCTGCTGAATTAGGTCTTGATAAGGCTTATACTGATTTACTTCCTGGCGATAAGGTAACTAAGGTAGAAGAGCTTTTAGCTCATGAACATAAGAATGAAAAGCTTGCCTTTGTTGGAGATGGAATTAACGATACTCCTGTTATTGCAAGATCTGATGTTGGTTTTGCCATGGGAGCAATTGGTTCTGATGCGGCGATAGAAGCTGCTGATATTGTTATCATGGATGACGATATCAGAAAGATATCTATAATAAAGAGAATTGCTAAATTTACATTAGGCGTCGTTACACAGAATATTGTATTTGCCCTTGTAATTAAGGTTGCCATATTGATACTCAGTGCAATTGGTTTCGCAAATATGTGGATAGCTGTATTTGCTGATGTAGGTGTAGCTATGATCTGTATTCTTAATTCGTTCAGAGCATTATATAAGAAGTAACCCAATGTAGTGTATATAATGCAAAAATGATTATTTATGATGTTTTATGCCAATAAATTTTGTACAAAATGACAATTTTCTATTGCATTTACAGACAAAAACTATAAAATAGTTACATAATCAATATATATGTATATAAATGTAACTATTGAATTCGTTTGTTCCTGTATTGTTCAGGGAATTGAATTTTAATTATAAAATAATCAACATTATATAAATTATTTATGGGGGAAATGTAATGGCTGATTCAATAATAACTAAAAAAGCAATATCAGACAGTTTTAAGAAAATTCTTAAGGAAAAACCGTTTGAAAAAATATCCGTAGGTGAGATTTGCGAAGATTGCGGTCTTACAAGAAAAAGTTTCTATTATCATTTCAGAGATAAATATGATTTAGTAAGTTGGATATTCAGATATGAATTTTTAGATGAGCATGAACAGTTCGTAGGCTATGAGATGATCTGGTTCTTTGATGATTTATTCAGATACTTATTTGACAATAAATCATTCTATAAGAAACTCTTTGATTCAAGCGGACAGAATAGTTTCCATGATACATTTATCGAATCACTTTCTCCATTTGCACGTGGATTAGCAGATGTAGTTCTTCCTGATGCGAAGAGAGGAATTACAGACTGCCTTATAGACTTCTTATGTGAAGGACTTGCTGCAGCTGTTAAGAGAGGCTTAAATAGCGATATAAGTGGTGAGGAGTTTATTGAAGCCACTCATAAGTCAGTAACTGAAACAGTAGTATTTATTCTCGGTTGTCAGTTGGAGTTCTCTAACTCAGAGGAATGATTATCTGATTAGAATATTTTCGACATGATATTCACAGAATAAACACCAATCCGGAAAATATATCTGATTTATATATCAAATTTATAAATATATCTGATTTTAATGTCAGATACGGAAAATATATCTGATTTTTATGTCGGACTGATGTAAAATACAGAAAATTAATAATAAGCACAGACGCGATTAACCTAGATTTAATCACTGTTTGTGCTTATTTTAATACAATTTGACGACAAATCCGGCGAGTTGGTTAAAAATCTAACATTTGTTACAAAAACAAGGTGACAAAGAAAAATTTATGTATACTAAGTTCACAACGACAGGCATTTGTCTAATGAAATAAAGTGTTTTCAATCATAGAATACAGAACGAGATAAAAGAGAGAGACATTTAGGAGGGTATTAAAATGGCAAAGATTGATTTTGCACATAAGGCACAAAGAAAAATGTTCGAAGTAGTTCTTGATGCAGCTATCAAGCACTCAGATTCAGATAGAAGAAAAGCTCTTATGCAGCTTGTAGATCTTATTGAAAAGACACTTGGTGATGTTTGGGGACCGGCAGCATACAAGATGTTCAGAGATATTTTCTCAGATCCAGACAGCAAGTGGATGAAGTACGCTAACAACTTACTTGACGATGTACATCCAAACATCATCAAGGGTAAGGGCCTTAACACAGGTCTTGAAGCTGGTTTCAGAGGTTTCCACATTGCTCAGGAACAGAAGAAGAAGCACGGTGTTTCAATTCCATGGTTAGTTCTTGTAGATCCTACAAGTGCTTGTAACTTAAAGTGTACAGGTTGTTGGTCAGCTGAGTACGGTCACTTAATTCAGCTTTCATACGAAGACCTTGACAGAATTGTAACAGAAGGTGAAGAGCTTGGTATCCACGCTTGGCTTATGACAGGTGGTGAGCCACTTATCCGTAAGAAAGATATCTTAAAGCTTGCTGAAGCTCATCCATACAGCTCATTCCACCTCTTCACAAACGGTACACTTATCGATGATGAGTTCTGTGAAGAAGTAGTAAGACTTGGTAACATCGCTCCTTCAATCTCACTTGAAGGTTTCGAAGAAGTTAACGACCTTAGAAGAGGTAAGGGTGTATTCCAGAAGGTTATGCGTGCCATGGATATCATGAAGAAGCATAAGCTCCTCTTCGGTACATCAATCTGCTACACAAGTGCTAACTACAAGACAGTTACATCTGATGAATTCCTTGATATGATCATTGCTAAGGGTGTTAAGTACACATGGTACTTCCACTACATGCCAGTTGGTAACGATGCATCTACAGATCTTCTCCTCACACCAGAGCAGAGAGAGTACATGTACCACAGAGTAAGAGAAATCAGAAAGATGGACGGTGGCAAGCCAATCGTTGCTGTAGACTTCCAGAACGACGGTGAATTCGTTTCAGGTTGTATCGCTGGTGGTAAGTACTACTGCCATATCAACCCTAACGGTGACGTTGAGCCATGTGTATTCATTCACTACTCAACAGCTAATATCCATGATATGAGCCTTCTTGATTGCTTAAAGCAGCCATTATTCAAGACATATCAGGCTAACCAGCCATTCAACTCAAATCACTTAAAGCCATGTCCAATGCTTGAGAACCCAGAGAAGCTTGTACAGATGGTTCACGAGACAGGCGCTAAGTCAACAGACTTACAGTCACCTGAGCCAGTTGAGCACCTTTGCGGTAAGTGTGAAAACTATGCTGCAGAATGGGATGCAACAGCTGATAAGCTTTGGGAAGAAGGACATCTTATAAAAGTTGATTCAGATGAGTACAAAGAACTTCATAAGAATGACTAATTCTTAAATATAATATATAAGTATACAAGCAATACAATTAGCACCATTGTTAGTATATTTAATACAAAAGCCGTTTTATGATTTATTCATAGGCGGCTTTTTTTGTGTATTTATAAATATCATACTTAACAAAAATAAGTTTTTATCTAATTTTTCAGATAAAAAATCCACCTATGGGGGTTAAATTATAAAATAAAAATAGCTATAATAAAAAAATTGATAAGAGATATGTGGTAATTGCACTCGTAACTAAGGCTATAGGGTAAATATGGTTAGAAGTGTCGAAGCGAATTGCAAACATTCGATTTATTTAATGACATCTATTTAACGTTTAGAGGGGAATATGAATAAGAATGCTCAGAAAACTAAAAACTTCTGGGCATTTTAGTGCAATAATATATTATTTGGAGAGGTGTGTGTTGAATATATTTAAAAAGTTTTTATCCTATTATAAGCCGTATAAAGCAGTGCTTTTCTTAGACTTATTGTTTGCTGGCTGTATGAGTGCTATAGACATAGCATATCCACAGTTTCTTAGACAATTAACTAATACACTATTTTCTGGCGATAAGGATACAATATTATTTTGGTTGCCTACAATAGGAGCAATACTTATTGGTGCATATATATTCCAATCATTTTGTTCAAGATATGTTGCGGCACAAGGACATATAATGGGTGCCAAAATGGAAAGAGATATGAGAAGAGATCTTTTTGATCATTATGAAAAGTTATCATTCTCATATTATGACAAGACCAATACTGGTCAAATGGAAAGTAAACTTGTTTCAGATTTATTTGATATATCAGAAATGGCGCATCATGCACCAGAGAACTTATTTATATCTCTTGTGAAAATTATAGGTTCGTTTGTATTTATATTTGCTATTCAGTGGGAGCTTGCACTTATACTTCTTGCAACAACTGCGGTAATGGCATATTTCTGTGTTAAACAGAATAAGCGAATGAGAGCGACATTTAGAGAGAATAGACGAAAAATAGGCGATATAAATGCCACACTTAAGGACTCCTTATCGGGAATTAGAGTGGTACAGGCATTTGCCAATGAAGATGTGGAAAGAGCCAAGTTCAAAAAAGGAAATGAAGCATTTTTACACTCTAAGGATGATAACTATCACGCAATGGGTTCATTTAAAGCGACTAACACTTTCTTCCAAGGTCTTATGTACGCCCTTACAATAATAGTAGGCGGATTTCTTATTGCAAATGGCAGAATGTCAATCGGCGACATGGCAATGGTTGCACTCTATATAGGAGTATTTGTAAGTCCTATCAACATTCTTGTTGAGCTTACAGAAATGCTACAAAAGGGATTTTCTGGATTTGAGAGATTTATAGAGGTAATACAAACAAAGCCTGAAATAGTAGATTCACCAGATGCGAAGGATATTGCTAATCCACATGGAGACATCGTATTTGATAATGTTACATTTTCATATAATAAAGAAGAATGTGTGTTAAATGACATATCATTTACAGTGCCATCAGGGTCAAATGTTGCACTTGTGGGACCTTCTGGAGGAGGAAAAACAACAATAACTTCTCTTATTCCACATTTTTATGATATTAGTAGTGGAAGTATTACAATTGGTGGTCAAGATATTCGAGATATTAAGCTTAAGAGTCTTCGTGAGAGTATAGGAATAGTTCAGCAGGATGTGTATTTATTTGATGGAACTATTCGAGACAATATAGCATACGGCAAGGTTGGTGCTACAGATGATGAGATTATGGAGGCAGCAAGACAGGCTGATATAGAAGAACTTATTAATAGTCTTCCGGATGGTCTTGATACTCTTGTAGGTGAAAGAGGAACAAGACTATCAGGCGGACAGAAGCAACGAATATCAATAGCAAGAATATTCCTAAAGAACCCTACTATTCTTATTCTTGATGAAGCAACAAGTGCGCTTGATAATGAAAGCGAACGACATATTCAGGCAAGTCTTGAGAAACTAAGTAAGGGAAGAACAACAATTACAATAGCACATAGACTTTCAACTATTAGAAATGCAGATTGTATCTTAGTTGTTGAAAATGGCAAGATAACATCTAAGGGAACGCATGATGAACTTGCGGTTGGTAGTGGAACATACGCAAGGTATTTTGAACTTTCAAGGGCGTAAAATGGTGATATTTAGTTGAACATTTTAAAAGTATGAAATAATAGAATAAATCCGTATACATTTTACAGGCATTAAGCAACTCTCTAAGGTTGCTTAATGTTTTTTTATAGTATACAATTAAGAAATGCAAAAAAGGAGGATGTCGAGTTATGGGAATGACAATGACTCAGAAAATATTGGCTAAACACGCTGGTCTTGACAGTGTTAAGGCTGGAGATTTAATAGAGGCTGATTTAGATTTAGTTTTAGGTAATGATATTACATCACCTGTCGCTATCAAGGAATTAGCAAAGTTCAAGAACAAAGAGGTATTTAATAAGGATAAGATCGCATTAGTTCCTGACCACTTTGTTCCTAATAAGGATATTAAGTCAGCGGAGCATTGTAAGATGGTTCGTGAGTTTGCCAAGGCAAATGATATTACTAATTATTTCGAAGTAGGACAGATGGGTATCGAGCACGCCCTTCTTCCTGAAAAAGGACTTGTTGTATCTGGAGACGTAGTTATTGGTGCGGACTCACACACATGTACATATGGTGCGCTCGGCGCATTCTCAACAGGTATCGGTTCAACAGATATGGCTGCCGGTATGGCAACAGGTAAGGCTTGGTTCAAGGTACCTGAGGCTATTAAGTTTAACTTAACAGGCGAGCTTCCAAAGTGGGTTAGCGGTAAGGATGTAATTCTTCATATTATAGGTATGATCGGCGTAGACGGCGCTCTCTATAAGTCAATGGAATTCACAGGCCCTGGCGTAGCTACACTTACTATTGATGACAGATTTACTATCGCAAACATGGCTATCGAAGCAGGTGGAAAGAACGGTATTTTCCCTGTAGATGATGTTACAAGAGCTTATATTGCTGAACATTCAGACAGAGAGCCTGTAGAGTATACACCAGATGAAGATGCTGAATACTGTGCAGTATATGATATTAACCTCTCTGAGCTTACACCTACAGTTTCATTCCCTCATTTACCTGAGAATACACATACATTTGATGAAATCGGTGAAATCCCTATTAATCAGGTTGTTATCGGTTCATGTACAAATGGTCATATTCAGGATATGAGAGAAGCTGCTGAAATTATGAAGGGCAGAAAGATTGCTGACGGCGTTCGTGCGATTATCATCCCTGCTACACAGCAGATTTATTTACAGGCCATGGAAGAGGGACTTATTAAGACATTCATCGAATTCGGTGCAGTAGTAAGTACATCAACTTGTGGTCCTTGTCTTGGTGGTTACATGGGTATTCTTGCGGAAGGCGAGCGTTGTGTTTCAACAACTAACAGAAACTTCGTAGGAAGAATGGGACATGTTAAATCAGAAATTTACCTTGCAAGCCCTGCAGTTGCTGCAGCAAGTGCTGTTACAGGTAAGTTATCACAGCCATCTGAGCTTGGATTATAATAGTAGGAGGAGCTAATGGAAGCAAAAGGTTACGCTATAAAATATGGTGACAATGTAGATACAGACGTTATTATTCCTGCAAGATATCTTAATTCATCAGATCCAGCAGAACTTGCATTACATTGTATGGAAGATATTGACAAAGATTTTGTTAATAAAGTTAAAAAAGGCGACATTATGGTCGGCGGGAAGAACTTTGGATGTGGATCTTCAAGAGAGCACGCTCCAATCGCAATTAAGGCATCAGGAATCAGCTGTGTAATCGCAGAGACATTTGCGAGAATATTCTACAGAAATTCTATAAATATTGGTCTTCCTATTATGGAATGCCCAGAGGCTTCAAGAGAAATCAAAGAAGGCGATGAAGTAGAAGTTGATTTTGATTCAGGTATCATCACTGACAAGACAACAGGCAAGACATATAAGGGACAGGCTTTTCCACCGTTTATGCAGAAGATCATCAATGCAGAAGGTTTAATCAATTACATTAATGCCAATAAGTAAGATACCGTATTTAATACCATCGGAGGAATTTATGAACTATACAAGTACCAGAGATAATAAGGTAAGCCTAAGCGCATCAAAAGCTATTTTACAGGGATTATCACATGACGGCGGTTTATTCGTGCCTGAGGTAATGCCTAAGCTTGGTGTATCTCTTGATGCTCTTGTAGATATGAGCTATCAGGAAGTTGCATATGAAGTTATGAAGCAGTTCTTTACTGACTTTACAGAAGAAGAGTTAATGTACTGCATCAATAGCGCATATGACAAGAAGTTTGACACAGAGGAGATTGCTCCGCTTGTTGAACTTAAAGATGAATATATTTTAGAGCTTTTCCACGGTAAGACTATCGCATTTAAGGATATGGCATTATCAATTCTTCCATACCTTATGCAGGTATCTGCTAAGAAGAACGACGTAAAAAATGAAATTGTTATTCTTACAGCTACATCAGGTGATACAGGAAAGGCAGCTCTTGCTGGATTTGCTGATGTTCCGGGTACAAGTATTATCGTATTTTATCCAAAAGACGGTGTCAGCCCAATTCAGAAGCAGCAGATGCTTACACAGGAAGGAAAGAACACTCACGTAGTAGGAATCGAAGGTAACTTTGATGACGCTCAGACTGGTGTTAAGAGAATCTTTAATGATAAGGCACTTGCAGAGAAAATGAACCAGAACGGATATCAGTTCTCATCAGCAAACTCAATTAACATTGGTAGATTAGTTCCACAGGTTGTTTACTATTTCTATTCATACAAGACACTCTTAAAGAACGGTAAGATTAAGAGTGGCGACAAGGTTAACTTCGTAGTTCCTACAGGTAACTTCGGAAATATCCTTGCCGCATACTATGCAAAGGAAATGGGACTTCCTGTTAACAAGCTTATCTGTGCTTCAAATGAGAATAAGGTATTATACGACTTCTTCCAGAACGGAACATACGATAGAAACAGAGAATTTATCCTTACATCTTCACCATCTATGGATATCTTAGTTTCAAGTAACCTTGAAAGATTAATATATTTCATTACAGGCAGAAATTCTGAATTAACTAAGGAATATATGGAATCTCTTTCAAAAGAAGGTGTTTACAGCGTTACTGCTGACAGTTTTGCAAATGCAGACGAGTTCTACGGCGGTTATGCAACAGAAGATGAAGATAAGACTACAATCAAGACTGTATTTGAGAATGAGCACTATGTTCTTGATACTCATACAGCAGTTGCAGTAGCAGTTTACAATAAGTATGTTGCTGAAACAGGAGATAAGACTCCTACAGTTGTAGATTCAACAGCAAGCCCATATAAGTTCACAAAGAGCGTTATGGAAGCTATTGATCCAAAACATGTTGATGAAGATGATTTCGAATTGGTAAATGAATTAGAGAAATTATCTGGTGTACCAATTCCTAAGGCCGTATCAGAAATTATTACAGCACCAATTCTTCACAAGAGAATCTGTGCTGCAGATAAGATGAAAGAAGAAGTATGTGACATTTTAGGTATCTAATTAACACATAACAGATTTATTACGAGGATATACAATGGCCAAAATAGATTTTGCTCACAAGGCACAAAGAAAAATGTTTGAAGCGATTCTCGATTCAGTTATCAAACATTCAAATTCTGATAGAACAAAGGCTATCAAGCAGCTTGTAGATCTTGTAAAAAAGACTATGTATGACATTTGGGGTTCAGCTACATATGAAATGTTTGGTTTCAGTTCAAAGCCGGACAGCAAGTGGATGAAGTACATAAACAACTTACTTAACGATGTACATCCTAACATTATTAAGGCAAAAGCTCTTAATACAGCATACGAAGCCGGATACAGAGGTTTCCGTATCGCACAGGATATGAAGAAGAAACATGATATCAACATTCCATGGATTATTCTTGTAGATCCTACAAGCGCATGTAACTTAAAGTGTACAGGATGTTGGTCAGCCGAATATGGCCATTTAATCCAGCTTTCTTACGAAGAACTCGACAGAATCATCACAGAGGGTGAAGAGTTAGGTATTTATGCATGGCTTATGACAGGTGGTGAGCCACTTATCCGTAAAGCAGACATTCTTAAGCTTGCGGAGGCTCATCCATACAGTTCATTCCATATCTTTACTAACGGTACTCTTATTGATGACGCATTCTGTGAAGAGGTTGTAAGATTAGGAAATATTGCTCATTCTATCTCTCTTGAGGGATTTGAAGAAGTTAATGATCTTAGAAGAGGAAAGGGTGTATTCCAGAAGGTAATGCACGCTATGGATACAATGAAGAAGCATAAGCTTCTCTTTGGCACATCTATCTGTTACACAAGCTCTAACTATAAGACAGTAACATCAGATGAATTCCTTGATATGATTATTTCTAAGGGTGTTAAGTATACATGGTATTTCCATTACATGCCTGTTGGAAATGATGCCTCTACAGATCTTTTACTCACACCTGAACAGAGAGAGTATATGTATCACAGAGTCAGAGAAATCAGAGCAGGTGAAGGTGGAAAGCCTATTATCGCCGTTGACTTCCAGAATGACGGTGAGTACGTTTCAGGTTGTGTTGCAGGTGGTAAATATTACTGTCACATCAATCCAAATGGTGATGTGGAACCTTGTGTATTTATCCATTATTCATCAGCCAATATTCATGACATGAGCTTACTTGACTGCTTAAAGCAGCCATTATTCAAGGCTTATAAGGCTAACCAGCCATTTAACCCTAACCACTTAAAGCCATGTCCTATGCTTGAAAATCCTGAAAAGCTTATTCAAATGGTTCATGAGACAGGTGCTAAGTCTACAGACTTACAGTCACCTGAGACAGTTGAGAATCTTTGCGGCAAATGTGAACATTATGCTGCAGACTGGAATGACACAGCTGACAAGCTGTGGAATGCTGGTCATCATGTAAAAAAATAAATATAATTGAACAAAAATTGTTTTAAATTTTGATTTCGGTTTATATATTACATATTGATATTATGTAGATTTAGTTAATAATTTAGTTCATAATTTTTAGAGACTGCAGTAGCAGTCTCTTTTTTTTAAAATGTTAATTATAGAGACGACATTTTTTAATGAGAAATAATTTGTTATTTTCCTAAAAAGAAATCATATTATCCCCCTATAACGGATTAAGAAACGTATTACCACTTATATAATCTATTCTTAGATAAAATCTATCGGGGGTGGTATGCGGTCATAAACGAATGGCTGCTGATCCTGTAGAACAGCGTATCCGTGAACTCGAAAAGGAAAATGCTGAGCTTAGACATTCCAATGAAATTTTACAAGAGGCTCTTGTTTTTTCGCACAACGCCGAAATAAGTAAGTAATCAAGATAATAAAATTAAGAATAAGTAAAATAAAAAATGGACAAAATATTAAATAAGAATTAAATTAAGATAATTAAATATAAATTTAATTATCTGTTTGTTTTTTGGTAATGTATGAAAGGAAACGTGAAAGTATGAAGAATTTTTCGAAAAAGGGAAAAGTTGTTGCCACTGCTGTAACAGCAACAGGCGTTACATTTGCTGGTGCTATATTTACATTTATAACGCCAACCTTAGCTGACACTGTTACAGTAAAAACTGCAACTGAATTAAAAACAGCTCTTGATAACAAAGCAAATCAAATAGTTGTTGGTGCCGATATAGAAGGTTCTTTTGAAATAAAGAAAGATAGTAATACTACCATTGATCTCGGAGGTTATACAGTTACTTCAAATGGACATGCATTCATTGTGGAATCTGGAGCAAAAGTTTCTATCAATAATGGTAAGATTGTAGCTCAAAATAAAGATGCAGCCATATATAATAATGGATATACAACTTTAAATGTTAATATAACAAGTTCAAACGATGGAGCTAATTCATATTATGCTATTCTTAATCATGGCGAAATGGTTATTGAAGGCGGAAGTGTTGAAAGTACTAGAAAAAAAGGAGCCAGTCTCATTGTAAATGGATATTACAATTACAACAGTACTAATCCATTGACAGGACATGTTGCCGGAACGAACTCTCCTAATCCTACCCTTACTATCAATGACGGATTATTCTCAGGGGGACTTATTACTGTAAAGACAGATGACGGCGGAATAACAACTATTAACAGTGGTAAGTTTGTAAACAATAGTGATGCTAACGACGATGTTGTTGTAATTGAAAATTGGAACAAAACAACCATTAATGGCGGTGAGTTTGAGGGAAATGGAACACATTCTACCATTTTTTATCCCGGACAGATTGATACTCCTCAAAATGTAGGAGAATTAACAATAACCGGTGGAAAGTATATAGGTAGCACTCTTATTGCTACAGGTGAAATAAGAAACAAGAGTGCTAAGATAATAATCAAAAATGCTGACATTAGCGGAGTTGGTGAAATGTTTAGTGCACCTAATAGTGGATTTGTTCCGGGAACAGACTCAACAGGAAGCATGGTAATTGAAAATAATAGTACAATAATGACTCAGCTTACATCAGCAGAATTTAAACAAGCAATTACTTGGGATGATGGTAACGATAAAGATAAGGTAAGACCTACTGCTGAGCAGATTAAAAATATGTTAGCTGTTGTTAGTAAAGACAGTGGCACACCTTTAACTGCTAATATAGAAGTAACAGTTGATCCTGATGATGCAAACCGTTATTTGGTAACATATAAGTATAGCGTTGACAAATATAATGCTGACGGAACTGAAGTAACAACTCTTCCTGTAGCAGAACTCAAGTTTGATGAAGTTGCAGTTAAAGATGCGGGATATACAATTGATTATAATTCAATAGTATTGAAACATACACCTAAGGCTATGCAACCAGAAGGGACTAATACGCCAGAGAACAAAAAAACCGGTGAAACAACTGGTACTAAAACAGCAACAGAAAAAGCTGTACAACCTGCAACTATTGTTAGTCCTAAGACAGGCGACACATCAGCTATTCCTCTTTATACATTAGTTGCTATATCGGCAGCAGGTGCATGTGCGGTTGCTTGGACTATTAAAAGAAAATCAGCAAAATAATCAGATTGTTAAATACAATTTAACTGGGGCAGATCGTTTAAGAGCGGTCTGCCATTTTTATTTGCTTAATTGACATATTAATTAATTCTATGAGCATTTATTTATTCAAAAGACATACATTTAATATACAATAATATTTTAAAATTTCTTTGTACTATCACTTGACATTTTCAAAATGTGAATATCATTTGATATCGATTTGACAAATTTATTCATTTTTGCTATTATGCATAACAATTAAATAGTATACCAATTATAAACCGTTGATGCGGAGATAACGTTAAGATATGTACTCACAGAGAGCCCGGGTAGGTGAGAGCCGGGCAGCAACAGCTTTTCAAATGGACCGCTGAGGGTGCAGTGAACAGCCGGATGTATAAGTATATGTACTTATATAAAAGCATTTATGCAAATGGCTTAGTATTCTGCAACGTGATGTGAGCGTTAATCACATGGAGTATGATGGTACTCCGTTAAGTGCACGACAATAGTCGTGAATTCAAGGTGGCACCGCGGGACCGTAATCTCGTCCTTGACAAACTCTTTGTTTGTTGAGGACGAGTTTTTTTATTGTCTGGAAATGAACAGGGATAATTACCTACAATTATTAAACAGCATTAAATGCTTATATAAAGGAGTACATATGTCAGATATTAATTCATTTTATCCATCATCAACTTATCCGACTGTAGATGAGGTAAAGAAATATTTTGAAAATGATGACTACAAGAGAGTTCCAATCTGCATGGAGCTTTTAAGCGACAGTCTTACACCTGTTGAAGTAGTAAGAATTGCAAAGACAGCATATGATCAGGTTTTCTTATTTGAAAGTGCTGATAATACTCACAGATGGGGAAGATATTCATTTATCGGATTTGACCCTGCCATGGAAATTACATGTCTTAACGGCGAACTTACAATTTCCAAAATGGAAAACAATCGCAGAACAGATGTAAAGACTCTTCAGGTTACTCATCCGGGAGATGAAATCAGAGAAATCATCAAGGAATACAAGAGTCCTGTTATTAACGGCTTACCTCCTCTTTCAGGCGGTCTTGTAGGTTATTTCTCATATGACTATATCAAGTACGCAGAGCCAAGCCTTAAGTTCTCAAACAAAAAGGGCGAGGGATTCAGAGACGTGGATCTCATGTTATTTGATTCAATTATCGTATTTGACAACGATGAGCAGAAAATCAAGCTTATAACAGGAGTTAATAAGTCAGAGGGAAGTTCAATTGAGGATCTTTACAAGGAAGCCATTGTTAAGTTAGAGAAAATGGCTGAGCTTCTTGCCAGTGAAAAGCGTCATGAATTTAAAAAGCTTACTGTAGAGAGTGAACTTACACCTGAATACAACAAGGAAAGATTCTGTGACATGGTAAGTAAGGCAAAGCACTACATTAAAGAAGGAGATATTTTCCAGGTTGTACTTTCAAATCCTCTTACAGCAAAGGCGGAAGGTTCTCTCTTTGATACATACAGAATTTTAAGAACAACAAACCCATCACCATATATGTTCTATTTCTCAAGTGATGATGTTGAAATCGCAGGTGCATCTCCTGAAACACTTGCTAAGCTTGAAAATGGAGAAGTTTACACATTCCCACTAGCAGGTACAAGAAAAAGAGGTGCTACACCTGCAGAAGATAAGGCTATTGAAGAAGAACTTTTAGCAGATGAAAAGGAATGCGCAGAGCACAACATGCTTGTTGACCTTGGAAGAAATGATATCGGTAAGATTTCTAAGCCTGGAACAGTTAAGGTAGAGAAGTATATGTCAATTGAGAGATTTTCTCATGTAATGCATATCGGTTCTACAGTATCAGGCCAGATTAGAGATGATTACGATGCTGTAAATGCAATCGATTCAATCCTTCCTGCAGGAACTCTTTCAGGTGCTCCAAAAATCAGAGCATGTGAAATAATTGAAGAGCTTGAAGAGAGAAAGCGTGGTATCTACGGTGGTGCCGTTGGATATATTGATTTTGCAGGAAACCTTGATACATGTATCGGAATAAGACTTGTTTATAAGAAGGACGGCATGATCTGCGTAAGAAGTGGTGCCGGAATCGTTTATGACTCAGTTCCTGAAAATGAATACATGGAAGGTGTAAATAAGGCAAAAGCAGTTGTAGAAGCAATTGAGAAAGGAAGTAATTGATATGGTTTTACTTATAGATAATTATGACAGTTTTTCTTATAACGTATATCAGCTTCTTGCTTCCTTCAAGGACGATATTAAGGTCGTAAGAAATGATGAAATCACTATCGACGAGATCAAGGAACTTAATCCTGAGGCGATTTTCTTAAGTCCTGGTCCTGGAAAGCCATCTGAAGCAGGAATCTGTGAGGTTGTTGTTAAGGAACTTAAGGGAGTATTTCCTATCCTTGGTGTATGTCTCGGACATCAGGCAATCTGTGAAGCATTTGGCGGTACAGTAAGCTACGCTAAGAAGCTTATGCACGGTAAGGTTTCATTTGTAAGAAGCAGTGAGGGCAGCAAAATATTTAAGGGCCTTGAACAGCCATTTAAGGTTGCGAGATATCACTCTTTGGCAGCTGTTGAAAGTACACTTCCAGAAGAACTTGTAGTTACTGCAAGAACAGAGGACGGTGAAGTAATGGCTGTAGAGCACAGAGACTACAACATTGTAGGTCTTCAGTTCCATCCTGAGTCAGTACTTACACCTGATGGATATACTATGATAAAGAACTTTTTTGATACTCTATAATACTTATATTTAGAAGAATTTTAGGGGGATTATTATGATAAATGAAGCCATATCAAAGCTTGTTGACGGACAGGATTTAACACGTGCCGAAATGATAGCTGTTATGGATGAGATTATGGGCGGAGAAGCTGACAGCATTCAGACAGCCAGCCTCCTTACAGCACTTCAGATCAAGGGTGCAACTATTGAAGAAATTACAGCAAGTGCCATTTCAATGAGAAATCATGCGGATGTAATGGATACAAATATGGACATTACAGAGATTGTAGGTACAGGTGGAGATAAGTCTAATTCATTTAATATTTCTACAACTTCAGCATTTGTTGCGGCAGCAACAGGTGTAAAGGTTGCAAAGCACGGTAACAGAGCGGCATCTTCAAAGTCAGGTGCAGCAGATGTGCTTGAGAAGTTAGGATTAAATCTTATGCTCGAAAAGGAAAAGAGCCTTGAAATGCTTGAGAAGTTAAATTTCTGCTTCCTCTTTGCGGTTAAATATCACGCAGCAATGAAATATGTGGCTCCTGTGAGAAAGACACTTGGAATCAGAACAATTTTCAATATTTTAGGACCTCTTACAAATCCTGCAAAGGCCAATATGCAGGTTCTCGGTGTTTACAGCAAGGAACTTGTAAATCCTATGAGCAGAGTATTATCAAATATCGGCGTTAAACGCGGAATGACAGTATTTGGCATGGATGGCTTAGATGAAATTTCAGCCAGCGATAAGACATATGTATGTGAATTCAGAGACGGCTGGTTCAAAGAATATGAAATTGAGCCTGAGGACTTTGGTTACAAGAAATGTGACAAGTCTGAACTTGAAGGTGGAACTCCTGAAGAAAATGCTGAGATCACAAGAAATATTCTTAACGGTACATTAAGAGACGGTAAGAGAAATGCCGTATGCTTAAATGCCGGTGCAGCAATTTACGTTGCAGGTAAGGCAGATTCTTTAGCAGAGGGCATAAAGATCGCTGAAGAGACAATTGACAGCGGTAAAGCGATAGAAAGAATGAACGAAATCGTAGCATTTTCAAATCAGATTTGAAAACGTTCATTTAATATATATGAGGAAAAATATATGAGCGAAACCATACTTGATGAAATAGCTGAATCTACAAGGAAGAGAGTGGCAAGAGATAAAACTACATTCTCTCTTGAAGAGCTTAAAAGAATATACGAAGCAAAATATGACGATTTAGACAGATATGGTAATGGCAGATTTTACAATGCTCTTGCCAAGCCAGGATTATCATTTATCTGCGAAGTAAAAAAGGCATCACCTTCAAAGGGTATTATTTCAAAGGATTTCCCATTCCTGGAAATTGCCAAGGAATATACAGCTGCAGGAGCTGACTGCATTTCATGTCTTACAGAGCCGGAGTATTTCCTCGGAAGTGATGACATTTTCGTTGCAATCAGAGAACATACTGATACACCTATGATCAGAAAGGAATTTATCGTGGATGAGTATCAGATTTATCAGGCAAGACTTATGGGAGCAGATGCAATCCTTCTTATTGTTGCCATTACAGAGCCTGAAGATTTAAAATCTTATATCACTATTGCAAAAAGCATAGGCCTCGATGTTCTTGTTGAAGCTCACAATGAAGATGAGATTAAGACTGCAATCGATGCAGGTGCTGACATAATCGGTGTAAATAACAGAAACTTAAAAGACTTTTCTGTAGATATGTCAAACGCATTAAATCTTCAAGATAAGGTGCCTGATAACATTTTATTTGTGGCAGAATCAGGCGTTTCATCTGTTAATGACATTAAGACATTAAAGGATTCAGATGTTAATGCGGTTCTTATGGGGGAAGTCCTTATGAGATCTGACAATATTTCTGAAACTATTAAAGAAATGAGAGCTGTATAATGTTAGTTAAATTATGCGGAATCTGGCGTGACCAGGACATTGAATATATCAACATTTCCAGACCGGACTATGTTGGATTTATTATAGATGTTCCTAAAAGCCATAGAAATATAAGTCCTGAGCAGCTTGAGAATTTATCTTCAAAGGTAAATCCTGAAATTAAAAGAGTAGGTGTATTTGTCAATGAAGATATAAATGTTGTTGCAGATCTGTTAAATAGAAATGTGATTGACATAGCTCAGCTTCACGGCTTAGAAACTGATGAATATATTTCACAGCTTAAATCAATGACAGGTGACAGAGAAGTCTGGAAGGTATTTGAACTTGGCAGTGTAATTGATGACAGCGAAAAGTTAAATGAAACTCTTAAAATGGCAACTGATTCAAAGGCTGACAGAATACTATTTGATTCCGGAAAGGGATCGGGAGTTGCATTTGACAGACACGTACTGGACAACTTCAAAAAGGATTATATTCTTGCAGGTGGACTTACACCTGAGAAAATATCGGAGCTCGACGGAAAACTGCCATATGCCGTTGATTTAAGTAGCGGAATAGAAACAGATAAGAAAAAAGATTTAGATAAAATGCTTTTAACTGTTGAGAATGTGAGGAGAATAAATGGAAGCAAGTAAGAGAAGCCGAGGCAGATTCGGTGTTCACGGCGGACAGTATATGCCTGAAACACTCATGAATGCTGTTATCGAGTTAGAAGAAGCATATAACCACTATAAAAATGACAAAGAATTCAATGAAGAATTAACAAAGTTATTAAATGACTATGCAGGTAGACCATCAAGATTATATTATGCTGAGAAAATGACAAAGGATCTCGGTGGAGCAAAGATTTATCTTAAGAGAGAAGATCTTAACCATACAGGTTCACATAAGATTAATAATGTTTTAGGCCAGGCACTTCTTGCAAAGAAGATGGGCAAGACAAGATTAATCGCAGAGACAGGTGCAGGTCAGCACGGTGTTGCAACAGCAACTGCAGCGGCTCTTCTTGGTATGGAATGCGTAGTTTACATGGGTGCAACAGACTGTGAAAGACAGGCTCTTAATGTGTACAGAATGAAGCTTTTAGGAGCAGATGTTGTACCTGTTCATTCAGGAACAGCAACTCTTAAGGATGCGGTTTCAGAATGTATGAGAGAGTGGACAAGCAGAATTGATGATACACATTACTGCTTAGGTTCTGTAATGGGACCACATCCATTCCCAACTATCGTAAGAGATTTTCAGGCAGTTATTTCTAAGGAAATCAAAGAGCAGATCATGGAAGCTGAAGGCAGACTTCCTGATGCTGTTATCGCCTGTGTTGGTGGTGGATCAAATGCCATCGGTGCATTCTTTAACTTTATCGAAGATAAGGATGTTGCCTTAATCGGTGTTGAAGCTGCGGGTAGAGGAATTGATACAACAGATACAGCAGCTACAATCAATACAGGAAGACTTGGTATTTTCCACGGTATGAAGTCATACTTCTGCCAGGATGAATATGGTCAGATTGCTCCTGTATATTCAATTTCTGCAGGTCTTGATTACCCTGGTATCGGACCTGAGCATGCATATTTACATGACATTAACAGAGCAGAATATGTTGCAATCACAGACGATGAGGCTGTAGATGCATTTGAATACTTATCAAGAACAGAGGGCATTATTCCTGCAATCGAATCAGCTCACGCAATTGCACATGCAATTAAGATTGCTCCGGATATGAAGGATAAGATTATCGTTATAAATGTTTCAGGACGTGGCGATAAGGACTGTGCAGCAATGGCAAGATACAGAGGGGAGGATATTCATGAATAATATTAAAATTGCAGATGCATTTGCTAATGGAAAGGCATTTATTCCATTTATCACTTGCGGAGATCCAAACCTTGAGACAACAAAAGAAGTTGTTCACGCTGCTGTAGAGGCAGGTGCAAACCTTATTGAGCTTGGTATTCCTTTCTCAGACCCTACTGCTGAGGGTGTAACAATCCAGGCGGCTAACGAGAGAGCATTAGCAGGGGGAGTAACTACTGATAAGATTTTCACTATGGTAGAGGAAATCAGAGAAAAGGTTACTATCCCTATGGTGTTTATGACATATGCAAATGTTTTATATTCATACGGACTTGAGAGATTTGCAAAGAGATGTCAGGAAATCGGCATTCAGGGTGTAATCCTTCCTGACGTTCCATTTGAAGAAAAAGAAGAATTTGATTCTGTATTATCTCAGTATGATGTGGACTTAGTTTCTCTTATTGCTCCAACATCAGAAGACAGAATTACAGAGATTGCAAAGGATGCAAAGGGATTCATTTACCTTGTATCATCACTTGGTGTTACAGGTGTAAGAAGCAAGATTACAACAGACATCGGTGCTATCTGTGAAAAGATTAAGAGTATAACAGATGTACCTGTAGGAGTTGGTTTCGGTATTTCAACACCAGAGCAGGCTGCTAAAATGGCATCATTTTCAGATGGAGCAATCGTAGGTAGTGCCATAATCAAGATTATTGAAAAAGAAGGCGCAGATGCTCCAAAGCATGTAGGCGAGTACATTAAGAACATGGCTGACGCGGTACATGCGTTATAATTTGTATATATGTAAAAATACACTTGACTTTATATACTTCATTTGTTAACTTATGCAGGTAACAAATGAGCTGTCGTTCATATTGAATGATACAAAATAATATTGCAGAGTAGAAATTAAAGTGTGAAGTGCTGTATAGACGGGGAGTTGCTGTACAGACGAAAGAGTTTTTCTGCGGTTTTAATTTCGCATCCCGCTGCTACATAGCTATAGAGAATTATCTTACATATATAGATAAAACCTCCTATGTAGTTTACGAGAACTGCAAAGGAGGTTTTTTATATGAAAAATAACAAAACAAAGCTCATTGCCATTGCCGGACTTCTTATAGCTCTCGGAACGGTATTGAGTTTCTTCCACATTGCAATCAGCAACGTAATGGAGATCAGATTTACATCATTCGTATTTGCTGTTGCAGGTTATGTAATGGGGCCTGTATGGGGTGGTGTAGTCGGTGCGGCTACTGATATTTTAGGATGGCTTGTAAGACCGACAGGACCATTCTTCCCTGGCTTCTCAATCAGTAACGTAGTTACAGCTGTTATCTATGCACTTTTCTTCCACAAGAGAAAGGTTGCATTGTGGAGAGTAGTTGTTGCTGAAGCAGTAAACATGGTAGTTGTTTACCTTATCTTAAACAGCTTATGGTTAAGCATGCTTTACGGAAATGGATTTATTGCCCTTATTGGTGCAAGAATTGTTAAGCAGCTTATCTCACTTCCAATCTACGCAGCTGCAACATACTTCTTACTTAAGATGTTAGAAAAAACTCCTGTTGTAAAAACATTTTTTGTTTCGTCAAAGGAAAACACTGCGGATAAATGATGCTTTGTGATTTGAATAATACGGAATCATTCAGATGGAAAATGCTGATTAATCAGAACAAAACTTAATCGCATAATATAAAAAGGCTCTTCTGTCCATTCCGGACGGAGGTGCTTTTTTGTTACTGTTTTCTACAACGTAAATCCAGTTATTTGATATTTAATTTTGCCTGAAACTATGCATTTATTACCAAATGTTTTCGAAATTATTATATTTATATAAACTCTATATGAAAAAATATACAAAACACATATAATAAAACAATATGTTTAAAAATAAAATATTACGGAGATATAAATATGAAAGTAAATACATATTTAACAGACGGATTTGAAACTGTAGAAGCTTTAGCTGTTATAGATATTTTAAGAAGAGCAGGTATTACTGTTGATGTAGTAAGTGTTACAGGCGATTTAAATGTAACAAGTGCTCAGAATGTTATCGTTGTAGCTGACAGACTTTTAAATGATGAAAGTGAAGAGGCAGATGTATTATTCCTTCCTGGTGGTCCTGGAACAGCATCATATAAGGATGTTGCAGGCTTAAAGGAGCTTTTCATTTCACAGGCATATCAGGAAAAGGGTATTGCTGCAATCTGTGCTGCACCAAGCGTACTTGGCGAATGGGGACTTCTTGAAGGAAAGAACGCAACAGCATTCCCTGGTTTTGAAAGTAAGCTTATTGGTGCAAAGGTTCAGAAGGCTCCTGCAAGAGTTGTTATTGACGGCAATATCTTAACTGCAAGAGGAATGGGAACAGCTGTTGATCTTGGTCTCGCTTTAGTTGAATATCTCCAGGACGAGAGCAGTGCAATAGATCTTGGTATTGAACTTCAGTATCTTGAGGAATCCGAAAAGGAGTTATTTAAGTAATAGGGTGATATTGTAATGCAGAATAATAACAATAGAAGATTAACGGAAGAAGAAATCCGCAAAAAGCGAGCGATATATTTAAAGAAAAAAGAGAGAGCCAGAAAAAAGAGAATCAGAATAATTGTTGGTCTTTCTGCAATCGCTGTTGTCGTAGTTTTCATATTAGTTACGGTATTTTCAATGATGGGTGCAGGTACAACAACTTCTGGTGAAACTCATGCAGTTTCTGAGAAAACACATAGCAATAAGGAATTGACTGCAAATAAAAATGCAGATACAGATTCTGAATCAGATGACAGCAAGTCAGAAACAAATTCTGTTTCGGATTCTAAAAATGATTCGAATTCGGATTCTGATAACGATTCAGATTCTGACAATGGACAGAATGAGTTAATATCTCAGGACTCATCTAACAGAGAAAAAACAATTTTACAGGATATTCCATATCCTAATAATTCTACATCATTTAAGAAAATAGATGACATAACATCAGATTATGCAGTTGTTCTTGATGTGGATAAAAATGAGTTCATAGCTGGTAAGGCGGAAAATGAAAAAATGTATCCGGCTTCCATGACAAAGGTTATGACACTTCTTACATCTGTTGATTTTGTAGGCAGTAAAGATAAGATGTATGAATATACATTAGATTCATCAGATTATTGTTATATAAATGGAACATCAATGGCAGGCCTCACAGTTGGTGAAAAAGTAAGTGCAAATGATTTGTATTACGGTCTGATATTACCATCAGGAGGAGATGCAGCGGTTGGTCTTGCTTCTGTAACTACAGACCAGGAAGACTTTTCATACTTTACAGATCTTATGAATCTTGAGGTTGCAATGATGGGACTTAAAAATACCCATTATACAAATCCGGTCGGACTTCATGATGAAAATAACTATTCAACAGCATGTGATACTGCAGTGTTGTTAAATTATGCAATGCAGAATGTTGATGCGGCTCCTGTGCTTGAAGCAGAGAGCCACAGAATGACTACAACATCAATGCATGAAAATGGTATACGCGTATACAGCCTAGTCCATAAATATTTTTACAAACACAATGTGGATAATGTAAATCTGATTGGCGGTAAGACAGGTTATACAACTGAGGCAAGATCATGTCTTGTTGTTGAAGTGGAAAAGAACGGTAAAAAATACATCGTATGTACCGCTCATGCACCATCTCAGTCAGACATGATGGAAGACCATAAAAAAATATATGACAAGTATTGTATTTAATGGAACTTTTAGATGTTGTAATACTTATAATTTATATGCTATAATTCTCTGCATGTGAATTTTGAAAGTATTTTACATTTTGAAAGTGCTTTACTTATTTTAAATTTCGGGAGGAATTCATTAAAGATGAACGTTAAGGTTGAGCAATTAGGCGATAAGAATATGTACCGTCTCATTATTGAGGCATCAGCTGAAGAAGTTGAAAACGGTATTGAGAGAGCATACAAGAAAGTTAGAGGACAGGTTAACGTACCTGGATTCAGAAAGGGTAAAGCTCCTCGTAAGATTATTGAGCAGATGTACGGAAAGACAGTATTCTACAATGATGCTGCTGACGAAATCGTACCTGAGTTATACGAAGCTGCTGCTAAGGAAAGCGGACTTGACATTGCTTCACATCCAATCTTAAAGGTTATTAAGATGGATGATGAGAACCCAATGGTATTTACAGCTGACGTTGCTATTAAGCCAGAGGTTGAGCTTGGAACATACAAGGGTGTTGAAGTTGCTAAGCAGGAAACAAGCGTAAGCGATGATGAAGTTAACGCTGAAATCGAAAAGACACAGAACCAGAACTCAAGAACAGAAGTTGTTGAAGGCAGACCTGTTCAGAATAAGGATATCGTTTCAATCGATTTCGAAGGTTTCATCGATGATGTACCTTTCGAAGGTGGTAAGGGTACAAACTATCCACTTACAATCGGTTCACACACATTCATTGATACATTTGAAGACCAGCTCGTTGGTGCAAATGTAGGTGATGAAGTAGAAGTTAAGGTTACATTCCCAGAGGATTACCAGGCTGAGGCTCTTAAGGGCAAGGAAGCTTTATTCAAGGTTACTGTTAACGAAATCAAAGAGAAGATTTTACCAGCACTTGATGATGAATTTGCTCAGGATGTTTCAGAATTCAATACATTTGCAGACTACAAGGCTGACGTAAAGAAGAAGTTAGAAGAAGCTAAGGCAATCAACGCAAAGAACCTTAAGGAAAGATTTGCAATTGATCAGGTTATAGCTAACTCTAAGATGGATATCGCTGATCCTATCGTTAATGATCAGATCACAAGAATGATCAACGACTTCCAGAGAAGCATTGAGCAGCAGGGTATGTCAGTAGAGCAGTACCTCCAGTATGCAGGCGCTACAATGGATCAGTTCAGAGAGACAATGAAGCCAGACGCATTAAAGAGATTACAGCAGAGATATGTTGTTGAAGCTATTGTTAAGGCTGAGAATATCGAAGTTTCAGACGAAGAGTTCGAACAGGAACTTGAAGCTCAGGCTAAGAGATACAACATCGAATTATCAGACTTCAAAAACATCCTTGATGACGAAGCAAGAGCTCAGATCAAGGAAGACGCTGCTATCCGTAAGGCAATTGACCTTGTAGTTGATACAGCTGTTGAAGTTGAAGATAAGGTTGAAGAAGCTGCAGAAGAGAAGAAGCCAGCAGCTAAGAAGACAACAACAAGAAAGACAACAAAGAAGGCTGATGATGCTGCAGAAGAGAAGAAGTCAGCTGCAAAGAAGACAACAGCTAAGAAGGCTGCTGACAAGGCTGAAGACGCTGCAGAAGAGAAGAAGCCAGCTGCTAAGAAGAAGACAACAAAGAAGGCTGAAGACGCTGAATAATTTTCAGTTGAATTTTAGTTGACATATATTAAGAATAACACCGGCTCCTTAAGGTCGGTGTTATTCTACAATTTATATACTATTTACATACATTGAAACGGAGGTGTAATTATGGCATTAGTTCCTTACGTCGTTGAGCAGACAGGTCAGGGTGAAAGATCTTATGATATTTATTCAAGACTTTTAAAAGACAGAATTATCTTCTTAGGTGAAGAAGTAAATGATGCAACTGCAAGCCTTGTTGTTGCTCAGTTATTATTCTTAGAGTCAGAGGATCCTACAAAGGATATCTACTTATACATCAACAGTCCTGGTGGCTCTGTAACAGCCGGTTTTGCTATCTACGACACTATGAATTACATTAAGTGTGATGTATCAACAATATGTATCGGAATGGCTGCCAGCATGGGCGCATTCCTTTTATCAGGCGGTACAAAGGGTAAGAGATTAGCTCTTCCAAATGCTGAGATTATGATTCACCAGCCATCAGGTGGTGCAAGAGGTCAGGAAACTGAAATCAGAATCGTTGCCGAAGAAATCTTAAAGACAAGAAAGAAACTTAATGAAATTCTTGCAGCTAACACAGGCAGAACATTTGAACAGCTTGAAGTCGATACAGAGCGTGATAACTACATGACAGCTCAGGAAGCTCTTGAGTACGGTCTTATCGACAGAATAGTAGAGAACAGAGAAAAATAATTGATTGACATCTGATATTCAATCGATTTTTGTAGAAATGTTTCTACTCATATAACAGTTTTGTTATTATATTTCAATGAGGGACTTGCCTTTTTTTCGGCACAGTCCCTTATTTTATCTATTTATGAATTTAGTAATCTAATAATATGTATAATTATTGCTTATATGAGCATAATTGTGTATTGATATCAATATAATTTTATGCAATAAAAGATATGTGGGTGATATTATATTTCGAAATGGAGTATTATGGCTGGAAAAAAGAATGATGATGAACTTCGCTGTTCGTTTTGTAATAAAAAACAAAGTATGGTTAAAAAGTTAATTCAGGGTCCTAACGGAGTATATATCTGCGATGAGTGCGTAGATATCTGCTCAGAAATTATCGACGAGCAATTGGCAAATAGTGGCGATTACGATTCTTTCGATATGGAAGATGAAGAAATCAAGCTCTTAAAGCCAAAGGAGATAAAGGAATACCTTGATGATTTTGTAGTCGGACAGGACGAAGCTAAGATATCTCTTGCCGTAGCGGTATACAACCACTATAAAAGAATATTATATAATTCAGATTCAGATGTAGATATTCAGAAGAGTAACATTTTATTACTTGGACCAACAGGTTCAGGTAAGACATTCCTTGCTCAGAATCTTGCAAAGCTTCTTAACGTTCCATTTGCAATCGCAGATGCAACAGCTCTTACAGAGGCCGGATACGTAGGTGAAGACGTTGAAAACATTCTTCTTAAGCTTATTCAGGCAGCTGATTTTGATATTGAAAGAGCACAGAAGGGTATTATCTATATTGATGAAGTAGATAAGATTTCTAAGAAGTCTGAAAATGTCTCTATCACAAGAGACGTATCAGGTGAAGGCGTACAGCAGGCTCTCTTAAAGATTCTTGAGGGAACTGTTGCAAGTGTTCCACCTCAGGGTGGAAGAAAGCATCCTCAGCAGGAGCTTATTCAGATTGATACTACAGATATTTTATTTATCTGCGGTGGTGCATTTGACGGACTTAACAAGATTATTGAGAAGAGAATCAACTCTAACTCTATCGGTTTCGGTGCAGAACTTGCTTCAAAGGAAGAAAAGACAATCGGAGAGTTATATCATGAAGCATTACCTCAGGATATTATCAAATTCGGTCTTATCCCTGAGTTTGTAGGCAGAATTCCTGTAATCGTTGCACTTGATTCTCTTGATGAGGACTCACTTGTAAGAATTCTTACTGAGCCTAAGAATGCAATTGTTAAGCAGTATAAGGCTCTCTTTGAGATGGATGGCGTTGATCTTGAGTTTGATGAGGCAGCTCTTAAGGCAATAGCTAAGAAGAGTTTTGAGAGAAACACAGGTGCCAGAGGTCTTAGAGCAATTCTTGAATCTGTAATGAGAGATGTAATGTTCAATATACCTTCAGATGAAAATATTTCTAAATGTACAATTACAGAGGAATCAGTAGTCGAAGGAAAGGAACCATTAATAGAATACAAAGATAAAAAAGAATAAAAATCGGAGGTGGCATGATAGATATAGAACTTATTGATTACGAGTTGCCGCTTGTTGTTGTAGAAAAAGCAACAGTAATACCTGGAGGATTTCTTTCAGCAATTATTTCAGGTGACAAAAACATAAGCGCAGCAAAAAAAGGACTCGAAAGCGAAAATAAGCTTGTATTTGTTGCTACAAAGAAGGAGTCAGGACCACAGCCTTTCTTCGCAACAGGAACAATCTGTGAAGTAAATGATGTAATAGACAGAGAAAAGGGATTAGCTCAGTTTAACGTTAACGGTGCAAGAAAAGCGTTACTTAAGGAATTACATGCCGGTGATAGCTATGACACTGTTTTAGTACATCCTGAAGATCTAAGTATCATTAAAAGCGAAGAGGAAAATGATCCTATAGTTACTGAGGCTCTTAAGAGAGAACTCAGAACTATTATGGCCGAATATATGCAGCTTTCTGAAATGACAGATCAGTACAAGAGAACGCTCATTTCAAAATGGATCAAGATTGAAAGTCTTTCTGAGCTTATGGAGTCTATCGTTGCCAATATACCGATTGACTATAGGGTAAAGCAGACATTTTTAGAGCTTTCAAGCCTTAATCCTCGATTTGAGATATTAGGTTCAACAATTTCAAATGAGCTTAATATCGAGAGGATTAAGAGAAACATCGATCAGAGAGTTCGTCAGAGCATGGACGAAGCTCACAAGAAGTTTGTTTTAAAGGAACAGCTTAAGGAAATCAATAAAGAACTTTACGGCGATAATGAAGAAACAGAAGATGAAGAGTTCACAAGAAGACTTGAGGAACTTGAAGCTCCTGAAGAAGTAAAGGAAAAGATTGAGAAGGAAATCAAGAGATTTAAGAAGCTTTCTGACAGCTCTCCAGAGTCAAATGTAAGCCGTACATACATCACAACTCTCTTAGACATCCCTTGGGAAGCTGAATCACCTGAGAGAGATGATTTAGATGAAGTACAGAAGGTACTTGATGAAGAACATTACGGTCTTGAAAAGGTTAAAGAGAGAATTATTGACTCTCTCGCCGTAAGAAACATCACAAATGGCGGAGACGTGCCAATCATCTGTTTATTTGGTCCTCCAGGAACAGGTAAGACATCTATTGCACAGTCTGTAGCTAAGGCTCTCGGCAAGGAATTCGTAAGAATTGCCCTCGGTGGTGTTAAGGATGAGTCTGAAATCAGAGGTCACAGAAGAACTTATGTAGGCGCTATTCCGGGTAGAATCATTAACGGAGTTATCGACGCTAAGGTTAAGAACCCACTTATCTTATTTGATGAAATTGATAAGGTTGGAACAGATTACCGTTCTGATACATCAGCAGCTCTTCTTGAAGTTCTTGATGCAGAGCAGAATTCACATTTTGTGGATCACTATGTAGAACTTCCATTTGACCTTTCAAAGGCATTATTTATCTGTACAGCAAATGATTTATCAACTATGAGCGAGCCTCTTCTCGACCGTATGGAAATCATTGAATTAAACAGCTATACAGAAAATGAGAAGCTTCACATTGCAAAGGATCATTTAGTTCCTAAGCAGTTAAAGAAAAATGGTATTACAACTGATAATCTTGAGATTACAGATGATGCCATCAGCTCAATCATCAACGAGTACACTATGGAAGCCGGCGTAAGAAATCTTGAGAGAAAGATTGCAACTATTTGTCGTAAGGCTGTCAGAAAGCTCTATAACGACGGTTTTTTAAGAGATGAGAAGTTAGTTGTAACAAAGGATAATCTTGAAGATTACCTTGGAAAGCATAAGATTCACAAGCCTAAGTTTGACCACATTCCTATGGTCGGCAGAATTCACGGCCTTGCATGGACAAAGGTTGGCGGTAGTGTAATCGAGCTTGAAGTAAATGAAATGCCTGGTAAGGGCGATCTCATCTTAACAGGTCAGATGGGTGACGTTATGAAGGAATCAGCAAGAATTGCTCTTACATACGCTCGTTCTATCGTTCCTGAGACAGAGGAAGACAGCTTCGATAAGAAGACATTACATTTACATATTCCTGCGGGTTCTGTGCCTAAGGACGGCCCATCTGCCGGTGTTACAATGTCTACAGCATTCTATTCTGTATTAACAGGTAAGAAGATTGCAGGCGATGTTGCAATGACAGGTGAGGTTACTCTTACAGGTATTGTTCTTCCTATCGGCGGACTTAAGGAGAAGCTTCTTGCAGCCAATAAGGCAGGCATGACTAAGGTTATCGTTCCTGAAGCCAACAGAGGCGATGTAGAGGAATTAGATGCAGAAATTATCGGCGATATGAAGATAGTTTACGCGTTGACTATGGATGATGTTCTTAAAGAAGCAATAATATGATATAATTATATTATCTAAGTAACTTTTTCTTTAAGGAGATGGGTAATGAGTACAGCGAGCACACCAAGACATACATTAAATGAACTCTTAGTAGGTCTGTTCCAGTATATTTTATATATTGAGGAGCGTAATATCAGAAATAAGGGTTTCGACCTTTCTATGAATGATGTTCATATCCTAGAAAATATTGCAAAGGCAAGTGATAACAGTATGTCTCATATTGCTGCAAGAATGATGGTTACACAGGGAACCATGAGTACTAATATTTCCCGTCTTATCAAAAAGGGATATGTAGTTAAATATCGTGACGACGCAGATAAAAGAGTGCAGAGACTGATTAACACTAACAAGGCTAAGCCTGTTCTTGAGGTTCATGACGAATTCCATAAAAATATGATCGATAAGGTTATTAAAGATATGGGATTGGAAGAAAATGAAATCTTAAATGAAAGTCTTGAAAGAATTCTTGCTTACTTCAGAGAGCAGTATTCTGACGTTGAACTCACAAGACCTAAACAGGAAGAAAAAGCTGTTACTGAAACAGACAGTTATAAAAAAGATAATGTGGAATAATTTATAAATAAATAAACTAATTTGTAATACAAATTGATTTATAAAAAAAGACCATCGTTTTGAGGGAATTTTCCCTGAGACGGTGGTCTTTTTTGTTTTTTAACCTCATGGAACTTTATTTTTACACTCTAATCACTTTATTTTAACCCTCTCTAACCCCTTGCTACGCCTAATTTAGAGTATTTTTCATTATCTTCCCGTAATTTATTTCAAAATATTTTAAATTTACCTATTTACTTTGATAGTCGAACTATGTATAATGAACAAGAAATTTTGATAATCAAACTATTTAATTTGACATTCAAACCAATTGGAATGTCATCAGGAAATGTTTTAGGAGGATAAGTATGTTAGAGCAGATTAAAAAGGTATTAGTAGATGCAATCAATGTTGATGAGGCGTTAGTTACAGAAAACGCTAGCTTAAAGGATGACCTTGATATCGACTCTTTATCAGCAGTAGAGCTTGCTTTAGAGCTTGAGACAGAGTTCGACGTTACAATCGAGGATGAGGAATTAGCTAAGCTTGAGACTGTTCAGGACATCATGGATCTTATCGCTTCTAAGCAGTAATATCTTTGTAAGCCATCACAACTTTATATATATAAAAAAAGCCCTTTTATGAAAAAAGGGCTTTTTATTTTTTAAATTTTGACAATCAAAGTATTTACTTTGAATATCTAAGTATGTATAATGTAAAAGAATTTTGAATATCAAACTATTTTATTTGATATTTCTGTAAAACATAAATGTGTATGAGTGTATGGAGAATATTATGGAAACTAAGAAAATAGAAGAGATCGTAAATATTTTTGAAAAGAGTGATGTTGCGAAGATGGAGCTGGAGGTTGGTGAATTAAAAATCAAGCTTGAGAAGAGTGTTGCACCATCAGCTGAAATGGTACCAGTTCAGAATGTTGTTTATACAAAAGAGTCTTCTGTAAATTCCATGGTTAAGGAACAGAAAGAACCACAGGCAGATAATACTGCAAATGTACAGGAGGAAGCTCCTAAGTCATATATCAAATCTCCAATCGTTGGAACATTTTACCAGGCAAGCGCAGTTGGAGCTGAGCCATACGTAAAGGTTGGCGACAGAGTAAATGTTGGCGATGTTGTCTGCATAGTTGAAGCCATGAAGGTTATGAACGAAATTAAGTCAGATAAAGCAGGTGTTATTAAAGAGGTACTTGCTAAGGATGGTTCAATGGTGGAATACGATGCACCTTTATTTGTAATCGGAGATTGATATGATAAAGAAATTACTTATAGCAAATCGTGGCGAAATTGCCATAAGAATAATCAGAACTTGTAAGGAAATGGGGATTAAGACAGTTGCCGTATATTCCCAGGCAGATGCTGAATCACTTCATGTACAGCTTGCAGATGAAGCAGTATGTATCGGTGCACCCAGAGCCGTAGACAGCTACTTAAACATGAACAACATTATTCAGGCTGCATGTTCAACAGGATGTGATGCAATTCATCCGGGATTTGGATTCTTAAGTGAGAACCCTGACTTTGCAAGACTTGTAGAGCAGTGCGGTCTTATATTCGTAGGTCCAAGTGCTGACATTATAGAAAAGCTCGGCAACAAGTCAACAGCCAAGAGAATTATGAAGGAAGCGGGAGTTCCTGTTGTTCCTGGAAGTAAGGATGTTGTTGAAACTGTTGAGGAAGGCTTAGAGCGCGCAAAGGAAATTACATATCCACTCATCATCAAGGCAAGTGCAGGCGGCGGTGGCCGAGGCATGAGAATCGTTCACAGTGAAGATGAATTTGTAAATGCATTTAACAGTGCAAAGAGTGAGGCTAAGGCCTGCTTCAACAATGACGAAGTCTACATGGAGAAGTTCATCGAAGATCCTAAGCATATTGAAGTACAGCTTATTGGCGATCACTTCGGAAATGTTATTCACCTCTATGAGAGAGACTGCTCATTCCAGAGAAGAAATCAGAAGCTCGTTGAGGAAGCACCCTGCTTTACATTAAGCGATGATATCAGAACAAGAATGACAAATGATGCTGTTAAGGCATGTAAGGCTGTTGGCTACGACTCAGTTGGAACTATTGAATTCCTTCTTGATAAGCACGGCAATTACTACTTCATGGAAATGAATACAAGAATCCAGGTTGAGCATCCTATTACAGAAATGATCTGCAACATAGACATCGTAAAGCAGCAGATCAAGATTGCAGAAAACCAGAGATTAAATATTAAGCAGGAAGATGTAAAGATTAACGGCTACGCAATGGAGTGCCGAATCAATGCAGAAAATACAAAGGAAGACTTCAAGCCTTCACCGGGTAAGATTACATTCTTAAATCTCCCTGGTGGCCGAGGCGTGCGAAATGAAACTGGCGTATACAACGGATATACAATTCCTCCGTTTTACGATGCCATGATTATCAAGGTTATAACATTTGCGCCTACAAGACTTGAGTGCATTAAGAAAATGCGTATCGCCCTTGAAGAGTTAATTATCGAAGGCATTGATACAAATATAGAATTTCACTATTTACTTCTTCACCACAAGAATTTCATAGATGGAAGATATACAACAGGCTTTGCGGCTACTTTTATCGAGGAGTTAAAGGAAAATGAAGAATATATTTAAAAAGAGAAGAGAACGTATAACTTTATTTCGTGGCCAGAATAAAAGAGAAGATGCTTACAAAGCTAAGGAAATTCCTGATGATCTTTTCAGAATATGTAAAAGATGTAAAAACACAATTCAGACAGAAGTATTTAAGAACAACTTATATGTATGTCCTGAGTGCGGATCCCACGTAAGAATCGGTTCAAGAGAGAGAATCAGCCAGATTATTGATGAAGGCACATTTGAGGAAATGGATGCTGACATCACAACAGAAAATACTGAATTTAAGGGATATACAGAAAAGCTTGATAAGTACAAAGCTGAAACAGGCATGAATGAAGCCGTTGTTACAGGAGTTGGAAATATCAACGGAGAAAAGACAGCAATCGCCGTTATGAATTCATATTTCATGATGGGAAGTATGGGAAGTGTTGTTGGAGAAAAGATCACAAGACTTATCGAAAAGGCTGACGAAGAGCATTTACCATTAGTGATTTTCTGTGCCAGCGGTGGAGCGAGAATGCAGGAAGGTATTGTTTCTCTTGTTCAGATGGCAAAGACAAGTGCTGCATTAAAGAGATTTAACGACCATGGAAACCTTTATATTTCAGTCCTTACAAATCCTACAACAGGTGGTGTAAGTGCCAGCTTTGCAATGCTTGGAGACATAATTATTTCAGAGCCGAGAGCACTTATTGGATTTGCAGGAAGACGAGTTATTGAAAAGACAATAAATGAAGAACTTCCTAAGGAATTCCAGAGAGCAGAATTTGTTAAGGAAAAGGGCTTTGTGGACATGATTGTGGAACGAAAGAAAATGAAAAAGACACTTGGTGATTTAATCAGATTACATGGAGTTAACTAATATGGACATGAGCATGAACAAATCAAAGCTTTCCGCTTGGGAGAGAGTTGGTCTTGCAAGACAGACTACACGTCCTAAGGCGCAGGATTTTATAAAGGAATTATTTACTGATTTCTATGTATTATCAGGTGACAGATATTTCGGAGATGACAAGGCAATTATCGGCGGTATCGCTTCATTTCACGGTATTCCTGTAACAGTAATTGCCGAGTCAAAGGGAAAGACACTTGAAGAAAACCTAGAGAAAAACTTCGGAATGGTTAATCCTGAAGGATACAGAAAGGCTTTAAGACTTGCAAGGCAGGCTGAGAAGTTTAACAGACCGGTTATTACATTTGTTGATACTGCAGGTGCGTATCCGGGAAAGGGAGCTGAGGAGAGAGGACAGGCAAATGCAATTGCTGAATGTCTCTACACATTTTCAGATCTTAAGGTGCCTGTAATCGCAGTTGTAATCTCAGAAGGCGGAAGTGGTGGAGCACTTGCACTTTCAGTGGCAGACAGAATTGTTATGTTTGAAAATGCAATCTACTCAATTCTTTCACCTGAAGGATTTGCCAGCATACTCTGGAAGGATGCTTCAAAGGCAAAGGAAGCCAGTGAGGTTATGGGATTAACTTCATTTGATCTCTACGAAAAAGAAATCATAGACAAGATTATTGAGGAACCGGATGGCGGAATCCAGGTTGAGCATGAGGACGCAGTCAGAGAACTTGACGAGTACCTTATAAAGGAACTTAAGGCTCTTAAAAATACAGAAATGGATGAGCTGCTTGATAAAAGATATAACAAATATCGCAAAGTAGGTAAATTCGTATGAAAAACATAAGAATCATCGGTGTCGGACATAAGCCGGCAGAAACCTGTGTAACAAACGATATGTTGTCTGAAATTGTGGATACAAATGATGAATGGATAACAACACGAACAGGTATTAAAACAAGATATTTTAGTGAAAACAAAAATACAAGTGAATTAGGATATGAAGCTGCACTTAATGCAATTAAGGATGCAGGCATAGATAAAACTGAGATTGAGGCAATTATTGTTGCAACAATGACACCTGACAATGCAATGCCATCAACAGCATGCCTTATTCAGGAAATGTTGGGACTCAATGATCAGAAAATAATGGCATTTGACATGAATGCGGCATGTAACGGCTTTATTTCAGCCTTACAGGTAGGTTCATCACTTCTTGGAAGATTTAAAACAGTCCTTGTTGTAGGTGCTGAAACAAACAGTAAAATACTTGATTTCGCTGACAGAAGCACATGTATTTTATTTGGTGACGGTGCAGGTGCTGCAGTGCTCAGATACGAAGAATGTGAAAAAGAAACATTTATGTACAGCAACAGCATGGGAGACAACAAGAATGTTTTAACATGTAAGAACAACGGACTTACACCATTAATGACTTCCAACCGGGCAGTGAACAACTACATGACAATGCAGGGCAATGACGTATTCAGATTTGCCATCAGAGTTATGGAAGAGGCCATTGTTGAGGTACTTAAAGAGTCGAATCTTACTATAGATGATATCGACTGCATCATACCTCATCAGGCAAATATAAGAATTATTAAGCATGTGGCAAGGAGCATGAACCTTCCAATGGAGAAGGTATTTGTAAATCTTGACAAATATGGCAATACATCCTCAGCAAGTATCGGAATCGCACTCAGCGAAGCGAAGGCACAGGGGGTAATAAAGGAAAATGACAAAGTTATCCTGGTAGGATTTGGCGGAGGCTTTACCTACAGCTCCTACCTTTACCAGTTTTAAATAGTGAAAATGAGAAAGGCACATTTACAGATGATCAATAAATTATTTGACGTTAAATATCCTATTTTTCAAGGGGCAATGGCACATGTAGCCACAGCAGAATTTGCAGCAGACGTATCTAACGCAGGTGCTATCGGAATTATCGGTACAGGCGCAATGAACGCGGAAGAAACAAGAAAGGCCATTCATAAATGCAAAGAATTAACAGATAAGCCCTTTGGTGTAAATGTTATGCTCATGAACCCTCATACAGAAGAAATTATGAAGGTAATTGCTGAGGAAAAAGTAGCATTGGTAACAACAGGTGCCGGCAATCCGGGAATTTACATGGAAATGTTAAAGGAAAGCGGAGCTAAGGTAATTCCTGTAGTTGCAAGTGTCGCCCTCGCAAGAAGAATGGAGCGAGTAGGTGCTGATGCGGTAATCGTTGAAGGCGGTGAAGCTGGCGGACATGTAGGTGAGCAGACAACTATGGCACTTGTTCCACAGGTTGTGGATGCAGTTGAGATTCCTGTAATTGCAGCGGGTGGTATTGCTGACAGCAGAGGATTTGATGCAGCACTCTGTCTCGGTGCAGAGGGTGTTCAGCTTGGAACAGTACTCCTTGCAACAGATGAATGTCCAATTCATGAGAATTATAAAAATGCCGTAATCAAGGCTAAGGACATGGATACTGTTGTTACAGGAAGAACAGCAGGTTCACCGGTACGAGTGCTTAAGAACAGATTAAGCCGTGAGTATATGAAACTCGAACAGCAGGAAGAAAGCCAGGCAGAACGTGAAAAGCTCACAATCGGAGCACTCCGCAGAGCCGTTAAGGAAGGCGATATGCAGGACGGTTCAGTTATGATGGGCCAGATCGCCGGACTTTGTAAAGAAATAAAGCCTTTGCCACAAATATTCGAAGAAATCGTAACAGGTTCCAAAGTAGTATTGAGTGAATTAGAAAGAAAAATTAGAGAGATATAATGCTAAAAGAAATAAAAATCAGAAACAGAAAATTATCAATTCCAATTATCCAGGGTGGTATGGGAATCGGAATTTCTCTGTCTAATCTTGCCGGAAGTGTAATGAGAGAGGGCGGTATGGGAGTAATCAGTGCCGCTCAACCGGGATGTTACAAGGAAGATTTCAAAACAAATACATTACAGTGCAACTTAAATGCTTTTGCGGAGGAAATACATAACGCAAGATTAATTTCTGAGGGAAATGGATTGCTTGGTGTAAATATCATGTGTGCCAGCGAGGACTACGATGATTATGTAAGAGTCGCATGTGCAGAAAATGTTGATGCCATCATATCCGGTGCGGGTTTACCGCTGAAATTACCGTCACTTGTGGACAATGAAAATGTACTTCTTGCCCCGATAGTTTCCAGTGCCAAGGCATTTAACGTAATAGCTAAATACTGGGATAAGCACTATGAAGTGTGTCCTGATTTTATAGTTATTGAAGGAAGCAAGGCAGGTGGTCACTTAGGATTTAAGAAGGACGATGTGTTAAATGATACCTGTGAAAATATAGAAGATATTTTACAGGGAGTACTTGTAGCCAAGGTTCATTATGAGGAGAAATACGGCAAAGAAATACCTGTATTTGTTGCAGGTGGAGTATTTACGGGAAGTGATATCGCGAGATTTATAAATCTTGGAGCTGACGGAGTACAGATGGGTACACGTTTCATTGCTACTCACGAGTGCGATGCAAGTGATGAATTTAAAGATGCGATTATTAACTGCAAAGAGGAAGATATCGTAATAGTAGATTCACCGACGGGATTTCCGGGCAGGGCACTTCGAAATAAATTTACAAAAACAATCGATCCAAATGTTGATGCGAAAATATCTCATTGTTATAACTGCATGATACCGTGTAATCCGGCGCACACCATTTACTGTATAAGTGAGGCGTTAATCATTGCTGCAAAGGGCGATGTGGAAAACGGACTGGTATTTGCAGGTGAAAATGCTTACAGAGTTAATAAAAAGGTAAGCGTAAAAGAATTAATAGATGAGCTGATGAAAGAATTAAATGACTCATTAGATTAAATGAGCATGTTAATTCCTAAGTATATATGGACATAAATTGATGTGTTCAGCAAACGAAGTGATAAGGAGGTAATAATGAAGACTGCTATTCTATTTGCCGGACAGGGTGCTCAGTACGTGGGCATGGGCAAGGATTTCTATAAAGAATATGAGGAGTGCAGAGAAGTATATGACAATGCAAATGTAGATTTCAGCTTACAGAATCTCTGCTTTGAAGGGCCTAAGGAAATGCTGAACAATACAGCATTTGCACAGAGCTGCATTTTAACAACATCAATAGCCATTTCTGCATTACTTAAGAAGAACGGCATAAAGGCAGATTATGTTGCAGGACTTAGTCTTGGTGAATATTCTGCACTTACATATGCAGGTGCAATCAATGTAAATGATGCAATTCAGATTGTAAGAGAGCGTGGAAAAATCATGGACAACGCCTTCACAGGTAAGGAAGTTATGATGGCGGCTGTTTTAGGATCTGATGAAACTACAATCAAAGAAGTACTTGAAGAGGTTAGGTCCCTGGGTGTTGTAGAAGTTGCCAATTATAACTGTCCAGGACAGATAGTAATAAGCGGTGAGAAAGCAGCCTGTGAAAAGGCTGCAGAAAAGCTCCTTGAAAGAAATGCAAGAAGAGTTATTCCTCTTCAGGTAAGCGGAGCATTCCACACATCACTTCTTGAAGAAGCATCAGTTAAGCTCAATAAGGAACTTAAAAAATATACATTTAACAAGCCTGAAATTCCTGTTGTTTACAACTATACAGGAGCTGAGTCTGATGAGGATATCATCGACATTCTTACAAAGCAGATTAAGAGCAGCGTAAGATTTTCTCAGTCAATCGAATATATGATTTCACAGGGTGTTGATACATTTATCGAGGTTGGCCCTGGAAAGGTATTATCAGGTTTCGTAAAGAAGACAGACAAAAATGTAAAGATTTACAGCGTTGATACAGTTGAAGATTATAAGAAAATGTTGGAAGGACTTGGTTTATGAGAAAAACAGCAATCGTAACAGGTGGTTCAAGAGGAATCGGCCGTGCAATCGCAATAGCATTATCACATGAGTACAATGTTGTAATTAATTATTGCGGTAGTGAAGACAGGGCAAATGAAGTTCTTGCTGAATGCGCAAAGAACGGAAGCGACAGCATGATTTTCAAGGCTGACGTAAGTGACAGTGCTGCAGTAAATGACATGATCAAGGCTGTATCAGAGAAATATGAAAGCATTGACGTTGTTGTAAACAATTCAGGAATTACAAAGGACAACCTCATTCTCAGAATGAGTGAAGAGGACTTTGAAAAGGTAATCGATATTAACTTAAAGGGCTGCTTCAACGTAAGCAAGGCTGTATTAAAGCCAATGCTTAAGCAGAAGAGCGGTTCTATCATAAATATGGCAAGTGTTATCGGCGAGATTGGAAATATCGGCCAGGCAAACTACGCAGCAAGTAAGGCAGGTGTTATTGCACTTACAAAGACAATCGCCAAGGAAGGCGCCCATAAAAATGTAAGATGTAACGCAATTGCACCGGGATTTATTCAGACAGAAATGACTGATGTACTTTCAGACAGCGTTAAAGAGGCTATTTTAAACAATATTCCTATGAAGGAACTTGGCAAGCCGGAAGACATTGCAAACTTAGTTTTATTCTTATCAGGTGAAAACAGTCGCTACATTACAGGACAGGTTATAAATGTAGACGGCGGAATGGTAATGTAAGGAGCGGAAATGAAGAGAAGAGTTGTTATAACAGGATTAGGGGCATTATCACCTATCGGAAACGATGTTCCGACTCTTTGGGAATCAATTGAAAACTGCAAATGCGGTATAGATAAAATTACAAAATTTGACACATCAGATTTCAAGGTTAAATTAGCCGGTGAAGTTAAGGGTCTTGATGTTGAGCAGTACTTTGACAAGAGAAGTGTTAAGTTTAACGACTTATTTACAGTATACGCAAGAATAGCTGCAAAGCAGGCATTTGAAGATTCTAAGATTGATATTGATGCAATCGATAAGACAAGATTCGGTGTAATATTTGCAACAGGTATCGGTGGTATCGGAACTATCGAAGTAACTGAGGATAAGTTACAGGCTCAGGGACCGGGCCGTGTTTCTCCATTCTTTATTCCAATGTCAATTGCAAATATGGCAGCGGGAAATGTTGCTATTGATCTTCAGGCTCAGGGTCACTGCTCAAGTGTTGTTACTGCTTGTGCAGCGGCAACAAATGCAATCGGTGAGGCATTCCATAAGATTCGTGACGGATATGAAGATATTATGATGACAGGTGGCTGTGAGGCAGCGGTAACACCATTATCAGTTGCAGGTTTCCAGTCAATGAAGGCTCTTCACGTTGGAGATGACAAGAACCGCGCAAGTATCCCATTTGACAAGGACAGATCAGGTTTCGTTATGGGTGAGGGCGCAGGTGCACTTGTACTTGAAGAGTATGAGCATGCCAAGAAAAGAGGCGCAAAGATCTATGCTGAAATCGTAGGTTACGGTGCAACTTGTGATGCATTCCACATTACAGCTCCAATGGAAGGCGGAGAAGGTGGTGCAAGAGCAATGGTAAATGCTTTAAAGGATGCATCAATCGAGCCTGAAAGCATTAATTACATCAACGCTCACGGAACAAGTACACCACTTAATGACAAGACAGAGACAAGCGCTGTTAAGAGTGCATTTGGTGACCATGCTTACAACCTTTTAATGTCAAGTACAAAGGGTAATACAGGACATTTACTCGGTGCCAGTGGTGCAATTGAGTCAATCATCTGTGTAAAGGCAATCGAGAACAGCTTTGTTCCACCTACAATCAACTATCAGAATCCGGATGAAAACTGCGACCTTAACATCGTAGCCAATACACCGGTTAAAAAAGAACTTAACTATGTAATGAAAAACTCATTGGGCTTTGGCGGTCACAATGCATCATTGATTTTCAAGAAAGTAGAGGATTAAATGTTATATAATTCAAATCAGATTCAGGAAATAATTCCACATCGTTATCCTATGCTCCTTGTTGACAGAATCGAAAGCATAAGTGAAGATGGAACATGTGTAATAGGAACAAAGAGCGTAAGTGCTAATGAAATGTTCTTCATGGGACATTTTCCACAGAAGCATGTAATGCCAGGAGTTCTTATTGTTGAGGCGCTTGCTCAGACAGGTTGCGTTCTCCTGTTGTCTAAGGAAGAAAACAAGGGTAAAATAGGTTACTTTGCAGGTATTAATAAAATGCGTTTCAAGAAGCAAGTAGTTCCTGGTGATACACTTACGCTTAAGGTAACATTTACTAAGGAAAGAGCCGGAATCTGCTTTGCTGACGTAGAAGCAAGCGTAGACGGCAAGGTAGCTGCCTGTGGCGAAATCATGTGTGCCGTTGGGTGATAGATTTTAAGGAATTCAATTATGATAATAGGTATTGGTTGTGACATCTGCCAGATCAGCAGATTTAAGGATAATTATGAAAAGCTGGCTAAGAGGCTTCTCACAGAAAATGAATATGCCATATATTCAGACTTCACAAGTGAGAAGAGAAAAATAGAATTCCTTGCAGGAAGATTTTCAGCCAAGGAGGCAGTCGTAAAAGCCTTAGACGTACCAAAGCTTGTTAAAGATATTGAAATATTAAATGACGAAAACGGAAAGCCATACTGTACTCTTGAAGGATATAAAATACACATTTCAATCTCTCATGAGACAGAGTACAGCTGTGCATATGCGTTGTGTGAAAGTCTGGACTAAGGACAGAAAAATCACTTGAACTGTTAATGAAATTCTATGAATATAGTTCTGTGAATATCATTAAGTTTAAGCGGATAAACATATAAATAAAAATAAAAGTGTGAAACATATCAGATTTATGTCTCACACTTTTTTTATAGTCTTACACTAATCTCATTACTCGCAATAGTAGCAACCGTGCCATCCTCTTTCTTAATCACAAGTCTGCCTAAATGGTCAATGTCTTCCACATATGCATTATATGAATTGCCCTTTTCATATACAGTAATATCCTTATGAAGCACTATAGAATGCTTTTTATATTTTTTAATCAGTTCAGGGCTTTCGATATTCTTATAATTCTCATAAAAATGATTAAGTACTGAAACAATCAAATCATTTCTATGTTTGTAAGTATCTGTAAAATCCTCAATACTTGATGCAATATCGTCCATAAATTCGCTGTTATTAATATGGTGTACATTAATACCGATACCGACAACCATATATTCAAGACTCATGGACTGAAGCTCGATGCCTGCTTCACAGAGAATACCTGAGAGCTTTTTATTCTTATAGAAAATATCATTTACCCACTTGATACCTGTTTCAATGCCATAAACTTCCTGAATGGCCTCAACAACGCTGACACCTGCGCAGGCAGTAATAAGAAGTGAGTTATCAAGGGCAATTTCCGGACGTAAGAAAATGGACATATACACGCCCTTATTCTTTTCACAGTAAAAAGATCTGCCGTTTCGTCCCTTACCGCCGAGCTGGTTATTGCTTATAAGAACATGGCCCTCAGGAAGAGTGCCTGCCTGCTGTTTAAGATCATCATTTGTTGAAGATGTACTTTCAACAACAGTAATGTCTTTATAAAAAGGACTGGCATTGTCCTTAATATACTGGTCAGAGAGATAATCATTTTCATTTATAAGCATGTATCCCTTGTTCTGCCTGGATAAAATAACATAGCCGTCATTTCGCAATGTCTTAATATTTTTGGAAATACTTACACGGCTGACATTTAATTCACTGGCAATACTTTCGCCGGATACATATTCATTTTCGTTATTTATTAATATATTTAAAATCTTATTCTTCATGTTTTCAATTATATAATAATGAAAATAAGTATCAAGCACATTCAAGTATGTGGTATTATTTAATAATATGAAAAAGTAAAATTAAAATGAAAAATAACCCATAGCGGTTCCACAGGAGAGCTTTTAATAAATGAAGATAAAAAAAGTAAATCTTGATACGGTAATAGGTATTACAAGTGAAATTCCTGAAATGGAATTTCCTGAAATTGCATTTGCCGGAAAATCAAATGTAGGTAAGAGTTCAATTATCAATGCCTTAATGAACAGAAAGTCCTATGCAAGAACATCAGAAAAGCCTGGTAAGACTCAGACTATTAACTACTACAATGTAAATGATGCAATTTATCTTGTTGACCTCCCGGGTTACGGATATGCAAATGTAAGCGTAAAGGTTAAGGAAAAATGGGGAAAGATGATAGAGAAATATCTCTGTACATCAACTCAGTTAAAGGCTGTTTATTTACTGGTAGACAGCAGACACGCTCCATCAGCAAATGACAAGTTAATGTATGACTGGGTATTATCAGTTGGCTTCAGACCTGTAATCATTGCCACAAAGGCTGATAAGCTTAAGAAAAATGAGCGCGTTAAAAATGTAAATATCATTAGAAAAGAGCTTGGTATGAAGGCTGAGGATAAATTAATCCTTACATCAAGTCTTAAAAAAGAAGCCATCGATCAGGTTTGGAAATCACTCTGTGATGATGCGGGAATAGAAAATATAGAATAAAGGATTGCTATGAACTACTATGTACTTAGCTTATTTCCTGAGATTGTTGAGAATTCACTCAATGCCAGTATCACAGGAAGAGCTATTGACAATGAATTAATTTCTCTGACTTCCATTGATATAAGAGACTTTTCAGATAATAAGCATATGAAGGTGGATGATTATCCATATGGTGGTGGTGCAGGCCTTGTAATTAAGCCTACATGCGTATATGACGCATATCTTCACACACTTTCTCTTATAAAAAGTGAGAAGAAGCCGAGAGTTGTATATATGACACCACAGGGGTCAGTATTTAACCAGAAAAAGGCAGTGGATTTTGCCAGGGAAGATGACCTTATAATTTTATGTGGTCACTATGAAGGAATTGACGAGAGAGTACTTGAGACTATCGTTACTGACTACGTATCCATAGGTGATTACGTGCTTACAGGTGGCGAGATTGCCTCTGTAATCGTTATGGATGCAGTTTCAAGACTTGTTCCAGGAGTGCTTGGTAACAGCGAATCTGCATTTACGGATACATTTTCAGACGGACTCCTTGAATATCCTCAGTACACAAGACCTGAGGAATTCTTAGGAAAGAAAGTTCCTGACGTGCTCCGTTCAGGTCACCATGGAAATGTTGAAAAATGGAGGCATCAGCAGAAACTCATTAGAACGAGAAAAAACAGACCGGATTTATATGAGAAATATATTGAACTTCATCCTGAAGAAAAACTTGAGGACGAGGAATAAATATAGACGAAGAGCAATTATATAATAGAGATTGGCGTTGGGTATGATATAGCTAAGTAGCTGTATCCCTATTGTGTAAAGTTGTGTGAAGAATAAATAATAACCAAGAAGCGAGGTGATTTAAGTGAGAGTATCAGAAAGAACAAAGGAAATTTTACAGAGACTGGACGACCGGTATGGCCTGGAAATTATATGTTCTCTCGACTACACCTCAGATCTGGAACTTCTTGTTGCCACAATGCTTTCAGCCCAGTGTACTGATGAAAGAGTAAATATCGTAACAAAGGATTTATTTGCCAGATACAAAAATGTAAGCGATTTTGCTAATGCGGACATAGAAGAGCTTGAGCATATGGTTAAGCCTACGGGATTTTTCAGAGCCAAGGCAGCTCATATCAAAGAAGCGGCAATGATGATTATGACTGAACACGGTGGTAAGGTTCCTGACAACATTGACGACTTAACAAAGCTTCCGGGTGTAGGCAGAAAAACTGCAAATGTTATTCTGACTCACATTTACAACGTGCCGGGAATCGTAGTTGATACCCATGTTAAGCGAATTACGGGGCGCCTTGGGCTTACAAAGGAAAGAGATCCCGTAAAGATAGAATTTGATTTATATAAAAAGCTTCCAAAGGAGCACTGGGGCAGACTGAACTACCAGCTTATAACATTTGGCAGGGAAATATGCACTGCAAGATCACCAATGTGTGGCCAGTGCTTTATGGCAGATATCTGCAAGTCAAAAGATAAACGCATTTAAAGCGTGATGAGAAATATTATGCATACTGAAGTCAGGTTTAATGATTAACGGTTTTGCGATTAAGGACAAAAGAGTATGAGAGAAGGTATTTTACAGGACAATATTTATAAGAGAGCCGTTGAAAAAAATATCAGCAAGAAGAATAAGTGCGATGAAAGTATAGGTAACATAAGCATTTCATCATCTGCAACCTATAGGGATGTTGAAAAGAATGTATCTGCTTCTGACACAGATAGCAGACAAAGTGCTTCTGATACCAATATTGAAAAAAGCTCATCTGATGGTTTCTATTTCTGTGTATTTGCTCTTATTGAGGCGGTGAATAACCTGCGAATAAGGGTAGCGGAAGGTCAGATTTACACAAAAGTAAATATAATAATACCTGAGCATTATACTGAAAATGATTTAAAATCGATTATACTATCATTAAACGACTGTCTTACGCTTGCAAATGTAAAAATCGCCCAGTGCATGGTAAATGTATGGAGCTGTGTTACAAGTCCAATCATGAATGTGGAAGCATTTTTAACGGATGCAGCGGATGTAAAAGAAGCTGTGAAGAAAATTTCACTGAAAAGCAAGAAATCATCAGAGCAGCATACATCTGCAGGTGCAGCGGATGGAAATGCATGTGATAAGAATAGCGCTGATGGAATGCTCTCCATCGTGGCATTTGGTGAGGTCGGTATTTCCTACACAAAGGCAACATTAAATGATGAAACTGTTATGGAAAGCTGTAAAAAGAGATTTAGCAATGAGTACATATCAGACATGGATTACGACTACGGCGCCATGCTTATTAATCTCAGCAAAGATGTGATTGATAACAGCAGACTTATAATCAATTCATCAGAGTGTGGCATAAATGGTGCACTCTGGAAGCTGGCGGAAATGTCAGATTGTGGATTTGAAGTGGACTATAAAGCGATTCCTGTGAAGCAGTCAGTTGTTGAATTAAGCGAATTGCTTAAGCGAGACATTTACAACATGCATTCCTTAGGCTCTGGAATAATCTTAACGGATAATCCCGATGAGATTGTTAATAAGCTTAAGGAATTGGGGATAAATGCAGCTCAGATAGGTGCTTTAACGAAAGAAAAGAGTAAAATTATCCTGGGTGTTGATACAAGAAGCAATATGAACCGTCCTGACATGGATGAAATATATGTGATTTAATGGAGTTTATACTATGGAATTGAGAAAAGAAATATTAGATACACTGGAGCAGGACGCGCGAATCTCTCCAAAGGAGCTTGCAATCAGACTTGGAGCTGATGAGGTTGATGTTGTAAATGAAGTAGCTGCCATGGAACAGGAAGGTATCATTTGCGGATACTTAACACTTATCGACTGGGATAAGACATCTGTAGATAAGGTAACAGCTCTTATCGAAGTTAAGGTTACACCTACAAAGGGACTCGGTTTCGACAGCATTGCCAAGAGAATTGAGCAGTTCCCACAGGTTAGCTCAATTTACCTTATGTCAGGTGGATTTGACTTCACTGTAATTATTGAAGGACGAAGCATGAGACTAGTTGCAGAATTCGTGCGAAACAACCTTTCAACTATTGAGGGTGTGCTTAGTACAGCAACACATTTTGTACTCCGTAGATACAAGGATCACGGCGTGATCTTTGATGAGAAAAAATTAGATGAAAGGGTTAACATTTTGCCATGAAAGAATATGTATCACAACAAATTAAAAATCTTGAGCCTTCTGGTATCAGAAAGTTCTTTGATGTTGTAAATGACATGCCTGATGCAATATCTCTCGGTGTTGGTGAACCTGACTTCGAGACACCAATGAACATAAGAACTCAGGCAATATACTCATTAGAGCAGGGAAAGACATTCTACACATCTAATGCAGGTCTCCCTGTTTTAAGACAGGAAATATGCAAGTACGTAGAGCGTAAATATAATGTTTCATACAATCCCAAAAATGAAATATTAATTACAGTCGGTGGTAGTGAGGCCATTGATATGGGACTCCGTTGTGTACTTGATCCGGGCGATGAAGTTATCATTCCACAGCCTGCTTACGTATCATATGAACCATGTACAATTATGGCAGGTGGAAAGCCTGTAATTATAGATTTAAAGGCGGAAAATGAATTCCGTCTTACACCTGAGGAACTTGAAGCTGCAATTACACCAAAGACAAAGGTGCTTATATTGCCATTCCCTAATAACCCTACAGGTGCAATTATGGAAGCTAAGGATTTAGAGGCAATCATTCCTATTATTATCAAGCATGACCTTATAGTAATGTCCGATGAAATCTATGCCGAGCTTACATATACAGGAAAGCATGTAAGTATTGCATCATATCCGGGTATGAAGGAGAGAACTATTTTAATAAATGGTTTCTCAAAGGCATTTGCCATGACAGGATGGCGTTTAGGATATGCCTGTGGACCTGCTGAGATTATCGAGCAGATGACAAAGCTTCACCAGTATGCAATCATGTGTGCGCCTACATTAAGCCAGTATGGTGCAATCGAGGCCGTTAAGAACTCAGATGAAGAAGTAGAAAACATGGTTAAGCAGTATAACCAGAGAAGACGTTTCTTACTTAGTGAATTAGAAAGACTTGGTCTTGACTGCTTTGAACCGGGGGGTGCATTTTACGTATTCCCTTCAATTAAGAAGACAGGAATGACAAGTGAGGAATTTGCCACAAAGTTACTTGAGTCACAGAAGCTTGCTGTAGTTCCGGGTAATGCATTTGGTAGAAGTGGAGAAGGATTCATAAGAATTTCTTATGCTTATTCAATTGACAACTTAAAAGAAGGAATAAGAAGAATAGAGGAGTTTTTAAAGAATGTTTAACATAGTACTTCTCGAGCCTGAGATACCCGCCAATACAGGAAATATAGGACGAACATGTGTGGCAAGCGGATTAAGACTGCACCTGATAGAGCCTTTGGGATTTATTATAAATGATAAGAATTTAAAGCGTGCAGGAATGGATTACTGGAAGGATCTTGAATGGTATTTATATGATGACTATGAAGATTTCCTTGCAAAGAATCCGGATTCAATAGGCCGTACATATTATGCGACAACTAAAGCTCATAAGACATATGCAGATGCGGAATTTAAGCCGGGGGATTATATAATGTTCGGCAAGGAAAGTGCAGGAATTCCGGAAGAGATTTTAGTTGAGAATGAGGATAAATGTATCAGAATCCCAATGAGAGAGGAATACAGATCCCTTAACTTAAGTAATTCGGTAGCGATTATTGCCTACGAAGCCATGAGACAGAATCAGTTTAAGTCTCTTGAGGAATATGGCGAACTGCATAGATTAAAATGGGATAAGTAAGCCGGGAAATGTAAAAACAGGGCATGGTTATGAATTATCATAAATGGTTGAATGTTCTGTGAAATAAGTATTTAAAAAGACCTGTATACCACACGATATACAGGTCTTTTTTATTCTTTATTTATTTTTTCAACCACTTCATCACTTAAAGTAGCAGTAAATGTAAATGCTGTTTCTTCGCCATATACACTTTCTATATCTATAGTTTCATTGTGTGCCTTTATAATACCTTTCACAATAGAGAGGCCAAGTCCGGAGCTTTTCTTGTTGCGTCCGCGGCTTTCATCTGACTTATAGAAACGGTTCCATATTTTATCAATGTCTTTTTCACTGATACCGGCACCGTGATCTCTTACAGTAATATATGCTTTCTTAGCCTTTTCATCCAGAACCTCAACCTTAATTTCTATGGAAGAGTTGTCCGGGCTGAACTTTATGGCATTGTCCACAAGATTGTATATTACCTGCTGATATTTGATTTCATCAGCATAAATGTATGTTGAAACAGAGTCAAAGCTAAGCTCAAAGTGAATATTTCTTTTTGAGCATACACCGTCAAATGTCTCGATGACGTGTCTGATAACATCATTTATGTCAAATGTGCTTTTCTCCAGTCTTATTGTATTGGCATCCAGCTCACCAAGTATAAGAATATCGTTTGTAAGTTCCTTTAATCGGTTGGCTTCAAATAAAACGATATTGATATATTTGTCCATGCTTTCCTTTGGAATTGTTCCATCTGATATGGCCTCTAAATATCCGATAATGGATGTGAGAGGAGAGCGGAAGTCATGGGAAATATTTGACAGGAATGCCTTCTGATATTCCTCTGAATCCTTAATTTTCTTTGCCATGTCGAAGAGTGCAAGTTCCAGCTCACCGATACTTCCTCCGTTATTTCGCTCAAACTGTACATCGAAACGACCTTTGTTATATGTTTCAACGGCTCTCGCAATATACGTAAGAGGGCGGTTTATATATATGACGAAATACAGGAAGAAGAGAATTGATATTCCTATACCTATCAATATGATTATCATATCAATAATGAGATATCCCTTTGTTGATTCGGAAATGTTGTGAGTAGGAATATTCAATACTATGTATCCGTTGGTATTGAAATCATTTGCAACGGGAGCAAATACACTCATGTAATTCTCATCAAATATTCCGTAGAAATCACCTGACCAGACATGCTCTTTTGCCATAAGCACGGAGTCGAAGTTACTGATTTTATACTTTGCCGTACTGTTGGTAGTATTGCCGATGCTATCGGCACTGGCATCGCCATTGGCATAACCACTGGAACCGGCATATTCACTGTCATAGACAATGGTTCCGTCTGTGGCAACAAGGAATATACGGATATCTTCCGAATATGCAACACTGTTTAATACTTCAATTGTCTTTTGCTGGGCTGTTTTATCTTCAGAGAAGAAATCCGCACGGTGTCTGTTTGACAGATTTACAGCCTGTTTATAGAGCAAATCTGATGTATTTTTAAATGCCGCTCTGTAATTTAATGAGTTGGCAACAAACATCATCAGTATGCTGGAAGCTACAACAAGTATCACATATAAAAATATAATTTTAGGTAATGAATCACGTTTCATATAATTACCTTACTTCAAATTTGTAGCCTATACCCCAGACGGTCTGTATAGACCAGTTGTCAGTGTCTTTTATTTTTTCTCGTATTCTTTTGATATGAACGTCAACGGTTCTCGTTTCGCCTGCATATTCATATCCCCAGATATTGTCTAAAAGCTGTTCTCTTGTGAATACCTGATTAGGAGATGAAGCAAGAAAATAGAGCAGTTCTATTTCCTTTGGCGCCATATCCATAAATTTACCGTTGTACTGAACTGAGTAGTTGTCCATGTTTACGATAAGTGACGGATATGACACCTGTTTTTCTTTCTTTTTCTGATCTGCATTGAAGTTTGCGCTTCTTCGTAAGAGTGCCTTAACTCTTGCGATAAATTCCTTTGTTTCAAGAGGCTTTACCATGTAGTCGTCAGCTCCAAGCTCTAATGCAAGCACCTTATCAAATGTTTCTCCCTTAGCGGATAACATAATTATAGGAGTGTTGAGAGTCTTTCTGACTTCACGACATACCTCATAGCCGTCTATCCCTGGAAGCATGATATCAAGCACAATTAAGTCAGGCTTATATTCTTCAACTGCCTTAAGGGCAGCTTCACCGTCATATGCGATTTCCGTATCGAAAAGCTCCTTTTTTAAATATAAAGAAACAAGCTCAGCAATATTTTCATCATCATCTACGATCAAAATTTTATGTGTCTGTGGCATGTGTTGTCCTTTCTATGCCTGTAATAAAGCACAGGTCATATTGTCTATGCCTTATTACTATTGAGATTTGCTGTTTTAATGTGACATAAAGCAATACGGTATGACATTATTGTTGTCACATTATGGTGTTGCCTTAGAACGTCACTATCGTAACTCCGTCTTCACCTTCGCCGTGGATTCCGAGTCGGAAATTGCTGACATATGGAAGTCCTGATAAATACTGTGAAATTCCCTTCTTTAATGCACCTGTTCCCTTACCATGTACGATTCGTACCTGGGCAACACCCGCAAGGTAGGCATCATCCAGATATTTATCAAGTACGCCGATGGCCTCATCCACAGTCATACCAAGAAGATTGATTTCAGGTGAAATGGAACGTGACTTGTTGGAACGGATTTTTGAAGCATATGAAGATGATGTTTCTGTTTTCTTTTCCTTAGGCTGTGGAGTTCTATCTATCTGAAGATTTCTTATGTTCTGCTTTAACTTAAAGTTACCGATAAGAACTGTACATTCATTTTTCTTATCAGGTGGTGTAAGAATTTCTCCGTAACTGTCCATGTCGTGAACAAGAACTCTGACACCAGGCTTATAGTCTTCAGGCTTGTCTGTTGATTTCTTCTTTGCAGGAGCCTTGGATACAGATTTCTCCTGGCGCATCTTTGTCTTTTCGCGAAGCTTACTTCTTTCTTCTTCAAGTTCCTTAACAGTAACGCCTGATGTATTCATGACCTTAATTGCTTTATCAGCAAATGCCTTAGCTTCAGCAAGAATATTTGCAGCCTGCTCATTGGCATTCTGTAAAATCTTATTCTTTGAGTCATTTGTCTTCTGGCGCTCGTGCTTGATTTCTTCTCTTAAGCACTCAATTTCCTGCTTGTATACCTTGATTTCAGCTTCTTCTGACTGAGCCTTACGTTTTGCCGCATCAAGGTCAGTAATAATGTCCTCAAATGCAACCTCATTGTCAGTAAGTCTCTTCTGGGCATTATCAATAATGTAGTCACTGATTCCAAGTTTCTTGGAAATGGCAAATGCATTTGATTTACCGGGAACACCGATAAGAAGCTTATATGTAGGCTGGAGTGTTTCAATATTGAATTCACAACCTGCATTTACAACTCCCGGAGTTGTAAGGGCGTACATCTTAAGCTCGCTATAGTGAGTAGTGGCAATAGTAGTAATGTGCTTCTTTAAAAGATCATCGAGAATTGATGTTGCAAGGGCAGCACCTTCTGTAGGATCAGTTCCCGCGCCAAGCTCATCGAATAATACAAGACTCTTCTCATTTGAATGCTTTAAAATGCCGGAAATATTTGTCATATGAGCTGAGAATGTAGATAAGCTCTGCTCAATAGACTGTTCATCACCGATATCCGCAAATATTTCCTTAAATACTGCAACCTTAGACCCAACATCTGAAGGAATAAGTAATCCTGAATATGCAAGGAGACAGAGAAGACCTACTGTTTTAAGAGTAACTGTCTTACCACCTGTATTAGGACCTGTAATAACAAGAGTAGAGAAATCATTTCCTATGTGAATATCGATAGGAACTACCTTGTCTGCAGGAATTAATGGATGTCTTGCAGTTTTTAAGTCCACATAGTTATCTAAGTTGATTTCAGGCATGGAACATTTATTGTTCTTACACCATGAAGCCTTGGCGTAAATAAAATCAAGGATAGAAAGTGTTATGAAGTCTTCGAAGATAACTTCTGTATATTCAGCGGTTTCTTCGCTTAACTTCTTTAAGATTTTCTCGATTTCTTTCTTTTCATCGATTTCAAGCTGCTTTAATTCGTTATTGAGGTTAACAACGATGGAAGGCTCGATAAATAATGTAGATCCTGTTGCAGAACGGTCATGGATCATACCTGTGATTCTACGCTTGTATTCTGCCTTAACAGGGAGACAGTATCTTCCCTGACGGCTTGTAATAATAACATCCTGTAAGCATTCTCTTACGGATGGAGATGATAACATGCGGTTTAATTCTGTAGTTATTCTGTCCTTTGTCTCTTCCTGAGATTTTCTAATCTGTGCAAGGGTAGGACTTGCATTACTTGCAATGTGATCTTCGGAAATAATACATTTTTTTATTGATCTTGAAAGAGTAGTAATAGGATCAAGTGAAGAATACATTGCAGTTAATGAATCCTCAAATAAATCTTCATAGTACTTAACCGCATCTTCAGCACATATGAGTAATTCAGCAATGGCAAGTAATTCAGCTGCATTAAGACTGCTTTCCGCCTTAAGTCGCTTTAACATATCCGTTACGTCCACAACGTGAGTGAAGTCCGGCTTGCCCTTTCGAAATAATCTGTTTACAGCATCGTCTGTCTGCTTGAGAAGCTGCTTTATTTTTTCTTTTGAAGAAAGGGGATGAAGATTTAAAACTCGCTCTCTGCCGGGTTCACTGTCCGCAAGAGAAGCTATCATATTTAAAATCTTGTGATATTCAAGAGTTTTTAATACCTTTTTATTCATGTTTCACATCCTTGACTGTATTTGTCTAATTCAGACAGGTCATAAATAGCCTATCTTATAACATATAGTAATACATTTTACTACTTGTTATTGTTTTTATAAAGTTGTTATTATTACATTATGTACATATTTTTGGTACTATATAGATAAATATATCTATGATACCATAATCGGAAAAAGCTACTAAAAGAGGCTGATATGAGTAATGATAATAATCAGAATGAAAATATTAAAAACGATAAGTTCAGCTTATACACTGAAAAGATAAATCCAAAGAAGCCGAAGAAGAAAAATAAGAAATTAATCGCTCTCGGAATACTTATTGGAGCAGGTGTTGCAGCGGTATTTATTGTGCCGTTTATTGTGGGCAAGGTTAATCACATGGTGGAGGTAAGTAATTCAGAGCTGTCACTGGACAGTGATGATGTTCAGGCCATTAATCTTGAAGAAATAAATGAAACTGTAAATGTTGACAACAACGATGCATTTTCCAAAATGCCACAGACCATTGAAAGTATAGGCAGATCCATTGTGCATATCACACCAAAGGAGTCAGACCTTCTCGGTCAGATTCTTTCGGATAAGGATGAAGAAGATACTGAAAATGTCCGTCCGTCTTCAGGGCTTATTATCGGTGAAACTGCTACAAGATTTGTAATTATGTCTGAAGGTCTGTCTATTGATGAGGAACAAAATGTTGACGTTATCATAAATGGTGAAGTTGTTTCAGGTAAATTCCTTGCTAAAAGTCCTAAGTTTGATATTGCACTTATTTCCATAAAGAAAAAGGATATTACAGAGGATACAAAGAAAAACATTGTGCCGATTAAGCTTGGCAATTCCAATAAATCTACACTTGGATCATTTGTCATATCATATGGTGAAAGCGGGGACGAATCGGGAATATTTAACTATGGAATCATTTCCAAGAAATCCAATCAGTCAATGGTGGATGCAAATGTTACCGTAATCAATACAAACATAGCCACATCTTCAAATGATGACGGTCTGCTGTTCGATTCAAATGGTAACCTTCTGGGAATCGGAACGGATATGGGGCCTGACAGTGATACATTTAAGGTCGTTGGAATATATGACATTAAGAGACACATTGAAAAGCTTTCAGCTGATATTGATGTGGTGCTTTTTGGAATCTACGGCGAGGACATTACAGAGAATATCGCCAGCAGATATGATATTCCGAACGGCGTATATCTGACGGACGTAGCATTTGATTCTCCAGCATATAAGGCGGGCTTACAGTCAGGAGACATCATAACAGCCATAGATGGTAGTAAAATAAAGAGCATGGATGACATAGAAAATATTTTGTCGGATTATAAGGCAGGAAAGACTATGTCAGTGGATATAAAAAGAAAAAATAAAGACGGTTACTTTGATATGTCATTTGACGTAAATATAGTAAAATATAAGGCATAAATTTTAAGGTTTCAGTTTTTAGCTTTTGGTATTAGATATAAAGTTATTAAATATTAAAATATAAGCTGTAATACAGATAAAAATTAGTTATTAAAATATAAGCTGTAAGAAAGATATAAAGTGACTGAGGGGTGAGCTTTATACCTATAAGCAGATTTTTAGAATTGAGGAATTGAAATGTATTTTATAGAGAATTTTAAGGACGGAGATAAGGTTTCTGGCGTATATTACTGCAAATCCAAGCAGTCAGCTGTTTCAAGAGCAGGTAAGGAATATGAAAATGTTATCTTAAGTGATAAGACAGGCAGTATTGATACAAAAATCTGGGATCCTAATTCATTGGCAATTAAGGAGTTTAGCCCCTCTGATTTTGTTGAAGTAAGCGGAATGGTTTCTCTTTATAACGGAAAGCTTCAGTTTAAGTTAGACAGTGCAAGAGTAGCAGATGAGGGAGAGTACAATCCGACAGATTATATGGCTTCTTCAAGATTTGATATTGAAGAAATGTCAAAAGAGTTCTTTGATATGATTAAGTCAATTAACAACAAATATTTAAGAACACTTCTTGAAAATATATTTGTGGAAGACACAGAATTCTTCAACATTTTCAAAAAGGCATCTGCTGCAAAGAGCGTACACCACGGTTATCTTGGTGGACTTCTTGAGCATTCACTCAGTGTTGCAAGATTAACATCTCTTATGTGCAGCAATTATGACTATGCAAACAGAGATTTAGCGGTTACTGCAGCCATGCTTCACGATGTAGGTAAGATAAGAGAATTATCTCCATTTCCTGAAAATGATTACACTGACGAGGGTAATCTCATCGGTCATATTGTTATAGGATATGGAATGCTTGTTGAAAGAATTGCGAAGATTGACGGATTTCCACATATTTTAGCTCAGGAGTTAGAGCACTGCATTCTTTCTCACCACGGAGAGCTTGAATATGGTTCACCTAAGCGTCCGTCACTTGTTGAAAGCTGGATTCTTGCAGCGGCAGATAAGCTAGATGCAAACCTTGAGGTAATCAGATGTGACCTTAACAGCAAGAACAGCAATGCATGGCTTGATTACAATAAATTACTTGACTGTAAGATTAGAAGGACAGAAATATAATGCTTACTAAGGGAGATTCATTTACAGAGACCATTGTTGATTTAACAAGTGAAGGCCTTGGAGTTGCAAAAATTGAAGTAGAAGAGGGCAGATTATTTCCTGTATTTGTGAAAGATACGGCAATAGGTGACAAAATAGAGGGAATAATAACTAAAATGTCAAAGACATTTGCCTATGGAAAAATGCTTAAGTTAGTGGAAGTCTCAAAGGACAGAACAACTCCTGAGTGCGAAAATGCAAAGAGATGCGGAGGCTGTTCAATTCAGCATATTTCATACGAAGCCCAGCTTGCCTGGAAAGAAAAATTTGTTGAAGAAACAATCTTAAGAATCGGCGGAATTGTAAAGGACGAATACACTCTTAATGACATTATTCCATCATCAGTAAATGGTGAATTAAAGGAATACAGATACAGAAATAAGGGTCAGTATCCTGTTTCAAAGAATAAAAACGGCCGCATTATCACAGGTTTTTATGCAAGCCGAAGCCATGACGTTATTGAGTGTAACGACTGCCTTATTGAGAATCAGTATAATTCAGTCATTCTGGCACAGGTAAGAATATATTGTGAAAAAAACAATATCGAACCATATGACGAAGTGAATAAAAAGGGCATCTTGAGACACGTGCTTATCAGAACAGCTTTAGGTAAGCAGAATGAGTCTGATGCCGTTGAGGTTATGGTCTGTCCTGTTTTAAATATGACTAAGGACTCTTATTTAAAGAATAAGAGATTTAAGGAGTTAATGAACGGGCTTACAGAGTATCTTGTGCTGGGGTGCGAGAAGGGCTCTGTGTCAGTGGCTGAAGATGGAGATGATAAAGACTACCTGAATCAGAAAGTTTTAACTGGAGCAAAAGATGGTTTGAATAACGGTTTGGGTAAACGTTACAAAATTACTTCGGTAGTTCTTAACTTCAACAATAAGGACACAAATGTAATTCTCGGCAGAGATGAAGTTGTTGTATATGGCGACGACCATATTACTGACAAAATCGGCGAGAACACATATAAAATAAGCGCTAAATCATTTTTTCAGATTAATCCGTACCAGACTTATAACTTATATGAAAAAGCTCTTGAAGAGGCAGGTCTTACAGGCAGTGAAACAGTATGGGATTTATATTGTGGAACAGGAACTATTTCCTTATTCTTAGCAAGAAAAGCAAAAGAAGTATACGGAATCGAGATAGTTAAGGAAGCTATTGAAAATGCAAAGGATAATGCAATAACAAATAATATTAATAATGCATATTTTGCATGTGGCAAGGCTGAGGATATTAAGGTTGTGGACTATGAAGATGGTAAATCGCCTTCTGAAATTCAGGTGGCGGTAGATAGACTTCAGCTTCCAAAACCTGAGGTGGTAGTGGTTGATCCGCCAAGAAAGGGCTGTGACAATAAGCTTCTGGATACTATTGTGGAGATAGAGCCTGCCAAGGTTGTATACGTGTCATGTAACATTTCCACATGTGCAAGAGACATAAAGTTCTTATCTGAAAATGGTTATAAATTAAAGACCGTAACACCGGTAGATATGTTCCCACATACAACAGGAATTGAAAATGTATTGTTGCTGGTTAGGAAAGCGTGAGAGTGGCTGAATAAAAGTAGAATTACAAATGCAAGTACATAAGTATAAGTTTAATGTTCTGGCGTAATTCGGATAACATAAGAAAAAAGTGCTTTAAGCTACATAAAAATTGGCATAGTCGTAATAATCGGCTATGCCGTTTTTAACTTTTTAATATAAAAAGTGATGAAGATGTGGAATAGGTAAAGATAAATATGGATCAGGAAAAAATTGTTCAATTAAATGAAGGCTTATCAACAGCTTTTATAAATCAAAATATTCCATCAAACTTGGCCTATAAGCCACAGTTTGTATTTAACGATTATAAAGAAGGTCGAAAAGTTATTTCATCCATTGAGGATGAGCTTTTATCATGTGAAGAGTTTTGTATTAGTGTTGCATTCATTACTATGGGTGGAATTACGCCACTTCTTCAAACATTAAGAGAATTGGAAGAGCGCGGTATCCCTGGAAAAATCCTTACAACAGATTATTTGACTTTCAGCGAACCAAAGGCACTTTGTGCTCTGGCCAAATTCAAGAATATCGAACTGAAAATGTTTGTGTCAAAGAATTCTGACGATGGCTTCCATACAAAAGGATATATTTTCAAGAAAGAAGAGATGTATCGAATTATTGTTGGAAGTTCTAACATGACTAAAAATGCACTTACAACTAATCGTGAATGGAATACGAAAATTGTTTCAACAGAATATGGCGAATATACACATGATGTTGTGGTGGAATTTGATAAGTTATGGAATGCACAGCAGTCATTTTCATTTGATGAGATTATTGAAGAGTATACGACTGTTTATACAAAGAATAAGATTGTCCGTAAACAAGAAGAACTTGCGAGACAGGCAGAAATTCCATCTTTAGAAGTATATCGTTTGCAGCCAAATTCAATGCAAGTTGGTTTTATAAATAATCTTAGAAAGATATATGAAGCTGGAGAAGATAAAGCATTATTGATTTCAGCAACAGGAACAGGTAAAACATACGCTTCCGCATTTGCTGCAAGAGAGTTGAATTTCAAAAAAATATTATTCTTGGTCCATCGTAATCAGATTGTAAAACAGGCATTGAAATCCTATAGAAAAGTTTTCGATGGAAAAGTATCCATGGGTATGGTGACAGGTAAATATCACGATTACGATGCGGACGTTGTATTTGCGACAATACAGACATTGAGCAAAGAAGATATCCTGAAAAGATATGAGAAAGAACATTGGGATCTCATTATTATTGACGAAGCGCATCACAGTTCTGCTGATAGCTACAAAAAAATTATGAATTACTTTACTCCAAAGTTATGGCTTGGTATGACAGCAACACCAGATAAACGTGATGATAATTTTGAAGGTAAAAATATCTATGAGATCTTCAACCACCAGATTGCATGTGAAATTCGTTTGCAGGATGCAATGGAAGAAGATTTACTGTGTCCATTTCATTATTTCGGAGTTACTGATTTAGAGGTTATTGCAGATAGTGGTAAAGCATCAAAAGAAAATGTTGAGAATTTTAGATATTTGACATCTGATGAGCGTGTTTCAAATATTATGAACCAGGCAGAATTTTTTGGATATAGTGGAGATAGAGTCAAAGGATTGATTTTCTGCAGTCGTATTGATGAGGCAAAAGTGTTGTCTGATAAATTCAATGAAAAAGGTTGGAGAACACTTGTGGTAAGTGGTAGTGACTCGGAGAGTGCAAGGGCTGAAGCGATAGAACGACTTGCAGGTGACGAATCAGATGATGCTTTGGACTATATTATTTCTGTAGATGTATTTTCAGAAGGTGTTGATGTTCCGGAAATTAATCAGGTGATTATGCTTCGCCCTACGGAATCTCCGATTGTTTTTATTCAGCAGTTGGGACGTGGCCTTAGAAAAGCGAATGACAAGGAATATGTTGTTGTAATTGATTTTATCGGAAATTACCAAAATAATTTTATGATTCCGATTGCACTATCAGGGGATAGAACTTATAACAAAGACAATATCCGTCGCCATGTAACAGAGGGTGGACGTATAATTCCGGGAGCAAGTACAATCCATTTTGACGAGATTTCACGAAAGAGAATTTTCCAGGTAATTGATAATGCTAATTTTAGTGATATCAAACTGATTCGTGAGAACTACACAAATCTGAAAAATAAGTTGGGACATATCCCGGCACTTGCCGATTTTGACAAGTATGGTGAAATGGATGTACTTAGAATTTTCGACAATAATAGTCTTGGCTCATACTATAAATTCCTTGTGAAATATGAAAAGGAATATACAATCCGTTTATCGAATGATGAAGAGAAAGTTATTGAATTTGTTTCTAAAAAGTTAGCAAGCGGAAAACGAATTCATGAGCTTGAGATGCTAAGACGTCTTCTTAAATATCAGCATGGTATTATAGGTCTTTTGAAAAAAACTTTGCGTGAAAATTACAATTGTTCCATGGATGATAACTGCGTAAAAAATGTCGTAAATATGATGACAAATGAATTTCCAACAAGTGCCGCCAAGAATACATATTCTCAATGTGTTTTTGTGGAAAAAGAAGGAGTAGATTACGGAGTATCCAAGTCTTTTGAGGAAATGCTACAAAATCCGGATTTTTACAATATTTTAAAAGAATTAATCGATTTTGGTATATCACGTTACAAGGGAAATTTCAGCATGCGATACCAGAATACGGATTTGGTGCTTTATCAGAAATACACCTACGAAGATGCGTGTCGTATGTTGAATTGGGAAAGAAATGAAGTCCCATTAAATATCGGTGGTTATAAGTATGACAAGAAAACGAAAACATTTCCGGTATTTATCAATTATGATAAGCAGGAAGATATCAGCGATACCACAAAATACGAAGATCACTTTACAAGCAACAATCGTCTGATTGCAATTTCAAAGAGTGGTCGAAGTATTGAATCAGAAGATGTGCAGAACTTTTTGAATGCCAAAGAACGAGGCATAGATGTACAGCTTTTTGTGAGAAAAAATAAGGACGATAAAATTTCTAAAGAGTTCTATTATCTTGGCAGAATGACATCAACCGGATTTGTGAAAGAATTTACTATGCCAAATACCGATAAAACAGCAGTCGAAATTGAATGGGAATTGGATACTCCAGTGCGAGAAGATATTTATGAGTATATTGTAAATGGATGATAAATTTTACGAACATATTGTAAACGTATAATAAAAGTTGTAGGAGATAAGATGAAAACAATCAGAGTTGTTGCAGCGATTATTATCGATGATAAGAAAATATTTGCAACTCAGCGTGGATATGGTGAATTTAAAGATGGATGGGAATTTCCAGGTGGAAAGATCGAAGCTGGAGAGACACCGGAAGAAGCACTTGTAAGAGAAATTAAAGAAGAACTTGATACAGAGATTGAAGTGCTTGAGTTGATAGATACAGTGGAATATGATTATCCGAATTTCCATTTATCCATGGATTGCTTTATTTGTAAGATTAAATCTGGAAATCTTGTATTAAAAGAACATGAAGCGGCTGCCTGGCTGACTAAGGAAACACTTTACAGTGTGGATTGGTTACCTGCTGATGAAGGGTTAATTCCAAAAATTGAAAAGTATTTGGAAAATAATTAATAATTATGAGATTGTAAGATTTGTTAATAAATTAAAATCATATGATGTAAGTAATAAAAAAGGAGCAACTTTATGTAGTGATCCTGACATAAGTGTCTTATATGTCTGATACTTGCCAGCGTTAGCATCATGTGATGTGCTTAAAGTGAATCCATCGCCCCATTCACTTACAGGTACGTATGTCATGTGTGCTTTTTCTACAGTAAATCCTGTAAGTTCAATATTAGCAAGGCATCTTATATCATCAGAAAAGTACTCTTTACTAGCAGAAGAATCAGCTGTGCCATTTACAGGTTTTGCACGGAGTAAACTTGAGCCGCTGGTATTAATATAGTATCTGATAGTCTTTGTCTCATTTAGAGCAAGGCTGACAGATCTCATTCCGGCAACTGAAGATATACCGTAAGGAGAGTATATAGCGTCACCGTAAATGTGTTTAGATGATATTGTTAAACACATATTTTTTAGACAATTCAATAGGAAATTAAGAAGATATTTACATGGGAGTGTTGATTGAAAGTCATGTTGGGTGCTTTATAACATCATATTTTTAAATAACTTGATTAAAATTTTTTATTTACATCAAAAATCATAGTGTTATAATACTTGTTAGTTAAATAAGGGAATGACATTCTCCCTTGGGAAACCTAAACCGCTGATTAAGGCTGATGATATCTACATTTTTTATGTAGGTATTGTCTGCCTTTTTTGTTTGCATTGTATGGAGGACAGCATGTTGGAATTTAACAAAGAAAAAATGAAAAATCTGCTGATGTACCTTGTGTTAGCAGGAATTGTGGGAGTTTCCGTAGGCGCAATCGATGCACTTTTTGGAAGAGTGTTGATTGCAATAGGTGACTTCCGTACACTTTATTATCAGTTTTTAATTCCATTTTTACCACTTGCAGGACTTTTAATTATTGGAATGTATTATAAGTTCAGTAAGGAAAGTCTCGGTGGAATGGGACTTGTATTTGATACAGCTTTAAATAAGAGAGAGCATATTCCTGTTCTTTTAATTCCGCTTGTTATGGTCGGAACATGGATTACACACCTCTTTGGTGGTAGTGCAGGACGAGAAGGTGTTGCAGTTCAGATAGGTGCGACATTTTCACATGAATTAGGTAAGAAATTCAAGCTTCCTGACAGCCGTACATTATTTGTTATAGGTATGGCTGCAGGCTTCTCAGGATTATTCCAGACACCACTTGCCGCTATTTTCTTTGCCTTAGAGGTTATCATCAGTGGTGCGTTAGTATATGAAGCATTATTAAGTGCAGTTGTTGCATCATACCTTGCCTGCTTCATTTCTAATTCATTAGGCCTTGAAAAGTTCTATGTACCTATTACAAGTTCAGTTGAATTATCATTTAATACAGTAATTCCACTTGTTCTTATAGGTATAGCATTTGGTCTTACAGGCTTATTATTCAGCAAAGGCCTTGCATTTGGTAAGAAAAAAGCCAAAAGTTTAATTGAAAGCCCTTACAAGAGAATTTTCTTTATGGCAATTCCTTTAGCAGCAATCCTTTTCTTCGCATTAGGTGGAAGATATTGCGGTCTTGGCACAAATCTTATAAGCAACAGCTTCCACGGCGGAGACATTTACAGCTTTGACTGGATCGTAAAGCTTGCACTTACAATATTTACATTATCAATAGGCTTCCAGGGTGGTGAAGTAACTCCTTTATTCTCAATAGGTGCAAGCCTTGGATTTGTACTTGGTGCAGTATTTGGCTTACCTGTTGAAGCGATTGCAGCGATGGGATATGCAGCAGTATTCGGTAGTGCAACAAATACACTTATTGCTCCTATATTTATAGGTCTTGAAGTATTTGGTCCTACAAATATCCTTCCGCTTTCACTTGTGTGCGTTATCGCATATATCGTTAACTTTAACTCATCTATTTACGGTGGACAGATTTCACTTAAGAACTTTATTATCGGTAAAGTGAAAGATGGAGAGAGTAAATAAAGTAATTTAATGAAAATGTATATCAATAAGTACAAAAATATTTTAAAAAATACAAAAAACGGTATTGAAAAATGTTTTTACTTATAATATAATTTTTAACCGAGTGCATGAGGAGCAGTTCTCGTGTGCTCGGTTATTTATGAGATAATAATGTACGCTGATTAGCCCCGGTTTATGTTATGTGTCTTATAGAACTTTTTAATATAAATAATTGAGCATTTAATTATTGGAGGAATATAATGAGCACAACAATAACTAAAGCTGCAGACATCGAGAGAAAATGGTATGTAATCGATGCGTCAAAGTACACATTAGGACGTTTATCTGCTAAGGTTGCTTCTATCCTTAGAGGCAAGCATAAACCAACATTCGTTCCATTTCTTGACTGTGGTGATAATGTAATCGTTATCAACGCTAAGGACGTAAAGCTTACAGGTAACAAGCTTGAGCAGAAGGAATATGTTCGTCACTCAGCTTATATCGGTGGTGTTAAGAAGGAAACTCTTAAGGTTGCACTTGAGAAGCATCCAGAGAGAGTTATCGAGCATGCAGTAAAGGGAATGCTTCCAAAGGCTGCATTAGGTCACGCTATGTACAAGAAGCTTCATGTATATGCTGGTCCAGAGCATAATCATGCAGCACAGAAGCCTGAAGAGTTAAATTTCTAATTGAGGAGGGTTCAAATTGGCTAAAACAGCAAACGGTGCATTTTACGGTACAGGAAGAAGAAAAAGCAGTATTGCAAGAGTATATGTAACACCTGGTACAGGCGTAGTTACAGTAAACAAGAGACCTTTAGATGAGTATTTTGGTGATGAGACACTTAGAACAGTTGCTCTTGAGCCATTTGTTGCTACTCAGACAGAAGGCAAGTATGATGTAAAGGTTAACGTTCACGGTGGTGGTACAACAGGTCAGGCTGGTGCTATCAGACACGGTATCTCAAGAGCTCTTCTTGAGGTTAACGCTGAAGAATATCGTCACATCTTAAAGCAGGCTGGATACCTTACAAGAGATCCTAGAACTAAGGAACGTAAGAAGTACGGTCTTAAGAAGGCTCGTAAGGCTCCACAGTTCTCAAAGAGATAATAATATTATCTATAAAAACCCTACAAACCCAGTGTTTGTAGGGTTTTTCTTTTTGTCCGTTTGTGTGTTTTTGCACCTGTTAGTGACAAGTTAGTGACACGTTAGTGACAAAATGAAATCAAAAGAAGTGATATCATGTGCATGACTATGATATAATAAAAATGAAAGGTGAGATGTACATGAACAATAGGTCAGATTATAAAAATTTATATGCTAAAAATCATTATGATAGAATTAACCTTCAAATTCCAAAAGGTGAAAAAGATAAAATAAAACAAATGGCTGATGCCTTGGGATTAAGTATGAATGAATACATTTATAAATTAATTTCTGAAGACCTTGCACTGAATCAAAGTAGATTAATAGCAAGTCGATTTACAAAAGAGCAGCAGCAACTTCTTCAAAAATGGCAAGTACCTAAAAAATATTATGAGATGATTGAACAATGTGTATTTGATAAAGACAAGGGATATTACATTCAACTTAAAAAAGGTCATATCAATGATGTAACCAAAAGTAGAATTATTGTCTGTCAGACTACATCTGAAGTTAGGGGTATAATCTCAAAATCACATAAGATACTTCAAGAAATTAAAATTGATGGATTAGATGTTGAACAATTAAAAAAATGGCAAATACCTAAAAAGTATTATGAAATGATTGAATCAATCAGTACATCAAAATCAGATGGATATACAATCACCCTAAAGCCGTTGTACACAAATGATTTTACAAATAGTAGAATAATACATGTTGAGAAAGCAAACACATTCAGGACAATAATGAAAGGATCGCATGAGATATAAAAAAGATGACCTAGCGAATTGTTAGGTCATCTTTTTTATATTTTATTTATAGCTTCTAATTTAATAGGTAAATCTAAATGTGTATAAACTACTTGTGTAACATTTTGACCTTTATGACCAACAATCTTCTGAATAACTCGTTCATCAACACCAGCTTCTGTTAACAATGATATACAAGTGTGTCTTGTACAGTGTGGGGTGTATTTTGATAAATTTAAGTCTTTCATTAATGGAATCCAATATGAATCGTAATAATTTCTGTATTGAAAAGGTTTACCATCAGGTGTAGAAATAAGGTATTCACAATCATCCTTAGTCATCCAGTATTCAAAAAATAATACAAGTTTTTCTGCAATAGGAACTTCTCTGATGCCTGATTCAGTTTTTGATGACTTAACATAAAACCATCTCTTATCAAGATGGACATCTTTCTTTTGAAGGTTAAGCATTTCACCAATTCTAACACCAGTATATATCAACATTAGAACAACTGATATATAAGGATTTGAAGTTTCAGCTTCCCAAAGGTGCTTAATTGCTTTTTTAGTAAATGGTTTTCTTTCAAAAGCATTTGGATTACCAGGTTTACTAATGTTAACATATCTAACCATTTCTCTTTTATCAGGATTTACAATTTCATGAATTACAGCATAGTCATACATTAATCCCCATAAATTTTTTAATGTTTTCAATGTAGGTGTGTTTTTACCGGATTCATCAACAACTTTTTGTAGATGATCAAGCTTTATATCCTGAAATTTCATATTATGCAGAGATTCACTTGTTTTATATGCTGCTTTGTAACCATTGGAATTTTTAATTGTTTCAAAATACTCATTAGACCATTTCTCGTAGACTTCTTCAAAAGTGATTGTCTTAGCGTGTAAATCATATGGGTCTTCATTGTAACTTGCAAGAGCCTGAAGAGCTTCGGATTTAGTCGGATAATATCCAATATATTCATATATCGGATACGCTCTCAGCTTTTCAGGAATTTGTTTCCATCCGACAGTTTTTCTAACCACCCAAGGATTTCTCCTTTTTCCCGATAATTTGTACACTGATCCATATGCGTTTGGTAATTTCATAATATTTTATCCTTTCTTTTTTAAGGATAAAATGGTACAATACTTTTGTATTTTTTAGGGTTACCATTCTATCCTTGTTATGGTTTCCTCTCAATCCCCTTGATGTTGGTAGCATCGAGGGGATTTTTTTTGTATTTTATTCTTGTAAATAATCTTGTAATTCTTCTTTTAGTTCTACAAATGAGTCAATATATGAAAATTGTTGATTTTTACTGTTATGACAATATTCCCACATGTCTTGAAAATAAATTGTTCCACCTTTTCCTTTTCCATAACAAAACTTTTTACATTTTTCAAACGAATTAATCACTGCATCACAAGCTTTGATTTTATCAATGAGTTCATCTTGTGTGGCAGATTTAATCCATCTAATACCTGCTTTTCCGACATTTTCAGCATTATCATATATGTTATTTTCCAATTTTGATAATACATCACTATAACGCATTGAAAAATTAAATGATAATTCTTCTTCCTTTTCAGTTCTATGAAATTTTGGATTTGTAGATGTTTTTTCATATTTCAAAGCTTTTTCGTAACCAAGTTGTATTAGTTGTGGAATTTCCTCATCGGTAATCTTAGTAGCTGATTCAATAGGTTTATCATCTTTAATTTTTTTGACAGTTTTTTTGTGTGATTGCCAACCCATGATGAATTTTAATATTCTCTTCATCTCAAAATTCCTTTTTTTTTTTTTTTTCGATCTCTTTAACGGTTACAGATTAGGTTACATATAGATTCAAGATGTGGAACCTTTGTAAAGTCGCATAAATACTGGGTTTGTTGCCTTTTTTACCTCAAAAGGTTCAAGATTAGATGTCTTTTTTCTATTATATTTATTTTTAAGGAAATCATTAAAATTTAATGATTTTTAACTCTTATATATACTTAAATTAAATACATCTTGACCATCTTGAACCAAGTATCATAAACCCACATAAATAGTAGCTTTGTAGGGGTTACAGATGTATGCGTTTTATCTGTAACCATCTTGAACCATCTTGAACCATTCTTCTTTATTATCCAGTGATTGGTAATATTCAATCAGTTTAACAGTGTCTTCACCAAAGTGTTTCTTGACTAATTCAATAGTTTTTACTTCTTCAGCTAACATTTTTTCATCAAAGCACATTAATTCTTCAGGCTTCACATTAAATATATTGGAAAGCTGTATAATATGAGTTCTTTTAATGTTTTCAACCCTTCCTGTTTCCCACTTGTTAACCGCAGCCTTATTAACAGGTGGATCTAACATTTTACCGAGTTCTTCCTGGGTTAATTTAATTTGTTCCCTTAAATGCTTAATATAAAGTCCCATTCTCACATTATTACTCCTTAATATTTTTGTCTATTTTCGACAACTTTGCCTATTATTTTTATTGGTTTGCTTTCAATTTCATCGTTTGAAAACGTCATAGGATTATACATGGGATTAAATGAAATCAAACTAATACCATCCTTATATTTCATTAACCTTTTACAAGTTGCGGATTCTCCGTCAATTAAAACTACAACAATGTCCCCTGATTCGGCGTCATTTTGTTGTCTAACAATTACAACATCCCCCTCTGATATGCGTGGGGACATACTATCGCCCTTTATTCTTAACCCGAAAAAGTCACCAGTGTGTGCCATGTCCTTACTTATTTCTTCATAGTCGATTATATCTTCAATCGCTTCTATAGGAATACCTGCGGCGACATCACCGAGGACGGGGATTGTAACACCTTTTGTTTTTTTACTTTTTGATTTAGCGTCATCAATTCCTAATATATATTCAGTTGTCGTATTAAGAGCAGCAGCGAAATCGTGAGCTCTATTTAATGGAAATTGTCTTGTCTTGTTAAAGTAACGAGACACAGCCGATTTTGCCATTCCGACCCTCCGAGCTAATTCGCTTATTGACAGCTCTTGTTCATCTTTTAACTTGTTAAGTATATTAATTATTTGATCATTATCATTCATGGAATCACCTCTATTTGAATTATATTATAGTTCTCTTACGGGTGCAATTTGTTTTTTTTATAAAATATATGTTGACAAATGAGAACAATATATTTATTATAACATCGTACCCAATAGAGAACGGAGGTGACAATGTGACTAAGTTAAATCTTAATAGATTAAAGGCTGAAAGAGTGGCTAAAGGGTACACTCAGGAAGATATAGCTATCGCTATGAATCATAGTCGAAACTGGTATACAAAAAGGGAAAACGGATATTGCGATATCGGTGTTAATGATTTTTTAAAAATTATTGAACAACTTGGGTATACCGGAAACGATGTGCATATTTTTTTAGAATAATCGTTCCCGAAAAAGAACGAAAAACATGGAGGGAAAATGCAGGAATTAGAAATCTTTAAAAATGAGGAATTTGGTGAAATTAGAACGATAACAATTGATAACGAACCGTGGTTTGTTGGTAAGGATCTTGCAGAATGTTTTGGAGATTCAAATTATCGTAGAAGTTTGGCGAGATTAGATGAAGATGTTAGGGGTGAGTAATTATGAAGAACAGACTGTCAGTCACAAAAGTTGCAAAACTACTGGGAGCATCGGAGCAGTTCGTCAGAATAGGACTTCAACAAGGTGTGTTTCCTTGGGGTTATGCTGTCAAGATGTCGACACAATGGACTTATGTGATTACTAAACAGAAATTTGAAGAAGAAACAGGGATTGAAGTTTTATAACCAAAAACACATGAAAGGATGGACAAAAACACATGAAAGGTTACAAAGTATTTAAGCCAGACTGGACTTGTAGAGGGTATCAGTTTGAGGTGGGTAAACATTCACAGAAGACGTAACACCAGTATGTTGTGACAGTGGATTTCATTTCTGCACAAAAGCAGCAGATTGTTTCAAATATTATGCTTTTAACCCTGATAACAAGGTCGCAGAAGCGGAAGCACTTGGTGACATCGACACCAGCAATGGTGACAGCAAGTGCAGCACAAACAAAATTCATATTATCAGGGAAATCGCATGGCATGAAGTGCTTGACATGGTGAATCTTGGGGAAGCCTGCACTGGTCTTTGTAACAACGGTGATGACAACAGCGGTAATTTCAACAACGGTGATGACAACAGCGGTAATCGCAACAACGGTGATGACAACAGCGGTAATCGCAACAGTGGAGATTGGAACAAGACTTGCTTTTCAAACGGCTGTTTCAATACAGAATTACCAAAGATTTTCCTATTCAACAAACCTTCTGATTGGACATATTGGCATTGGTTGAATTCAGATGCATGCTATATTCTGATGCAATGTCCCACAAATGCTCTTACATGGGTGCGGGATTACGACATGACAGAAGAAGAAAAGGAGCAGCACCCAGAATATTCAGTGACAGGCGGATTCTTAAAGAATGTTGAAGACGAAGCACAAGAATGGTGGGATAGTCTTACAAAAGAAAGCAAGGACATTGTGATGAGCCTTCCAAACTTTGACAAAGATATATTCAAAGAAATTACTGGAATCACTGTTGAAGGATAGGTGGTGATGTCATGGAACTTTTCAAACATCAGCAGGAAGCATTGGAACAGACCAAAGACCTGAATAGAGTTGCTATTCCTGGTTATGAAGGAATCTATGAAATTGATTCAAAAGGAAATGTCTTTTCAATACTTCAAACGAGTTCAAGAAGGAAAAGAAGACTGAAAGATTATCCAAATGAAGCAGGTTATAGAAAAGTAAATCTTTATGACTTGAACGGTAAATGTTCAAAGAAATATATTCACAGATTGGTTGCAGAAGCATTCATTCCAAATCTTGAAAACAAACCAAACGTCAATCATAAAGATTGTGATGTAACGAACAACAGCGTTGAAAACCTTGAATGGTGTACACAAAAGGAAAACATTCAATACTGTATGAAACTTGGAAGATATGTTTCAAATCTTCCAAATGTGAAAGGTAGGTGATGTCAAATGTCAAAGATAAAACTTTTCCCACATCAAGAAGATGCTTTGGAACAGACATCAGGAATGAACAGGGTTGCGTATTATCTTGATATGTGAGTGGGTCTTGGAAAAACCTTTGTTGGTGCTGAAAAAGCAATATCACTGAATAAAGACATCCTGATTGTGTGTCAAAAATCCAAGATTGCAGACTGGAAGGAACATTTTTTTAAATATTACATTGACAAGATGAAATGTGATGAATCAGGTGTATGGTGTTATGATTTGACATCAAATTCAGGAATGGACATGTTTCTTCATTCAAGATACAGGATCAAAATTGGTGTCATCAATTATGAACTTGCATGGAGAAGACAAACAGAACTGTTGAAATTACATGATTTCACACTGATCCTTGATGAATCATCACTGATTCAAAATCAGAGTGCAAAGCAGTCAAAATTTATCCTGAAACTGAATCCTGATAATGTGATTCTTCTTTCAGGAACACCAACAGCGGGGAAATATGAAAACCTTTGGTCACAACTTCACCTGCTCGGATGGAAGATTTCAGAAGATGTTTATAACAGACAATATGTGAACTGGAAGAAAATCAACATGGGTGGTTTTATTCATAAGATTGTTGATAAAAATAACCCTTATAAAAATGTTGACAGACTAAAATCCAAGTTGCGTGAACATGGGGCGGTGTTCATGAAGACAGAAGAATGCTTTGAACTTCCTGAACAGACTTTCATAAATAAGTATGTTCCAGTCACTAAAGAATATAAGAAATTTATGAAAGACTGCATCATCACCGTTGATGATAATGAACTGATTGGTGACACCACACTGACAAAAAGACTTTATGCAAGACAGTTATGCGGACAATATAACAAGCATAAGCTGGAAGCATTCAAAGAGCTTGTAGAATCCACCAACGATAGATTGATAGTGTTTTACAACTTCAACGCAGAACTTGATGCATTAAAAAATATTGTAAATGACAGACCAATATCAGAAGTAAATGGTCACTGCAAAGACCTGACTGCATATGAGCAAGAAGATAATTCAATTACATTTATTCAATATCAAGCAGGAGCCATGGGATTAAATCTTCAAAAAGCAAATAAAATTATTTATTTTACATTGACGGATAAATGTGAAGATTGGATGCAGTCGCAGAAGAGAATACACAGATTAAAACAAGACAAACCATGTTTCTATTACATTTTAATGTGCAAGGACAGTGTGGAAGAAAAAGTTTATAAATCTTTGGAAAGAGGTGTCGATTTTACAGACGAACTTTTCAAAGAGTATGAGAGGAATGAAAAATGAAGAGTTTAATACTTTTATTATCAGGTTTTGTTTGGGCGATAGTGGGAACATATACAGATTTAAAAATAATATCCGCAATCATGGGATGTATTTGTATAATCATCGGTCTTACAAGTGTAATGGACATGGAGAAGAAATGGAAAGCAACCACGGTAGAAAAATCATAAGAGAAAAGAGAAAAAACAAAAATTTCATAATCTACACTTTAATAGTTTTAGGTATTGGAATATTAATCGCTTTTATGTTTTGAAAGGAAAATAAACAATGTTATTGTGTAAAATAGCGTGCCAAAGTGACTGTAAAAAGAAAATCTGTTGTTACGAATGCAATGAATATGAAACTTGCGATGAAGCATGTCCTCATGAAGGTGGTAATGGCAGATGTGAACAGGCTTATGAAGAAGAAAATGCAATACAGGTCTTCAACGACGAAGCAATGATCATTATGAAAAGCATTGCATCATTAGATAAGCAGAAGAAAGCAATTGATGAACAAGATAAGCAAATGAGAAATGCTCTAAAGAATGCGATGGATGAATTCGGAATCAAGTCATTTGAAAATGACTTGTTAAAGGTAACACACATCGCAGAAACAACCAAAACAAGCATTGATACTGCCAAGTTAAAGAAAGACTATCCTGATATTGCAAAAAAGTATTCCAAGGTGTCTAAGGTTTCAGCATATATCAGAATATCGGTGAAGTGATGGCGAGTGAAAAGAACTTTGAAAACAGAATCAAGAAATATTTTGAAGAAAAAGGTGCTTATTTCATTAAATATTGGGCTGGAGCTGCATATACCAAATCAGGAATACCTGACATCTTAGCTTGTGTTAACGGTTATTTTTTAGGAATAGAAGTAAAAGCACCAAACGGAAGACCTTCACCGTTACAGATTCACAATTTGAAAAAGATTGATGAAGCAGGAGGTTATGGAATTCTGCTATATCCAAAGGACTATGAAAATTTCAAAGAATTTGTTGAACATTTAATGTTTGACAATGCAGATAAAGCATTTCCACATTACGAAATTTTGAAAGGAAGGTGGTCAAAATGATTGTGTCACATTCCAGGATAGAATGTTTTGAAAGTTGTCCATATCGTTATGATTTGAGATATAACCAGGGAATCAAAACAATTCCACCTGATAATGCAGACAATGCGTTATTTCTTGGAACAGCACTTCACACTGGACTGGAAAAAGATGTTCGGACAGCAATTCATGAATATTTCATGTCATATCCAGTCATCAGTGATGCACAGGTCAATGAAGCAATGAAACTTGAAGTGATGATTCCAAAGGCAGCAGCAATGATTCCACCAGGTGAACATGAAGTGAAGATTGAAGATGATGATTTCATTGGATTCATTGACCTTCTTGCACCTGCAAAAACAGAACAGAAACTTGGTGGTGAACATCAGGTCATCCCAAATGTATATGACTTGTATGATTTTAAATATTCAAATAATGTCAGCAAATACAAAGATTCACCACAGCTTCATCTGTATAAATACTTTTTTGAAAAGAACAATCCAGGAAAAATCATCAGGAATCTGTATTTCCTGTTTGTTCCAAAGGTCAATATCAAACAGTCAAAGAAAGAAGACCTGTTCCAGTTTAGACAAAGATTGCAGGAAGAACTGGACAGGAAAGAACCACAACTGGTTCAAATAGAATATGACCCTGAAAAGGTCATCAGCTTCCTTCTTTCAACAAAGAATATGTTGGAAGCACAGGAATTCCCACAGAACACAAGTTGGTTATGCAACTTTTGTGAATACAAGGACTATTGTCAGAAAGGAATTGATTATATGAATTTACCAAGTAGTGAAAGAAGAAACATTTCAGAAACCAAGAAAAGAAAGATTTGGATTTATGGTGCTGCATTCAGTGGCAAGACAACCATGCTTGATGATGCACCAAATCCGCTGAACCTGAACACAGATGGAAACATCCAGTTTGTCACAATGCCTTATGTCAGCATCAAGGATGAAGTCACTGTCAATGGCAGAATGACCAACAGAAAATTTGCATGGGAAGTATTCAAGGACACCCTTGCAGAACTTGAAAAGAAGCAGAATGACTTCAAGACCATCATCATTGACCTTCTTGAAGACACCAGGGAAATGTGCAGGGTTTACATGTATGACAATCTTGGAATTCAGCATGAATCTGATTCAGGCTTTGGAAAGGGTTGGGATATTATCAAGACAGAATATCTTTCCACAATGAGAAGATTTTTCAATCTTGATTATGAAAATCTTGTGGTTGTATCTCATGAAGATATTTCCAAGGACATCACCAAGAAGAATGGTCAGAACATCACAAGAATTGCACCGAACATCCAGGATGCTATTGCAAACAAGATTGCAGGAATGGTGGACATAGTAGCAAGAGTTGTAGTTGAAGATGATGACACCAGAACACTAAACTTCAAGCAGAACGAGGTGATCTTCGGAGGTGGTAGACTTAAAGGTATAGAACAGACAAGTATTCCACTTTCATGGAATGCATTGATGGAAGTATACGAGCAAGCAAATCAAACGATTTCAGGCGGTCAAAACACAGAGGTGAACAATGTATCAATTGATACTGAAAAAGTCACAGAAAGCGAAAATGTGAAGTCTGAAGAGATTGTTGAAACTTCTAATGATGAACAGGTTGAAGCTCCTGAAGAACCAAAAGCAAGAGTAAGAAAAAGAAGAGGTGAATAATTATGTTTGTAGAAATTAGCAAAAATGTCTTTATTAATACTGATCATATTGTTTGGATTGAAAATGACAAAATTAAAATGTCAGATGGAACGGTGCATTATTTTGTACAATCTTCTGCAAAATAATGTAGGAGAGCGATTAGAGCTTTTAAATCAATTAATTTTTAAGTAATGTTAAAATTGAAAGGACGATAAATTATGGCAAATATGTTTGATAAATGGGATGAAGCAATTGATATAGAAGGTATAAAGAAGGATATTGCAGAAGCTGTTGCAAATGGCGGTCAGGGCAATTATAAGGAAGTTCCACATGGTAACTATGAAGTTGCAGTTCAGCAGATGGAACTGAAAGCATCCAAGAAGGGTGACCCTATGGTCAGCATTTGGTTCAAGATTGTTTCTGATGGTGAGTACAAGGGCAGCATGATTTTCTATAATCAGGTTATCACCCAGGGATTTCAGATTCACAACTGCAATGAAATGCTTCGCAAGATGGTTGAAGAAATGGGTGCAGACATGCCTGTTGTGGAATTCAAGACATACAAGCAGTATTCTGAATTACTTATGGACATCTATGAAGCAGTTGCAGACAACTTTGAATATGCTTTGAAGTACACTGCAAACAAGAAGAACAAGGATTTCAGTGACTTTGAAATCACAGATGTATTTGTTCTTGAGTAATTGACACAAGGGTCTTCCCAGGATGCAAATTTTTTTGAAATCAATGTATCTTGGGAAGATACCTGATTGAAAGGAAGGTGAAGAAAATGCTGTTTTATGACTTTGAAGTCTTCAAATATGACTGGTTGGTTGTTGTCCTAGACATGAAAGAAAAGAAGCAGCATGTCATCATCAACAACAAGGAAGAACTTGAATCCTTATATCAGGCAAACAAGAATGATATTTGGGTTGGTTTCAATTCAAATCATTATGATCAGTACATTCTGAAAGGAATTCTTTGCGGTTTTGACCCTAAAAGAGTTAATGACTTCATCATTGTCAAAGGCAATCCTGGATGGAAATTTTCTTCACTGCTTCGAAATGTACCATTGAACAATTATGATGTGATGCTAAACCTGGACAAAGGGTTGAAATGGTTTGAAGGAAGTATGGGGAACAACATCAAAGAATCAGGTGTTCCATTCGACATTGACAGGAAACTGACACAGGATGAAATTGATGAAACAGTGAAATATTGTATTCATGATGTGGAACAGACTGTTGAAGTTTTCCTGCAAAGGAAGGAAGAATTCAATGGAAGGTTGGAACTGGTGAAACTTGCCTGCAAAGGAAGACCACTTGACCTGTCTTTGATTTCAAAAACAAAACCACAGTTGACTGCAATCATCCTGGATGCACACAGACAAGGTGACAGAAATGATGAATTTGACATTGATTTCCCTGACACAAATCAGGTGAAAAAATACAAAGATGTTCTTGACTGGTATTCAAATCCTGACAACAGATGTTATTTCAGACATGTTCCAGGAAAGAAAAAGCCTGAAAAGAATCAATATTCAGTGATGGTTGCAGGGTGTCCACACACTTTTGCATGGGGTGGTGTTCATGGTGCTTTGGAAAAATACAGCGGTGAAGGATATTTTCTGATGATGGATGTTGCTTCACTTTATCCGTCATTGATGATTAGATACAATCTGCACAGCAGGAACATTGTTGACCCACAAAAGTTTGTGGACATCTATCATGAAAGACTGGAACTGAAAAAGAAGAAAGACCCATTGCAGGCGGTTCTGAAAATCGTGTTGAATTCAACCTATGGTGTATTGAAGGACAAGAACAATGATTTGTATGACCCTTTGATGTCAAACAAAGTTTGTGTCTATGGTCAGATTCTTCTTCTTGACCTGATAGAACATATTGAACCTTATGCACAACTGATTCAGTCCAACACAGATGGTATTTTGATAAAGATGCCTGATGGACAGGATGAAGATAAATGGTTCAACAAGATTGATGACATTGCTTATGAATGGGAACAAAGAACTGGTCTGACACTGGAATTTGATGAATACAGAAAAGTTTTTCAGAAGGATGTGAACAACTATATCATTGTTGCACCTGATGGACATATCAAGTCAAAAGGTGCTTATGTGAAGAAGCTGTCAAATCTTGATTATGGGGATTTCCCTATTGTGAATCATGCCTTGGTTGAATATATGACCAAAGGTGTTCCAGTGGAAAACTTCATCAACAGATGTGATGACCTGAAAGAATTTCAGATGGTCACAAAGATAACAAATAAATATTCCACCATCCTGCATGGTGATGAACCTATAAAAGAAAAATGCATCAGGGTGTTTGCTTCAACCAAGGAAACAGATGCAGGTGTCAAGAAGGTATCAATCAGAACAGGGAAACCTGAAAAGATTGCATCCAGTCCTGAACACTGTTTCATCTTCAATGAAGACATGGCTGATGTCAGATGTCCTTCATACCTGGACAAGCAATGGTATGTGGACATGGCAAATAAAAGATTGGAAGATTTTGGTGTGATGTGATGGATATACAAATCAAATATGACAATGGACAAATGAATATTCATATGGATGCATTCTTTCCAACATCCCAGGCAAGATTGAAAAAACTGTTGAATGTCGTTGACCGGGATTTTGAACACAGGGAAGAAATAATGCAGACCATGCAGCAGTTTTTTCAGGACAAGGTGAATGAACTGGAAGAAAGAAGAATCAGTTCAGGAAAGAAAGCTGTTGAATATAAACAGAAGGTTGCAGACACAACTGCAATAATTGAATCCAGGAAGCATCCAAATGGTGTTCCATTGACCAAGGATGAACTGGTAGACATAAAAGAACAGAACAAACACTTCAAAGCAGTATATACAGGATGCTTGTCTGATTTCAACAGAAGCATCAAACAAAAGGATTTGTTCTTGAAGCACTTGGAAATATTAGAGCAAAGGAAGTGATGAAGGATGTTTTTCAAAGGTTATGTTGAAACCAAGGACAAAAAGTGCATAGAAAAATTCAAAAACAGAACAGACTTCAAGACTTATGAACAAGTCAAGTCACTTCCTGAATTTGCAGGAATTTTGGATGAAGAAACAATCCTGATTGACATTGATGACTTTGAACAGTCAGAAGTGTTGATGAATATTGTGGAAGACTTGCAGTTGAATTGTAGAGTTTACGCAACAACCAGGGGAAAGCACTTTTTGTTCAAGAATGCAGGTGTAGAAAAATGCTTCACACATTGCAAACTGGCAATTGGTTTGACAGCAGACATCAAGGTTGGTGTCAAAAATTCCTATGAAATATTGAAATATGATGGCAAGGAAAGGGAAGTCATTTATGACATCTATCAGGAAGATGGTGAAGTTTATCAGGAAATTCCAAAGTGGATGCTTCCAGTCAAAGGAAAAGCAGAATTCCTGGATATGGATGCAGGTGATGGAAGAAACCAGGCATTGTTCAATTACATACTGACCTTACAGTCAGCAGATTTTGAAAAGGAAGAAGCAAGGGATGTGTTGCGTATAATCAACAAATATGTCCTGAAAGAACCTTTGTCTGATGAAGAACTGGAAGTCATCATGCGTGATGAAGCATTCAGCAAGCCTATTTTCTACAAGGGAACAACATTCTTGTTTGATAAGTTTGCAGTATTTCTGAAAAACAATCACCACATTATCAGGATAAATAATCAGCTTCACATATATAAAGATGGAATTTATGTTTCAGGTCAGGAAGAAATTGAAGCAGTAATGATTCAGCATCTTCCACAGTTGAACAGAGCCAAAAGGCAGGAAGTCATGTCATACCTGAACATTTTAATCAGGGATAACACAAAGGCTACACCTGCATGTGTGATTGCATTCAGAAATGGTCTTTATAATGTTTTGACTGACAGCTTTTCAGAATTCACACCTGATGTTGTCATTACAAACAAGATTCCATGGGATTTCAACACGCAGGCATCCAGTGAAGTGATCGACAACATGCTTGAAAATGTGTCTTGTGGTGATTATGAAATCAGGTTGTTGCTTGAAGAAATTGTTGGTGCTTGCATGTATAGGTCAAACACCCTTGCAGGCGGTAAAGCATTCATTCTGACAGGAACAGGAAGCAATGGGAAAAGTACATACTTGAAAACACTGTCAAACATGCTGTCAGAAAAGAATATATCAGCACTTGACCTAAAAAAGTTGGGTGACAGATTCAGTACAGTCATGATGTTTGGCAAGTTGGCAAATATCGGTGACGATATTTCAAATGAATTTGTAACGGATACATCACTGTTCAAGAAGGTTGTTACTGGTGACAGTATAGATGCAGAACAGAAAGGTCAACCAAAGTTTGACTTCAAACCATTCTGCAAACTGCTGTTTTCAGCAAACAGTATTCCAAGAATGGGAAAAGGTTCTGATTCACAGGCAATCATGAGAAGACTTGTCATTGTTCCATTTAATGCCAAATTCAAGTCTGATGACCCAAATTTCAGACCAGGAATTGAAGAAGACCTGAAAGGTCAGGAATCAATGGAATATCTGATTCAGCTTGGAATCCAGGGATTGAAAAGGGTTCTTGTAGTAAAGAACTTCACAACATCAAACAAGGTCAAGCAGGAACTGGAAGAATATGAAGAAAGAAATAATCCACTTCTGATGTTCTTGAAAGATTGTGAAGATGAAGAATACGACATTGAAAGTGAATCAACATCAGCAGTTTATGACAGATACAAAGAATTTTGTCTTGCTGAATCATTGCAGGCACTTTCAAAGATTGAATTTTCAAGGCAGGTTGTAAAAACCTTTGATTATAAAGTCATTGACAAGAAAATTAATGGTAAAAAATACAGGCTATTTCAGAAGGTGGTGAACTAATACATGGAAGAACAAAAATTGCAGATTCTTGAATTGTTCGGTGGAATTGGTTCACCAAGAGTTGCTTTGAAGAACCTTGGAATTCCTGTCAAGTCAATTGATTATGTGGAAATTGATGAAAAGGCGGTCAGGTCATACAATGCAATGTTTGCGGATGAAATGAAGTATGATGTGCAGACAGTGGTTGGATGGAATCTGAAACCTGACATCCTGATTCATGGAAGTCCTTGTCAGGATTTCAGCATTGCAGGACACCAAAAAGGTGCAGATGAAGATTCAGGAACAAGGTCATCCCTCATGTGGGAAACAGTTCACATCATCGAACAGATGAACGAATGGAAACCAAAGGTTGTAATTTGGGAAAATGTGAAGAATGTGACATCAAAACACATGGTTCATAATTTCAAAAGGTATCTTTCATATATGGAACACCTTGGATATAAAAACAGTTTCAGATTGTTAGATGCAAGAGAATATGGACTTCCCCAGGCAAGACAAAGGGTGTTCACTGTATCACATTTGAATGGTAAACCATTTGATTTTGATTGGATGCAGCAGAAACAAATGAAGAACATTTATTTATTTCTGTTAGACAATGACAATGTTCCTGCTGTCTATGATGTCACACAACCAAGTGTGCTTGCAGCAATTGGTCAGAAAGGAATAAGAAGGGCAAGCATCATTGGTGATTATGCAAAAACAATCACTTGCAGACAAGACAGAACACCTGCACAGGTCATTGATTGTGGAAAAGGTCGTTTCAGGTATCTGACAGAACTGGAATGTTGGAGATTGCAAGGATATTCAGATGAAGATTTCTTTGCAGCAAAGTCAACATGTCAGGTTAAAGAAGGAAAGATGAACAGAACATTGTATCATCAGGCAGGGAATTCAATTCCAGTCAACATATTTGAAGCAATGTTTGAAGTCATGCTTCCAAAATTTTTTGGCATAAATGTATCTTGAAAATAGACAGGAAGGGCGGTGATGTATCTTGAAAGAAAAGAAACTTTACACTTGTGAATATTGTCACACCGATTATGCGTCAAAATCTGATGCTGAACAGATTGAATGGTGTTGGTAGTGGTCAGAGGAACACAAAAAGAAAATTACTTGGAAGATGCAGAAGAAAATCAAAAGGTGTCAGTACTGGTGCAATTTCAAAACTTATCTGAAATATGCCTGGTATGAATTCAGGGGAACAATGAAAGGAAGATGAAATTGATAAATAATCATAACATGTGGTTTCTTTTTTCTCTTTTATCACTTGTGCTGATTGCACCATTCGGTGCTATTAACTCATGGATTGCAGTGCTTGCAATAATCATCAGCGGTGTATTTTTTACTGTTTGGTACATCAAAGAAAAGGAAGGTGAAGGTAAAGTGAAAATATCAAATGTGATTCATCCTGGACACTATAACATCCCAGGAAGGAAAGAATGCATTGAAGAAATGGTTGATAAGTTTGGAATGGAAGCAGTAGAAACCTTTTGTGCTTTGAATGCTTACAAGTACACATACAGACATGAACTGAAGAATGGTCAGGAAGACATGGACAAAGCATCCAACTATCAGAATATGCTGCTTGAATATATCAGGAAAGATCCAAGATTCAAGATTGCAGACCATTATGGTCTTAATCTTCAGATGGAGCAGTTGATTGAAGAAATGTCTGAATTAACACAGGCAATATGTAAGTATAAAAGAAAGCATGGTGAAGGACAATCAATTTCAGACATGGTGACATATGAACGTGTTGAAGAAAACCTGATTGAAGAACTTGCAGATGTCAAACTGGTACTTGGACAGGTCATTCACTTATTGGATTGTGACGATACTGTTCAGGAAATTATGGAACAGAAAATCAACAGAACATTGGAAAGGATAGGTGAACAGAATGCAGGCAATTAAAGCATATACGCAGATTTATGGTGATATAGACGGTCAAGAAATATTAAATAAGATTGAAAGATGTGGAAGAGTCTGCTACAAATCCGAAAGCAAAATCGAAGAAGGTTCTGCTGCAAAGTTTGTCGCAGCAATAATCAAACAAGGACATGAAACTGTATTAGAACACGCTTCAGTTACGGTGAAGTTTGTTGTTGATAGAGGTGTTAGTCATGAGATAGTCAGACACAGGATCGCATCGTATTGTCAGGAATCGCAAAGATACTGTAATTATTCCAAAGATGACTTCAGTTCTGAAATTACTTTCATTATTCCTGAATATATTGAATATAAGTCGTCAGCTTGGAATATGTGGAAGACTGCAATGAGTGAAGCGGAAAATTCATACTTTGAGCTTCTAAATTATGGTCTGACACCACAGGAAGCAAGAGCTGTTCTACCAAATAGTACAAAGACAGAATTAATTATGACTGCAAACCTTAGAGAGTGGAGAACATTCTTTAAATTAAGATGTGATAAGGCAGCACACCCACAGATGCGAGAGGTTACAATTCCTTTGCTTAAAGACTTCCAGGAGTTAATTCCTGTAGTGTTTGATGATATTGGAGTAGGAGTATGAATAGAGCAGAACGAAGAAGGACTGGAAAAAAAGGTCACGAACCAGTCATCAACATTAAGACAAGCGACATCAATCAAATAAAAGAAAATGCGATTATGGAAGCATCAAATAAAGCGTTCTTCCTCATGCTGGCAATACCTGTCATGGTTATTCACGACAAGTACCCACAGCTTATGAGGAGGGATGTTGAGGGCAAATCAAGAGCTGAAAGATTTGCCGATCTGTGCATTGATTTATATGACAGCTTTGACAGGGGGTATATAACTCTTGAAGATTTTCATCAATGCTTATGGGAAGAAGCCGGAATCAAAATCGAAAGGAGTTAAGAATGGGATATTTAAATCATGAAGGGTATCCTGACCCAACTGCACATTATGGAATAAAAGAAGTTGTAAAGGAAGAATCTGAACAGGAAAGAAGAATCAGGCACCTGATGCACATTGTCAGAGAAGTTGCACACCTGGCAGGATTTGAAGTGGTTGGAAGAATCACTTTCAAGGATAAGAAAACAGGAAGGGAAATCAGATGAAATTAGCATACACAGTCAGCAAAGAAAAAGGTGGTCAGTGGTACTGTAATCAGGTTGGTTTTCCATATGTTCCAGTGTTTGGCTCATTTGGTGATAAGAAAAAAGCACTGCATGTTGCAGCTAAAATGTGGTGCAGAAATGGAGAGTGAAAGATGAAACCAGTCAGAACTGAAACAACCAATGCGGTGTATACCCTTGAAGGTTGTCAAGACCTTCCAGTCACAAAATATGAAAATGTTGATAACAAGGAAATGGGTGTTGAAAGCTGTTGGGAACTGGATGCAGAAGACCTGAAAAACATCAAGAACAATGGTGGAAGGGTTTATCTTTACATTCAGGATGCAGTTGTTCCACCAGTGCTTCTGACAACGGAAAGCATGGTGTTTTTCAAGGAAGGGGATGGACAGAATGAATGATAAAATTGCACAGGAACAGTTCCTGAACTTCATGAAGGTGGATGGAATACCGATTGTTTCGACTCAGATGATGGACTGGTTAACTAGTCAGGGGTTCTTTAAAAAGCCTGCTGCAATCAAGCACCATGGCAATCACACAGGCGGTCTGTTTGAACACTCCATGATGGTTGCACAGATTCTTGTGGAAATGACACAGAAGTTTGGAATCCCTTGGACAAGACCTGAATCACCATATATTGTGGGAATGCTTCATGATGTGTGCAAACTGGATGACTACATAGATGAAAATACATCTGATGTTGTGGTCATGGGAAGTGGTTCACCTATTAGCACATGCCCAAAATGGACATACAATCCTGCACCTATGTTCAAAGGTCATGGTGACAAGTCGGTGATGATGCTGTCACAGGTGATGACCCTGACAGAAGAAGAAATGTTGTGCATCAGATTTCACATGGGTGCTTATGTCACTGATGATTGGGATGCATTTGACAGAGCAATCAGAAAATATCAGTCAGTATTGTTCACACATACTGCTGATATGTATGCATCAAAAGTGAAAGATGTTTGATGTTGGTCAAGATGTGGTTCAATATGATGTTGAACTTCTGAAAGCCTTGATTCTATTGAAGTTTTTATATGCGGTTCAAGATGGTCAAGATGTATTTAATTTAAGTATATATAAGAGTTAAAAATCATTAAATTTTAATGATTTCCTTAAAAATAAATATAATAGAAAAATAGTGTGAGATATTGAACCGCTGACATATAAAAGTGCTTGAAACCCAGTAAAATCAAGGATTTTGGCAGGTTCATGATATAGGTACATGATGAACCGATAAAGGAAGAAGGTGTGAAGGTGACAGCAAAGGAATATTTGTTGCAGATAAAAGAACAGAAGCAGAATATCAGGAAGCAGGAAGAATATATTCAAAGATTAAGGGATTCATTAACCATTGCAGGAATCAGTTATGACAAGGAAAGAATTCAAAGTTCCCCTGATCCTGATAAATTTGCAAAAATATTCGGTCAGATTGATGAAGAAGAACAAAGGCTTGAAGACATGAAGACCATGTTTGTGAATACAAGGGTGAAAATTATCAATCAGATTCATCAGCTTGCAGAAGAAAAGCATCAGAATGTTTTATATCTTATGTATGTTGATGACAAGACCCTGAAAAAAGCATCCCAGGAAATGTGTTTTTCATATGAGTATGTGAAAGAACTTCATGGTGCTGCATTGCAGGCTTTTGATTTGATGTTCCCACCACAGTCTGCTTGAATCCCACCACTCATGTTATATATAATATAAAATGAAATATTAGGTCAATAAGACACCCCTTCTTCAAAGGATGTCTTATTTTTATGTGATGAAAGGCAGGTGACAGGTGATTTGACTGATAAGCAAAGAAAGTTTTGTGATGAATATTTGATTGATTGCAATGCAACCAGGGCATATAAGGCTGCATATCCAAATGTGAAGAAAGACAGTTCTGCTGCGGTGTGTGCTGCTAAATTGCTAAGAATTGCTAAGGTTCAGGAATATATCAATCAACAGCTTGACAAAATCAGTTCTGAAAAGACTGCTGATGCAAAGGAAGTCATGGAATACCTGACATCTGTCATGCGTGGTGAATCCCAGGCAGAAATTATTGTGATTGAAGGAACTGGTGATGGTTGTTCTGATGCAAGAAGAATGAGCAAAGCACCTGATGAAAAAGAAAAATTGAAAGCTGCTGAACTGCTTGGAAGAAGATATGGTCTTTTCAAAGAGAATGTGAACCTGGAAGTTGAACCAGTTGTTCTTGTGAATGACCTGAAAGAATAGGTGATGTTATGAAGGTATCATTGCAGGAAGCAGTTGGAAAGAACTATGCTGATTTTTGGAACACAAGGAAAAGGTACAGAGTGTGTAAAGGAAGCAGAGGATCTAAAAAATCAAAGACAACAGCATTAAATATGATCCATAGGTTATATCAATATCCTGAAAGCAATGGACTTTGTGTAAGAAGGTATTCAAATACTATGCGTGATTCTGTCTATTCAGATTTGAAATGGGCAATTCATCGCTTAGGTTTGGATGCCTTTTTTGATTGTACAGTTTCTCCAATGCAAATAACAAGGAAATCCACAGGACAAAAGATTTTATTCAGAGGGCTTGATGACGGCTTAAAGATTACATCTATATCTGTTGATAAAGGTTATTTGTGCTGGGTATGGATTGAGGAATGCTATGAAATAAGTAATGAAGATGACTTTAACAAATTGGATATGTCAATTCGTGGTGAAGTTCCTGAAGGATATTTCAAACAGATTACTATGACCTTTAACCCTTGGTCTGCAACTTCATGGTTAAAAGCAAGATTCTTTGATGAACCTGATGAACCTGATGAAGATGTTTTTACTAAAACAACTACATGGGAGTGTAATGAGTGGTTAGATGAAGCAGACAGAAATATCTTCTTGAAGATGAAAAAGAACAATCCAAGAAGATATAGGATTGAGGGTGAAGGTGAATGGGGTATTGCAGAAGGTCTTATATATGAAAAAGTCAGATTTGAAGACTTTGACATTGATGCAGTCAGAGCAATCCCAGGAATCAAAGCTGCATTTGGTCTTGACTTTGGTTTCACTGACCCAAATGCATTTGTTTGTCTGATGATAGACAATGCAGCAATGAAGATTTATGTCTTTGATGAATGGTACAAGACAGGTGTGACCAACAAAATCATTGCACAGGCAATCAAAGACAAGGGTTATGGTGGACAGAAAATCATTTGTGATTCTGCTGAACCAAAGTCCATTGCAGAACTTCAAGAAGAAGGAATCAATGCAGAACCTTCCAGGAAAGGAAAAGACAGTGTGAATCATGGCATCCAATTATGTCAGAACTATGAAATCATTGTCCATGAAAGGAACTGTCCTGAATTCAAGAAAGAAATAAGCAATTACTGCTGGGAGAAAGACAAGAACGGAAAACCAACAGATAAACCTGATCATGAGTTTTCACATGGTATGGATTCAATGCGTTATGGAGTAAGTAAGATTTTAATACCTGATACATTTAGTTTTGATTAAACACATAAAAGGGAAGGTGAAAAACAATGACAATTAAAGTACTTGGTGTTGACTATGAAATAATTGAATCAAATAGAGAAGATGACAATAATCTTGAAGATGCAGATGGTTATTGTGATTTTAGTGTAAAGAAGATTGTCATTGACACTTTCAAAAATAGACCAGGAAGCATGGAAGACCTGACTGAATACAAGAAGCAAGTGATTAGGCACGAATTGACACATGCATTCTTGCATGAATCAGGTCTTGATGCTAATTCCTGGGCAGGTAATGAAGAAATAGTGGACTGGATTGCAATTCAGTTCTTAAAGATGGCAGAAGCTTTTGGAAAGGTGCATGCACTATGATACATAGAAAGGTGGTGAAGAATGTTTAATTTTATTACGTGGTGGAAAGAGAAGTTCGGAAAGTTAGTTAATATAAGCGTGTCGGATAAGTTAACAGATGAACAGTTTATCGTTAAAGAGATCCGAAGATTTAAAGCGTCAAAAAGAAGAATGGATATGATGAATGGTGAAAGGTACTTTGAAGGTAAGCACGATATACTTTCCAGACAAAGAACGGTTATAGGAAAGAATGGTGACTTAGAAATAGTTAAGAACCTTCCAAACAACAGAATTGTTGATAATCAATTAAAAAAAATGGTTGTTCAAAAAACAAATTATTTGTTAGGTCAGCCTTTTACTATCCAGTGTAAGAATGAACAGTATACAAAACTATTAAAACAGTTCTTAAATAAGAAGTTTATGCGAATACTTAAAGCAGTAGGAGAGGATTCATTAAATTGTGGTATAGGTTGGTTGTTTCCAATGTATGATGAGTATGGACAGTTTACATTCAAGAGATTTTCACCATTGGAGATTATCCCTTTATGGAAGGATGCAGAACACAGTGTTTTGGAATCCTTTATAAGGATCTATCAAGTGGTTGCCTATAAGGGTAATCAAGAGAAGATTATTGAAAAGGTTGAAGTCTATGATGAAAGCGGTGTGTCATATTTTGAATTGACAGATGGTGGGAAGCTTATCCCTGACGGAGATGAACATGTTCCGTATTTTAGTATTGAGGATCAAGGCTTTAATTGGACAAGGATACCTTTAATTCCGTTCAAGTATAACAATAAAGAGATACCACTTATCAACATGGTGAAGTCTTTGCAGGACGGCTTGAATTTGATTGAATCCAACTTCCAAAACCAAATGGAAGAAGATGCAAGAAATACAATCCTTGTTCTTGTAAACTACGATGGTGAAAACTTAGGTGAGTTTAGAAAGAACCTTGCAACATATGGTGCTGTAAAGGTTAGAACAGTAGACGGAGCAGGTGGTGATGTTAGAACGCTCCAGGTTGAAGTTAATGCTGATAACTATAAAGCGATAATGGAATTGTTTAAAAAAGCAATTATTGAGAATGCAATGGGTTATGATGCAAAAGATGACAGAATGAGTGGTAACCCTAATCAGATGAATATTCAGTCTATGTATTCGGATATTGACCTTGATATGAACGGTATGGAGTTAGAGTATCAGGCAGCACTTGAAGAGCTCTTGTGGTTTATCAATATGCATCTTTATAACACCGGTGTAGGTGATTATGAAAATGAAGAAGTAGAGATCATATTTAACAGAGATATGATGTTAAACGAAGGTGAAGCAATTGACAATGTAGCCAAATCTGTCGGAATAATCAGTGATGAAACATTAATTGCTAATCATCCTTGGGTAACTAATGTTGACAATGAGTTGGAAAGAATTCAAGCACAGAAAGACAAGGAGCAAGAACAATATGGACTTGCTTTCAATCCTGCAATGAATGAAGGTGCGGGTGATAAGTAATGTCTTACTGGAAGAAACGATTTGAAGCATTAGAAGCTGCATCTAATAAATATGGCATAGAAACTTACAGAAAGATAGAACCAGCATTTGATTCTGCATTTAGACAGATTGAGAGTGAAATCACCTTATGGTACGAAAGACTTGCGAAGAACAATGGTGTTACTATGCAGGAAGCAAGACAATGGTTAAATGCTAATGAATTAAAGGAATTCCAGTGGGATGTTCAGGAATACATCAAATACGGCAGAGAAAACGCAATTAACCAACAATGGATAAAGGAACTTGAAAATGCATCTGCAAAATACCATATAAGCAGACTGGAAGCGTTAAAGGTTAGAACTCAACAGGCTGTAGAGGTTGCATTCGGTAATGAACTTGATGAAGTAGATGCAATGGTAAAGAAGATATTCACGAATGATTACTACCATAGCATTTATGAAATGCAAAAAGGTTTTAATATAGGTTGGGAAATTGGTCAGATTGATGAACGAAAGTTAGAAAAAATAGTTTCAAGTCCTTGGGCGACAGACGGAAAACATTTCTCTGAAAGAATATGGAATTCAAGAACACAATTAGTTAGTGAACTTCATAATCAACTAACAAGAACCTGTATTCTTGGTAAACCACCTGATGATGCAATTAAAGCAATATCTAAGAAATTTAATACATCTAAGAATCAAGCTGGAAGATTAGTAATGACTGAACAAGCATACTTTCATTCAGTAGCACAACAAGAAGCCTTTAAAGAGCTTGATGTTGAAGAGTTTGAGGTAGTAGCAACATTAGATAACCTTACATCTGAAATATGCCAAGAGATGGACGGTAAGCATTTCCCTATGAAGGATTATGAACCTGGTGTTACAGCCCCTCCATTTCATCCATGGTGTAGATCCGTTACTGTTCCATATTTTGATGATGAATTTTCATTAGGTGAGAGAGCCGCAAGAGATGAAGATGGTGAAACATATTATGTGCCTGCTGATATGACTTATCCTGAATGGAAAAAGGCAATGGTTGATGGTGATGCTGAAGGGTTGATTGTTGTATCTTCTGATGATACAATTAATATGGGTGCATTAAGTGGTGCATTGAATCCAAATAGTGTTGAAGCATCCAAACATGCAGTTAGGTATTATGAATCAGTTAGAAAAATGTCAACTGATTGTGAAGCAATTTCAAAAAAGACAGGATATGAACGTTCTTTTGTTCAGGATGTAAAAAATCACTTGTTTATGACAAAGCATGATTTAGGAAATAATACACTTGAATATTTTTTTCCTGATTATGAAATAGCACAATCGTGGCAAAGACTGATGGATTCAAAAATGAAAATACAACCACATGATTTGATATTGCTTGAGCATGAACATGCTGAATTCTTATATATGAAACAGGGAATGACGCAAGCACAAGCACATCAAAAAGCAGAAAAGAAATATAATTATGCCAAGGCATTAAAAGAAAGGAAGTGACAATATGATTTGGAATGTAAAAAAGATAAAAGAAACAGAATCTGTAATCTCAATAGGATTTAGTAAAAATGAATCCTTTGATGGTCTTATTGAATATGACAAAAATACAGAACAATTTGAATTAGTTTCCATTGCAAATGATTGTGATGAATTTGAATCAAAAAGGTTATTCCAGTTTTTATATACTTTGATACAACAAAACATATTATCATTCCAACCTTATTCTATAAGACTTGGATAATATATAAGCATCCTGCAAAGGGTGCTTTTTTAATGCGTTAAAATATCAGACCTATTGAAAAATCTATGAAGAAAAAATGTGCAGGGGTGACACAGAAGTAACTTCCTTTCAATAGGTCTGATTTTTTATTGACCTGGTTGGAAGTCGAGAAAAGACAACAGTCAAAAAATCTAATGGTGAAAGAAACACCGAAAACAAACTGAAAGGATGATTTGAACATGAAAAGAAAGTTTTTAGAAGACATGGGATTAACAAAGGAACAGGTTGACAGTATTCTTGATGAAAATAGTCAGGATATAGGTAAGGCAAAAGGTGACCTTGATACTGCTAATCAAGAAATTACATCTTTAAGAGAGCAGATTGTTGATAGAGATAGTCAGCTTGAAACTTTGAAGAATTCCACAGGTGATGTTGAAGCATTAAGAGAGCAGATTGCAACACTTCAGGCTGACAACAAGACTAAAGATGAAACACATGCTGCTGAAATTAAGCAGCTTAAAATTGATAGTGCTGTTCTTACTGCACTGACTGGTGCAAAGGCAAAGAATAATGCTGCTGTCAAGGCACTTCTGAAAGACCTGGACAAAGCAGAATTTGCAGAGGATGGAACAATTAAAGGTCTTGCTGAACAGATTGAATCATTACAGAAATCTGATGCATATCTTTTTGAATCAAAATCTTTTAAACCAAATGTGAGGGGTGCAAAGCCTGGTGAAAGTGGAAATGAAGATGGTGATCATGGAGTTGATACTTCTAAGATGACATATTCTGAACTTGCTGCTTATATGGCTGAAAACCCTGATGCAAAAATTTAACAACAAACAAAATTGAAAGGTAAAGGTGAATTAAAATGGCAAAATTTGATTCCAAGAGTTTCAATCCACAGGCTTTTGGTAAGTATGTGGATAGAATCCCAAATGTAACTAAAAACGAGCTTGCAAAGAGTGGTGCAGTCGGTACAAATCAGAATGCACGTGATGCTCTTGCAAATCAGACAGGTTCTCTTTATGCAAGAGTTCCTTATTTTGGCAGGATTGATGGTTCTACCAGTCAGAACAATGATGGTGGAACTGATATTACAAGCACAAGCACAACTACTTATGAGCAAGGTTTTATTGTGGCAAGCAGAATGGATGGATGGACTGAAAAGTCTTTCAGCAAGAACATCACAGCAGGTGTTGACTTCATGGACAATGTTGCAGCACAGATTGCTGATTACAAGATGGATGTCAGACAGGACATTCTGCTTGCAATCTTAAAGGGTGTATTTAGCATGTCTACAACTGGTTCAACTGTTGCTGCAAAGGGTGCAAAGGAGTTCCTTGACAAGCATGTTTACAACATCACTGCAAACACTGGTGATGATGCACTTGTTGGTGCTGCAACTCTTAACAAGGCAATTCAGAAGGCAGGCGGTGACAACAAGAACATCTTCAAACTTATTATCATGCATTCAGAGGTTTCAACAAACCTTGAAAACATGAAGCTGTTAAAGTATATGACCTATACTGATGCAGATGGTATTGAAAGAGAACTTGCACTTGCAACCTGGAATGGAAGAACTGTCCTTATTGATGACAACATGCCGACAGAGGATGTCGCAGAGTCTGCATCAGGTAAGGGTGATGGTTATACAAAGTATACAACTTATGTCCTTGGTGAAGGTGCAATCATCCTTGATGACATTGGTGATGCAGTTCCTTATGAAATGAGCCGTGACCCTAAGACAAATGGTGGTCAAGATACCCTTTATGTTCGTGACAAATACATTTGTGGTGTTGATGGTATTTCCTTTGAAAAGCCTGCAACAATCACTGCATCTGCATCTAACACAGACCTTGAAACTGGTGCAAACTGGAACATCATCAATGATGGCACAAAGACAATTCCACACAAGGCAATTGCTATTGCAAAGATTGTTTCCAAAGGTTAATTGATGAAAGAAGGGTGATGATATGGCGCTGACAGAAGAAACAAAGCAGTCCATCATCACAGCATTGAACACTTCCAGTCTTGATGAATCTTTTATTGAAGCGGTTCTGAAAAGACTGGATTCTTTTGGTTATGAAATCAAAGAATCTGATGCTTGGATGATTGGTTTTGCAATGCAGAAAGTGGAAAACACCATCAAGAATGAGTGCAATATATCTGAAATCCCTGACGAGCTTTTTCACACAGCCGTGGACATGTCTTGTGGTGAATTACTATTTGCTAAAAAGCAGACTGGACAGTTAGAAATTGGTGACCTTGATTTGACTGGTGCTATTTCAAGCATCAAGGAAGGTGACACCCAGGTAAACTTCAATGGTGATGAAAGTGATTCTGACAAGGTTGACAGCTTGTTGAATTATTTTCTGAACAGTGGAAAGGGGGAATTGGTGTGTTATCGAAAAATCAGGTGGTAAAGGCAAGGAAAGCAATTGAATCCATGTATGATGGTACTTGCACAATCATAGAACGCCAAAAGGTCAAACTTCCAAATAAGTCAACAGGTTTCATGGATATTGTGGTTTTAGAAGATATTCCGTGTAGGCTATCCTTTAAAACTATAACGAACACAACCCAAGCTGAAACTGGTGTATCGGCAGTTGTTCAGGTCACAAAAGTATTTATTGCTCCTGAAATAAAAGTCAAACCTGGTTCAAAACTTACCATAACGCAAAATGATGTGACCACTGAATACAAGTCCAGCGGTCAACCTGCTATCTATACAACTCATCAAGAAATTGAACTTGAACTGTTTGAAAGGTGGGCATAATGTCAAGAAATGGAAAAGTAAACTTCAGTGAAATGGATCAGTTTAGAAAAAAGGTTGAACAGTCTTTTAGTAAATCCCAAGTTGAAATTTTTATTGAATCATGTGCAAAGGAACTTGCGGCAAGACTGCTCAGAAAGGTCATCAAAAGAACACTACCAGGACAATATCCTAAAAAATCAGGAAAAAAGGGTGGTACTTTAAGAAGGGGATGGACTGGTGGAAAAGATATGGATGGTACTGTTTATGCACAATCACTAAAAGTACAGCACCGTGGCGGTGTCTGTGTCATAGAAATTATTAACCCAGTAGAATATGCTTCCTATGTGGAATTTGGACACAGGACAAGAGGTGGTAAAGGTTGGGTTGAAGGTAAGTTCATATTAAGCGTTGCTGAAGAAGAGATTCAAGCGTCTGCACCAAAGATTCTTGAAAACAAATTAAAAAAGAAATTAGGTGAATGTTTCAAATGATAAATAAAATTATTGATGGAATCAGTGTTGCACTTAATGGTGAATTTGGTGATGACTATGAAATTTATACAGAATCTATTGAACAGGGTTTGAAAGAACCCTGTTTCTCTATTGCTTGTATAAATCCAAAAATGGAACAGTTTCTCGGTGAAAGATATTTTAAACAAAATCGTTTCTGCATTCACTACTTCCCAGAGACTGACACACAGAATCATGAGTCTATGGCGGTCATTGATAGGTTATTTGACTGCTTAGAATTTATTACGATAGATGATGACTTGTATAGGGGAACTAAAATGACTGTCGAAATGGTGGATGGTGTAGTTAGCTTCATGGTGAGTTACGATATGTTTATGTACAAGCATAGAGAAGATACACCTGAAATAGAAACATATAGTGTTAGCACTGATGTGAAAGGATGATAAAGATGGCAACGAAAAAAGTGCAGGAAGGAATAAAGTTTTATAAAACTGATATTCTGACTGCGAAAAGATACGCAGATAAAAGAGATTTAGTTGAAGCAGTGATTCCTAAAGATTTTTATGGAACACTCGAAGATGTAGATTCTTTAATTAAAAAGTTTATGAAAGGAAAGGTGAAATAATATGGCATTAGGCGGTGGAGCATTTTTAACTCAAGATAAAATCATTCCAGGTTCATATATTAACTTTATTTCTGCTTCAAGGGCAAATGCAGCATTATCTGATAGAGGTGTCGCAACAATGCCGCTTGAATTAGATTGGGGTGTGGAAGGTCAGGTATTTAAAGTAAATAGTGTTGATTTTCAGAAAGATTCATTAAAAATCTTTGGTTATGAATTTGACCATGAGAAGATGAAAGGTCTTCGTGAACTTTTTAAAAATATCCATACTTTATATGCTTATAGATTAAACGGCGGTGGGATAAAAGCAACAAATACTTATGCGACTGCAAAATATGCAGGTACAAGAGGAAATGACATTAAAATCATTGTTAAAAAGAATGTAGATGACGAACATGCTTTTGATGTTATAACAACGCTTGGAAGTGAAACAGTAGATAAGCAGACAGTTAAACTTGCAACAGAACTTATTGATAATAACTGGGTTACTTTTAAGAAAGAAGCATCTCTTGAGATAACTGCAGGAGTTCCTCTTGCTGGTGGTACAAATAAGGATACAACCGGAACAGAACATAGTGATTACCTTGCAAAAATTGAATCATATTCATTTAATGCAATGGGTGTTGTAACAACTGAAGAAAGTATCAAATCTTTATATGCTGCATTTGTAAAAAGAATGCGTGAAGAAGTTGGTGCTAAGTTTCAAGCTGTTATTTACAATATGCCTGCTGATTATATAGGTGTTATTAATCTTAAAAACAAATGCAAGGAACTTGAAGCCGGTCTTGTTTACTGGGTTACTGGCATTGTTGCAGGTTGTGCCGTAAATAAATCAAACTTAAATAAAACTTATGACGGTGAATTTACTGTTGATGCAGATTACACACAAACGCAACTTGAAAGAGCAATTCAGAATGGTGAATTTGTACTTCATTATGTAGGTTCTGATATTAGAGTGCTTGAAGATATTAACAGTATGGTTACAACTTCAGATGCACAAGGTGATGTTTTTAAGGATAATCAAACAATTAGAGTTATTGATCAAATTGCTAATGATATTGCTAATTTATTTACTACAAAATACCTCGGTAAAGTTCCAAATGACCCAGCAGGAAGAACTAGTTTATGGAGTGATATTGTTAAGCATCATGAAGCACTTCAGAATATAAGAGCGATTGAAGGATTTACAGATAAAGATGTGACAATTGACCAGGGGAATGATAAAAAGTCAGTTGTTGTAAATGATGCAATTACTGTTGTTAATACTTTGGCAAAGTTATATATGACTGTAACAGTAGCTTAATGAAAGGAGTGTATAAGAATGTCAAACATTACAATGAAAGCAAGAGATACTATTTCCGCAAAGGCTGCCGAGTGTTTTGTTACTATTGATGATAATAGATACAATTTTATGCAGGCAATAAATGTTGAAGCGACTTTTGAAAAGACAAAGTCAGAAGTTCCTATCTTAGGACAGACTGGAAATGGTAATAAGGCAACTGGATGGAAGGGAACTGGTTCTGCTACGTTCCACTATAATACATCTATTTTTAGAGAATTAATGGTTCGTTATAAAGAAACAGGCGAAGATATTTATTTTGATATGCAGATAACTAACGAAGATAAGACATCAAGAGCAGGAAGGCAAACAGTGGTTCTTATTGATTGTAATATTGATGGTGGAATCCTCGCTAAGTTTGATGCTGATGGTGAATATCTCGATGAGGATATGGATTTCACTTTTGAAGACTTCAAGATGCCTGAAACTTTCAACATTCTTGACGGCATGCAGTAAAATATTGACCCTTTTGTCACAAGGACATGGGGGTCTTTTTAATATAGAAAGGGTTAAAATTATGTCAAGCTTTAGTAGATTTATGAAGAAGAATAAGGTAGTAAAGGAAAATACAACTTTCCCTGCGACAAAATCACTTATAGATGAAAATGGTGATCCGTTACTTTGGACAATCAAACCTTTAACAACAAGAGAAAATGATGATATTAGAGATGATTGTATGATTGAGGTTCAAGTGAAGGGAAAGCCAGGTGTATATAGACCTAAACTAAACACTTCAAAATACATTGCAAAAATGCTCTGTGCGTGTGTAGTTGAACCAAACCTTTATAATGCAGAACTTCAAGATTCATATAGTGTATCAACACCCGAAGAACTTGTTCAGGAGATGATTGATGACCCTGGTGAATATCAGGACTTTGTAAGTTTTGTTCAGAACTTTAACGGTTTTAATAGTAATATTGAGGACGAAGTTGAAGAAGCAAAAAACTAATTAATGAAGGAGATGCAGAAGCTAATTTTGCACATTTTGCATTGCAGAAACTTCGCATTCTTCCTTCGCAGTTTTTTAACATGGATAAGCAAGAAAAAGCCTTTGTTATTGCTTCGATTCAAATCAGAATTGACAATGAAAAGAAACAAGCAAAGAAAATAAAGAAATAGGACAGTCAGGATTGGTCTGACTGTCCTTAATTTATGCCAAGAAAGGCGGGTGATAGAATGGCGAGTATTTCAACATCAATTGAATTATATGACAGAGTGTCAGCACCAATTAATAAAATGATTGGTGCTATGCAAAAAATGTGTGATGCGTTTGATTCAATTGATTCTGCTATGGGTAAAAGTTTTGACACATCTCGTATTAATGAAGCAAGAAGAGCAGTCGATTTAGCTGCACAACAAATGAGTCAAGTTGGGAATGAGATTCAAAACAATAAAAATCATCAAGAAAATTTTAATAATTCTGTAAAAAATGGAAAATCAGTAGCAGACGTTTTACTTAGAAAAATTCGTGGAATTGCCGTAACATATGCATCTATTCAAGGCATATCAAAAGTAATGGGGTTATCAGATACAATGGCTCAAACTACCGCAAGGCTTAATTTGATGAAAGCGGAAGGTGAAGATGTAGCAGTCATTCAAGAAAAGATATTTCAAGCAGCTGAAAGGTCAAGAGGATCTTATCAAGAATCTGCTGATGCGGTTGCTAAAATGGGAATTATGGCGAAAGATGCTTTTAATTCAACAGATGAACTTATTGGTTTTGTGGAACAGTTAAATAAACAATTCACTATTGCAGGAACTTCACAGGAAGGTGTTTCTGCCGCAATGTTACAGTTAACACAGGCAATGTCTAGCGGCGTTCTTCGTGGTGAAGAATTAAATAGTGTATTTGAACAAGCACCGACTATCATTCAAACTGTTGCAGATTATATGAATGTTCCAATTGGTAAGATTCGTGAAATGGCGGCACAGGGGCAACTCACTGCTGAAATTGTAAAAAATGCTATGTTAAGTGGTGCGGCAGAAACTAATGCAAAATTTGAAAAAATGCCAAAAACTTGGGGACAGATTTTAACATCGTTAAAAAATCAAGCTTTAATGGCATTCCAGCCAATACTTCAAAAAATAAATGAGATTGTTAATAGTGAAAGTTTTCAAATATTCGTACAAAAAGCAGTAAATGCTTTATATTGGCTTTCAAGTGTAGCAATGGAAGTGTTTAAAGTAATTATAGAGATGGCGAATTTTGTTGCTGAAAATTGGTCAATCATAGGTCCAATAATCATGGGGGTTGTTGCTGCTTTAATTGTTTATAAAAGTGCATTAGCAATAACTAAATTACAACAAGATTTACAAACGATATCAACAATAGCACAAACTACTGCAACTACAACTCAGACAGCTGCGACTGCAGCACAAACTACTGCACAACATGGTCTTAATGCTGCATTGTTTGCTTGTCCTATAGTATGGATTATTATGGCTATTATTGCCGCTGCAGTTGCATTTGCCATATGGACTGAACAGATTATGGGTGCAATATTCTGGTTTGGGGCGTTATGGGTAAATGCTGCTAAAGTTTTGGCTAATATTCTTGTTGCTGTATGGAATACGATAGTGAATATTGGAAAATGGTTTATGAACCTTGCTAAATCAATAGCAGCAGTGTTTTACAATGTTGGAGCAGGAATTGCTAACTTCTTTATAGCTATTTATAAGGTGTGTGAAGCAGTGGCAATGAATATCTTTTCAGCATTTAATAATGCTTGGATATGGATACAACAATCATTCTGGCGTCTTGTAGACGGAATCATGCAAGGTCTAAAGAGTGTGGCTGAATTTGCCAATACTTGCCTAGGTTGGCTTGGCGTAAATATTGATACATCATCATTTGATTTTGCCAAAGATAAAATAAGCGAGTTAGATGCTCAATACAAGGAAATGAAAGATATCGGCGGAGCGTGGGAAGAAGGTATTAACACATTCGAGTATAAAGATGTAGGTCTTGCTTGGGATCAGAACGGTATTGACTGGAGTGGCGGTTGGAGTTCAGGAATGAATACGTTTGATGCATTTTCAGAAGGCTGGGGTAGTGATGCTTATAACGCAGGTGCTGGTGTAGGTAAAGGTATACATGATTCGTTATTCGGGATGTTTAACAACTTTAGCGGTCTTGGTAGTCCGAAAGATTATTCAATGGGTTATGATGTTCCCGCATTTAATAGCGGTCTTCTTGGAGGTTCAGACGGTAGCGGTATCAGCGGAGGTTCGGGAAGAGTCCCTTCAGATATTGGTAAAATAGCAGGAGACACTGGTGCAATCAAGGATTATATGGACATCACAACGGAAGATTTAAAATACCTTCGTGACATTGCTGAAAGAGATGTTATAAATCGATTCACAACTGCTGAAATTAAGGTGGAAATGACCAATAACAACACTGTTTCTTCTGATGCAGATTTAGATGGAATTGTTGATTATCTTGTAACAGGTGTTAATGAAGCTATGGAAAAAGCAGCGGAAGGAGTGCATGTATAAATGGCATATGATTTTTACTTGGGGAAGATGTTATGTCCAGTAGCACCTTCTGAATTGCAAATAAAGGTGAATGGACACAATAAAGATTTAACCCTTATAAATGGTGATGAAATAAATATTATAAAGAAAGCAGGTCTAACTGATATTAGTTTTGACCTGCTTTTGCCAAATGTAAAACATCCATTCGCAACATATAAATCAGGATTTAAAAACGCAAAATATTTCTTAGATGAATTAGAAAAAATGAAGAGTGGAAAAAAACCATTTCAATTTATTGTAAATAGACGATTACCAAATAAAACAATGATTTTTGATACCAACATAAAAGTATCTTTAGAAGAATACAGTATTTCAGAAGATGCAGGAGATGGTTTTGATTTTGTCGTTTCACTAAAACTCAAACAATATAGAGATTATGGAACAAAGACTTGTAAAATTTCTAATTCATCAGTTTATAAACCGGGTGTGGGAGGTGGCACAGGCGGCGGAAAGAATAACTCATCAAATTCAAATAAAATTGGAATCGGTTCTGATGTTATTGTGAATGGACGACTTCATCGAGATAGTTATGGTAGTGGTCCGGGACAAATGAGAACTAATTATAGAGGTAAAGTAAATTTTATTAACATGAAAGGCTCGCATCCTTATCATGTAACACAGCCTGATGGTGGCTGGCTCGGTTGGGTAACTGCTTCAAGTGTTAGGAGGGTGTAACATGGAAATTGAAATGTTAATTCAACATGGAAATAAGTTATTTTCTCCTGTTGTTGAAGAAGGTATTACATGGACAACCGAACGAAAAGATTACCCTGGACAACTTACTTTTAAAGTGTTAAAAGATGATATTTTAGAAATAACAGAAGGTGATGCAGTCCGCCTAAAAATTAATGGAGCAAATATATTTTATGGCTTTATCTTTAAAATGCAGAGAGATAGAGAACAAATAATCACTGTCACAGCATATGATCAACTACGATATTTTAAAAATAAAGATACTTATGTTTATGAAAATAAAACAGCTGGTGAAGTTATTAAAATGATTACTGCAGATTTTAACATGCAAACGGGCAACATTGAAAATACAGGTTTTAAGATCGCATCGAGGGTGGAAGAAAATACCACTCTTTTTGATATCATTCAAAACGCTTTAGATTTGACCTTAGAGAATAAAAAAACGATGTATGTTATGTTTGATGACTTCGGGAAGATTGCTTTAAAGTCTTTAAGCAGTTTGGAATTAAATGTGTTAATCGATGAAGAAACAGGCGAAAATTTTGATTATACATCATCTATTGATGATAAGACCTACAACCAAGTTAAACTAACATATGACAATGATGAAACTGGAAAAAGAGAAGTGTATATTGCTAAAAGTACTAAAAACATTAATCAATGGGGTGTGCTTCAACACTTCGATGAATTACAAAAAGGTGAAAATGGACAAGCTAAAGCTGACGCACTTCTTAATCTTTATAATTCAAAAACAAGAAATCTATCAATTAAAAATGCTTTTGGTGATGTTCGTGTTCGTGCTGGGTCGTTGATCGTTGTTAAATTAAACTTAGGAGATGTCAAAGTTGAGAACTTTATGCTTGTAGAAAAATGTAAGCATGAATTCAAAGGAGATGAACACTTTATGACTTTAACTTTACGAGGTGGGGGTGATTTTGTTGCTTAATGAAAATGATTTATTAAATATTATAAAAAAGGTTGCTATTGAAGCAGTAGAAGCGAGTAAACCGACTGAAATCTGTTATGGAAAAGTTATTAATACATCACCTTTAAGAATATCAGTAGAACAGAAAATGACACTTGGTATAGCACAGATTGTATTACCTCAAAGCATAACAAAAGAAAGTGAGTTAGCGTTAAGCGATGAAGTTATATTGATAAGACAGCAAGGTGGTCAAAAATACATTGTATTAGATAGGTTGGTGAAAAAATGATTCCTTCAGTAAATGATATTTTAACGAATGAATTAGAAACAGAAACTCTCCCAAGTAAAGATTATAAGTTGAGTATTGAACAAAATAACATTAATGGATTTTGCGATGAACTCGAAGTGATGGAGCAAGTGATTTATAAGATATTGAATACGGAAAAGTATCAATATCTGATTTATTCATTTGACTATGGAATCGAACTTATAGACCTTTATGGTGAACCAGTATCGTATGTATGCTCAGAACTTAAAAGGCGAATTACAGAAGCATTAATACAAGATGATAGAATTGAATCTGTCGACAATTTCACATTTGAGTTAAATGAACCAAGAACTATTTATGCAAAATTTTTAGTTCATACTATTTTTGGCAACATTGAAGAAGAAAAGGTGGTGAGTTTTTAATGGATGAAAATATAAGCTATGAAGACATTTTGCAAAGAATGCTTGATAGAGTTCCAGAAACCTTAGATAAACGAGAAGGATCTATTATATATGATGCACTTGCTCCCGCTGCCATGGAATTTATGGCAATGTATCTTGAAAAGAAAAGGATAATGGATGAGACATATGCCGATACTGCCTCAAGAGAATATTTAATAAAAAGAACAGGAGAGAGAGGTATTTATCCGTATCCTGCAACAAATACAATTTTAAAAGTAGAAGTCACACCAATAAATGTGAATGTTCCAATTGGTTCAAGATTCTCATTAGATAAGCTAAATTATATCATCACAGAAAAAATCAAAGATGGGGAATATAAACTTCAGTGTGAAACAAAAGGTGTTGTAGGTAATACTTATTTTGGTAATTTAGTACCAATAGATTATACTGACGGATTAGAAACTATAAAAATTACAGAGCTGTTGATTCCAGGCGAAGATGAGGAAGATACCGAAGCGTTTAGGCAAAGATTCTTTGACACTTTTGACAGTCAGGCTTTTGGTGGAAATAAAGCAGATTACAAAGAAAAGGTTAATGCAATTAAGGGTGTCGGTGGTGTGAAGGTCTATCCTGTTTGGAATGGTGGCGGTACTGTAAAACTTACAATAATTAGTTCTAATTTTGAAAAGCCATCTGAAACACTTATAAATAATGTTCAAACCGCGATAGATCCAATACAAAATCAGGGACAAGGTGATGGTATAGCACCAATAGGACATGTTGTTACTGTCTTTGGATGTGGAGAAACAACAGTTGATATTACTACAAAAATCGTATTTCAAAACGATTGGACTTGGGAAGATTTAAAACCATATGCAGAAAAAGCAGTTGATGATTATTTCAAAGAACTGTCGTCAAAGTGGGAAAATGAAGAACATATAATTGTCAGAATCAGTCAGATTGAAAATAGATTTTTAAATCTTACAGGAGTGCTTGATATCTCTGACACAGAACTTAATGGACAAAATCAAAATATTTTCATCGAAGCAGATAACATCCCTAAAAGGGGGGTGGTGACAAATGCAGAATAGAAAACTAATTGATTATCTACCAGCCTTTATGCAGGATGTGGTAGAAATGAATGTGATTTTAGACGTTATAGAACAACCTGAAATTGTTAAACTCTGGGAAGCTTTTGATGACGCTATGAATGACCAATTTATTATGGATGCCACTGAAAAAGCTGTCGAAAAATGGGAAGAGATTCTTAAAATCACACCGAAGCCAACATCCACATTAGATGAACGAAAATTTACAATTTTATCAAGGCTCAATGAACAACTTCCCTATACAATGCGAACATTGGACAATTCATTAAAGGCTTTATGTGGTGAAAACAAATACTCTATAGAACTTACATCAAATGAATATACTCTACTTGTTAAATTAGCATTGATTGCAAAGAACAATTTTAACGATGTTGTAAACTTACTAAATAGGGTTCTACCAGCTAATATAATAATAAAGGTTCAGATTATGTATAACTCTCATAAGAAATTATCAGTATACACACATGAAAAATTAAGACAATCTAACCATAGTAATTTGAGAAATGAGGTGCTTGAAATTGGCTACAGAAACAACGAATTATAAATTAAAAAAACCTGCTCAAGAAGAATTTTATGATATTGATGATCATAATACCAATATGGATATTATTGATGCTGCACTTATCACTAAGGTTGATAAAATCGATGGTAAAAGTTTATCAACTAATGATTACACTACTGATGAAAAGGATAAGGTTGCAACTATACCAACCATTACTGATAAGATAACTGCACTAGAAACGAATGTAGGAACTATCACCACATCTGGAAGTACATTATATATCAACTCTGCAGGAGGCAGAGTATATATTGGAACGACAGGTTCTGGAATTTCAATTGAAGATACTACTATCACTGCGGAGACATTAAACGGAACAGCAACTAGAGCAACTGCTCTTACTTCCACATCGGTAGGCTCATCGATAAATCCAGTTTATTTTAATTCAGCAGGAAAACCTGTTGCTTGTGACTATAGTTTTAATCAAGCGACAAATACAACAGCTGGTATTACAAAGTTATCAGCTGATGATGCAATAGACCTTAATCAAACACAAGCCGATACAGCTGTATCGGTAAATGCGTTTGCTGCAACAATGAAAAAGATAATGCTAGATACACTGTATCCTATTGGAAAATGGTGGATAAGTAGTGATCCGACAGATCCAGGTAAATTGGTAGGTGGAACTTGGGAAAGAGAAAAAGGAAAATTCATTCTGGCAGCAGATGATAGCACATATAAGGCAGGAGATACAGGTGGAGAAGCAGAGCATGTATTAACTGTAGACGAGATGCCAAATCATACTCATAGATTCCAGTTAAATAATGAGAGTGATCCAGGATACTTACCAAAGGGAAGTAATCCACAGGCTATTTGTACAGGTAAGTCAATAAATTCATCTTCTCCAACCAACGGTGTATTTACCGACAAAAAAGGCTCTTGGTCTCAAATTAGAGGAATAGAACAAACTGGAGGTGGAAAAGCCCACAATAACATGCCTCCATACATAGCTGTATATGTATGGAAACGTACAGCATAAAAGGAGGGATGACATTGCTAGGTACAGTTTGTGAGATTTTAAAGATAGTAATAACAACCGCTGGCACTGTTTTAGCATCCAGCGGAATTTGGAATGCGATTAATAATAAGGCGGAACACAGGTCATCACTTAATGCGATGATGATTGGATTAGGTCACAACAAAATTATAGAGCTCTGTGAGAGATATATCGTTAGAGGATATATAACTGTAGATGAGTATGATGATTTGACGGTGCATCTATACAAACCATATAAAGCATTGGGCGGTAATGGAACTGCTGAAAAATTGGTGAATGAAGTTAAAAAACTGCCCATATTACCAGATAAAAAAGAGAATGATAAGAACCAATGATTAAATTCATTGGTTCTTATTTTTTATAAAAAAAGGAGGATAATTTATGATTTTTACTAAGAATTGGTGGAAGGCTATGGCTGTAAGACTTGTAAAGACAGGAGCACAGGTATTTGCAGGTTCGCTTGTAGGTATCTCTGCAACACTAGGAGAAGTTAACTGGATTGCAATAGCTAGTTCAGCTGCAGTTGCTTGTGTAGCTTCATTCTTCACATCTCTAGCAGGACTTCCTGAAGTAAACGAAAAAACAGGCGAAGAGAATAAGGAGGGCTAATTATGAGTACATATAACATTCATGCAGGACATAACTTTAAAGTTCCAGGCGCATCAGGTATATTTTCGGAAACTGAAGAAGATAGAAAAGTAAAGGATGCGGTTATTTCAAAGCTTAGACAACTGGGGAACACTGTATATGACTGTACAGATAATGACGGTGTGACACAGTCGCAGAATTTAACTAACATTGTGAGAAATTGCAATGCTCACAATGTAGATTTAGATATATCAATTCATTTTAATGCGAGTGATGGCAATGGACATGGTACAGAAGTATATCTATATGGCAATGGCAAACACAGAGAAGCAGGCGAGCGAATTGTTGAGGAAATTGCCAAATTAGGATTTAGAAACAGGGGAGTAAAAGACGGCTCAAGACTGTATGTTGTAACTAATACTAAGGCATTAGCATTGTTAATTGAATGTTGTTTTTGCGACAACGCAGAGGACGCAAGGATATACAATGCCGAAGCAATGGCAGCGGCAATTGTAAAAGGCATTACAGGACAAAGCGTAGCCCCGGTACATCCCGCAAAAACACCGACAAACGGCAGGCATGAAATTGTAGTTGAATGCACAGCTGATGTGTTGAATAGAAGAAAAGAGCCATCTCTAAATGCTGAAATAGTCGGTAAAGAGAATAAAGGATATCAGAACAAAATTGTAGAAAAAAGATATAATGATGGTATGTGGTGGTTTAAGGATGTTGCAGGGTACTGGATTAGTTCAAATTATTGCAAGGATGTAATATACACATGTAAGGTAAACGAACTGAACCGCCGTTCTAAACCGTCATTAAACTCTGATGTTGTAGGAGTAGACCACAATGGATATGCTCATAGAATAAAGCAATATAAAGTTGCTGATGGCATTAAATGGGCACAGGATATTGCTGGCTACTGGTTCAGCACAGTGGATAGATATATGAATAAATCTTTAGATAATTGTAAGATTAACTTATAAAATCAGATAAATAAGGGAGTTATCGACTAAATGTTAATAACTCCCTTAAATGTTCGTTTAAAAGCGTATATGATATTATCAATTAGCAACTGGTTAGTGACAAAGCAGTCAGAAATACGCATAAAATCAAGGTTTTAAACTATCAAAGAGATAATTTTCAAAAAGCCTTGTATTTGCTTGAAAACCAAGCAAATACAAGGCTTTTTTTGCTCTTAAACCACGGAAATCAAAAATCAACAGGTGCCCGGAAAAACAATAACGGTTATAATATTGTGCAGAAACGCTATAACGTGTAAGATGTATTTAATAAAACTCACAGTGTATTTATGGGGGTGTGATGTTAAAATATCTCAGTAACTTATTATTCACATTTATAATAATCGGTTTTGTATTGTTTTTTATAATATTGGTAATGGCAAACAACAAATGCGATCATAATGAAAAACAAAGACGCTTTTACTTTGTTGCAGAAAACAGCTCGGCAAATAGCGATATGGCTGTATTTTGTAAAGTGTGCGGCGAACAATTAACAACTTATGCGAGGTTTAACGGTACACCGGATGATAAATCTTATTTAAGCGCATTCTCAGGATATATCGACAGTAACGAGATAATACCGGGAGAATACTATACTGTGACCGCCGCTGTTACGATAGATTATTACAGCAGTGGAATCGAAGAGCCAAGGCTCGCATGCAAAGAGGAAAATGATGATTATGAAGTACTCTTCAGCGTGGGATTTAAAGAGGAATACAGAGATTTAATTTCATCGGTAAAAAAAGGGGAAGAAATAACTTTCCGTGGAAAATTCTACACCGAAGGATGCGGATTCTCCGATTGTGAGCTGATTTCACGCAACAATCAGAACAGAGGAGCGGCATAAAATGATATTCCCGATGTTTAATATAACCGGTATTGGAATTAGGCGCTGAAAACTTATCAATTTGAAGGTAAGAATATATAACAGTTTAGTATGTATCAATTAAATGAGAGCGGTATATATTATGACAGAACGAATAAAGTAAAGTGCATCTGAGAACTTTTGTGATTTTATCACGGAAGTTCATTTTTTATTTGGTAAAATATATTCAGAAATAAATATTTTCGAAAAAATAATGAAAGCTGAAAGGGGCATATAAATGAAAGTCGTAATAGTGGGCGGTGTGGCAGGCGGAGCAACAGCTGCCGCAAGAATACGAAGATTGGATGAAAATGCGGAAATTATTGTATTTGAGAGAAGCGGATACATATCTTATGCGAATTGCGGTCTTCCGTATTACATAGGAGGAACCATTGAAGATAGAAAAGCTCTTACGCTGCAGACACCGGAAAGCTTTGACAGGCGTTTTAACGTGACAATTAAAGTCAATCACGAAGTGACAAAAATAAATCCGGACAAAAAAACCGTAGAGGTTAAGGATTTAATTTCGGGAGAAAAATTTGAAGAAAGTTATGATAAGCTCCTTCTTTCTCCGGGAGCAAGACCTGTAATACCGGCTGTTCCGGGTGTGGAGTCCGATAAAGTATTTTACTTAAGAACAGTGGAAGATACATTTAAAATTAAAGATTATGTAAATGAACACGGTATAAAAAATGCGGTACTCATAGGAGGAGGATTTATAAGTGTTGAGTTGTCGGAGAATTTGACGGAGTCAGGTATAAAAACAACCATTATCCAAAGACCGAAACAGCTTATGAATATATTTGACGGAGACATGGCTGCGTTTATTCACGGGGAATTGCGTAAGAACGGAGTCGAACTTAAGCTTGGAAGGGCGCTTACGGCTCTTGAGGAATCCGAAGCGGGAATCGACGTAATACTTGACGGAGTCGAAAGGCTTCATGCGGATATTGTTGTAATGGCAATAGGTGTTTCACCGGAAAGCGAACTTGCGAAAAAAGCCGGATTGGAACTTGGAGTAAAGGGAAGTATCGTTGTAAATGAAAAAATGGAGACTTCCGTAAAAGATATTTACGCCGTGGGCGATGCCGTTCAGGTGAAAAATTTTGTTACAAAAGCGGATACCGTAATACCGCTTGCGGGACCGGCCAATAAACAGGGAAGAATTGCGGCGAACAATATCTGCGGAGGAAACAGTGAATATAAGGGAAGTCAGGGAAGTTCCGTTCTTAAAGTATTTGAATTAACGGCTGCCACAACCGGAATAAACGAAAAAGAGGCTGACAGAGCAGGAATAGAATATGAAAAGATAATTATATCGCCGATGAGTCATGCATCGTATTATCCGGGCGGGAAACTTATGAATGTTAAGTTTTTATATGAAAAGGGAACATACAGAATTCTCGGAGCTCAGATTGTGGGTTATGACGGAGTCGATAAGAGAATCGATGTTTTGGCAACGGCTTTAAGAGCAGGTTTAACAGCCATAGACTTAAAAGAATTGGAACTGTCGTATGCTCCGCCTTATTCGTCTGCCAAGGATCCCGTAAATATGCTCGGATATATAGCCGAAAATATTAAAACAGGAGTAGTAAAACAATGGCATATGGAAGATATTGACAGAGTTCAAAGTGACAATAATTCAATAATTCTGGATACAAGAAGCGTAAAGGAATATGAGAGAGGTCATATGGAGAATTCCGTCAATATCCCGGTTGACGAAATCAGGAAAAGAATAAATGAAATTCCGAAAAATAAAAAAATATATACAATATGTCAAAGTGGTTTAAGAAGTTATGTTGCAACAAGAATTCTTATGGGACACGGTTATGATGCATATAATTTTTCAGGCGGATACAGATATTACAATACGGTAAAAGACGAAAAGACTCTTGTGGAAGCTTCCACTCCGTGCGGAATGGATAAATAAACAGGCATCCGTAAATAAAAAATGCATTTTAAACTGTTGATTATGGATTAAGGATATATTCAATGTTATAATTTTAAAATATGAATTTGTAATTATAATATTGAATCAACCAAATATTTTATTCAGCAGGAAACAAACATGACGGATATAATTATTTTTGTCATAGAAATAATAGGTACAATAGCATTTGCCGCTTCGGGAGCCATGCTTGCAATAGAAAAAAACATGGATGTGTTCGGCGTATGTGTACTCGGAGTTGTTACGGCTGTCGGAGGAGGCATGACAAGGGATGTCATACTTGGCAATATACCTTCGTCTCTCACAGATCCGATATATATTACAACGGCCGCAATAGTTTCGGTTGTGATATTTATTATAGTATATATTAACAAAAGTCTGTTAAGAGGCGGCCATAAGGCATATGATTTTGTTATATCGATTATGGATGCAATAGGTCTCGGAATATTTACAATTACGGGGATAACCGTAGGTATAAATGAAGGACACGGGAACGAAATATTTTTAATTGTATTTCTCGGAGTTATCACCGGAGTCGGCGGCGGACTCATCAGAGATATAATGGCAAGGCAAAAACCATATATATTACATAAAGATATTTATGCCTCTACTTCCATTGTAGGCGCGGTTCTGTACATAATATTACTAAATACCGCGGGTGAAACAACGGCGCTCTTAATCTCTCCTATAACAGTCTTTGTGCTCAGAATGTTGTCGACCCGTTATAAATGGAATCTTCCTAAAGTAATTAATAACAGAAGAAAATAAATATCAACAATAAGTCAAAACATTTGAATATCGTAAAACAAAACGAAAACATTAACCGGAAATAATACTTGCATTAAAGCAATACTGTTATATAATAACAATTCAAAACGAAAGCATAAATTCAAAAAGGACTTTGCACCGTTTGGATTAACCCAAACGGTGCAAAGTCCTTTTATATGATTACACAGTATAAGAATTTATATGAATAAATGAAGATTAATCTGATTCGACAACGCGTCGAAGCTTATCCATATCGGTTATTTCTATTATTCCTCTTGATAGCTTAACAATATTTTCATTCTGAAAATACTTAAGCATTCTGCTTACAACTTCTCTCGGATTTCCCATATGATTGCCTATTGTCTCGTGAGTGATATTAAGAGTTAACGAATTTTCTATCTCAGATTCTTTTATAAGAAAATCAGCAAGTCTTTTATCAAAACTTTTCCATGCAATTTGTTCCATAAGCCACATAACATCAGAAAATTTCTCCGCCATTAATTCATTGGTGAAATTGGAAAGGGATACGGAATGTTTCATGATATTTTTATAAATTTCTGAGGGAATTAGGATAAATTCGCTGTCTGATTCGGCCTCGATTACTATGTCAAATGAAATGTTGTTAACTACACAGGATGCGGAGAACAGACACATGTTGTCGGAAGTAAGTCTGTACAGAGTCATTTCTTTGCCGCTGTCGGATATGACATACGCACGAAGAATTCCGGATTTAATCATAATAAGACCGGAACACTCGTTGCCGTTATGAATAATATCGCCCTTTTGAACCTTCATTAAAACAGCCGATGATTTCAATATGTCCTGTTCACTTTTAGTAAGATTGTCCCACATCGGAAAATAAATTGATATATTCATAAATACAGTCCTTAAAAATAAAATTTATAACATATTATAGCCTGAAATAAAAATTTATATAAGAGTTTTGACTTAATTTATTAAAAAAATAAATTCGCTCATATGATTTGTTTTGAGAAAACGGCAAAAAACCGTGGATTTACCTGTGTTTGCGGCAAATAAGCAATGTGAGAGAAGTGCAATTAAGTTTTGAGTCCCCTTTACAGTAGTAAGTAAGGGCGAAGAGTGTTAGTACCATACGAAGTGTACGGGACAGCTGCTAACTTCTTTGACCACCTTTACAGTATGTAAGTAAGAGCAAAGAGTGTTAGTACCATACGAAGTGTACGGGACAGCTACTAACGTCTTTGACCACCTTTACAGTATGTAAGTAAGAGCAAAGAGAGTTAGTACCCTACGAAGTGTACGGGACAGCTGCTAACTTCTTTGACCCCCTTTACGGTAATAAGTAAGGACACAAGAAAGAGAGTAGCACCCTACGATGTGTACAGGGACACCTGCTACTAGCTTGTAACCCCTTTACAGTAATAAGTGAGGACACAAGAGAGTAGAACCCTACGATGTGTACAGGGACACCTGCTACTAGCTTGTAACCCCTTTACGATAGTAAGTAAGGGCACGAGAGAGTAACACCCTACGAAGTGTACAGGGACATCCGTTACTAGCTTGTAACCCCTTTACGATAGTAAGTAAGGGCACGAGAGAGTAACACCCTACGAAGTGTACAGGGACATCCGTTACTAGCTTGTAACCCCTTTACGATAGTAAGTAAGGGCACGAGAGAGTAACACCCTACGAAGTGTACAGGGACATCCGTTACTAGCTTGTAACCCCTTTACGATAGTAAGTAAGGGCACGAGAGAGTAACACCC
>OLNJ01000053.1_pt1 | contig 110651 bp, 112 predicted proteins | sample 1672191 | NCBI WGS metagenome assembly OLNJ01 (sample SAMEA3136657, study PRJEB25190) | human gut metagenome | biome: human gut; feature: human-associated habitat; material: faeces | place: Austria | collected 2013
ATACAGATTAGGGAAAAAGTTTCATTTACAGATTCTCAAAAAATAGAAGCTATAAATGTTTTGTTGGATCAGGATATCAATGAAATTGTTATTTTATCTACATGCAATAGAAGTGAAATTTACATTCATGCTAATACAATTGACGAAAAGATTAATGTTATTAAAAATTTTTATGAAGAATTCTTTCATGATGATGAGATAAAAAATTTCCTATTTTCAAAAACGGGAGAACGGGCAATGGGTCATTTATTTGAGGTGGCATCTGGTCTAGATTCTATTGTTTTAGGTGAAGATCAAATTTTAGGACAAGTAAAAAAAGCCCATGAATTTTCTATGCAACTTGGGGCAAGTAAAAAGTATTTTAATAAACTCTTTAGAGAAGCAATTATGACCGCTAAAGAAATTAAGAATACGACTAAAATCTCTGAGCAACCTTTATCAATTAGTTATATAGCTATAAAACTTTTAAAAGAAAAAATAGGTTCGTTAAAAGGAAAGAATGCTTTAGTTATTGGGTATGGAAAGATGAGTAAATTAGCGATTACTTATCTGAATGATGAGCAGGTTAATGAGATTTATGTGGCAAATAGAAGTCACGGCAAAGTTCAGGATATTGGCGATAGGTTTACTAATGTCATGCCTATTCTATATGAAAATCGGTACGATGTATTGAATGATGTTGATTTAGTTATAACAGCTACTGCCTCTCCTCATGTTATTTTAAAGCTAGAGCATATGCCAACGATTGATCATAAGATTTGCATGATGGATATTGCGCTTCCTCGCGATATTGATCCAGCTATTAAAAAAATGAATAATATTGAACTTTATGATATTGACGACTTAAAGAAAATACACGAAGAGAATGATAATAAGCGAAATGAGTTAGCACTAATTGGACGTCAAATTATTAATCGTAAAATAGAAGAGTTTCTACAGTGGCTAGAGTTAGCTAACATTGACCCAACCATTCAATCATTAAATGAAAAATGTTTGGAAATTAAATCGGATAGTTTAGATTACTTATTTAAAAAAATAAATCTGGATGCAAAAGAGAGAAAATTGATTGATAGGATGATGGAATCGGCCTTAAAACGATTAATAAGAGAGCCTATTATTAATCTAAAACAAATTGATAATAAACATAAACGTGATGAGTATATTAAGTTAATTGAGGAATTATTTGATATCTAGTATTAGGAGGCAACAGGATGATAAATATAAAATCACAGAAAATTTTTGAAGAAGCAATTGAATATATACCTGGCGGAGTTAATAGTCCCGTAAGAGCATTTAAATCAGTAGGGTTGAGTCCAATTTTTATTGATCATGCCCATGGTAGCAAGATATATGATGTAGATGGTAATGAATATATTGATTACATTTGTTCTTGGGGACCTCTTATGTTAGGCCATTCTCCGCAAGAATTAACTGATGGAATCGAAGACGTGATTAAAAAGGGGACAAGTTTTGGGGTACCAACACAAATCGAAGTTGAGATGGCCAAGATTATTGTAGATGCCTATCCAGCTATTGATCAGGTACGAATGGTTAATTCAGGAACTGAAGCGACAATGAGTGCGTTACGAGTTGCAAGAGGATATACCAATAGAAATAAGATCTTAAAGTTTGAGGGATGCTATCATGGTCATTCAGATGCACTATTAGTTCAATCTGGTTCTGGAACCATTACTTATGGGGTGCCAACAAGTCCTGGAGTGCCTGAAGATGTGGTTAAACACACTTTAGTCTGCAAATATAATGATTTAGCAGCTGTTAGACGTATTTTTGAGGAACAAGGAAATGAGATAGCCGCTGTGATTGTAGAAACTATTTCTGGTAATATGGGACTAGTTAAAGGAAAACAAGAATTCATTGAATTATTACGCGAGGTATGTACTGAATATGGAGCTGTTTTAATTTTTGATGAGGTTATTACTGGATTTAGAATTGATTATCATAGTTCTCCTGCTTATTTTAACGTTGAACCTGATATGGTTTGCTTTGGAAAAATTATTGGAGCAGGACTTCCTGTTGGTGCATACGGCGGAAAAAAAGAGATTATGAGTGTTGTATCTCCTGTCGGGCCAGTTTATCAAGCTGGAACTTTATCCGGTAACCCATTAGCTATGTATATGGGGAAAAAGAATTTAGAAATTTTAAGGGATAACCCGCAAATCTATACTGAATTAGATCGAAAAGCTCTAAAACTTGAAGAGGGAATTAAAGCTAATTTAGAGAAGCTAGGATTAGATTATACGGTAACACGTGCGGGTTCATTAGTTTGTTTATTCTTTGCTAAAGGACCTATTGAAAATTATGATGATGCTAAGCGATGCGATATCGATAGATTTAATAAGTATTTTAAAGCGTTATTAAGTCAAGGAATTTTAATTGGTCCTAGTCAATATGAAGCGATGTTCTTATCCAATGCTCATACGGATGAAGATATTGAAAAAACAATTGAAGCAAATTACGAAGCATTAAAATTGGCTCATCAAGAATGATTTATTATGTGATAAAAACCTAGTCCATTTGGCTAGGTTAATTTTTTAAAGGTTTCAAGGAGATAAATGATGAAAAAAGCTGTATTAGTTGTAAGTTATGGAACAAGCCATAAAGAAACACGAGAAAAAACAATAGAGGCTTGTGAGAAAAAAATACATAAATCTTTTAAAGATTATGATTTTTATAGGGCATATACATCTGATAAGATTATCAGTAAGATAAAAGAACGAGAAGGAGTAGAGATTCATAACCCAACTAAGGCTTTATCACAAATATTAGAAAAAGGATATGATGAAGTATTAGTGCAATCTTTGCATATTATTTGCGGAGATGAGTTTAATCAATTAAAAGAAGAGGTAGAAGCCTATCAACATAAATTCAAAAAAATTTTATTAGGGAGGCCTTTATTGTCAGTTGGTCATGATTACGAGGAGGTAGCAAAGGCTTTAGAAGATGAGTTGTTTGCCATGAATAAAGATGAGGCCGTTGTATTTATGGGACATGGGATGTCTCATAAATGTAATCAAGAGTATTTAGGAGTTGAGTCTGCTTTAAGATCGCATGGTATCAATGCTTATGTAGGAACGATTGAAGGGACGCCTAGATTAGAAGAGGTGATACCGCGATTAAAGGCTGGTCAAGTAAAGACGGTTAATTTAATGCCTATGATGTTAGTAGTAGGGTACCATGCTAAAAAAGAGATGATAGGCAATAGTCAAGATTCATGGAAAAATGTATTGGAGTCCGAAGGATTTGTTGTGAATGTTCAACTGAAAGGTCTAGGAGAGAATATTGGGATCCAAGATAAGTTTTTAAAACATGCGCAAGAGTGCTTAAAGGAGGTTTAGTATGCGAGTAGTGGTCGGTACAAGAGGAAGTAAATTAGCGCTGACGCAAACGCAATGGGTGATTGATCAGTTAAGAAAATATCATCCTGAGGTGGAATTTGAAGTTAAAATCATCAAGACAAAAGGTGATTTGATTCAACATGTTTCGTTGGATAAAATAGGAGATAAAGGGTTATTTGTAAGAGAAATAGAGCAACAATTATTAGATAAAGAAATTGATATAGCTGTTCATAGTATGAAAGATATGCCGTCAAAATTGCCCAAAGGGTTAAAGTTTGCAGCGGTTCCTAAACGCGAAGATCCACGAGATGTGCTAATCTTAAAAGATGGATATAAAACGTTAGAGGATTTGCCTAAAGGGGCTAAAATAGGAACGGGAAGTAAAAGAAGAAAGTATCAATTATTAAAATATCGACCAGATTTAGATATTTTATCGATTAGGGGAAATATTGATACGAGAATTAGAAAAATAGAGGATGAGAATTTAGATGGAATCGTACTTGCGGCTGCAGGGATATTAAGAGCGGGAATGAGTGAGTTAATTAGCAGTTATATTCCGGTTGATATTATGGTACCAGCCCCAGCTCAAGGAGCTTTAGCGATTCAGATTAGGGAAGCAGATTTAGAAATTGAAGCGTTAATAGAGAGTATTAAAGATGTTGAAACTGAAATTAGGGTAGCAGCAGAAAGGGCCTTTTTAGCAGGTGTGAATGGTGGCTGTCATATTCCAATGGGAGCGTATTGTGAATTAGAGGGTGAAAAGCTTAAGTTAACAGGCCTTTATGGAAGTGAGAATGGAAATTGTCTGGTGAGGAAGTGTTTAGAAGGTGGAATTGAGTCACCGATTGAGTTAGGATTAGAGGTTGCACAGTTTGTTTTAAAGGAGTATGACAATTATGAAAGGTAAGGTTTATCTTGTAGGAGCAGGGCCAGGTGATTATAAGTTATTAACGTTAAAGGGACTAGAGTGTATTCAGCAGGCAGATGTTATTGTTTATGATCGATTAGCGAATGTTCATTATTTAAAGGAAGCTAAACCCGATTGTGAGATTATTTATGTTGGCAAGGCATCTAGTGATCATACGCTACCTCAAGATGATATTAATCGTGTGATTGTTGAGAAAGCGAAGGAAGGTAAGATCGTGACACGATTAAAGGGTGGGGATCCTTATGTTTTTGGTCGTGGAGGTGAAGAGGGAGAAGCGTTAAAGTCTGAGGGAATTGAGTTTGAGGTAGTACCAGGTATTACGTCTGCTATTGGAGGACTTTGTTATGCAGGGATTCCAATTACTCATCGTGATCATGCATCGTCATTTCATGTGGTGACGGGGCATTTAAGAGCAGATGATAAGGAAAATCCTGAGATTAATTGGAATGCTTTGGCGAATATAGGCGGAACGTTAGTCTTTTTAATGGGGGTGGCTAATTTGAAAAAAATTAGCGACTGTTTAATGAGAGAAGGTAAAGATGGTAAAACACCGGTAGCGTTAATTAGTTGGGCAACACGTTTTAATCAGCGAGTGATTACTTCAACGCTTGATGAGGTTTACGATACGGCGATTAAGGAGAAGGTGAAGCCACCAACGTTGATTGTGGTGGGATCGGTTGTTGGATTGCGTGAGTCATTGAATTTCTTTGAGAATAAGCCGTTGTTTGGAAAAAATGTGATGGTGACACGTAGCCGAACTCAAAGTAGTTCGTTGGTTGAGAAGGTGATGGATTTAGGTGGAAATCCGATTGAGGTGCCAACGATTAGGATTGAGAAGATTAAGGATAATGTTGAATTAGAGCAAGCGATTAAGGAGATACAAGATTATACGTATTTAATTTTGAGTAGTCAGAATGCGGTGGATATTTTCTTTGATCAGTTAGATGAATTAGGATTTGATGCAAGGGCATTGGCTCATTTGAAGGTGTGTGCGATAGGAAGTGCAACGGCCAAGGCGGTGAAAGACCGCGGGATTAAGGCTGACTTGATTCCATCTAAATTTGTTTCAGAGGCTCTTTGTGAGGAGTTAAGAGACGTATTAAAACCTGAGGATCGAGTGTTAATTCCAAGAGCTAAGAATGCACGAGATGTTTTGGTTGAGACGTTAGGTCAAATTTGTTCCGTTCATGAGGTTCATACGTATGAAAGTGTGATGGATACAAGTATGAAAGAGGATGTCACTGAGCTATTAACCAATCATCAGGTTGACTATGTGACGTTCGCTAGTTCGGCAACGGTTAAGAATTTTGTTAAGATGTTAGGGACTGATTATTTAGAAAAATTGAATCAGACAAAGGTCATATCAATAGGACCTGTGACCTCTAAAACATTGCAAGATTTAAAAATCGAAGTATACAAGGAAGCAAAGGAAGCAAGTATTGATGCGCTTGTTGAAGCGATGATTGGAGGCCATTAGAATGTTAAGAAGACCACGTCGATTAAGAACGAGTCAAGCAATTCGAAATTTAGTAAGAGAAACGAAGTTAAATGTTGAGGATTTAATTTATCCGTTATTTATTGTCGAAGGCGAAGGAATTAAACGTGAGATTTCATCGTTACCAGATGTTTATCATTTTTCAGTAGATCAATTAGAGGCCGAAATTATAGAGTTAGGCGAACTTGGAATTGAGCATGTGATTTTATTTGGAATTCCTCATGATGAGGATAAAGATGCATGTGGAAGTGAAGGATTTAATGAAAATGGAGTAATTCAACGTGCCATTCGAAAAATTAAAGAAGTGAATCCTGCTATGAATGTCATTACAGATGTTTGTATGTGCGAGTATACAAGTCATGGACACTGTGGAATTTTAAATGAGGAAGGGTATGTTAAGAATGATGTGACCCTTGAGTATTTAACGAAGATTGCCGTGAGTCATGCGTTGGCAGGAGCAGATATGATTGCACCATCTGATATGATGGATGGACGTATTAAAGCGATTCGTGAAGGATTAGATGCAGCAGGGTTTGAGAGTATTGCGATTATGTCATACAGTGTTAAATATGCGTCAACGTTTTATGGACCGTTTCGTGAGGCGGCTAACTCTGCGCCGGCTTTTGGAGATCGAAAAACGTATCAAATGGATCCGGCTAATTCAAATGAAGCCTTAATCGAAGCAGAACTAGATGTATTAGAAGGGGCTGATATTTTAATGGTGAAGCCAGCCCTTTCTTATTTAGATGTCATTCGCCGTGTGAAGGATGAGTTTGATCTTCCATTAGCAGCCTATAATGTGAGTGGGGAGTATGCCATGTTAAAATCGGCAGTTAAAAATGGGATTTTAGCAGAGGGAGCCATTTATGAATCGGTGATGTCGATTAAACGTGCGGGAGCAGATATTATTATTACGTATTTCGCGAAAGATTTGGCAAAGATGTTAAAAAAATAAACATAAAAAGACTGATGACGCTTGCGATAGTCATCAGTTTTTTTGTGTTATAATGAGGCTATATGAAGAAATGAAGGTGATTTTTTTTGCTTTATCCGGTCAATTTAGAGTTGGATCAGTTTGAAATTGTGATTGTTGGAGGCGGTGAAGTAGCTTATCGAAAATGTAAGAACTTTCTTGAGTTTAATAAATCGGTTAAAGTCATAGCACCTCATTTTTTAGATAGTTTTTATGAGTTAGAGAATGTGGTGTTAGTGCAGGATAAGTATGATGAAAGATATATTGAAAGTAGTCAAATAGTGGTGGCAGCAACAGATAATCGGTTAGTTAATGAGGAGATTGCAAAGTATTGCCATCAACATAAAAAACTTGTGAATGTGGTAGATAATCGGATGCTTTCAAATTATATCGTTCCATCTTATGTAAAAAGAGGTGATTTACTGTTAAGTGTTTCAACGGGGGGAAAGAGCCCCGCTTTAGCGAAGAAGATTAGCCGTGAGTTAGCGGTGGAGTATGATGATTCTTATGAGGAATATGTCAATCTTTTAGGGAGTTTACGAGAAGCTATTATGAAGAGGTATGAGGATGTTGGTGTGAGGCGAAAGCTAATTAAAGAGTTGATTTCATTAGATTATGAGGCATTAAAAGAAGAAAGTAGAAAGTATTTATAAGATTAAATTTTATCAAAATTAGAGTAGTGTGTGAGCATTGTTTTGCTATATTCAGGTGCTAGAGATGAAGCTGCAGTTTAAAAATAAGTTTAAATTTTTTTAAAATTGTTCTTGATTTTTGAAATGAATTACCTTAAAATGTATTTAACAATTTGATTTGAATAAATCCTTTGACGAAGAAAGTAGCCATAAGTTAATTGCAAAGCGAGCTAGAGTAGGTGTGAGTCTAGCCAATGCTTATGTGTGAAACGCCCTTCTATGGAGATTATCACAAATATACCTCGTATAGAGTATGATAATCGGGTACTCCCCTTAATGAGCAGAGCGGATGCAAGTTTTTGTATCAATTAGAGTGGTAACGCGGTCAGTAGGTCGTCTCTTATGTTTATAAGAGATGACCTTTTTTTATAAACATAGCCACTATTAATTGATAAGATAAACTTGGATCAATAAGAGTGGTACCGCGGTTGAAAGATCGCCTCTTGATGAAAGAGGCGGTCTTTTTTAATTGTCAAAAAAAATCGATTCAAATCAATTTATACAAGGAGGAGAAAATGATGAAAAAAATGTTAATGATTTTAGGTTTAATGTTAGTGGGCGTGGTAGGATGTTCACAAAATGGTGTGAGTGTTGAAAGTATCGAAAAGAACGGAAGTTTATTAGTCGGGTTATCGGCAGATTATCCACCTTTTGAATCAGTAAAAATGATTGATGGAAAGGAGACGTTAGTTGGATTTGATGTCATGTTAGCAGAAGAAATTGCGAATGAGTTAGGTGTTAAAGTTGAGTTTAAGCAAATGGATTTTAGTGGTTTAGTAGGAGCTTTACAAGCGAGTCAGGTTGATATGGTTATTTCAGGGATGAGTCCTGATGAGGAGCGTCAAAAGCAAGTTGATTTCTCAGATCTTTATTATACAGGGGAAAATGCTGTGTTAATTAGAACTGAAAGTGTTGACTCAATTAAGTCGGAAGATGATTTAAAAGGGATTAAAATTGGGACACAATTAGGAAGTGTACAGTCACCAATTGCTTATGAGTTAACTGAGAATGTTAAAGAGTTAGCAACAACTCAAGCGATTGTATTAGAGTTAAGTAATGGGAATCTTGATGCGGTGATTGTTGGAAAAGAAATTGCGAATCGTTACGCTGAGCAGTTTGAAAATGTAGAAGTGGCTGATTTAAAAGTTTCATCTGAGGAGTATATGGCAGTTGCGATGCCAAAAGGTTCAACAGATTTAGTTGAGAAAGTGAATGAGGTTATCGCGAGTTTAAAAGCGAACGGTAAGTTAGATGAGATGTTAGAAGAGGCGATTACAATTTCAAATCAATAATGATTTTAGGGAGTGCAGGTGAGAAAAATGAGTTTTGAATTTTTAGTTGATTATTATCCGATGTTGTTAAAGGGAACGGGTGTGACGATTGCGTTAGCATTGATTACCGTATTCTTTGGAACGCTTATTGGAATTTTGGTTTCGTTGACAAAGTTTAATGCTAAAGGGATGCTCGGAAAAGTTTTAAGTAAGCTAGCCGATGCCTATGTGGCCTTTTTTAGGGGAACACCATTAATGATTCAATTGTTTATTTTATGGTTTGGGGTGCCACAGTTATTGCATACACGTTATCCATCGTTTGGATGGATTTCAGCTGAGTTTTTAGTTGGAGCCATTGCTTTAGCGATTAATTCAGGGGCTTATGTATCAGAGATTTTTAGAGCTGGAATTCAAGCGGTTGATAAAGGGCAATTTGAAGCGGGGCGTTCACTTGGTTTAAGTGAGAAACAAACGTTAAAGCATGTCATTTTACCACAGGCAGTGAAAAATATTTTACCGGCACTTGGAAATGAATTTGTTGTCATTATTAAGGAATCAGCAATTGTGTCAGTGATCGGACTACGCGATTTAATGTATAATTCAGATATGATTCAAGCGGCAACGTTTAATGCCTTTGGTGTTTATGTGGTCGCGGCGGTGATTTATTTTATTTTAACGGCGTCATGTTCAAAATTATTATCTGTTTTAGAAGGGAGATTACATCAAGATGCTTAAAGTTTGTGGGTTATCAAAATCTTTTCATGGTAAAAAAATCCTCAACTCTATTAATTTAGAGATTAAAGAGGGAGAAATTATTGCGATTATCGGACCTTCTGGATCAGGAAAATCGACGTTATTACGTTGCTTAAATTTATTGGAGGTTCCTGAGGAAGGAGAAGTGTTATTTGAGGGAACAAATTTATTAGATCCAAAGACTGATTTAAATCAAGTTCGTGAACAAATCGGGATGGTCTTTCAAAACTTTCATTTATTCCCGCATATGACGGTTGGAAAAAATATTACATTAGCGTTAAAGTTATTAAAGAAAATGGATGATAAGTCAGCGGATGAGATTGCACTTAATTTGTTAACACGTGTTGGACTTGCCGATAAGTTTGATGCGTATCCATCTAAGTTATCAGGTGGACAAAAGCAACGTGTGGCCATTGCGAGATCACTAGCTTTAAATCCGAAGTTAATGTTATTTGATGAACCTACCTCAGCACTTGATCCTGAGATGGTGAAAGAAGTATTAGATGTCATGAAAGAACTAGGAGAAGGTGGCATGACAATGGCGATTGTCACTCATGAGATGGGATTTGCCAGAAATGTAGCAACACGTGCCATCTTTATTGATGAAGGTCAAATTCTAGAAGATACGAAGCCGGAAGTATTATTTACGTCACCAACTCATCCCCGTACAAAAGAGTTTTTAGCGAAAGTTATGTATTAAGATGAAACCACCCGACTCAATCGGGTGGTTTTTTTCATGCATAAAAAAAGAGTTGAACATTCAACTCTTTTGCATAGAGGAGCTATTTTAGAAATTTAATGAACTGTTAAAAGCTTTGGCCTAGGTTAAGGGATAAAGGGTAACGAGGAAGGCACAGACTCTATTTTTGATGAAAGGGTGAGAAGGTTGTGTAAAAAGGATGAGTGTATAAAATAAGAGGGCGTAAGCGCGGCATAGTAAAAAGATATCTCCTTAAGGAAATGGTTATTTAGGGTTATGACTAAGGTGGAGGAGATATTCTTAGAAGTGATATAATAGCAGTAGTTTAGGAGGTTTAGAGATGGAGACACAACAGCTATTAAAAACGTTAACGTTATATTTTGATGGAAAGTGTGAGATTTTGCATGGTTCATCTGGCATGAATAATCTGACAAGGTTCATTCGCCATGAGAGTGGAGAATATGTGATGCGGGTGTATCAAAATCATGCGGATGTTTCGAGGATTTTGGTTGAACAGGCAGTGCTTGATCAGCTTCAAGTGTTGCCAGTTCCTCGAATTGTTTTGACGAAGGATGGTCAAACGATGGCTAAGGTGGGGGAGAAATTAGCGGTTGTGTTTGAGTTTAAGAAGGGTCAGAATTTAAAGTTAGAGCGTATTGATCAGTATGTTGCGTATGGAAAAATGGTGGGACAACTGAGTGTGAAGCTACGGGATGTATTTGTAGGTGAGGGAGAGTATTTGCCATATTATGAGCTTGAGAAATCGTATCCTATGGTGAAGGCAACCGGGTTGGTACAGGAGTTGTTAGAAGAAGTGAAGGGATTGATGGCGCAATTTAAGGCGTTACCTCATCAGTTGATTCATGGGGATATTAATTGTTCGAATATGCTAATGGATGATTTGGGGATGCCATGTGCCATTTTGGATTTTGAGTTTGTAACATGGGATTTAAGAGCGATGGAAGTAGCGATTTGTTTATCGGAGTTATTGCAAGAGGATGATTATTTTAATGGATTAAAGGCATTTTGTGAGGGGTATAAGTCAGTGGTTTCATTAACTGAAGCGGAGATTTTAATGATTCCATGGTTGATTAGGCTGAGAAGATTAGATGTGATGCTTCATTTTTTAGAGCGTCATGAGCGTGGGATTGAAACAGAGGCTATTGAGAGCGAGCTTTTTTTACAAAAACAGCTCTTATCCTTACAAAAGCAACATCAGTGGTTAGTTGATCATGGGGGCCTTTTAATGGAATATTTAAGATAGGAGTGCGCATAGTACTCCTATTTTTTTCATATAGTGAAGTGTGAGTTCATTTTAGCCTAACCTTTAGGAATGGCTATCTTTTTTTATCTATATAGGAGTCAATTTTGTCTATATAAAGTTAAATGTTTAGCGATTACAATAAAGGGGAAGGTAAAGTTTGGAAGGAGAGTTGAGATGGAAGAAAAAATTTTAGGGTATGAACAGTCGAATCTAGAAGCGTGGAATGGAATTTATACGGCGAAAGAAATTCATCAGCAGCCTGATGTGTGGTTAAAAGTCTTACACCAAATTTCAACTCATAAAGAGGTCATTCAAAGTTTCTTAGATCAGGTGTTAGAGCATGAGGATTTAGAGATTATTTTAACAGGAGCAGGAACATCAGCTTTTGCTGGTGAGGTCGTAGAGCCCTATTTACATCAGTTAACTAAAAAGTCTGTTCGTGCGATTGCAACAACAGATATTGTGGCAAATCCATTTGGCTATTTGTCGCCTGAAAAACCAACGTTATTAATTTCTTATGCTCGTTCTGGAAATAGTCCTGAGAGTGTAGCAACCGTTCAGTTAGCCAAACAATTAGTGCGCAACTTGTATCAAATTGTCATTACCTGTAATAAAGAGGGAAAATTAGCTCAGTTTGCAAGCGAGGATGAGGGCTCATTATTATTGTTAATGCCTGATGAGACAAATGATATGAGTTTTGCAATGACAAGTAGTTGCACGTCAATGATTTTAACGAATATTGCGATTTTTAATTTGAAGACATTACATAATTTACAAACTGATTTATTTAATGTGAGAGAAAATTTACTTGATTTATTTAATAATACGGACTTATTTAATGAGATTTTAACATATGACTATGATCGTTTAATTTTCTTAGGATCAGGACCACTTAAAGGTATTGCACGTGAGATGGCATTAAAGACACTTGAGTTAACAGCTGGAATTGTCAATGCAAATTACGATACACCACTAGGATTTAGACATGGACCTAAATCAGTCATTAATGATAAAACGTTGATAGTAGTGCTTAAAAATAATCAAACTTATCCAAAATACTATGATGAAGATTTAATCCGCGAGTTGTTATCAGAACGTAAGGAAAATAAAGTGTTGGTGTTATGTAATGATCACGTGGCTGATGATTCTGTTTATTTCGGACGTGCGATTAAAAATAATGTGATTTTAGGAATGCAGTATTTAGCATTTGGGCAAATTTTGGCTCTTAAGAAGTCGTTAAGTTTAGGGATTACGCCTGATAATCCTTGTCCGACGGGAGAGGTTAATCGCGTGGTAAAAGGAGTTACGATTTATCAATTTAAGGAGGAAAAAGGATGTTAATAAATACGAAAGAAATGTTAATCGAGGCACAACGCCATGGTTATGCCATTCCAGCCTTTAATATCCATAATTTAGAGACCATCCAAACAGTTGTTGAAACAGCGAATCGTTTGCATTCACCGGTTATTTTAGCGGCAACTCCTGGAACAGTGAAATATGCAGGAGGCGAAAATTTAATCGCGATTACAGAAGCGATGGCGAAGCAAGTCAATGTGCCAATTACGTTTCATTTAGATCATCATGAGAATGTGGAGGATATTAAAGCGTTAATTGAACTTGGGTGTCGTTCAGTTATGATTGATGCCTCAAAGCATCCGTTTGAAGAAAATATTGAGATTGTACGTGATGTTGTTAATTTTGCTAAAAAATATGGAGCCACAGTTGAAGCAGAGCTTGGAAAGCTTGGAGGACGTGAAGATGATTTAGTGGTAGAGGACGCAGATGCGTTCTTAACTGATCCTAAAGAAGCACAGATTTTTGTTCGTGAAACAGGGATTGACTCGTTAGCAGTTGCGATTGGAACGGCTCATGGAATGTATAAAAGCATACCTAAACTAGATTTTGAACGATTAGCACAAATTCGTCAGGTCATTGATATTCCACTTGTGTTACATGGGGCATCAGGTGTTCCAACAGAGATGGTTCAAGAGGCGATTAATTTAGGAATTTGTAAAGTGAATGTCGCAACAGAGCTTAAAAATATTTTCAGTGAAAGTTTAAAGATTTATTTTAATGAGCATCCCGATGCGACGGACCCACGCTATTATTTCTTACCTGCCAAAGAAAAAATGGGGGAGTTAGTGGCGACAAAAATCGCCATGTGTGGTTCAAATTTAGAAGAGATTACTAAAAATGTAGGTTAAATAGATTAAAAAGAGCATACAATGAGTTGTGCTCTTTTTTTTATGTTATTCTTTTAGTAAAGACTAAGGTAATAAAATGGAAAATTTGTGTAGGTTATGATAAAATAAAGAAAGCGCTACTAAAAGAGGGGAGTCGAATGAAAAAGTTAGAATGGGGAAGGCAATATTATATTGTCAGAGAGAAACTTGAACTTTTGTTTCGAAAGTTTAGTATTTATAAACGGTTGATAACAGTTATGTTATTAGTCTCAATTGCGCCGATTGTGATGATTGGCAGTATTTCAATCCATATCATTTATGGATCGATTCGTTCTAATTATGTGAATCATATTGAGAGTACGAATGAGATTTTAGCAGATAATTTATCCTTATTTATTCAAGATGTTGAAAGTTTTGGAACGCAACTTTTGTTTTCATCCACGATTCGCCAAGGGCTTCAAAAATCAGAGGGGATGACTCTTAATGAGCAAGTTCAATTTATACGTGAAGTCGAACAAATCATCTCACAAAATTATTCTTTGTTGACGTTAGCGGCGGATATTTCAATTTTGAATGTAAATAAGGATTTTTTATATGCTCAAGGTTATCGATATGTTAATACGGATTTCATGATTAACTGTATCGAAGAACTTGAAGAGAGTGGAAAATCATCTCTGAAGAAAAGTTTTTATAGTCGAGATGGACGATATATCGGTATTATTTTGAAGATAACCAATGGCAATCCGCATACACCGATGGGATATTTATTCATTGCGATTGATGAGATAAGGATGCAAAATATTTTAGAAAAAGGGATGATTAGTGGTGTAGGTGGTTTGATGTTGCTTGATTTAGAGGGGGATGTGGTAACCTCGATTGGGCAACCCACTCATTTTGATTTAGATGAGTTTTTGAAGCAATGCTATTTGAAGGGGGATTATAAGGGAACTAAGATGTTTACTTATAACCTCGTGAGTTACAAGTATGTCAGTTATAATGATTGGTATTTGATTTCAAGTACACCAAATACGTATATTTTAAGTGAAGTTTTAAAAGTGGTAAAGTCACTTTTAATTGGCATTATAGTTTTGATTGTCATCGTAACTTTGATTTCGTTTTTGCTGTGGCAAAGTATTATTAGACCGTTGAATCGATTGATTATGACGATGAAAAGTATAAATACGATCGAACTGACAGACCCTCAACGTGAGGATGGAAATGACGAGATGACGTATTTGTACAAAGAGTTTAATATTATGATTCAATTTATTAAAGATTTGATTTCAGATATGAATGAGACGAATGAAAGTCAAAGGCGACTTGAACTTAAAATGCTACAGGCTCAGATTAACCCACACTTTTTATTTAATACGTTAAATTCAATAAAGTGGATGGCAGAAATGTCGAATGTTAAGACCATTAGCAATACGATTGGGGCTTTAAGTCGATTATTGCAGGCAACGATTAGTGATACCAATGAATTGATTCCAATTAGTCAAGAACTTCAAAATGTAGAGGATTATATGACGATTCAAAGAAATCGTTATGGAGATACGTTTCATTTTACGGTGGATATTGAAGTAGATTGTTTAGATTATAAAATTACACGTTTTATCTTGCAACCCATCGTTGAAAATAGTTTATTGCATGGTTTGAATGAGGAAGAGGATTTAAAAATTACGATTAAGGTGCGAGATATGCTCAATTGGATTTATTTATATGTTGAAGATAATGGAGCAGGATTTGATGTAGAAAAGGTGTTAGAGAAGAAGTCGAAGGAGAAGTTAGACGGAAAATTATCTTCAATTGGAATGATTAATGTCATTGAACGAATTAATCTTTGTTATCAATCAGAGGGAGATATTAAGATTTTAAGTCGTTTAAATGAAGGCACGACAGTAGTTATTAAAATACCTAAGCAGTTATAATTGGGGGGGCTAGTCATGTTAAATATTTTAATTGTTGATGATGAACAAATTGTAAGGATTTATTTACAAAGTGTAATAAATTGGCAAGAAGAAGGATGTAAGGTGGTTGGGGTTTGCAAAAATGGAGCAGAGGCACTTGCATTCTTAAAAAACAATCAGGTTGACGTTGTCATAACAGACTTAAAAATGCCAAAAATGAACGGCATAGAATTAATGGCAGAAATGAAGGCAAGAAATATGGAAACTAAGGTGATTGTATTGAGCAATCATAGCGATTATGATTTGGTCCGTCAGGCGATGAAATTAGGGGCAATGGATTATTTTATTAAGATTAATTTACGAACAGAGGATTTAATTAACTTAATTAAACAGATTAAAGTTGAATTGAATGAGAAGCAGTTAAAAAAACGTAAATTAGAAGAAGATGAAAAAAATGAGGTTCATCATTTTAAAATAGGGAGAAAAAGTTTTTTAACAACCGTTTTAAAAGGGGACATTTATTATAGTGAGGATGAACTTGATCGGTATGTGAAGATGTATCATTTATTTGAACCGCAACTGAGTTTATATCGCTTAAGAGTGAAAGAAAATGACAAGATTGAAGATGATCAATTTCCGTATATTGATGCCATTATTAGGGAGCAATTTAGGGGATTTGATTTTGATGTGGTCCATATTAATCATGAGAAAGTACTTATTATTTTATATGAGCGAGAAGTGTTAGAAGATCTGATTATAACCGATCGTTGGATTAAGGTTGTGAGAAGTGTTCGTAATTATTTAAATACCGATTTACAAGCTTCAAAACGAGTCGTGATTGATTCGAGAGTTAAGTTGGCTGCTTGTACGAAGCTATTTCAAGATCAAGTAAGACCGGATCAACAGATTTCCCTTATTTCTGATGAGGAGTTGGCCCATTATCGACCTGAGGTCCAATTGGTCCTTGCGTATATTCATGAACATTATGTCGAACGAATTACACTTCAGGAACTAGCAGATTATGCGTGTTTGAATGAGGCCTATTTGAGTCGTATTTTTAAGATTGAAACACATAAAACGCTGAATAATTATTTGAATGAACTAAGAATTTCTAAGGCAAAGCAGTTACTAAAAAAACGTGACATAAAAGTGAAAGAAGTTGCGCAGTTAGTTGGAATTAAGGATCAACTTTATTTTAATCGTGTGTTTAAGAAGTTTTGTGGAGAAAATCCCACCGAGTATCAAGAACGGGTCAAAAAAGTCCATTTCTAAGTCAGTTTAAGTTATTTTAATTTTGGGGGATTAATCTTAGAATAATGATGTAAGCGATTTTAATCTATCTTAAATAAGGGGGATTTAGAAATGAAGAAAAAGCTATTGGGTGCATTATCTGCTAGTTTGATGATGTCATTATTGTTAGTCGGATGTTCAGGATCAAACGATGCAACGACGACAAAACCTGAGGGAGAAACATCAGAGCAAACACCAACACAAGAGGAAACAACATCAACAGATGAGAAGCAAGAAGTTTTAAAAGTCGCAGTATTTGAAGGGGGCTATGGTAAAGTGTTTTGGGAAGAAGTTGCCAAACGTTTTGAAGCCGATTATCCAGATGTAACCGTTGAGTTAACTGCAAGTCCAAAAATCGGAGATGTGATTCGTCCTCAATTAGCGGCTGGAAATGCTCCAGATTTCATTTATTTTGCCTCAACAAATGAATCAGGTGTTGCACAAGCGTTAATTAAAGACAAAAAGTTAGCAGATTTAAGTGACGTATTTTCACAACCAGCACCTGGGGAATCAACACCAATTAAAGATAAAATGTTACCAGGATTCTTAGATAATAAATTAACAGCCCCTTATGGAGATGGAACTGTTTATTTAGCTCCCCTTTATTACAATGTAACAGGCCTTTGGTATAACAGTGCATTATTTGCAGAAAAAGGATGGGAAGCTCCAAATACTTGGGATGAGTTCTTTGCTTTAGGAGATGCTGCTGCATCAGAAGGATTAAGCTTATTTACATACCAAGGGATGTATCCAGGATATAATGAATCCATTGTATGGCCAGCCATTGCGGGAGCAGCAGGCGCAGAAGCAGTTGAGAATATTTTCTCTTATGCTGATGGAGCATGGGAAGATGAAAATGTCGTAAAAGCTCTAGAAATTTTCCAACAAATTGCTGAAGGTGATTATTTATTAAAAGGGACGGTTGCCATGAATCATACCCAAGCACAAACCGAACATTTAAAAGGTAGTGCTCTATTCTTGCCAAATGGTAACTGGTATGAAGATGAAATGAAAGATGCCATTCAAGAAGGTTGGGAATGGGGATTCATGACATCTCCAGTGTTTAATGAAGGAGATACTCGCTATGTTGCGACCGGGATTGAAGAAATGTACATTCCATCTGATGCTGCTAATGTTGAATTAGCAAAAGAGTTCATGCGTTATTTATATAAAGATGAAATTGTTGCATTAAATGCCGAGTTGAATCATGCAGTTGTTCCAATTGAAGGTGCAGTGGAAATGGCTAAAGAATATGTTCCAGCATCTAACTATAGTAGTTTTAAAATTTTTGATGAATCAGATGTGTTGCCAATTATGGTTGGATTTGAAGTGGCGACTAATACTGAAATTAATATGAAAAATGAAGTGTTCCAACCGATTAGTTCAATTATGAATAAAGAGTTAACAGCATCTGATTGGGCTGCTAATCTAGAGGTTGCTTCAGATAAAGTACGCGAAAGCCAAGAATAATTCTAATGAAAAACCATTCTCAATAGTTGAGAGTGGTTTTTTTTAGGAAAGCTTATTTTTTAGTAGAGATTTTTTCTAGCAACGTTCTTTTTTATTTTAAGGTTCATATTTGTCGAATGATATGATTAAAATGATAGTAGGAGGGGGGATGTTGCTTGAAGAGATGGATTGTGTTGTTGTGCTTTTTGGGTTTGATAGGTTGTCAGGAGCAGTTTAATTTGTTGCAAGTTGATGAGGTGGATAAGATTGAGGTGTTGTTGGCAAGTGATGAGGACGTGTCTCGTACAGAGGTGATCACAATCACAGCACCTGATGAGCTTAGAGGAATGATGAGGATTCTTCGCAGTGGAAAGTTAGGGAGACGGATAGCCGATCGAGACATGTATTTGGTGCAGTCTAGTTATTATGTGTTGTATAAAGATGATGAAGTGGTGCAAATGATTTCTTTTAACGGCAATGATTCGCGTCATGTTTGGCGTGGAGTGGAATGTTTTGAGGTGAAGTATAGTGGGATGACGCCTTATGAGTTTGTTGAGTCGTTAGATAATAAGTAAGATAACAGCGAATTATTTTTCGCTGTTTTTTCATCTTAAGAAAAAATTAAGAATTCACCTGACCTTTTTTTAAGATTTATTAGTTATAATGACATCATGATTTTAAGGAAAGGTGGTGTTGAGTATGAGCTCAACTATTTTAAATAGTCTGAAGCGGGGACTTGGTTATCTCTTGATGACCGGATTGATTATTTCGGGTGGAAATTTTGTATATAGCCAGTATCCGAAGATGACAGAGCAAGTTAAAAAAATGCAAACGCCATATTTTGAAAGCTATCAATTTATTAGGCGATTGGCAAATAGTAGTTTGTATCTTGCATACGAATTTCAAGAGATATCGGGTGATGAAACAGGAACGAATGAGGGGAATTTTTATGATGAGTTATCATATTGGGAATATACGTTAGACCGCTATCCGGCTGAATTAGATTATTACGCTGTGAATACAGATGGATCACATGAGGAGGCACGTGAAGCTGATCTATTAAAGCAGTTAGTGACGACATCAGATGAGTTGTTATGGAATGAATTACAATCACGTTATCAGTTTGTGACAACCGTAACGTTTGATTCGGAAGGGAATGTATCAATTGGTGACGTTTACGGGGCGGATCGTTTTGATTTTGAACGTTTAATGCAGCAAGAGTTTGACTCATATTATGACCACCAATATGATATTAAAAATATGACGTTTGTCTTTGGAGTTCCACAGGATTTACCGATGAATGGACCGATTTATTACGAGTTAAATGATTTTGGGATGGAGAATTATGTGATGGTTAGCATTCCTTATTTAATCGTGATGGCGCTGGTGACGATTTTAGTTATTTTTGTTTTACCCTTTAGATGGATTAAAGAATCAGGATTAGTTAAGGGATTATTATTTGTACCACTTGAAGTTAGATTTTTATTTGTGATTGCAACCTGCTTTGCCATCATGGGGGCACCATTTTTAATCATTGCGACGCAAACTGGCGCATTAGCTGAGATAGTGCAGTGGAGTGTTAATACCGATTATGTAGCGGGAATTGTTCATTTAATGAATGTGTTCTGTTGGAGTGCTTTTATTGCTGTCATAGCCATTCATGCGCTTTATGTGAAAGAGTTCTTTATCATTGGTCCTTGGAAAATGTTACGCCGCCATACGATGATTGGCCAGCTGTTTGGTTTGTTCAAAAAGACATCAGACGTTGAAACTGTGATTGAGGAACGAGTCGTGTATCAGGAATCTCCTGCGTTTGCTTTGATGAAGGAAAGGGTGTCTTCTTTAAGTCATCGTCTTTCGAACTTACAACATCAGCTTCAAGAAGCGATGTCTTGTGAGACTGATGTGGCATTACTTGAAGAAATGAAGTCAGTTCAGGAAGAACTCCAGTTGCTACTTCATTTAAGTGAAAGTCAAAGTATGAAAACAGAAGTTAATTTTTCGAAGTTAATGGCAGATGTTTTAGCTAAGATGCCAGAATCATTTAATGAGTTTGAATTAAAAACTAAACTGCCGACGTCTTCAGTGACGGTCTTAGCTCATCAAAATCAGTTATCTTCCGTGATGGAACAATTATTTACGACGATTGCCACTGATGCTTTAGCAAATTCTCGTGTTTATTTAGAAGTAGACGAGATGAATGAGTTCGTGCAGATGACGTTACGTTATGTGACGAGTCATGAAGCAAAGATTTCCTCAGAGTTAGTGACATGGATCCAGATGACGGTTGAAAATCAAGAGGGATGTTTTGAAATGGTGGATGATGGTGATTTAGTGAAGTTTATTTTAAGCGTACCAATGAAATAATTTGAGTTGTCTGGTCAGGGCCAGGCAACTTTTTTTATGGAATCATGTCGTCTTTGTGTCAATAGATTGGGGGGAGGTGAATATATATGTAATGTAAGGGGTTTAAAAAAGGGGGGTTAACAATGGATATTTTGTATGCATTAGGATTAATTTTAGGACTGAATGTGTATATTGGATTAGTGATTTATTTGTCCAAGCAAAAACAAGTATTTTGGGGACTTTTGTTACCCTTTTTGATGAGTGGAGTCAGTGTTTGGCGTGTGATAGAATATGTGCGATGTGGTTCATACTATTTAAATAGTGAAGTAGGAGTATCGATGATTTGTTCATTTATTTTAGCGGTATTTGGATGGGTTTTATTTACAGTTGTGAGATATGGTGAATAAAACGAATAAGGGATTTATTGTATAAAAATAGATTAATTTGGAATAATAAGAAGTGGAAGGAGTGGGATTGATGGAATATCAGCAACTCATTATGACACTTGTACAAGTATTAATATGGGGAGGATTAATCGGATTATCAATTTTTGGAGTTTTATATAAAAAAGGACAGGCAACAGATGAGGAAGAAGTTGAGCAATATCCAAAAAAACGACAAGTTTAAGATGAACTTGTCGTTTTTTATTTCATTTTAACGTTAAAATGAAATAAGCGCCCCTGTTAAGCGGGTGATGAGTGATTTATATTTAGTTTGTTTTGCTCCTAAATAAACACGATTTTGATAGTATTTTAAAATAGCTTGAATGAGAATTGCCACTAATTATGCCTATTTAAGGTTGTTATTTCTATCTATTTGTAATCTTTTATTTTCAAAATAGTAAACTATTCCATTTAGTGATGTGGTTTTATTACAGTAAACAGAATAGGGGAGGATAGGGATGCGATATTATGTGAAAAGGTGAGCCTTAACGGAAACAACCTTTTTTATTTTATTAGCTGTGTTTGAGCCGAATCACGGTTATGGAATGATGCAATTTATTGAAGAACGAACAGAGGGACGTTTAGTTTTGGGAGCGTAAACCTTGTACGGGGCGATTAAAACATTAGATAAAAAAGGATGGATTCAAGAAGCTTTAGATGACGGTGAATCCTTACGAAAGAAGGTATACATCATCACTGAACTTGAACGAAAAATTGCAGTGCAAGAATTGAATCGTCTAGAATCACTTTACCACACAGCGAAAAAAATCATGAAGGGTAGAGAGTAGAATAAGTAAAAAAGTATATAAAATCTTGTTGAATCCGTTTGAACCACAAGAAGATTGGTTGAATAAAATGGCAGAAGAAGGATGGAAATTAGTTAAGACGAGTCGTTGGGGTTATAAATTTGAAGCCTGTCAACGAGGAGCTGTCTGTTAGGAGGTAGACTTTGTAGCAGATAAGTCGTTCGCTGAGTTAAAAGAGTATGAAGCATTTTTAGAGGGACTAGGCATGAGGGTTTTCACTAAAAACTTGAATCTTGGCAAGTACTCGATTGGGGAAGTTCGTTTGCGTGAAAAAACATCAGGATGAAAAAGCATTTAAGTTACAGACAGATTATGAAGATTTTATTCTATATGTCAAAACAATTTGTAATGCATACATTGTAGCGGGGGGGTTATTAACGATCACGCTGATGATGAATCCTGGCAATCACTTACTGCTCAACTTCGTGTCAGTTGGATTTATCCTATATTTATTAAAATTGGTTCGGTTGTTTAAGCGTGAACGTAGAGTTTATAAAAAACAATAAAAAATTTAAGAATCGTAAAAGTGACTTCACCATGAAATCACTTTTTTTAGTGGGGACAAATTTGTCCATATGAACGTCAATATAATAAATTTTAATCGCTTACATTGCTTGTTAAAATAGGGGTGTATTATAAATCAAGATTAAGAAGGGATGGGAGTGTCTTGGAGGCTTTAAAAAAATCAAAAGCAATGAAAGTTGGGGGGACACAAAAAGAAAAAGGGATGAGCCGTAAAGGGAAAGATCGGTTGTTTATTGCGGTTTGTGTTTTACCTGCTGTGTTGTTATTTAGTTTATTTATTTTATATCCGATGGCAAAAGGATTTATGATGTCTTTTTATCGATATAGTGGACTCGGGGGGGAAGCAACGTTTATCGGGCTAAAAAATTTTCAAACGTTATTTGCGGATCCAATCTTTCTCACTGCTATGAAAAACATGGTGTTTGTACTGGTATTCTTCCCATTAATGACAATGGTGCTCGCCATGTTATTTGCAGTAATGTTAACTCAGGGAAGACTTCATCAGTTTGAGCAGAAGTTTTTTAAAATGATTATTTTCTTTCCTAATATTTTATCAATGGTTGTGATTGGGGTGTTATTCCTTTATTTATACGACTATAATTTAGGATTACTTAATGGATTTTTAGATGTGGTGGGATTTGAGGTCTTAAAGCAGACGTGGCTTGGACAAAAGAGCACCGTACTGTGGTGCTTAGTTGCGACGATGGTTTGGCAAGCCACGGGTTATTACATGGTGATGTATATTGCAGGGATTAATCAAATTCCAGTCGATTTATATGAAGCGGCTGATATTGATGGTGCTAGCAAACGCGTCCAATTTTTCAAAATCACGCTTCCTTTACTTTGGCAAATCTTACGTGTCACCTTAGTGTTCTTTATTACAGGGGCATTTAACTTAACGTTCACATTTGTGACGGTAATGACAAGTGGTGGACCGAATAATGCCTCACAAGTTCCACTGACTTACATGTATTCACAGGCGTTCTCGAATGCGAATTACGGTTATGCGATGGCGATTGCAGTGGTGGTGTTTATTTTAGCGATTACGTTGTCATTCATGATTCAAAAATTAACAGATAAAGATGCGATTGAATTTTAAGGGGAGGTGTAACGATGAAAAAGTTTTTATCGGGAACAGTACTTCGATTGATTTTATGGTTGGTGTCAATTTTAATTATTATTCCACTCGGATGGACTATTGTTCAATCGTTTAAAACGACACAGGAATTTTTCGGGGATGTTTGGGCGCTTCCAGCGTCACTTCATATTGAAAATTATGCGAATGCTTGGTCAACCGCCAACATGGGGTCGTATTTTTTTAACTCCATTTTGGTGAGTGTCATGGGGGTTTTATTCTCACTTTGCTTAGCCGTACCGGCTGCTTACTGTTTGTCACGCTATCGATTCTTTGCTTCAAAATTCATAATGTTTGTATTTAGCGCTGGTTTATTTATTCAAGCAACGTATGTGTTAGTTCCATTATTCTCATTATTAAAAGATTTAAATTTACTTGATAACTTAGTCGTTTTAGCCCTTATTTATGCGACTTCAAGTTTGCCATTTACGATTTTCTTGTTATCAAGCTTTATTCGAGGTGTGTCAAGAAGTTATGAAGAAGCAGCAGTGATGGATGGAGCCAATCGTTTCCAAATCATGACGAAAGTGATTATGCCACTCATTCAACCAGGAATCGTCACAATTGTTATTTTTAACTTTATGGCTTATTGGAACGAGTTCCCGATGGCATTTACGTTTATTTTAGATGACGCCAAAAAGACGTTACCAATTGGGCTTCAAAATTTAATGGAAGTTCAACGATTCTCAACAGACTGGGGAGCTTTATTTGCGGGGATGGTCATTGTATTAATTCCAATTGTGATTATCTATGCGATTTTAAATGAAAAATTAACTGAAGGTGTTAATGTCGGTGGAATTAAAGGATAAGAAAGGGGAATTTAAATGTCAGGATTTACATTACCAATTGATAACGTAGAATATGAAAGATTAAGAGAGGTGATGACGCGTTGGCATGCCGATGCGATTCGAGATTCAGATGGAACAAAACTAGATGATCGTATTTTAGAACTTGGTTTAAAAGTGTATAAAACGTACTTAACAACACGTAATGACCAACAGTGGGCAAAAGATCACAAAGAAGAATTACAACAACTTTATATGATGAGTGAACCAACGATTGCTTTTCATAAGTATTTAATCATTGATCTGATGAAAGGAATTTTTAAAGAACAATTTAAAGTCAATCCCAAAGATTATCATCGTTATTGGCAAGTCATTGACCGAACAACGGGTAAGGAAGTCGGTCATGAGAAGTGGTTTTATGATGATGAAAAAGAAGTTGTTGTATTAGTTGATGCTATTCTTTATCATGAGTACACGGTTAACTTCTTAATGTATCAAATTTGGGATCCAACTCAAATGTACAATCATTTAACGAATGATTGGGGGGATCGTGAGCATGAAATGCCGTATGATATGAGACATCCTCTGACGAATTCCCATATTAAAGGCTATTTAAATGAGTGGTTAAGCGAGCATCCTGAAGTAGATGTGGTTCGGTTTACAACGTTTTTCTATCATTTTACACTCATTTATAATGAAATGAAAAAAGAAAAGTTTGTGGATTGGTTCGGTTATAGTTCAACACTTAGCCACGAAGCCATTCAAGCATTTGAAAAAGCTAAAGGATATCCCTTAAAAGCTGAATATGTCGTAGATGAAGGATATTTTAATAATCCATTCCGAATTCCAACTAAAGAGTTTTTAGACTTTTTAGATTTTCAATCGGAGTTTGTGTGTCGTGAGGCGAAGGTCCTCGTGGATATGACGCATGATCATAAAAAAGAAGCCATGATGTTTTTAGGTGATAACTGGATTGGAACAGAGCCTTATGGAAAATATTTTGAAGCGATAGGCATTGATTCAGTGGTTGGATCAGTTGGAAATGGAACCACACTTCGTATGATTTCTGATATTCCAGGCGTCAAGTATACAGAAGGACGTTTCTTACCTTATTTCTTCCCTGATGTATTTTGTGAAGAGGGGGATCCTGTTACTGAAGCGAAGGAAAACTGGGTCCAAGGACGACGTGCCATTATGCAAAGCTCTCTTGATCGGATTGGATATGGTGGGTATCTGTCACTGGCTTTACAGTTCCCTGAGTTTGTTGACGTGGTGGAGCGAATTTCAAATGAGTTTCATACGTTTCATGAAATGGTGCAAGGTACGAAAGGATATAAGGCTCCCTTTAAAGTGGCGATTTTAAATTGCTTTGGTAAACTTCGTTCTTGGCAAACAAATCAAGTCGCGCATGCGCTTTGGTATAAAGAGATTTATTCGTATGTTGGAGTACTTGAGGCATTGTCGGGGATGACGTTTGACGTGGAGTTTATTAATTTTGAGGATATTAAGCAGAATGGAATTTCTGAGGAGATCGGGATTATGATTAACTCTGGAGATGCGATGACGGCTTGGAGTGGTGGTGAAAATTGGTTAGATGAAACAGTGATTACAACGATTCGTGAGTGGGTTTATAATGGGGGTGGATTTATCGGAATTGGAGAACCAACAGCTATTCAACATCAAGGGAAGTACTTCCAATTGTTCGATGTACTCGGAGTTGATAAAGATATTACGTATGGACTTAGCTATCGTAAGTATCATGAGTTAACAAAGGAACATTTCATTCTTGAGGATATAAAGACGGAGATTGATTTTGGTCGTGGGATGAGGGGCGTATTTAAAAAAGGTGAACATACGACGATTTTAGCGATGGATCAAAATGATATTTTATTATCAGTCAATGAGTATGGACGCGGACGTGGCGTTTACATCGCAGGGTTACCTTATAGCGCTCAAAATGCAAGACTTTTACAACGTGCGATTTATTATGCGGCTCATCAAGAATCAGAGCTAATGACTTATTATGTGGATAGCTGTGAAGTGGAGTGTACTTACTTCCCTGAAGTGAAAAAGCTAGCGGTATACAATAATAGCTTTGAGGTTCAAGAGGCACAAATTTATGTGCGTGGAGAAGTGAAGCATCGTATTACATTAAATGAAATGGATTTAATTTGGTTAGACGTTGAATAGTAAAAAGCGATATCTAAAAGGATATCGCTTTTAAATGAATAGAGTAAAAGGAAAAACCTTTATGGCCATTTTTTAAGGGGGATCAAAAACTTTAGCATCATCAATTACTGTTAAGGGATTAATAAAGCTTTAGAGATCGTACGTCCTAATTAATCTAGTAAAAATGAACCCCTCTAATGAAAAGAGTCTTGTTTTTTAGATAATACCCTAAATACTAGATAGTGTTAATTGATTAGAGTATATGATCTTTTATGAATTTAATTTTTTTGATATTAATTTTAAAAAGTGACTCATTACATCCCAAGATACTTAAGGTAGTCATTCATTGTCATCAGAGGCATATCTAGTTTTAACTTCGTCTCTTTCGTTATAGCTCTTTGTGTTGCCATTTCAAATCCTGCTAGTTCTACAGCAGCTAAGTATTCATCAACGATTGGCTTAATGTTGATATCTTTACTTTTTAACAGTTTGCCACAGTTCCTGTAAATTTCTAAAACAGGATGACAGGGAGAAAAAACAGCTTTCATTGTTTCAAAATTATTGTTTCCAGGGAAACCAGAATTTGAGATGACAACGAATTGTTGTGTTTTTTGTACGGTATCGACAAGGTCAAAATTTTCATTTTGCTGAACGATTAATGGACTTTTCAATGGGATAAGACGATCGACAAAGTTTTTTAGTACAGCTGTCATATTCCAAGTATAAATTGGAGTTGCAAAGCAGACAACATCAGCAGCCTTATATTTTTGAAGTAATGCTTCCATATCATCTTGCAGTATACATTTTCCTGGAGTTTTAAACCAACAGGTAAAGCAACCTTTACAGTGACCGATTTTTTTGTCAATGAGGAATATATTTTCAGTATCTGCACCGCCTCGTTTAGCACCACGTAAAAAAGCTTCTGCTATTACATTCGTGTGACTATTAGCTCCTGCAGGACTACCATTAAAGATAATAAATTTCATAGGGAAATCATCTCCTTCTCTTAGTTGATGACTTTATTATAAAGACGACAATAGATATGTTCAATCGACGCTCCGTAGAGTTAAAGATAGAAATGGTCATTCCTTCTTATAAAATATCCTCAATTTCGGTCAATGCAATAAATAAAAAAAGGCCTAGGGCCCTTTTTATTCAATTGTTAAAAGATAGCTTTTCCAGTTTTCATAGGTTAAATCAGTTGCTTGGTTAATTAAATATTCTCCTTTTCCTGCATAGCTGTAAATTTGGTAACACATGCGGCTTTCACCTGGCAATAATTTAGTGTTTTCAGAACATGGAAGTACTTTTTCATTGTTGTATTCAACGTGATAGTTTGCTAAATAATCGTTGTTCTCAACCCCCATGATGTAAGGAGTCGTTGAAAGTGGTTTAAGTTCTTGATCATCTTTAAAGACAGTCATTAGAGTTAGAGGATGTTGCCCATATAGCCCAACTTCAAGTGTCTCATTGGTTGTATTTGTTTCCGTAAACCATAGTACTAACCCTTTTTTTGAACTTCCAAGTTCATCATCGACAATTTCAGCTTTGTCAAATGAGACCACTCCAAGAATTTGGTCGTCATTTTGAATGGTGATTTGATCACCGATAGTTAAGTGAGGGAGTGTTTCGTAGTCATGACGTGATAATCCATTTTCAAGATAGAGTTGTGCTTCATTTACGATATAATCACTACTATCTATCAGTGTATTAACGGATGGTTCTTCTTCCTCTTCAATCGCAATATTTTCTTCGGCTGTTTCAATTTTTGTTGGGGATTCTTCTATGATTTCCGGCTGTGGTTGTGCATCTTCCATGACATTTTGTTTTTGATGACAGGCAGTTAAGAATAGTAAACTTAAGAGTAGTATTTTTTTCATGTTGGTAATCCCTTTCAATTCTATGATATGAAATTATAGCATATTGATAGATGATTAAGGTTAAATTTACAATATTAATAATAAAATTCCATAACTTTGTTATAATTTGGCGAAAAAAAATAAGGTCACCGTTAGGGTGGCCTTATTTTACTTCAATCAAAAAGCTTTGATAGTTACTATAAGTGTTATCTAGCGCTTGATTGATGAGATATTCTCCCTTCCCAGCATAGCTATAATGGTTATAGCACAGACGACTTTTTCCTGGCTCTAGCGTATTAGGGGTAGAACAAGCTTCTACCTTTGCTTGTTGTTGAGTGAACTCGACATGCTGTGTTTGAAGATAATCTTCATCTGCAAATTTTAGGTTTAGTTCATCTGCAGGCATCAGTTTAAGTTCATCTTCTCCATAGAAAACACTTGTATTGACAACTGGATCTAACACGCGTCCTGCTAATCCAACGTGAATTTTCTGATCACTAATATTAGTTTCTTTGTAGTAAAAGGCAATGCCTTTACGTCCACTTTTTTGATGGTCATCAATAATTTCATAATGATCAAATTGAACGGTTGCATAATCTGTTTCACCATTATTAAGGGTGATGACATCATTAGAATTTAGATAGGGTAGTGTTTCATAATAGGCACGTCCCACTCCGTTTTCTAAATAAAGTGAAGGGGTATTTTGATTAGGAGATTCAAGGGAGGGTTGGATGGAATGTGTTGAAGGATTGTCCTCATTATTTGATGGTTTTTCTTCATCTGATAAAAGAGGAGAGTCGAATTCTTCTTCTTTGTTTGGAAGAGTCATTTGACTAGGATTTTGTAGGGAAACTGAGGTAGATTGGGGTTCCTCAGTTGGGAATTCAATCTGCGTGAGTTTCAGTGGCATGCCTGGGGTGTTGAGTAAGACAAGTTCGGGTACAGGGGTAGAACAAGCACTGAGTAGGGATAGCTCACAGATTAAAAATAGAATGCCTAGAGGTTTCATAATTGCCCCCTTTCATAACGAATTTAATTATAGCGGTTAAAAGGGCACCTGACAATTGGAAGTATTGAAAGAAAAGATATTTTTTTGAAGAAAACGCCTAAAAAAATAAACGAAGTATGACGAGCTGTCATAAGCTATAGTAAGAAAGTTTAGTAGGAGATGATGAGATTCATTAGAAGTAAAAATTTTGAGAAATAATAAAAATTATGGCTTAGAATGGATATTTTAGCAATATAATGACGATAATAAAAAGTAAGCGTTTAAATCTCGTAAAAAGGAGGTGAAAATGATGAAGTGGTTAGTGAACGAAAGTGATCATTATGTGTTTCATGTACATGCGGGCAGTTTGGCGCAGAAGGATATTGAAGAGATTATGGAGTATCAAGAGCATTGCCTGAAGTATGTGTTACAGGTTTTAAGACTTGAGTTGGAAGAGAAAATTCATTATTTTTTATGTGATAGTTTAGATGAGGTTGGAATGTATTATGGTGATTATGTTCCGTGTAGTAGTTTTTTTCGTGATCCATTTGAGATTTATGCAGTCTATAGTCGGAAACAAAAAGCGATTGGCTTTCATCAAGATGTGTTGTTGTTAGCTAATTTAATTAATCGACCAAATGTAGTGGCCATTCGAGAAGGGTTAGCGATGTTTTTTAATAAGAAATGGTTTGGTGTTCATAATTTTGAGTGGGTTCTTTATTGGTTAGAGAATGACCAGTATGTTTCATTACAACGTTTGATGAAAGACGAGTATTTTTATGATTATCCCCCTTATTTAACGTATCCTGTCGTCGGTGCTTTTACGCAATATCTCATTATGACATACGGAATGGATAAATATTTATCATTTTATCGATTAAATGAATCAACGGTTAATAAACGATTTAAGGAAATGTACGGGGAGGGAATTAGGACGATTGAAAAAGAGTTTTTAGATTATGTGAGATTATTTAAATTGGATTATGCGATGAAAGAGCGGATTATCGAATTAATCAGTGAAATGTAAGATGTCATCTCTTAAGAGGAAGAGATGACATCTTTTATGTTTTGATTGACAGTAGATAAAAAATGAATTACAATGACTATAATATTGATTTTATACAATTAAATTTCATAAAATCATATGAGGTGAAATGATGAACAAATATGAAGCATTAAAATTAGAGAATCAGTTGTGCTTTGCTTTATATGCGACATCTCGTGAAGTCATTAAGTTATATAAACCATTTTTAGATGCGTTTGGCTTAACGTATACGCAATATATTACATTGCTTGTTTTATGGGAAAAGGAAGCTATCTCATTTAAGGATTTAGGACAGGCTTTGCATTTAGATTCAGGTACGTTAACGCCGCTCATTAAAAAATTAGAAGCGATGAAATTAGTCATCAAATATCGTGATCCACAAGATGACCGTGTCGTGATTGTGGAATTAACCGAAGATGGGCGTGTGTTAAAAGATGAAATGGTAGATATTCCAAATCAATTATTCTGTCGTGTTGGTGGCGAGGTAGAAGAGTACGCTAGCTTGAAATCATCACTGGAATCTTTATTAAAGAAATTGAGTTAAATCACGGATTTAACTTTAATTTTTTCTAAATTAATTGTATAAAATTAAATTTGATAAAATTAGAAAGAAGGAATGAAAATGAATTTTTATCATTTAGAAGCGAAGAAAATGAATGGACAAATGGTTCGAATGGATGAATATCAAGGAAAAGTGGTATTGATTGTCAATACAGCGAGTAAGTGTGGATTAACACCTCAATTTAAAGAATTAGAAGCTCTTTATCAAGATTATAAACCTCAAGGGTTTGAAGTACTTGGCTTTCCATGTAATCAATTTGCAAAACAAGATTCAGGAAGTAATAAAGAGATTCATGAGTTTTGCCAACTGAATTATGGCGTGAGTTTTACAATGTTTGAAAAAATAGAAGTGAATGGGGAAGGAGCACATCCACTTTATCGATTTTTAAAAAAGGAAGCAAAAGGACTGTTTAGCTCAGAGATTAAGTGGAATTTTACGAAGTTTTTAATTGATCAAAATGGTCGTGTCATTAGACGATATGCCCCAACGGTAAAACCTTCAAAGATTGAAGCAGATATTCAAAAATTATTAAAGTAAGGAAAAATTAGATGAAGCGTCAAATGGTTTATAGGCTAAATTTTTTCAACAGGATTTGAAACGGTAACAGGGGATACTAAATGGTTACTAGTGGATCGTGTAGGAAATGTTGTGGTGCGTTTTACACCGATAATGAAACGAGAATAATTAGAAGATGCCATTAAAGAATTAATTTAATGAGTCGTAATAAGTAAGATTAAAAAAGATTGAGTTTTCTAAAGACTCAATCTTTTTTATGACGATTATTTAAAACAAAAGACTGGTTCTACAAATGGTGGCTTAGGTATAGCATTTAATAAAGAAGGAGTTGATTTAAATGTTACAAACAGAGCGATTAATCATTAGGAGATTTACGAAAGAAGATTGGCAGGATTTGTATGAATACTTGCGTGATGAGGAAGTTGTTCAATTTGAGCCTTATGAGGTTTATACTGAAGAGCAAGCCAAACAAGAGACGCTCAAACGAGTAAATGACGATTGTTTTTTTGCAGTTTGTTTGAAAGCAGATGGAACAGTCATTGGGAATTTAACGTTAATTGAAGGAGCATTTCAAACATGGGAAGTAGGGTTTGTTTTTAATCGTCAGTATCAACGTAAAGGTTACGCAACAGAAAGTGTCAAAGCGTTAATGAATTATGCTTTTACTCATTTAGGTGCTAGACGAATTGTTGCGATGTGTAGTCCATTAAATGAACCATCTTGGAAGTTGTTAGAACGAATTGGGATGCGTTATGAGGGGACATTGTTACAAAATGTGTACTTTAAGAAGGATGAAGAAGGAAAGCCGATTTGGTTAGATACCTACGAGTATGCCATCTTAAAATCTGAATGGATAAAACAGGGATAACCTGTTTTTTTTATGGGGTTGTTTCGTTTAAAATAGAAATAATAAAACATTGTTATGTTAAAGTATTCGCAACGAAACAATGTTATGCTATATTAATAGTATGATGAAACAAACCCTATTCAAAGGATGATTAAAATGGACCATAAAAAACAAAATTTAAATATAAGTTCAAAGCTTCATTTAGTAGGTGGAGATTATAAGAAAGTTCATATTTCTGGTAGTGGCACGTTTAGTGGGGATTTAAACTGCGATACTTTTCAAACGAGCGGCAAAGCAAACCTAGAAGGAAATTTGCTAACCAATCAGTTTTATAGTAGTGGGAAGGTATTATCAACTGGAGCTCTAAGTTGCCAAGAAGAAATTAAAGTGAGTGGAAAAGCTTGTTTTGAGAAATCTGTTACGGCAAAAGAAATCATTGTATCGGGAATATTGGAATCATTTGAACAGATAAGCGGTGAGAAAGTAAAAGTGTCGGGATGTGTGCGTGCTAAGTCGATGAAAGCTGATGAGGTTTTTATCTCAGGTTCAATGAATGTTCAAGAGTTACTTCAAGCACAAGAGTTAACAGTAAGTGGTTGGTTGAACGTATCAGGAGGGATCGAAGTGGAACAGATTAAAGTAGCCGGCCATGTCAGTTGTGAAGGATTACTAAGTGGTGAGAGCGTTAGGCTTGAGGCAATGAGTGGTTCAACATTTAAAGAAATTGGGGCAACAGAAGTTGAAATCATGCGTTCATCGATGGAGAGTGGCATGACCCAGATGGTTGGGTCACTTTTAAATACGCTGATGGGAGGATTATCGCCACTTAAAAAAGTAAGTGGAGAGTTAATTGAGGCGGATACAATCACCGTAGAATATGCAAAAATTTCAAAAATTAGTGGGCATGATATCATCATTGGACCTAATTGTGTGATTGATGAGATTGAGTATAGTGGCAGTTTGAGTATTGATGAATCGTCAGTTGTTCATCATCAAGTAATGGTATAGGAGGTAAAAAATGATGAGAAGTTTAAAAATGAATGGTGCAGGAAGTAGTGGCGGTGGTGTTTTTAAAGAGGTTATGTTAGAAGGTGCTCATAAAATTACAGGAGATATCGACTGTGAGAATTTTCATACGGCAGGAACGTGCAAGGCTTTAGGTCACATTTCTTGTTTAACGTTTAACGGAGCAGGAGCTATGACGCTTCAGGGCATTAAGACAAAAGAGATGTCGGTAGTGGGATCTTGTACCTGTCATGGAACAGTTGATGGTGAAGTGTTACAGGTGGAAGGGTATTTAAGTGCAGATGAAGAAATAAATGCTGAAGACATTCGAATCGAAGGAAAGTTTAAAGTATTAGGTGTGATGAATGCAGAAAAGGTAACCTTGTTATTGCATGAACCATCAAGTGTAATGGAAATTGGAGCCGGAAAGATTGAGGTTAGAAAATTAACGAAAAAATCTAAATCATGGAATATCTTTACGATGTTTAAAATAAAGAAAGTGGCGTTAGAGGCAAATCTGATGGAGGCTGATGAGATTTATTTAGAGTATGGTCATGTTAAAAAGGTATGTGGCGATCAGGTGGTGATTGGACCTCATTGTATGATTGAGGAAGTGGAGTACCGAGGAGAGATTGATATCCATCCGACTTCGAAAGTTAAGCGTCAAAAACAAATTTAAGGAGGTTTGAAAGATGGCGGAGCATTTAAAGATATATGGTGATGCAACCGTTGGTGGAGGAACCTTTGATAAGGTTCGTATTTATGGTGATGGATTGATTACAACAGATCTTATAGCTAACAGTATTAAAGTTTATGGTGATGCGACGTTTGAGGGACGTGTTGAGGCCAATTTGATTAAGGTCATGGGGGATTGTGAGTTTAAAGGGCATGTGACGTGTCAGACGGTTGCAATTTATGGTGATACGACGTTTGAAGGAAGTGTTGCAATTAAGTTGTTAAAGATTCGTGGGATGGCGACACTTAATGAATCAAGTGTGATTGAAAGTATTCAAAGTATGGGAGCTTGCGTGGTCAATGGGACATTAAAAGGTGAACGTTTGACGAGCTATGGATCACTTGATGGGGATGGAACGATAAAGGTTCATACCTTAATGTCACAAGGTGAGATTCGAACACGAGGTGAACTTGAGGGTGAGTATTTAAATATTTATGGTGCGATTCATAATGCGAAGTTAATTAATGGTGAAGAAATTCATATTGTGTTAAATGAACATTGTCGCTGTGAAAGTATTGGGGCAACGAAGTTAACGGTGAGTCCGTCTAAGAAAAAACGAGTTCGTAAGACGTTGACGGTGAATCAAATTGAAGGTGATGAGATAAATCTGACGTATACGAAAGCGAAAAAGGTTCACGGTGATAAGGTGATGATTGGAGCGGAGTGTACGGTTGATTATGTGGAGTATTCAACTGATTTAACAACACATCCTACAGCAAAGATTAAACAACAAGATAGAAATTAGGTGATGAGTATGGAAGAATCTTTAATCTCTAAAAAAGAATTATTGCAGTTAACGAATATTTCATATGGACAACTGTACAGATGGAAGCGTAAAAACTTAATTCCTGAAGAATGGTTTATTAAGAAGTCTGTTTCAACCGGACAAGAAACATTTTTCCCAAGAAAAGAAATTCTTGAGCGAATTGAACGGATTCTTGAACTTAAGGATACAGTGTCGTTAGATGAGTTGTCAGAAATTTTCTCACCCCATGTAGCGGAACCAACATTTGATAGTTCGGAGTTAATAAATAAGAAGATTGTGTCACAGCAGGCAATGCAGTTGTATCAAAGTATGACAGGGGCTTCAGCTAATTTATCAGATTTAAAAGAGGTGTTGATGTTAAAAATTTTACAAGATTATGTGGCATCAGGGGTTATTACATTTGATGAAGGAAAAATGATTCAAGATTTTTTAAATCAGCATTTTATGAAGTTAACACAGGAAAAATCAAGTCTTTTTTTGATGCGGCATTTAGGCCTGCCGTTTGTTATTGGTGCGATTGATAAGGAGATGTTGCTGATTGATGAGCAGGATCGAATTGTGTTAGAAATTGCAGTGGCGAAGGAACTAAGTCAGATTAAGTTAGCGAGTTTGCAATAAATTTTAAAATATCGGGGGGGACTGTTTATGAGACAGTACATGTTTAAACACAAATTTTTACTGGTTACAACAGTTTTAGTTCGTTGTATTGGGGCAGCGATGCAAGTCTATATTGCGCTTTTAATTCAACAATTGATTGATTATGTAGTGGGCGGGGACATGAATGGTTTTGTGAAGGCTATTCTCTTCGCGGCGGTTTATTTTTCACTGATGGGACTGGTTGACTATTTAACAAGTGCGACTCAGGCGATTTATTTGAAAAAAACGTTGATTGCGCTAAAACGTGATGTGTTTAAAGGGATTTTAGCAAAAGACTATGAAGATTTTAATAAGAGTAATACGGCTGATTATTTATCAAATTTGACGAATGATATGAATTTGATTGAGGCCAATTACATTACACCGTTTTTAATGATGATTGGAGATGTGGTGATTTTTGTAGGGACCACGGCTGTTTTACTCTGGATTAATCCCTGGGTGACACTTGCGATGTTTTTGATGGCCGCTTTATTAATGATTGTGCCATCGCTTTTTGGGAAGGTGCTTGAGAAAAGACAAAATAAAGTATCGGATAAGCAAGGGATGTTTACCTCAAAGATTAAAGATATTTTTCAAGGCTATGAAGTCGTGAAGTCTTATCGAATGATTCCATCCGTCACCCATGAATTTAACGTTGTGAATGATGAGTTAGAGGATGCAAAATTTAAGAGTACACATCTAAAAGGGGTGGCTCAAGCTGTTTCGATGATTTTTGCCATTGGTACACAAATTGCTGGAATGGCGATTGCGGGATACTTTGTCCTTCTTGGGCAAATGACAGTCGGAAATTTATTTGCGGTCGTTCAACTGGGGAATGGAATTCAAGGTCCGATTATGTGGATTATGCAGAAAGTGACTCAAATTAAAGGAATGAGCGGTGTGAATGAAAAAATCATGGCGCTGATTGAGGTAGGAAAACGTGAATCTAACGAAGTAGCATTATCAGAATTTAAGGAATCAATTAGATTAGAGAATGTGCATTTTGCTTATGAAGAAACACCGGTTTTAAATGGTATTTCTTATACGTTTTCAAAAAATAAAAAGTATGCGATTGTCGGTGAAAGTGGTTGTGGGAAATCGACGCTGATTAAATTAATGATGGGATATTACCGTGATTATGAAGGTCAGATTTTGGTGGATGGTCAAGATGTTAAGAATCCAATCCCATTATCGATGACAGAACTCGCTTCTATGATTCATCAAAATATTTATTTATTTGATAAAACGATTGCAGATAATATTTTCTTAGATCAAACCTTTGCAGATATTCAAATAAAACGTGCTTTAACTCAAAGTGGTGTAACAAAATTTATCAAGCTGTTACCTGAGGCTTTAAAAACTGCTGTTGGTGAAAATGGGAAGAATTTATCAGGAGGGCAAAAGCAACGTGTGGCGATTGCGCGCGCCTTAATTCAGGAGATGCCTATTTTAATGTTGGATGAGGGAACCTCAGCACTTGATTTACAGACGGCGTATGATATTGAAAAGACGTTGCTTGCAATCGATGAGTTAACAGTCATTACCATTACTCATAAGTTAAGTGAGGAAATTTTATCAGATTATGATGAAATCATCGTGATGGATCAAGGTCAGATTGTTGAATCTGGAAGTTTTAATCATTTATTAACTCAAAAAGGTGCATTTTATCAGTTATATACACTTAAAAAAGACGACGATTTTTCTGTTGCTAGTTAAGATTAAAGTCGACCTTCTAGGTCGGCTTTAAAAATAATTTTTCTATATGGTAATAAATGGTTTTTGAGGGGCGGGGAGTTAAGGGAAAATAAAAAAAGCTATTGATTATATTCAATAGCTTCAGTTTAAAACAAATTTAGTAACGTCGACATCCTCGTTTAGTAATGAAATCACCTGTTTCTAATTGGTAGAAATCTTCTGACTCTCCAATGACACGACGTAAATCACCTGGACGGAGGACGGTTGTCGCATGAGCATCAGGAGATGCTTCGGTTAAAACTGGGATATTACTGATGACTTTAACAACAAATGGGTCTTCTAATGTGATGACTTCATTCGTTGCTGCAACTAACACCTCACAAAATTCTTTACTAATCCACCCCGGTTTAATTCGATACATGTCATTGACAACGGACGAAACAGAATAGACTTGCCCAACCTTTGCACAAACCATCATTTTTGAGGTGTTTGAAGGATCTTTGTGAATGGTGGCATGATCTAAAACAGCAATTAAAAACTTGTCATTTGGAACATAATACGTGTTTTCGTTATATTTCACATTAGCCATCTTTATCAATCTCCCTTTAGGTGAATATCATCTTTCTCTATCAGTATATGTTTGAATTTTTTATATTTTCCCATGATTCGTCTAATTTTCGAAAGAAATGAATAAGTTTGTTAAGGGATGATGCGTAATTAGGCTTTAGATCATAAGTGGTAGGGGGAGAGAATGGATTTTATGAAGTATCAGGTGATAGATGAGGCGTAAAAGACGTTTAATAGTCCTCGAACTTTAGAGAAATTTTTAAACAAGAAGGTTTGTTTATCGAAAGAATATGAAGTTTTAGGGCCATTTTGTTAACGATGGATAGAAAAATGAGGATTTAACTAGGGGAGGCATTAATCATGAATGAGAAATCATCAAAGGATGTTAATCGAAGGGATTTAAATCATTTAAAGTATTTGATTTCACACGCTTGAAAATGGGATAAGCTATTATTTGTTTATTATGGTTTATTTACGTTATTAACAGCCGTGCAACCCTTTATCAGTTTGTTTTCGATTAAGTGGCTGATTGATGAGTTGACGACAGAAATGAATGTGATAGTGTTAGCTTGTATTTTAGGATTCTTTTTGCTCGGTGGGGCAATGGTTAATGCCCTTGTTACATTCATTAAAAATTTATATATGCCCCGTCTCATTTTACTGCGTTTTAAGTTTATAAATCAGATGCAACGTAAAGCTATGAAGATGAATTTTAGATATACAGAAGATCCCAAAACATTGGATGATTTAGAAAATGCCGGGCAAGCTGTTTCTTCAAATCATGTGGGGATTGAAGGGGTTTTTCATAAGTTGTTTGAGGTATCGGGGAGTTTAGTGTCGTTACTGACATATATGAGTTTATTATTTATGCTCAGTCCATGGGTTCTTTTATACTTATTTTTGAATATGCTGTTTGTTTACTATTTAACATCTATAGCGAAAAAATATGAATTCTCTAAAAAAGATGAAAATGCAGCGTTAAATCGCCGGTCGAGCTATTTGTATAATACGATGTCAGATTTTAAATTTGGAAAAGAGATTCGCATTTATCAATTAGGAAATTGGCTTTGTGAAAAATTTAGAGGGATAAAAGGAGAACACTTACAGTTAACGAAAAAAATTCAAAAGCGTTATTTGGGCGTGAGTTTAGTGGATGCAATCTTGATTTTAATTCGAGAAGGAATTGTGTACGCCTATTTAATTTATTGTGTCTTAGCAAAGGGATTAAGCCTTGGAAGTTTCTCCATGTATTTTACGAGTATTAGTCATTTGACGACGACCTTGCAAAGCGTAATGGAAGATTTAGCTCATCTTCGTTTGCAATTATTATATGTCAATCATTTTAGAACTTTTTTAGAGATTCAAGATGAGCTACCATTAGAAGAACCAACCCCTATTCCGTTGCTTAAACCGTATACGATTGAGTTTAAAAAGGTGAGTTTTAAATATCCAAACAGTGAACGTTATATCTTTAAAGATTTATCGTTTAAAATTAAGGCAGGAGAACGCTTGGCCATTGTTGGCATAAACGGAGCAGGAAAAACAACGTTGGTTAAATTAATAACTCGTTTATATGAACCAACAGATGGTGAAATATTATTAGACGGGATTAATGTTAAAAATTTGGACCGCGCCAAGTATTTCGACTTATTCTCAGTCGTGTTTCAAGATATTAAAGTGTTGGCGTTTACGGTTGGTGAAAATGTAGCGATTCAAAATCGTGATGTCCTTGACCGTGCAAGAGTGATGGAATGTTTAGAGCAGGCAGGGATTAAAGATAAAATTGCATCCTTAAAGCATGGCATTGAGACGCCGATGTTAAAAGGTCTTGAAGAAGAGGGAATTGAGTTATCGGGAGGTCAAAATCAAAAATTAGCATTAGCGCGGGCACTGTATAAAAATGGAGACATTGTCATTTTAGATGAACCCACTTCAGCGCTTGATCCGTTAGCAGAGTATGAAATTTATCAAAACTTTGATGCCTTGATTGGAGATAAGACTGCCATTTATATTTCTCACCGATTATCAAGTACACGTTTTTGTGATGCGATTGCTTTTTTTGAAAATGGGGAGATTCTAGAGTATGGTACTCATGAGGAATTGTTAGCGAAAAAGGGGCGTTATGCGGAAATGTTTAATATTCAAGCACAGTATTATCAGTTAGAGTCAGTAGAGGAGATGGCAGCATGCGCAAATTAATAGAACCCTTGATGAAAGATTTGAACGTGATTTTCTTTTTATTTCGATTGGCCCATCAGATTTCAAAGACCTATCTTCCCATTGTCATCACCTCATCTATTGTGACGGCCTTGATGCCATTTTTGAATTTGGTGATGATGAAGCTAGTCATTGATGAGTTGACCGGTTCTAGAAGGATTGAGGTTTTTATTTGGTTGGTTGGAATCGTGGTGCTTGGAAATTTGGTGTTAAATGTGACATCGCGTTGTTTGAAAACGAAGGTGGAGATTAAAAATGAGGAGTTGTTAAATGGATTTGACGCGATGGTGAGTGAAAAAATCATGAGCCTTGATTTTCAAATGATTGAGGATCCAAAGATTCTAGATTTGAAAGAGCGTGCGTTATTTCCGATTCATAATCAGGGGGCAATGTATCGGGTCATGGAATATTCGATCACGTTATTTTCAACCATCTTAACGATGATTGGATTGATTGCCATGATTTCGATGTTAAATCCGTTGATGATTCTATTTTTGTTTTTAATGGCGATTTTATCAGCGTTCATTAATAAGAAGGCACAACAAGTGATGTTTAAATTTTATCAACTCTTGATTCCAGTTAATCGTAGGTTTAGTTATTTTGGAAACTTAACGAGCGATTTTAGTTATGGAAAAGAGATTCGTTTATATAAAATGGACGATTTAATCATGGATCGTATTGAGGATTATAATCACACGACGTTAACGGTCTTTACTGATTTATATGAAGTGCTTGGGAGATATGCAGCTTATAGTGAAGTGATGATGCAGATTCAGATAGTGTTCGTGTATCTTTATATGGTATATAAAGTCGTTGTTAAATCGATTGGACTGGGTGATTTTACGATGTATGCCTCAGCTGCAACACAGTTTGGTCAGTGTTTATCACAAATTTTAAATACCTACATGGAGCTATCTCAAATGTGTCGATACATGGAATCGTATATAGAATTTGATGCATTAAAACCAAGTGTTTTAAGTGGGAAAGAGACAGATGTACCGATGGATAATCTGACACTTGAGTTTAAAAATGTGTCATTTAAATATCCAAAAAGTGAAGTTAATGTGCTAAATAACGTTAATGTGACGATTCTGCCAGGTGAGAAATTATCCATTGTTGGACTCAATGGTGCGGGGAAAACAACCTTTATTAAATTATTAACGCGTTTGTATGAACCAACAGAAGGAGCCATTTATTTAAATGGGGTTAATATTTTAGAGTATGATTTAAAAGAGTATTTAGCTTTAATGTCTGTCGTTTTCCAAGATTTTAAATTGTTCGCTTTCTCGGTTAAAGATAACATTGTGTTTAATCAAGTGGAGAAAGATGAAACGATTATTGAAGTATTAAGAGAAGCGGGATTTGAAAAAGATTTGGCTAATCTTCCAAAAGGAATCGAAACGCCTATTTATAAAACATTTGAAGAAGATGGTGTCGAATTTTCAGGTGGACAAAGTCAAAAAATTGCGATTTCCCGGGCAATATACAAAAATTCCCCGATTGTCATTTTAGATGAACCGACATCTGCTCTTGATCCGATGACTGAGTATGATATTTATCACCGTTTTAATGAATTAGTGGGAGCTAAAACAACGATTTATATTTCTCATCGTTTATCAAGTTGTTTATTTTGCGATCGAATTGCAGTTTTTAAAGATGGACAGATTGTTGAACTTGGAACACATGATGATCTGATGAAAGAAGGAGGCTTATATCAAGAAATGTATCAAGCACAAGCACAATATTATATATAAGAGACGATGTGATGACGGTTTTTGAAAGTGCTGGATTTGAATAGGAGGGAATGACGTATAAAGCCATGAATCATGATCGCGATAGATTCGTGGATTTACTTTATGATTCACTTGAAAAGTTATTAAAGATAGCTATCTCGATTTGAGATAGCCTTTTTAGTTTACTCAGCCCTTTTGAGGGTTAAGTTTTTTTGACTTGATAAGCAAAATCGAAATGACATAAAACCGATAGATATGATTATTGATTGATGAAGTGAAATCAGTAAATTAAGGGAGATGAATTGTTTTTTTAGTGAAAATATTTTAAGATATTAATTAGAAAGTTAGGTGTTTTTAGATGAAGTTATTTGCATCAGATTACGATGGGACGTATTGTAAACATACAAAGCTTGGACGTCAACAATTAAAGGAAAATATTAAAGCAACTAAAGAGTGGCAAGAGATGGGGAATTTATTTATTTTCGCGACCGGTCGACCGATTTCATTAATGAAAATTGAACAGAAAATACATGGTCTAGTGTATGATTATATCGTGGGTTTAAATGGAGCAGTTATTGTCTCAAGTGATGGACAAGTTGTCTTTCGTCAGACGATAAAAAATGAAATAGCTAAACAAATTGTTGAGCTTATTCAAGAAAAAAAAATAACACAATATATGGTCACAGATGGATTAAATGGCCATTATTATACGACGTTTCATTTATTTAAAAGGGAATACTACCTATTTAAGATTTTGAAATGGACACATCGTTTGTTTAACTTAACGTTAACACAGGCACTTGAGCAACCAGTGGCCCAGATTGCAGTGAAAACGAACAGTCATGAAGAGGCTATTCAATTTGCCAAGATTATTAATGAAACGTTTGGTCATGAAGTAGTGGCCTATGCCAATTTACTACATGTCGATATTTGTGCCAAAAACTTATCAAAAGCAAGTGGGGTTTTTGAGGTGGCTAAGCGTCATCGAATTGAAACAGATGCGATTTATTGTATTGGTGATAGTTTTAATGATTTACCGATGATTGAGGCCTATCATGGCTTAACCATGATTGAAGCCGTTGATGATCTTAAGAAGCAAGCAGAAGCCGTTTTTAAAACGGTAAGTGAAGCATTTATCTATGCAAAAGAAAAGGTTTAGTCTAGGAGTGGGCTAAACCTTTTTCAATGGAGTCAAGATGACTTTTTGAAATATCATCATTTTACGGTATAAAATCAAGTCAAATATCACTACACTAAAAGAACGAAGAAAGGATGACTGACTATGATTATAATTGATTCAAAAACCCCACTCGATCTCTTTGAATTTGGTGTTATTTGTTATTGTCTAGATGCCAAGGAACTATCTGAACATGGACTGGTGATTAACCGAATGAATGAGTTTGAGTATTTAATTGGAAGGATCGATTTTATGCCGGATGAAACCCCATCAACAAAAGACTGGTTATTTGATAGATATCATCCAGGTATGATTTGGAGATGTCCAGAGGCATTAAAAGAGGCCTTGCTTGATCAGACCTTATGATTTCAAGACATCATCAGTCATTGGCTTCGAGCAGATGAATCCATTGGATTAATTAATACAGCTTTTAAAGTGGCATCCCTAACGTTATTAAATGATTACTTTCCACGAAAGGACTTAGTGATTCAATCATTAAATACGATTTTTTTATCGGAATCTCAACTCCTTAAAGAGATTCCCCTTCGTCAATCTGCCTTTTTTAAAGATCAATATGAGGGACAGTGGATTATTAGTCGAATTAATGTTTCGCTATTATGTTTGGTTCAAGTTTTCTATGAGGCAACAAATTCGACTTTAAAGCTAATATCAGAAGCTTTTATGATTAACGAACTCGCTCTTTTGGTGATGAAAGATCAGTTTAATGAGATGGAATGGGAAGAACTGACTTTAGCACAAGTACTTCTATTGAAAAACGTCATGCAACAGTCTTGCTCGCATCAAGAATTAAGTGAGGCTTTTAAACAAGCATTTCGAGTTTATCCGATGACAGACGTTCAAAACTGGATGAGTCCTCTTAAATTAAACCTAAATAAGTAACGATTAGGTTAAATTTAAAAAGATAGGGCATAGGCACTCAACTATTAACTCGTTGTTGGATATAATAACGTGACACAGTAGAAGAAGGAGGGGAGTTTATGTTCTATCGAAATTTAGCACCGGTGATTCCAATGATTTTGATGTCCAATCAGTTCCATCGACGTCCTGAACATCAAAATCATTCAAATTATGGAAGTGGTCAATTTAATTCAAGTCATGAAGAAGATGGATTTTTTGAAAATGACGAGATGTTTGGAGGTGGAGTTGTGGGACCATTATTAGTGGGAGGATTAACCGGCGTAGCACTAGCCAGTCTTTTTGGAAACAAACAAGCATATGCAGCGACACCATATCCAACACAAAGTGCATACCCAATGCAAAGTGCATACCCAATGCAAAGTACGTACCCAATGCAAAGTGGGTATGCGTACCCAGTATCAACTTACCAACCACCTATTCAAGCAAGTGCCCCCTATTATCAACAGGTACCGATGGTAACTCAATCGATGCCAACTCAAGCACAAATTGTGAAGCCAAATACCGTTTCACAAGTGCAAGGGGGGGAACCTAAAATGCCGGCCATTCAAAATATGCCAAATGATATTACGATTCAAAAGCTAGGACAAGCTTATGTAACAAATCCACCGATGCCAAGCAATCAAGTCACGAATTCGATGCCTTATTACATGTTTTCAATTCGTAAAGAGCTACCCGATGAGATGAGAGGAATTATGCCTTTGCAAGGAAATATGATGTATCGTGTGATAGCTAGTCAACAGATTTGGACTGTGATCCCAAGTTATACATCTGTCAGTTATTTAGGATGAATGAGGCAAACCGACGAAGTTACTTCTTCGGTTTTTTTATTGTTTTCGTATATTGATTAGGTACGCAAGGAATACTAAATGATATACAAAAAAAAGGTAGTGAGAGCTATGACAGTCACATTAATGATTCAAATTGCATTAATTCTTTGTGTAATCAGCATCATTGTTCTAGGGATTTTTGAAGTGATGACGTATGATGCTTTTGAACAGGAAATAACAGAAATCCGTGATGAACTCGAATCATTAGAAGAATAAAAAAGGTAATCTTGATAGATTACCTTTTAATGAGTTGAAATAGTGAAATAGAGTTGGTTGAAAATCGGAAGACCGTTGTTCCAAAGCTTAAGGAAATAATCCGTCGTTATCGTCCGATTGCCAGGTTGCCCATTATTTTCATCGAATGATTTAAGGGAGTCAAAAAAGTACATTTCATTTGTCGTGTCATCATATCCAACCAGTGTCATATAATGCTGCCAATTTAAAGAGTTTCCAATTAGGACGATAATTGGAGTTCCGGCCGTTAGTCGTGTTTTTAATGTTTCAAGGCTCCCCGTAAACATTTCAATGTTGTAGGCAGAATCCTTAAAATAGTTCAGGATTCCTTTGGGAAGAACATATCCTGAGACTGGAATTTTATAGTTGAGTTGATGATAGATATTCAGACCTGTTTGGCTTTCATGATAATGGCGAAGAACGTAAGCAATCGAGAAGGCGGAACATTCATTTATGATTTGTCTTTCAAAGGAATTCTCTTGCTCAATTGAAAAAGAAGAAGGAAAGGATATAGGAATTTTATCGTGTTTTGGAAAGGGGGATAAAAAATATAGAGTTAATAAGAGCATCATCATCAAAATGCCTAAGCTTGTATAAATGAATTTTTTCAATAAAATCACTCCTTTTTATTTAAATTATACTATAATTCTGTAAAAAAGGAAAATAAAGTAATTTAATCGAATTATGTCTAAAAAACATCACTCTAAAGGCTTATAACCAGTGATGTTTTTTTTCTTTAATTTAATAATCGGTATGTAATAAAATGAATGGTAGAAGTGGCAATTAATGTTAGTCAAAAGGTAGGTGATTTGCGATGATTCGATGGATAGTAGGGGCTATTCCGAGTGCTTTACTCATTATTTTTACTCATTTTATTATATGGTTAAATGAAGATCCAACCCTGTATCCGAGTAGGACATACTCTCTTGTATTTATCCTCACAAATTTACTTTTATTTTTCATTCAAGCTGTTACTTGCTCGGCATTACATCTTTCTAAATGTTTAATGTTAGGGACTTATTGTTTTATCACCATTCTATTGATTCTCTTTAATTTACTTTTCATTAAATTTCAATGGGTTTTGGAGTACCTCATCTTGCTGACGGTACTTTATTTCATTTATTGTTTGTTTGAGCATAGAAAGCGAATAAAAAAAGATTATGAGCTGTTGTAATTCATGAGTTAAATTGAGCACTTACCAGGCTAATAGAAGTTTAAGAAGTAGATAATGAAATAAAAATAGTTTAGAATGGATTGTAAGATAAACGCTAGATGGAGTGGGTAGAGTTGTTTTTAGGAATAGGTGATAAAGTAAAGAAATGTCGTACAGTATATGCTTTAAAACAAGCTTCGTTTTCTAAATTTGGGATTAGTCAGCATTATTTAAGTATGATTGAAAGCCAAAAACGGCAACCTACACTCGAAATGATTGATCAAATTTATGATGCATTTTATATATTAACTAATGGGGAAATTAAAAATTTATATACAAAAGAAACGTTTAGATACACAGAGGAAGAACAAGCCTTTGCTTATTTAACAAAAAAATGTCAAACTGAAAGAATCCCACTGCATTATCACGAGTCATTAAAAATTGCACAGCAATTTAATTTATGTGATCTTTTATACCGTTTAAATGTTGGAATGGGTGAACATTACCAATCTATTCTACAATATGAAGTGTCGACTAATTATTTTATGAAAGCCATTCATGTTGCAAATGGTATCCATTGTAATTTAGCCTACTGTTATCATCAATTAGGTCATAATATGAAAGAAACCGATAATTATAAAGTTGCCTTAATGTACTATTCATTGGCTGCCCAGTATACAGATGATAAGATGACTGCCTATTACTACCGTTTACGATATAATATGGCTTTAATAAATTTAGAACTTGAGAAGTATGCAGAAGGTTTGGAAGAAATAGAATCAATTTTAATTCAGTGTCAGGACAGTGAGACCCTCGCTGGAACATTAATGTTAAAATATTATGCTTTTATCAAAATGAAGAGATATCAAGAAGCTTATGAGTTGATAATTGACTTTATAAATAGGGAAAAATATGAGTATCATAAGGGAATGGCTTATCATAACTTAGGAGGGGTATTAATGCTAAATCAGAATTATGAAGAAGCCTTAGTTACAGTTCAAAAAGCTATTAAAATCAGAAAAACGCTCTTCCAACGTCAATTATCTAGACTTTTAGAGGGTAAAATTTATTTTTTATTAGATCAATATGAAGAAGCTAAGCAATGTTTTCTTGAATCGAAAGAAGAAATTATGGAAGGGGGAAATCAACGCTATGTAAAGGAGTGGTATGAATTCTCACTGAAGTTAGCTTATTCAATGAGTGACAAATCGCAACTCTCAATGTTGTTAGGTGAAATGAGAGATTTGGTGAAAAAAGGATGTTTAAGCGAAGCATTTTTAAATGGGCTTAAATTGGAGCTAATTAGATGGTATTGCCAAAGCGAATGCGATGAACTAGATGAAATGAAACGAGATTGTCTAACGATGATTTCAATCTAGACCATGATGAGAGTCATGGTCTTTTTGCGTACAATTTGATACAATAGATGAGTACTTTAAAAACGTGGAGGATGAACTCATGAGCAAACAATTAGTGTTAGCTGAAAAACCATCCGTTGGACGCGATATTGCACGCGTGCTAAACTGCCAAAAACAAGGCAATGGTTATTTAGAAGGAAAAGATTATATCGTAACGTGGGCGCTTGGACATTTGGTGACGCTTGCTGATCCTGAAGCTTACGATGTGAAATATAAATCATGGAATTTAGAAGATTTACCGATGTTACCTAAGCATTTTAAATTAGTGGTGATGCCAAAAACTTCAAAACAATTTAAAGCGGTTAAAGAACAGATGTTAAGAAAAGATGTGTCTGCTATTGTTATTGCAACAGATGCAGGACGTGAAGGAGAATTAGTCGCGCGTTGGATCATTGAAAAAGTTGGGGTTAAAAAGCCGATTAAACGTTTATGGATTTCATCTGTAACGGATAAAGCAATTAAAGAGGGATTTAAATCATTAAAAGATGGACATCTTTATGATAATTTATATGCTTCAGCCATCGCCCGTTCAGAAGCGGATTGGATTGTTGGAATGAATGCAACACGCGCTTTGACAACGAAACATAATGCTTCTTTATCATGTGGACGTGTTCAAACCCCAACGCTTGCCATGATTGCTAAACGTGAAGATGAAATTAAACAATTTAAATCAAAACCTTTCTTTGGAATCAGTGCGATTAGTCATGGATTAAAGTTAACGTGGCAAGATAGTAAGTCAAAAGATGTTAAAACGTTTGATGAAGATAAAGTGACAGCCCTATTAACGACCTTAAATCAGCAACCAGCCATCATTGAGAAGGTAACGAAAGTTGAGAAAAAAGAGTATGCTAAAGGATTGTATGATTTAACAGAATTACAACGTGATGCGAACCGTTTATTTGGTTTCTCAGCGAAAGAAACGTTATCAATTATGCAAAAATTATATGAGCAACATAAAGCTCTGACGTATCCTCGTACCGATTCTCGTTATATCTCAAGTGATATTGTTGAAACGTTACCGGATCGTTTAAAAGCGGTGGCCATTGGTCCTTATCGTGGGGCAGCTAACGGATTATTAAAATCAAAAATCGTAGCCAATAAATCGTTTGTAGATGACAAAAAAGTAAGTGATCACCATGCCATTATTCCAACGGAACAAACGGTGTTATTAACGGATTTAAGTGATAAAGAACGTAAAATTTTCGACCTCGTCGTGAAACGATTCTTAGCGGTGTTATCAAAACCATTTGTATACGAGCAAACGACGCTTTTAGCTAAAATTGGGTCTGAGAACTTTACGGCAAAAGGAAAACGTGTGATTTCTGCGGGATATAAGGAAGTGTACGGCTTTGATGAAGATTCAGATGATGACCAAGTACTTCCGATTGTAGAAGAGGGCATGAAATTACCAATCTCAAGATTAATTAAGACACAAGGAAAGACACAACCACCGGCTTACTTTAATGAAGGAACCCTGTTATCAGCCATGGAAAATCCAGCACGCTTTATGAATTCAAGTGATAAAGAAATCGCGAAAACATTAAGTCAGACAGGTGGACTTGGAACGGTTGCAACACGTGCGGATATCATTGAAAAATTATTTAATGGTTTCATGATCGAGAAACGTGGTCAAGAGATTCATTTAACATCAAAGGGACGCCAATTACTTGAGCTGGCGCCAGCCGATTTAAAATCACCTGAGTTAACCGGGCAGTGGGAACAAAAGTTGAGTGATATTGCAAACGGTAAATTAAAACGTCAAGTTTTTGTTGGACAAATGCGTGAGTATGCGGTAGCAATCGTTGAAGAAATAAAAGGGAGCGACGCTAAATATAAGCACGATAATTTAACAACTACTAAATGTCCTGAGTGTGGGAAGCCCATGTTAGCGGTAAATGGAAAACGCGGTAAGATGTTAGTTTGCCAAGATCGCGAATGTGGAACGCGTAAAACAGTGTCTCAAGTGACAAATTCTCGTTGTCCAAACTGCCATAAAAAACTTGAGCTTCGTGGAGAAGGAGAAGGGCGCATCTTTGCTTGTACTTGTGGTTATCGTGAAAAGCTAAGCAACTTTAATAAACGTAGGCAAGAACAGAAAAAACAAGGAAGTAAACGTGATGTTCAAAAGTATTTACGTGAACAAGAAAAACAAGCAGAACCATTAAATTCAGCCTTTGCAGATGCATTTGCCAATTTAAAATTCTAATACATGAGGAGTTGTCAGACGACAACTCTTTTTTTAATAGGGGGAAAGTGTAAAAGGGAGGGGGGATTTTTTTATTATGAATTAATGAATGAAATAATCCTTTTATGAAATACTAAGAAATAGAATCGTTTACTTTTTAAAAGGAGTGAAGCTGATGAGAAGTTTTAGATGGGCATTCATGATGAGTTTCATCGTGTTTATTGCTTTAAGTCTTGTGGGATGGGGGCAACCTTCACCCTCGTTAATTGTAGAATCTTATTTTAGTGAAATCCAAAAAGGGACAGAAGGAGATTTTCTTAGTTTATTTAATGATGCTAAAATGAAAAAAACAGATCAGTTAACGGATGTTGATCAACGAATTTTTGAGTTAATAAAAGATATTCAATTTGAAGTTTTGTCACAGAAAATGAATAAAGAAGTCGCGTATGTTAAGGTGAGTGTCACGGGACCAGATATAGCAGCAGAACTCATGCAGTATCAATCTGCTTTTATTCAAGAAAGTCAAGATCACTCATCTCCTGTTTCTTTTGATGAGAGTTTGATGCTATCTTGTTTAGAGGAGGTAACTTATACAGAGCGTTCGGCTGAGATTCGCTTAATAAAAAAAGATAGCACATGGAAAATTACAGATAGTCGTGAAAGTATTTTATATCTATTGTTTAACTTACAATCAGCAACCTTTAATCAATGAATTTAAAAAACGAAGTTCGATAATCAGAACTTCGTTTTTTAAATGTATATTTCATTTTTTTCCATTCGGTTATAGACAAAATTATCAACGTAATGTCCAGTATAGGCATCTTGAAAAATAATATAAAGATTGCCAAATTCATCGAAGGAAACATCATCAATCGTCACGGTTGTTTCACCATAAATTCTTCCATCTTGTTCTGTTTCACGTTGAACTCGTTCAATACTTTCAGTGATAGTATATTGTTGTTTTTTATTGTCCGCGGAAATAATTTCCCAACCGAGGAGTTTTAAAATTTCAAGAATATTCATGCAAATCACCTCTTATCGATTTCATTATGGAATAAAGTGGAGAGATTTATTCAAAAGTGAGTCTATTTCAATTCAGATTCTTTTTTAAAGATGATGAACAAATTTTTAAAAATAATGAAGTGAAAAGATGGGTCATCAGTTTAAGATTTGAATTTCATTTCAAGGCATTTGAGGCGATAGGAGGATCACTAGACGTAAGCCTAATTTTATCAAGGGATCTGTTCCCTCTTAATTCAAGTGATGGTTCAATGATAACTTTGGTTTAAGAGGGCAAGAAGGTCCCTAAAAAATAAGTCATAATGTAGGAGTCATTGTATTTTTTAACCTATTTAATGAGTATTTTCAATTAAACTGTGAATGATGAGAGACACTTTATGGGCTTTTAACATAAGATATACTAGTCTGAAAAAAAGGAGTGATAACATGGCTCAAACGTTGTTAGATATTCAGTATGGGGATGTATTTGGCAATGTCAAATGTGAGAAAGTTGTGCTTTATGGAGATTCAGAAGATGATGGACTTTTTATGAATCAGTTGAAATTAGTAGTGGCTGGAAAAGAAATCGCGCCATTAAGTTGTGAGTTACCATTCGGTGGATATGCGATGCATTTATATTTAGGGGATTTTTTATCATTAGGAAAAGATCAAATTTTGGTGGTTGGTCAATCAGGTGGTAGTGGAGATTATACAGTTTTAGGATTGGTTGAGGTAGAAAAAAATCAGTTGAAGTTGGTATGTCGTGATGATGAGATTTCAAAGCAGTTGGTATTTAGCACACAACTTGTAAATGATGAGCAGGCCTTTGTTCTTTGTGATCAAACCCAAATGATATTTTTAGTAGAGATAGACGATGAAAACTCATTGCCACAAGTTTTGGCACCGAATGTGATTTATCCGATTAAGCAACCGTATCAAGATGCGTTTAGTTTATTAGTTCAACAGCGAATTATAGGACAGACAAATTCTCAAACACTTGGTATGATCCAATCTATTCTAGTTTTTAATGATCAAGGAAAGTTAGTGATTCAGAATCAATATTTGCTTGAACCAGGATATGAAAAGTGAGGTTTTAACTCGCTTTTTATTTTACTAAAATTTATGAAATCGATACCATTCTATATTTACCTCTTTTTCATTTAATGCTATAATTCATCTTAAATAGGAATAATAATAATGGAAAGGAGCGTAGCGACTTTTCATGTGACGGGGATTTGGGGACGGAGAATTAAATAGTTATTGATTGTGTGGGAAGGTTCCCTTATTTGGTGTGAGTTTTCATGAAAAGTAGCGATAGAATAGGATGGGAAGAAGAGATGAGTTTGAACAACGGTTAGCGAAGCATTATGATGACTTAAAGTGGACGTATCATTATGTCTATGATCAATTTGGAGCGAGTGATGAAGATTTTGAGTCGCTGATGAGGGTGATTGAAAAAAAATATCAGGAACGTCAAGCAGAACTTAAAGCATTAGATCAGCGTGATTCACATTGGTTTATGGCCCAGGATATGATTGGAATGATGCTTTATGTGGATTTATTTGCGGTGGATTTGAAAAATTTAAGTCAAAAAATTCCGTATTTGAAAGAGTTAGGGGTGACGTATGTTCATTTGATGCCTCTTTTAAAGCCTCGTGAAGGGGAAAATGATGGAGGGTATGCGGTAGAAGATTACCGTGATATTGATCCACGCATTGGAACGATGAATGATTTTATTCAGATGTTAAGCGAGTTTCGGGAAGCGGGGATTTCGGTTTGCATCGACTACGTGTTAAATCACACGGCGAAGGAACATGAGTGGGCGAAACGTGCGCTTGAGGGGAATTATTTTTATCAGAGCATGTATATGATGTATGAGCATTATGATATTCCAGCTCTTTATAATAAGACGGTGCCTGAGGTTTTACCGGATAAGTGCCCGGGGAATTTTACTTATTATGAAGAAATTAATCATCATGTCTTTACGTCGTTTAGTGATTTTCAGTGGGATTTGAATTTTAAGAATCCTTATGTGTTTGAGCAAATGGTTGATATTATGTTGTTTTTAGCAAATACAGGGGTTAATATTATTCGGTTAGATGCGATTCCGTTTATGTGGAAAGAGCTTGGAACGTCGTGCCGTAATTTACCGATGATTCATGAATTGATGCATCTGCTACATCTGATTAAAGAAATTGCGTGTCCATCCCTTGTTTTACTTGGAGAAGCGATTGTTGAGCCTTATGAGATTGTAAAGTATTTTGGAGATGAGCACAAAGTCGAGTGCGAGTTAATGTATAATGCGAATTTTATGGTGAATATTTGGAATTCGTTAGCGACTCGGGATACTCGTGTCATGCGTTTGGATAGTGAGAGGTACACGACACCAAAATCGGGAACTTGGATTAATTATGCACGTTGTCACGATGATATTGGATGGGGATTTAGTGAGGATGCGATTTGGTTAACGGGCTCAAATCCAGTGGATCATAAGCAATTTATGATTGATTTTTATAGCGGAAAGTTCCCGGGAAGTTTTGCAACAGGAGAAATTTATCAATATAATCCAGTGACGCGTGATGCAAGAATTAATGGAACACTTGCAAGTTTAGCTGGACTTGAGCAGGCGTTAAGATATGATAATAGTGCCATGATTGAAACAGCCATTGCTCGTATTAATCTCATACACGCCTTATTACTAGGATCACAAGGAATCCCGCTTCTTTATAGTTGTGATGAATTAGCAACGATTAATGATTATTCTTACTTAGAAGATGAACATAAATGCCGTGAAGGGCGTTGGGTTCACCGACCAGCAATGGACTGGGATCGTGCGAAAAAACGTCATGATTTAACGACACCAGTGGGTCAAGTTTTCCAAATGCTAAAGCATCTCATTAACATTCGCAAAAATGAGCCATTATTTGCTGGGGATGTGAAAAATGAGATCCTCCGCTTGTCAAATCACCATGTTTATGGAATCGGCAAATTCCAAGATGATGCCAAAATGTTATTATTATTTAACTTCTCCGAACATAAATTGTATCTTCCAACAACTGAAATGAAACAGTGTGGATTTAGTGGGATGATGTCAGACCTTGTCAGTGATAAAAGGATTCATTTAGAAGATGAAGTGATTGTTGTTGAACCTTATGAATTTTTATGGTTTAAAAATTAGATAAAAAAGCAGTTCGAATCAGTCGAACTGCTTTTTCTTTGGGGGAGTAGCGTGAAGGAAAGATTCCTTATTCTATGGGTGGTTTTAAAGGTAAATATGACAGGATGTCACATTTCTTTAAAAAAGAGTTTAGGTCAGTTGATTATGGGGGATTACCTTGTGCTATAATAGAGCGTAACGCTGTTAGGAGGTTTTAAGATGGATCAAATGTATTTAGTCATGTTTTTACGTGAAGGTGGGTATATCGAATCAAATGTTGACTTATTAGAACTTGACCGTTCAACGCTTGAACAAGTCATTGAACGTTTAGTAGATTATCATAATAGTGAAGAATTAGAAGATGAATTAAGAGGATGTGGCCTAAATGCTCGTGCGATTATTCGCACGTACTTAAATCATGTCGGGGATTATGGATACGAAGATTTCTATCATTTAGAATTAGTGAGTCCAAAATCATTATAGTTGTCTTTAATGATCAAGGATAAAAAGATACAAAAGTTCAGCAAATTAAATAAAAAGCCTTATCCAGTGGGATAAGGCTTTTTACATGATGATGGACCTTTTTTAGGTCTTCTAAGTAATAGGACATTTGCTCTTCTGTGACTTGAGGAAACGTCTCATAATAGGCTCCTACTGAGGTGAAGTGATCGATTGAATGAAGACAAATAATCTCATCTACAAATTGACGGAGGGCTTCAATCGTTTCTGTTGGTCCAACAGGAACCGCTAAAATCAATTTTTTGGGTTGATGAGCTTTAATCGATTTAATGGCAGCTAAAAGAGTAAATCCTGTCGCTATTCCATCATCGACTAAAATGACCACTTTATGTTGAACGTTTGGAAAGGAATCATGGCCACGATATGTGATTAATCGTCGCTTGATTTCACGTAATTCTTTTTCAATCTCTTGCTCAATATAGCCAGTCGGAACGTGGAGGTGTTCAATATATTCTTCATACAATAAATATTGTCCATCGACAGTTACGGCTCCAATCGCTATTTCTTTATGATGAGGAGCTCCAATTTTTCGAGTAATTATCAAATCCCATTCAAATTGAAAATGTTTAATTGAAGGAAGGCCCACTTCAACTCCACCTCTAGGGACTAAAAGCATGATTATCTCTTTATCATGGTAGAGTTTTAAATGTTGACTTAATAATTCACCTGCATCAAAACGGTTTTTAAATAACAATTTTCATCACCACTTTTTCTAAATTATTTTTAGTATGGACGAAATAGAATAGGTTATTGGCTACATACTAAAGAAAGATATAGACGCTTTAAAATAGAAAAATTTTTAAAAAAGCAATATAGTAAATTTTAGAATTTTTTGAAAGCGTGTATACAAAAGATGTAACCGGTGTTATAATAGCTTTCGCTCGTCATTTTTTGACGAAAAGTGAAATGTCAAATCATATGCTTAAGTCTAGAGTTAGGTTTAGATTAATTATTAATGTATTTAAAGGAGAGCTGACACCATGAAAGTCGTTGTAGTTATTGACTCATTAAAAGGAAGTTTAAGTTCAATAGAAGCAGGTGAAGCAGCAAAAGCAGGTATCTTAGCTGCTAATTCTAATGCGACGGTTGTTGTAAAACCATTAGCTGATGGTGGAGAAGGAACAACAGAAGCGTTAGTAGCTGGAATGAATGGTGAGTTAAAAAATGTAGAAGTGTGTGGACCACTACATGAAAAAGTTTGTGCCCAAATTGGGATGATTGGTGAAACAGCTGTGATTGAAATGGCCCAAGCAGCAGGACTTCCATTAGTAGCAGTAGAAAATCGTAATCCATTAGTGACAACAACCTATGGTGTTGGAGAGATGATTAAAAATTGCATCGAGGCTGGATGTAAAAAATTTATTGTTGGAATTGGTGGATCATCAACAAATGATGCCGGGCTTGGGATGTTAATGGCTTTAGGATTTAAATTCTTAGATGCTAATGGACAAGAAGTGATGCAAGGGGGCCAAGGTCTTAGCCAAGTGGTTTCAATTGATGAAACAAATGTGTTACCTGAATTAGCGTCATGTGACTTTAAAATTGCTTGCGATGTTAATAATCCTTTATATGGAACACTTGGTGCTGCGTATATTTATGCACCACAAAAAGGAGCAAATCCTGAAATGGTAGAAGCATTAGATGCAGGATTAAAGCATTTTGCAGATGTTGTCGCAAAGCATAAAGGACAAGATTTTGCTCATTTACCAGGTGCTGGAGCGGCAGGTGGACTTGGATTTGCGTTCACCGCATTCTTAGGCGGAACATTAGAATCTGGTGTTAAAATTATTTTAGAAGAAACGAATTTAGAAGAAGAATTAAAAGACGCTGATTTTGTTATGACAGGAGAAGGTCGTATTGATCATCAAACGGCAATGGGGAAAGCTCCAATTGGAGTTGCCAAGCTTGCAAAAAAATATAATTGTAAAGTCATTGGAGTAGCGGGAGCTACAACAAATGATGCGAAAAAATGCAATGAAGAAGGAATGGATGCCTACTTCTCAATCGTTAATAGTGCGATGTCTTTAGAAGAAGCAATGAAGCCAGAAGTTGCTTACGAAAATATGAAACAAACAACGCAGCAAATCTTTAATTTAATTCAAGCCATTAACTAAATGACAATTTCATAAAGGAGAGTAACCACATGGATTTACAGATTACAACGTTTGGTGCGCTACTTGGGTTAGCTGTAGCCATTTTCTTAATTATTAAAAAGGGACATCCAGCTTACAGCTTAATTTTAGGAGCTTTAATTGGTGGACTTGTTGGAGGAGCAGGACTTGATGGAACTGTTTCAACGATGATTGATGGGGCCAAAGGAATGATGCCGGCCATTATTCGTATCATTACGTCTGGAGTTTTAGCTGGAGTTTTAATCAAAACGGGATCAGCAGCTAAAATTGCAGAACAGATTGTTAAAGTATTAGGAGAAAAACGCGCGTTATTCGCTTTAGCTTTAGCGACAATGATTTTAACAGCAGCTGGGGTATTTATTGATATCGCAGTTATTACAGTAGCACCGATTGCTTTAGCATTAGGTAAAAAATTAAACTATTCAAAAATGGCAATCTTACTTGCGATGATTGGTGGAGGAAAATGTGGAAATGTTATCTCTCCAAATCCAAACACGATTTCAGCTTCTGAAAACTTTGGTGTTGAATTATCAAGTTTAATGGGAGCAAACGTGATTGCGGCCATTTGTGGTTTAATTGTGACGGTTTTCTTAGTTAAGTTATTAATTAATAAAGGTGAAAAAGTAACAGAAATCGTTGTAGAAGAAAATCAAGACGACTTACCAAGCTTCTTTGCAGCGGTTATTGGACCAGTTGTTGCCATTCTTTTATTAGCTTTACGTCCATTGGCTGGAATTACAGTAGACCCATTAATTGCTTTACCAGTAGGTGGAATCATCGGCGTGATTGCTTGTGGAAAATGGAAACATACTAATGAGTATATTACATTTGGATTAACAAAAATGATGCCAGTTGCAGTTCTTTTAGTTGGAACGGGAGCAGTAGCAGGTATTATTAAAGCATCAACGTTACAAACAACAACCATTGCTTTATTAAATGGATTAAGTATTCCAGAATTCTTATTAGCTCCAATTGCAGGGATTTTAATGGGAGCGGCGACTGCTTCAACAACAGCAGGAACAACGATTGCTTCGGCAACATTTGGACCGGCTATTATGGCTGCAGGTGTATCTCCACTTGGTGGAGCGGCAATGGTTCATGCAGGGGCAACTGTACTTGACCACTTACCACATGGATCATTCTTTCATGCAACAGCAGGAGCAACAAATGTTAGCATCAATGAACGTTTAAAATTAATCCCTTACGAGTCATTAGTTGGGTTAACCATTACGATTGTGACAACGATTATTTGGGGGATTATACTTTAATATGATTAAACCACCCATTATGGGTGGTTTTTTATATGAGTTGAAGAATTGTGGAATCTAATTATACGGTAATTATACAAGTGAGTAATTGACGAGATGTTTTTATAGCAGTAAAATATTGATTAAACTTAATGAGATAAATATTTTTCGGGTTAATGTCATATAATTTAAGCGTTAAGATGATGAGGAGTGAGGTTATGTCCATTTTAAAAAGATTTACCGATATTATGTCAGCTAATATGAATGCCTTATTAGATAAGTGTGAGGATCCTAGTAAAATGGTGGATCAGATTTTACGTAATCTAAATGAGGATTTAGGAAAAGTAAAATCAGAAACCGCAGCAGTTATGGCTGAAGAAATACGTTCTAAACGTGAATTAGCTGAATGCACACAAGAAGTAAATAAGTTATTAACGTATGCTAAACGTGCAGTTGAGGCAGGAAATGATGACGATGCTCGTTTATTCTTATCTAAAAAAGCAACCTTAGTGGAGAAACAACAAACCCTTGAACAAAAAGTTCAAATGGCTTCTGAAAATGCTAGAAAAATGCGCCAAATGCATGATAAACTAGTCAGTGAAATTAATGATTTAAATACACGTCGTGAAACCATTAAGGCAAAAGTAGCAGCTGCGAATATGCAATCGCGCTTAAATGAAATTGGAAGCTCTGTAGGAGCAGCTAAAACGAACTTAGGAGCATTTGCCCGTATGGAGGAAAAAGCCAACCGTATGCTTGATGAAGCGAATGCGATGGCAGATTTAAATGCGTCACCGGTTGATGAAGTCGAGTCGTTAATGAGCAAATACGATGCCCCCTCTTCGGCTGTTGAAGATGAGCTAGCAGCCCTCAAAGGTGGAAGTTCATCGGTGATTGATGATGAATTAGCCGCTTTAAAGAATGAATTAAACTAAAGAGTAATCAGGTTGTGGCTAGTCTACTAGTTGCAACCTTTTTTAGAGAGGGAGTGAAAAGATGGATGGGCACCAAAAAGAAGAGGTCGAAGTTTTTACATGTGAAAACTGTGGCGGAAATATGATTTTTGATATTAAATCCCAATCATTAAAGTGTCCCTATTGTGAGACAGAAGTAAAAATTGATAATAGTGGGGATGTTTTAGAATACGATTTTTCCAACGTGTCACGCCTTGAAGCACAATCTGATTGGAATGAGGAAGCAGAAGTTATTAAATGTGAAAGCTGTGGAGCCGAAACGGTTGTTGATAGACAGTCAACGGCTATCCATTGTTCATATTGTGGCTCTTCTCATGTTCTTAAAACAAAGCAATCAGCAGGGATTAAGCCAGAAGGCGTTTTACCCTTTAAAATAGATAAACATCAGGCCATGGAAGAAATGAGTCGTTGGATGAAAAGACGTTGGTTAGCGCCAAATGATTTAAAGTTATTGTATCAAAGTGATAAGTTACAAGCGGTTTATGTACCATATTGGACCTATGATGCTCAAACTTATAGTACGTATACAGGCCAAGGCGGTCGTTATTATTATGAGACACGTGAAGTGAATGGGAAAAAAGAGACGATTCAAAAGATAAGATGGTATCCGGTCAATGGACAGTTGCATGAATTTTTTGATGATGTTTTGGTGAACGCCTCGGCCCATTACTCCGATCAAATCATGAGTGGGGTAGAGCCTTATAATACCGATCGCATAGAACCCTATAAACCAGAATATTTATCAGGTTATCTAGCGGAACGGTATTATCTAGGGGTAAGTGAAGGTTTCTCATGTGCTAAACAAAAAATGGTTCGAGAACTAGAATCAATGGCGCATCATGAGATTATGTGTCGTTTCGATACCGCAAGAAATGTTGTTGTCAGAACGCAGTATCAGAATGTGACGTTTAAGCATGTGTTATTACCGATTTGGTGTGCTAATTATGATTATAAAGGAAAAAACTATCAATATATTATTAATGGTGAAACAGGCCGTGTGCACGGGACGTATCCTTATAGCTTGGTTAAAATTACGGTACTCATTATACTAGGAGCACTTGCTCTTTATTTATTCTTTGTTTATTTTAATAGTTAGGAGCGAATGGTATGGGTTTATTTAATAATCAATTTGCAAATGTTGTAGAATGGAATGAGACACGTGATGATGTCATTTTTTGGATGTGGCGAAATAAAGAAATTAAACGTGGCAGTCGTTTAGTGATTCGTCCTGGACAAGATGCTATTTTCTTATTTAATGGCAAGATTGAAGGGGTATTTAAAGACGAAGGAAATTATGAAATTGAATCGGAAATTGTTCCATTTTTAACGACGTTAAAAGGCTTTAAATTTGGATTTAATACGCCTTTACGTGCTGAGGTTTTGTTTGTGAATACGAAAGAGTTCTTAGTTCGATGGGGAACTAAAAATGCTATTAACATGCAAAATCCAAATTTAAAGGGTGGATTACCGATTAGAAGTTTTGGAACATTTACGGTGAAGGTAGATGATTATTTAGCGCTAATTGATCGTATGGCAGGTGTGAAACAACAGGTTACAGTGGATGATGTCAAGGAGCGTGTATTATCAAGACTCGATCAACTCTTAATGCGTTGGATTTCAAAAGAAGGAAAAGATTTATTTAATTTACAAGCCAATGCATATGAAATTGCTCGTGGGATTAAAATGGATTTAGATATGGAACTGTTAAAGCTTGGATTAACTGTAACAGAGTTTACAATCTCAAGTTTTACTTATCCTGAAAATGTTCAAAAAATGATTGAAAAAACAGCTTCATATGAAATGGTTGGCGATATGAATCAATATCAAAAAATGGCGATGTTAGATTCGATGACGCAAAATCCTGGTACTCAAATGGCGTCGATGGCGCAAGCTGGAGTAGGAATGGCGATGGGAATGAAAATGATGAAGCAAATGGGTTCAATAGCCTCAACACAGGCCCAACAAGCGACTGAAAAATCAACTGAAGTGTCTTGTCAAGGATGTGGGTATCATTTGCAAAAAGAGGCAAAGTTTTGTCCTGAATGTGGAATGAAAGTTTCAGAGAGCGTCAGTAAAAAATTCTGTCCTGAGTGTGGAAATAAAGTAGCACAGGGAGCGAAGTTTTGTAATGAGTGTGGATTTAAATTAAATTAAAAAAGACTGAGCATTGATGCTCAGTCTTTTTTTATTGAACGTCTTCAGTTGTGGTATCCGTTGGTTGTGTTTCATCTGTTTGTTGAGGCATTAAGATTGATTCAATCGAAATACCATCTAATTGAAGGTTGTTAATATCATATCCAAGTACCTCAAGAGCAGCCTGAACACCGGCAGAATATCCTTCTGTATATCCTTGTTCAAAGTGTTCAGATTGTTCTTCTTCTAATCCGATTTTGAATTTTTCAGAAGTACTTAAAACATGGTTTGTAACTGTTACTTGTTGAATATAGAATGATTCTGATTCATCCATTGTATAGTTTGGAACAATTAATGTTTCAGGATCAACATAAGTCGTATCATAAGCAGTTTTATTGATTCGAACACGGCTATAGTCTGTAAAGTTTTGACCTTGAACAATTAAGTTTCCTTCTTCATCATTATAGACGTTTGTAATGATAATATCTTTAACTCCCATTTGCATTTTTGTGGGTTCAAATGGGTTAATACCATCATAAATGTATTGGTCTCCATAAAGCATATCATACTGTAATAACTTTAGATTATCTTGGTAGTCTTCACTATCTTGGAATTGTTGATGATAGTTAACAAGTGTTCCTGTATGGATGTCTAATTGGTTTAAAACGTGAGCCCCTAATTGGTAGGCCTCGATATCTGCATCTTCTTTTGGTAAGTTGAAGTTGTTCCAAATGACATATTCTGTTTGGAAGATGTCTCCATTTGATAACTCTTCATCCGTAATATCAAGCGTTGGTAAGTGATCGCCATACATCACAAGGACGGTATCTTCAGGAATCATCGATAGGGCATTGATTAACTCTCCAATGAATTGGTCCATTTCATGAATTTCGTTGACAAAGTATTCAAATGACGTTAAACGAGCTGGATCATCTAAACCAGATAACGTGATGGTTGAATGATTCTCAACAGGTGTATCAGGATAATCCCCATGTCCTTGAACCGAAATCGTATAAATATAATCTTGATTTTCAGTGGCATTTAAGGCATCTACGATGGATTGTGTTAAGTATTTATCTTTTGCCCAACCAAGTGGTGTTGTTTCCTCAATGTTCATGTATTCAATTGACGTAAAGGTATCAAACCCTAACATTTTAAAGACTTTTTGGCGCGTATAGAACGTTCCCTTATTATTGTGAATGGCATGTGTGGTATAGCCAATTTGTTTTAAATCGTAAGGGATACTTTCAGCTGTAGTTTTACGTAAAATAGTTTTGTATGGATACTCTCCAGGTCCAAAGTATTCAAGGTTCATTCCTGAAATGGTCTCAAATTCCGTGTTTGCTGTTCCGGCTCCAATAGACGGAACACTTAAGAATCCAGATGAGAATTGTTCTTTTAATTTTCTGAAGTTAGGAACTGGATCTGATGAGAACTCAAGATCTTTCATGTAAGTTGGATCGAAGAATGATTCTAATTGTAACATGATAATGTTTGGTGCTTGTTTTTGAGTAACCTGTAAGTTGTTATCGGTACTAACCGTTAAACTTGAGTCATCAAATTCGTTATCATTTGTATCGACATTTAAACTGTTAAAAATTTCTTTTACTTTTTCTTCATTATAAGTCAGTGGGCGTTTAATCCCAGTATTTAATAACGTATTTGAAAAACAGTATGGGAACCCATAATCTAAGTAAGCAAAGGCAATGTTACCAAAGTATGTTGCAATAACTTCTGATTTAATTGCACTCGTTGTGATGAAAGTAAACGTAGCAATTCCAATGGCAAAGATTGATAAATTCTTTTTGTAGTTTACTTTTTCTTTTGATTTAGGTGCGAAGAAGAAAGTCACGATAATCCCTATAACGGCAAGGGCGATTCCAACAACGATTAATCCCATTTGGAATTTTGTAAAATATTTTTGTAAAATATCAAACGTCGAAGAAATTAATTTTAATTCATTTGCCGTAAAAGGTGTCACACGATTATTTAACACAATCCCGTTTGTAATTCCACCCGCTAACCAAATGATAGAAATTAAAGCGAATAAGGCAATTTTACGACGTACTAAAAGAACGAGCGATAAGGTTAATAAGATAATGGCCGAGTTGTATGCAAATACAACAGGTGATTCTATTAGATAATGAAAGGCCGCACCCACAGAATGGCGACTAAATGACTCAATTAAAAAGTTTAAAACAAATGATGAGATGATACATATAAAATAGAAATTATAAAAATACTTCTTCATGAATTCTTTCATTTGAAACCCCCATAAATTAATAATCTTTATGAAACAAATTTCAAAAAGATGTGAAATTAAGATAAATTTTCCATTTAATTTTGGCTATAGATAGCCTAAATGACATTTTAACAATGGCTTCCTATAAAATCAAATAGAAAATTTTAGGAAATGGTAGAACACAAATATATATTATACATAAAAAGTAAAATATTTCATTATTGCTTTTAATTATTGAAAAATATTTAGATTGTTCTTTAAGTTATTCTGAAAAACATAAAAATTGTAAACGTTTTGTTAAGGAAAGGTTAAGTTTTTGTTGAATATTTGTCGTTTTTTGTAAATAAAATGAGTGAAAAGGAATTTAGATTAAGAAACCAAATAGATTCCTTTTCACAGAATGAAGAGGAGGTAAAGTAGGGAGAAAATCGATTTGTATAATTAAGTGAAGGAAATCTTTAGATTCCATAAGTCGATATAGATTCAAATCATCAAAGATTTTTAACATTTTAATAGACAGCTTTACTGGGGTTAATAGTCTATTCTCTTCAAAAATGGAACTCGACCAAAAGCTACAAAAGAATATAAAAAACGAAGAGCCAAACATAATGAGGGAATGAAGAAAGAAAGACATATATAAGGATATTATTTTTATCAGGAATAAAATTTTGTAAAAACACGAGTTTGTTAAATAATGGATATGGTTTTTGCCATAATAAAAAGTAGAGCGAGAGTTGCTCTACTTTTTAATTCGAAAGCATACAATTAAATTGCTTTTGGACGTAAACATTCTGTGATACGAGAAACTAATTTTTCTTTTTCGTTATCATTACTTCCGTTCCATAAAATTTCAAACATAACTCCAAGTCCTGGAAGTGTTTTTTCTTCTCCAGATTCAATAGCATCCATGATTGTTTCACGAATTTCATCGTAATTAGAATCATCAAGGTTTGCAATAACAGCTTTTCTTAAGTCAAAGTTCATAATAATCACCTCGTAAATAGTTCTTTCGGCTATATTATTTCACATTCTAAAAAACTTATACCCTTACTTTTGGGATTGATATTCTTTAGAAAGTTCAACATATAGGAGGGCATTTTCAATATTGCACTTGAGTTCTGATTCGGTTAAAGGACGAATGATTTTCATTGGGTTACCGAGGGCGAGGTGATTAGCTGGTACTTTCTTATTAGGTGGTACCACGCAACCGGCACCAACCATGGCGCCCGTTTCAATGATGGCTCCATCTAATATAATAGCTCCCATGCCAATTAAAACATCATCCTCTATTGTACAGCCATGTAAAATAGCACCGTGACCAATCGTAACACGATTTTTTATGAGGGTTGGGTGTTCTTTAGTGACATGGATGCAGACAGCTTCTTGAAGGTTTGTTTGTTCACCCACGCAAATGGTATTTAAATCAGCGCGCAGGACGGCGTTATACCAGACACTCGATTCTTTTGACAAGATTACTTTTCCAATAAGGGTGGCATTATGTGCGATAAATGCAGTGGAATCAATTTGTGGAAGATTATTCTGGTAAGAAATCATTTTATTGTTTCCTTTCTTTAAGAGGTTTTGTAACTTTTTAAATTTGTTTGGAAAGTTTCAGGAGTTATAGTAAAATAATAAGGTATGACATTAAAAAACGAAAGAGTTTTGATGTAGAAAGTAGGTCGAAGATATGGGGAATCGCTTTTTAAAGGGTGCGATGGTTTTAAGTATTAGTATGTTTTTGACTAAATTCTTAGGTATCCTTTATGTTATTCCATTCCAACAGTTAGTTGGAGAATCAGGTATGGCGTTATACCAATATGCCTATATACCTTATTCTTTATTCATAAGTTTATCTACCCTCGGAATTCCTGTTGGAATTGCTAAATTCGTATCTAAGTATAATGCAGCGGGTGAGTATGATACAGCTCGTAAAATGTTTAGGTATGGTATTTATTTTATGATTGGTCTAGGATGTGTTGGTTTCTTACTGCTTTATAATATAGCTCCGTTTTATGCACAGCATGTTTTGGCAGGAGAGAGTAAGCTAACCAATTCGGTCGAAGATGTCACGATGGTGATTCAAACGATAAGTTTTGCTTTGTTAATTATTCCAGTAATGGCGATCTTTAGAGGTTTCTTTCAAGGAAATCAAAATATGATTCCCACTTCAGTTTCACAATTTTTAGAACAGGTTGTTCGAATTGTTTTTATTTTAGCGGGTTCTTACTTTATTATTAATATTAAAGGTGGAACAACTGAAGAAGCGGTTGCTTTTTCCGTGTTTTCTGCTTTTTTAGCTGGCGTTATCGCTTTTGGGACACTGTACTATTATTGGCTGAAAAATGTAAAAGGGTTCAACCGTTTATTAAAACAGTCTGTTCCGCATGAAGAGCGAGATTATACGAAGTTGTTTACGGAATTAATCTCATATGCAATCCCATTTGCTATTTTAGGGTTAACAACTAGTTTATTACAAATGGTAGATCAATCAACATTTAATGAATATATGCTTAAAGGTGGTTTCCCGACAGAAAAGGTAGAGGTAGCCTTTGGAATGTATGGTGGAAGCTTATATAAAATTATTATGATTCCAGTTTCATTTGCTATCGCATTTGGGCAGCCATTAATTCCAGAGTTAACACACTATTTAACCTCTGGAAATATGAAACAAGTTCGTAAAAATTTAATGCTTGCGATTCAGTTGACATGTTTTATTACAGTTCCAGCTGTTGTTGGGATGTCTTTATTAGCTAAGCCTATTTATATTTTATTCTTTAACTCAAGTACACCGGGATATAATGAAATGGGAGGACAAATTTTCTTACTTGGATCATTACTCGGATTATTTATGGCACTTTATAGTATTGTCACTGCCATTTTACAAGGAATAGGTGGGCAATGGTATGGAATTGCTTTCTTGGTTGTGGGATTACTTATTAAGTATGTTGGAAATGTCATTTTAATCCCGATGTTCTATGCAGACGGTGCGACTTTATCAACCATGCTGGCTTATACGTTCTGTATTGGTTGTAGTTTATATGTCATTAAACGTAAGACAGGATTTAAGTTGACAGCACTGGCTCGTCGCTTAGTTGCGATTTTTGTGTTTGTGTTTGCGATGGGGATCGTTGTATCTTTAGTGAAGTTAATTTTAAATCAAATCCTTCCATATCAAGAACGATATGTTTTTTCGATTTTATATGTTGCCATTACAGGTGTTATAGGAGCAGGCGTGTACTTCGCCTTAGCATGGTATTTTGATTTACTGACGAATCTATTTGGAACGAAATTTTCACTTGAATCATTGAAAAGACGCATATCTAAGAAAAAATAAGGAATAATGTAGATATATTCTCAACTTGATGAGGGTGAATCGGATGAAAAGAGCAATTCTATTTTTTGTATTAGGGTTTGTTGTTGCTTTTTATGTCATGATGAATGGTAGTGGCTCTTCATCACATCCTATGAGTCAATCTCAAGAGGAACGGGTATCTCATGTCGTAAATGCTTTAAGCGAGTTTAGTAGTGATGTGAAAACATGGTTGTCAGGATTTAAAAATCATGAAAATCCCAAAGAGGAGTCAACGATGAGTACGTCCCTTACTGTTGATTATGATGCGGCTTTGAAAATTGTATCCGAAATGATTGAAGATATTGGATCACTTTTAACCGATGATCAAAAAGCAGCATTAGAGCAAGAAGTCAATCAACTATACCGTCAAAATTTATTGAAAGAGTATGGTGATTCAACTGAAAATCCTATCTATCGTGAATAAAGAAAAGGCTGTATCTTAATGGATACAGCCTTTTTAAATGGTGTTATCGGGTCTAAAACCTAGATAACTTTCTACTTTACGAAGACGAATATTAATATTATCGACACGGTTATAAATTTCATCAACTTCATCACGATAATCGTCTAGTGGTTCGTAACTTTGAATAGGTGTTTGAGATTGAGATTGATAATAATTTTGGGCAGGTGCTTGAGGTTGAGGTTGGTTATAGTTTTGGGCAGGTGTTTGAGGTTGAGGTTGGTTATAGTTTTGGGCAGGTGCTTGAGGTTGAGGTTGGTTATAGTTTTGGGCAGGTGCTTGAGGTTGAGATTGGTTATAGTTTTGAACCGGTGCTTGAGGTTGACTAGTGGCAGGACGTAAGTTTAGTGTGGATGGTTCGTGACCTAATTCGTCAAGTGTGGGTTGAATGAGAGAGGTGAGTTCATTATATTTCCCAGGAAATGAGTTGCTACTTCTATCAATTTGAGATTCGTTGCTTGAAAATGTATTTTGAGTTGGGTTATTAAAAGATTGATTATTTAGGAACGGATTTTGAGGTTGGCTGTTAAAGGATTGATTGGTAGGGAACATGTTTTGAGGTTGATTGTTAAAGGATTGATTGCCGGGAAACATGTTTTGAGGTTGATTGTTAAAGGATTGATTGCCGGGAAACATATTTTGAGGTTGATTGTTGAAGGATTGATTGCCGGCGAACATGTTTTGAGGTTGGTTATTAAAGGATTGACTGCTAGGGAACATATTTTGAGATTGAGTATTAAAGGGCATTTGATTAGGTTGGAAATTGTTAAATTGAGGTTGGTTACCTATTCCTCCAAATCCTTGAGAACCTGGAAGCCCTGGTCCTAAATTATTAGGGAATTGCATTCTATTCACTCCTTGGGGTGGTGTTTTAGGGCTATTTAAAAATTGATTGAGATAAAATTGTTCCATTTCTTCAATAGGTGATTGAGCATTTTTTTTATTTTTACCAAACATGGGCGAAGCCCTCCTTTCTACAGGTACTATATACTATGATTTGAAAAGTAAATGTGTTATGATAATTTGGGTAAAAACCGTTTAATTATTAAAGTTGGAGGATATAACATTGCGTTTAGATAAATTATTGGCTCATACAGGATATGGAACACGTACTGAAGTAAAGAAATTATTAAAATCAAAAGAAGTTAAAGTTGATGGTGTCGTGGTTAAAGATGCAAAAGTTAAAGTCGACTTATCAAAACAGTGTGTGACGGTGTTTGATGAAGTCGTGGAATATCGTGAGTTTGTTTATTTAATGATGAATAAGCCACAAGATTGTTTGAGTGCAACTCGTGATCAGAGATATCGCACAGTCATTGATTTGTTAGACGATTATTATTTAATGTTTGATGTAGCACCTGCAGGACGCCTTGACCGTGATACTGAGGGATTAGTGTTGTTAACGAATGATGGGAAGTTGGCCCATGAAATTATTTCTCCGAAAAAAGATGTTTATAAACGATATGTTGCACATGTCACAGGCGAGTTGACAGATGAAAAACTAAACCAACTAGAAACAGGTGTTGAAATTTTAGATGGAACAGGTGAGGTGTTTTCAACTAAACCCGCCAAAGTGAAAATTTTGCAAAAAAATGATGAATGGACTGAAGTAGAAATTTGTATCACAGAAGGGAAATTCCATCAAGTTAAGCGTATGTTTGCAAGTGTTGGCGGGAAAGTTATTTATTTAAAACGATTAGCTATTGGTGGGTTAGAGTTAGATGAATCACTTGAACTAGGTGAATATCGTGAGTTGACAGATGAAGAGTTAGCCCTTTTAACTTTTGCACACCAAGAGTAATAGTTGTTGAAAAGATTAAATTAATCAACTGAAGAGGTGGAAATAATGCGTGCTGATTTACACGTTCATACGAACATTTCAGATAGTTCTTTAAGTACAGAAGCAACCCTTTTATTAGCGAAAGAGCGTGGTTTAACGCATGTTGCGATTACGAATCATGATACTGTTATGGGGCTCAAAGAAGCAATTGCATTAGGAAAAATGATTGGCATTGAGGTCATTCCAGGGATTGAAATTAGTGCTTATGATTTTAATAGACACGTGAAAGCACATATTTTAGGCTATAATTTTGATTTAGAGGCGCCTCATATTAAGGCATTAGTAGATGAAACGAATCGTCTTCGAGATGAAAATACGAAATGGCAAGTTCAACAGTTGATTGAAGCGGGATATGACTTAACGATGGAAGAAGTTGCAAAGAAGGCCAAAGCTAGTACTGCCTTTTATAAGCAACATATTTTTGATGTCCTAATAGAGAAAGGTTACACACGTGATGAGTTAAAACCGTTATTTAAAAAAGGTGGACTTTGTGATCGTGTGATTACGTATGTAGATGGGCGTGATGCAGTGAAAGCAATTAAAGCAGATGGTGGAATTGCTGTTATTGCACATCCTGGACAATCAAAGTCGTATGATATGATTCCAGATTTAGTAGAAGTTGGATTGGATGGGATTGAAAAATATCATCCCGATCATCAAGCGTTAGATTATCAACGTATCGATGAATTAGTGAATCGATATCAGTTGATTATAACGACGGGATCAGATTTTCATTCTACTTATGGACCTAATCGTCCGTTTGGAACACTCGTCATGGAAGAGTTGCCATTTAAATTAAACGAAAAATAAAAGTGGATGTGTCATCCACTTTTTTTAATGCTAGGTAGGGAACATTCACAATTAAGGCAAGTTGTGATACAATATGACTCGAACTAAAATGAAAATATCGATTTTTGATGAAAAAGGTAAAAAATAGTAGGAACTATTTAGAGATATGAGAAAGGCAACGGTGATAATATGCGTTTACGAAAAGTTAAGGGAGCAGCAGAAACAATTGCAGCACATCCAAATATCGTGGTTCAAAATGAAAAAGAATTAAAAGGGAATTGGCAATCCGTTTTTGAAAAAGAGCAACCTCTTTATATTGAAGTTGGAATGGGAAAAGGACAATTTGTGATTGGAATGGCGCAAAAAAATCCTCATCTAAACTTCATTGGAATTGAAAAGTTTGATTCAGTTATGGTTCGTGCACTTGAAAAAGTGATAGAAGCAGGAGAGTTACCAAACTTGAAATTATTAAAAATTGACGCAGATGAGTTAACAGAAATTTTTGAAGAAAATGAAGTAGCAGGCGTTTACTTAAACTTCTCAGATCCATGGCCAAAACCACGTCATGCAAAACGTCGTTTAACTCATGAAAACTTCTTAAAATTATATCAAACGATTATGAAAGAAGACGGGGCAATCCGATTTAAAACAGATAACCGCCTATTATTCGAGTACTCGTTAGCGAGCTTAAGTCAATACGGGATGATTTTACAAGATGTGGCGCTTGATTTACATAAGCGTGAAGATTTAGAGTGGAATGTGATGACAGAATATGAACAAAAATTTAGTGCTAAAGGTCAGCCAATTTACCGTTTAGAAGCTGTTTTTGCTCAAGAAAAGTAAGAGGATTATGTTGTGAAAATTATTGTGGGATCAACAAATAAAGTAAAAGTGAATGCCGCTAAAGAAGTTTTAGAACCATTTGGCCATGAAATCATAGGTGAAGAAACAGAAAGTGGTGTGTCAAATCAACCGTTTAGTGATCAGGAAACGGTGGAAGGAGCTTTTAATCGTGCTTCTTTAGCCTGTCTTCATGGTGATATTGGGATTGGACTTGAAGCAGGTGTTGAGGAACTTAATGGCATTTATTATTTGGTAAATTGGGGTGTTTTAAAAACGTCTGACCAACAAGTGTTTTATGCTGGAGGAACACGTTTACCTTTACCGATAGAATTGGTAACTCCATTGAAAGAAGGAAAAGAACTTAGTGAAGTGATTGATGCATATTCAAATCGTGTCGATGTTCGTTCTAACGAAGGGGCTATTGGAATTTTAACGGCTGATTTTTATGGTCGTAAAGAAAATTTTGTGCATATTATTCGACTTTTATGGGGACAATATTTATATCTTCAAGAATGTAAAAAATTATAATTTGTGATTGAATCGCTCTCTATGGTATAATAAAGTTGTATTATGCTAAAAGGGGGCGATTTTTTGTCGAAACAAAATAAAGATGTTAAATCTAATTCCAAGCATCAATCTAACACGACATCAAACCAAATTAAGCAACAACTAAATGAGTTTACCAACTCTTCGAAACGAAAATTACAAGCTCTGAATCTAAAAAACAGATTAAAAATTGATCGATTTAAAACGAAAATTTCAGAATCGAAAGTCGATTCTCTATCATATACAACACCTTTACAGACGCAAATAAAACCTCATGATTTACGTATGTTAAATCGTTTCACGACCATTTTTAGTGGCGTAGTCATTACAGGATTAAGTGTGGGGTTATTGTTGATGTCACGTCCGATGATTACTGAAGCTAATTTTGAGACAAAAATGCAAGAGAGTATTGACTCTGCTTTTCATTATTCAGTGATGGAATCTAATACTAAAAATGATAGCATTACTTATCATACACCACGCCAATTTAAGTATTTATATTCACTTGGTGTCAATGATATTATTAAATATAAAGACAATGAGATTATAATGCACTATAATAATCAGTATAATATTATTGGTCAAGACATGGATACTTACTATTTGCTTCGTGATGAAAATAAATCCGCAGGTCAAGAAGTCTTTTATAAAAACTTTAGCAATGGTGAACAAAATGGATTTGTTCAATTAGTTAAAATGGAAGAAAAGTATCTGTTAACTGTGTTTGTAGATGGCACTAAATTATCTGCTCTTGTGGATTACGAAGAAACACCTTATATGACTTATAATATGTTAGTAGTCGCGAAAACTGTTAAGAGTACACAACCAGAAACTTCTACAGCTACTGTAGCGACAGGGACTAATCAAGTCATTCCTGAGACATCTGAAGCAGCAGATGCTAAAAGTTCAACTCTCCTAGAGGTTCCTGCAATGAGTATGGATGAGTCGGGCCATGTTGAAACAAATATGGAACCTGTCACGGATGGGGAACTTTCGACTGTAGAAAGCGAACATGTTATTGATTTTGATTTTAGCACTGAAAAAAGAGGCGAATTTACAGAGACAACACAAGATTCAACTCAAAATTCAGTCGCAACAGAAGAGGGGAATACAAGTGACGGAAATTAATAGTATTGAACAATTCAAAGAATTAATTCAAAATGGTAAGTCCATTGTATTATTTACAGCAAACTGGTGTCCAGACTGTATGGTGATTAAACCATTTATGCCAGCAATTGTTGAAAAATATTCAGATTTTAAATTCTATACAGTGAATCGTGATAATTTAATGGATTTATGTGTAGAACTTGATATTTTTGGAATTCCAAGTTTTGTGGCATTTCATAATGGAGTTGAATCAGGACGCTTTGTCAATAAAGATCGCAAAACTCGTCAACAAATTGAAGACTTTATCGAATCTTTAGTTTAATTCAAAAAATATAAAAATCACCGAGGAAATCATCGGTGATTTTTTTTTCCAATCTTGTGAAATACAGGGTTTTTCATGTATAATTAAGAGTAAACAATTGGGTAATTTAGGGTGTGAAGATATGAAAAAACGTACAATCTTTGATATTGAAAAAATTGGTTTTGGCGATGAACTAGATTTAGTACCTAAAAAGGCACCATCAAAACCAAAATTAGAAAACAAAGAAATAAGAACATCATCGACTATAGTGAGAACATCGTCGAGTCATAAACAGGTAATGAAGCAAGATGAAATCGAACTGCCTGTTACGAAACAAAAAGCAGAAAGAACTAAAATAACCTCTTCACCCAAATCATCAAGATTTAAACCCGTTGAATTTGTTTCACCTATAACAGGACGTCGGGAAAAAAGGCCGAAGTATGTTCAGTTAGCATATGGACAATATCAGTTTTCAACATCATCTGTTGTTGAAACAGTTGAAGATGCAATGAATGCCTTTTCGAATCAAGGTGATTTAGACTATGATTTACAACAGTACGAAAATCAAGAAATGGGAACTGCCGAACTTACAAACAACTTAAGTTCAATTGAAAAGTTAGAAGAAGAGGTTTTAGATGTCTTAACGAATCCGGAGGATGAATTATTTGTTTGTCCCTGTGATACAGTTAAGTCAAACTCTAATACGTTGGAAGCAGATGAAACAAAAAATGATTTACAACTTTCATCGCCAACAACACAGACATCAGATCAAGAATCATCGCTTGAGGTGATTAAGAATCTAACTAATCATCAACAAGAAGAGATTGAAGTAAAGACGTCATTAATTAAACAAACAGAAGCGGGAATTATCATAACACCCTCTCAAATGCCGAGTGATGCGGAAGAGGTCGTTTTAGTTGAAACTCCATTGCATGACTTAGAAGAGACGACAGATGACATTGACTCTTTTGAAGATGAGAACTTCTGTGATGAAGTCCTAGATAGTGTACTGATTGAAGATGATGAACAAACGGTCACTTATTATGAAACACCTAATGCGTCATTATTAAGTGATGCAGATGATGAGCTAGTCTCAGATGACGATTGGATTTTAAGTAAAATGGATATTTTAGAACAAACCTTTAATGATTTTGGTGTTAAAGTTCGTCTAACAGGTGATTTTACACAAGGACCAACCGTGACTCAGATTGAAATTCAACCAGAGGCAGGAACTAAAATTAGCAAAATATCAAGTCTATATAATGATTTAAAACTAAGTTTATCGGTGGAAGAACTTCGAATTGAACCTATTCCAGGAAAAAATATTATAGGGGTTGAAATTCCAAATCGTAAACGAAAAATGGTACGATTGAAAGAGATTTTATCGACTCCAGAGTTCATGCTACATGAAAGCCCGCTTTGTATCGGATTGGGACAAGATATTGCAGGGGAACCCACTTATGTTGATATCTTAACAATGCCTCATGGATTAATTGCAGGGCAAACGGGATCAGGAAAAAGTGTTTGCATTAACACCTTACTCATTAGTATCTTAATGAAAGCAAGCCCTGAAGATGTCCGCATTATGTTAATTGATCCTAAACGTGTAGAGTTAGCTCCATATAATCAAATTCCACATTTAGTGACACCGGTGATTGTTGATGCCCAAAAGGCAGCGATGGGATTAAAGTGGGCGGTTGATGAAATGGAACGTCGTTACGAATTATTTGCAAGTAATGGAGTACGAGACATTAAGTCCTTTAATAATCGACGTCATGAATTTGAAATGACCTATCCAAAGCTTCCATATATTGTGATTGTTATTGATGAGTTAGCTGATTTAATGATGGTATCTGCACAAGAGGTTGAAGATTATATCATGCGTATTACGCAAAAAGCTCGTGCAGCTGGAATTCATTTAATAGTGGCAACTCAACGTCCAACGGTCGATGTCATTACAGGAACGATTAAATCAAATATTCCTTGTCGTATTGCATTTGCTGTAGCCCAAGGAAATGACTCTCGTGTCATATTAGATGACATGGGAGCTCAAAATTTACTTGGTCGCGGAGATATGCTTCTTTTAGAGAGTGGATCAAAGGCAAAACGTGTTCAAGGAGCTTATGTATCAGATGAAGAAATTGATGCTGTTGTTGAGTTTGTGAAAAATCAAGGGAAACCTCAATATTTAATTGAAGATGAAGTGTTTGAAAAAGGGAGTAATGGGATTAAGACAGATTGTGATCCCATGTTAAAAGATGCTATGAGATTTTTCTTCGAAAAAGGATATGCAACAGTGTCTTCCTTACAAACCCGTATGGCGATAGGCTATAATCGTGCAGCTCGAATCATTGATACCCTTGTCTTAAATGGATGGATTGGAGAACCTAATTCATCAAATAAACAACGTGAGATTTTGATTTCTCGTGAAGAGTTCGAATCAATGATGGATGAGACACGGATTTAAACATTAAATACCCTTATTTTTGAACCGCCTTTAGGTCAGACATTTGACTAAAAGGCGGTTTCCAAATAATATAGAAGTGATATAATATAAAAGAAATAATCGTTAAAGCGAGATAGGAGACGATTCATTATGAGTCAAAGATATCATCTCATTGGGATAAAAGGTTCAGGAATGAGTGCGTTAGCACATATTTTATATGACATGGGGAACTATGTTCAAGGATCAGATATTGAGGAAAAACTATTTACTCAAATTGGATTAGAAGCAAAGGGAATCACCCTATATCCATTCGGAAAATCAAAGATTGAACCAGATATGGTTGTGATTATTGGGAATGCGTTTAAAGATGACCATGTGGAAGTGATTCAGGCGAAACAAGCAGGTGCTAAATGTGTTCGTTATCATGATTTTTTAGGAGATTTAGCCTCTAATTTTACATCGATTGCGATTGCGGGAACTCATGGAAAAACAACAACAACTGGGTTATTAGCACATGTATTACGCTTAAATTATCCAACTTCATATTTAATTGGAGATGGAACAGGAAAAGGTGTAGAAAATAGTCGTTTCTTTGTTTTTGAAGCCTGCGAATATCAACGACACTTTTTAGCATATCGACCTGATTATGCTATTATTACGAATATTGAACATGATCATCCTGATTACTTTACAGATATTGATGACGTTTTAGATGCCTTCAATGTTTTTTCAAATCAAACCAAAAAAATGGTCATTGCATGTGGTGATGATCCGGAAGTTAAAAAACTACAAACTTCAACGAATATGATGACTTATGGACTAGAGTCACATAATAATGTAGTCGCTAAAAATATTTTAAAAACGGCTGAGGGAACAGCTTTTGATGTGTTTATTAATGGTGAATTTTATCATACCTTTAACACGCTATTTTTCGGAGATCACATGGTATTAAATAGTTTAGCGGTGATTACTGTTTGTTATTTAGAAGGATTAGAAGCTTCAATCATTGATAAAGATCTAAGATTATTTGAAGGTGTTAAACGACGTTTTGCCCAAAAGAAACACCATACACAAATTATTATTGATGATTATGCTCATCATCCAACGGAAATTGCTGCAACGTTAAAAGCAGTTCGCCAGAAATTCCCAGACCGTGATTTAGTTGCAGTATTCCAACCTCATACTTTTACACGTACCGCTGCCTTTATTGATGAGTTTGCACAAAGTTTAAATTTAGCTGATCACATTTATTTAACTGATATTTTTGGGTCAGCTCGAGAAAGTAGTGGGAGTGTAAGTATCCAAACATTAATTGACAAATGTCATCATGCCAACTTAATTGAAAAGGAAACAGTTGAACAATTACAACAACATCAAGACTCAGTTGTGGTATTTATGGGAGCTGGAGATATTAAGAAGTATGAGGATGCTTATACAAAATTACCTTGGAGAGTTAAACGTTAAGGTCCTAGGAGAGTTGAAAGGATAGGGAATTTATGACATTTACGATCACGTTATCAGACTTATTAATTTTAGTTATTATGACATGTTTAATTGTTTTAACCGTTTATCTTGTTTTTACACTAAAATCTTTAATTCGTTTATTGAATGAATCTACGACGTTAGTGAATGAAAGTTCTAAAATCGTTGAAGATGTACAAGAAAAAACAAAAGTTGTCGAAAACTATGTGACACAAGCGGTCGCAAATGGACAAGGTGTCTTTAAAGCTGTTTCATTCGTAAATAAAATGAAACGATAATACATAAACTATAATTTGTTATCTTATTTAAAAAAGAATGGAAGGTGTATCTAAATGAAAAAAAGAAATGTATTTGTATTAGGTGCCTTAATGGGTGCAGCGGCTGTGGCTTTATTAACACCAAAATCAGGTAAAGAAATGCAAAAAGAGTTATTAAACAAAGTAGACGAGATCCAAAATAAAATTAAAGATATCGAAATTGAAGATGTGAAACAAAGTTTTACAGCGAAATTAGATGAAATTAAAGACTTAGTCAATAACTTTGATTGGGAAAGCTCAAAAGCAGAGTTAGAAAGCAAAGTGAATGATGTCAAAGAAAAGCTAAATGATATGCTTGTTCGTGTTGAAGAAGCAAAAGATACAGTGAAAGACGAGGTCAAATCATTCGGTGATGATTTAGAAGATGATTTTACCATTGTGATTGATGCTGTTAAAGACGGTGCGAAAGATGTAAAAGAAAAGGCAACAGAAGCTGCATCAAATGTTGTTGAAACAGTAAAAGAAGTAGCCATTGATGCAAAAGATAAAGCAAAAGTAGCTGCTTCAAATGTGGCGGATACAACAAAAGAAGTGGCGACTGATATGGTAGATGCTGTCAGTCAAGCAGCGCTTGAAGCTAAAAAAGAAGTGACTGACAATAAATAAAAAGGTAGCGAAAGCTACCTTTTTATTTTGGTTCTAATAAGTTGCAAAAATAGTGAAACTAGTGAGTAGATACTGTGGGATAAACTTTATTTGACATGGTTTAATTAATGGAGCTAGTTCATAGGCATACGTGGTAACGCCTGTAATTGAATTAGCATAAAAGATAAAGTCATCAACGTCAGGATCGAATAATCCCCATTGTTCTTGTGAATAACAGTATTGTATGAATAACTCTTTCATCGTATCAAACACTCCTATCTCAAGATGAATCCAGATGTATTTTTTATGATTGAAAAACTTTTGAATTCCCTACCAGTAGAGGATACCTCTTTGAGGGCAAGAAGCTCCCCACACGATTTGATTCCACATTTTATTAGATGAGTGCCTAGGTTAAGTAGTCACAAGGTCTTTAGTTTTTTCCTTCTAATGGGGAAACTCCTCGATGATAGAATATCTTAGTACTAAAGGAATCTAATCATTGAGACCGATTTGAAAAACATCAAGATAGTACTGTTTTATATGGTGGGGATTAATGTAGTTAAATTATATAATGATGAAAAAGTAATTTTTGTCGTAATTGGCACGAGAGATAAAATTAAAAATTAGGATAGGAGAAGTGACTCATGGTATTTGGATAATTTGTCTTGTGTTTGAAAGGCCATCTTATATTTTCCTTTTTCTAAGTAGAGATTAATCAAAGCAGTGGCATAACGTTCATATTGATGGAAATCTGCTGATTGGATGGCGACAGGGATTGCCTCTTTAAGTAGAAAAATTCGAAATAAGTCACCATAAGGATCATGAGTTAAGAATTCATAGTATTTAATCAAATAAATGATTTCTTGAGGTAAATCTTTATTTAGTTTAACTTTTTGTATCAGAGATACTTGCTTTGTTGATTGAGCTGACTGATAGTATAAATGGAGTAATTTCATTAATGAGGAGGGTGCAGTTGATTCTGAAAATAGCGCTTTTTTATAATATCTTTCGGCTTGATTGTATTCTTTTATCTTGAAATAATAGTCGCCCATCAAATTTAGTAATCGATTAAGGTAATGGAAAGGATCATCAAGTTTTAGTTGATGATAAAGCTTAAACATGAGGGGAGGAACCTTCGTATAGACGTGATTTTTGATGTAATCCTCGCATAAGAGCAACTCGCATTCAAGGGTATATTTCATTAAATATCGACTTGAAAAGCCTTGGAGAGCATCGTTTAGATGATGAATAGCTTGAATGGAATGATTGAAATTGAAATAATATTGGGCTAAGTGTAAAGAGAGAAGTGAATTTTCAAGTTTTAAGTGCTGACTAAGTTTAAAGGCTAATCGATAATATTTAATGGTTAATATTGGGTTTTTAAGTTTTAAATGGTAGACTCCAACAAAGTGATAGAAGAGGAGACATTCTTCGAGGGACATATAAGGTTGAAAATTTAATAAGTATTCGTAGGTCAGATGAATCTGATTCAAATGAGATAAAGTCAGATTAATCACGAATTGTTTTAATACCGTCTGATAAGGGTACGGTTCGGACGATATTTGATAGATAGATTCTAAATAATGGAGGTTACCTTGATCAAGGACTAATCGAAATGAACTCAACCAGTCATGATGGGGACTTTTTTTTATGTCAGGGATTGAATCCAGAGTTAGGCGCTTGAGTAAATTTTGAAGGATTTTAGGAGAAGGGTGAATCATTCCTAACTCAATTTTGGATAAGGTTGCAGGAGTACAAATTTTATCTGAAACAAATTCGAGCGTTTGATGTTGCCTGATTCGAGATTCTCGAAGGGTTAACCCAACATGAGAAATTGGTTTTGGGGAATTAATTTTCATTTCAAGTACTTGTAAGGCATTTTTATAATAATTCATAGCGTTCTCCTTGGATATTCAAGATAGTTTTAATTTTAAAGCGCTTTATCGAATTATGGTATAGATAAATTTGCTATGAACATGGATAAAATTGATGAAAAAAGAGGGATGATGTACCATCATCCCTCTTTTGAAATTATTTAAAAGATTTAATTACTTTATTAGCAAGCCCTAAGTAAGCTAGACCGATTTCTTCATCCATTCCAAAAATAGATTGAGATTGTCCGTTTTGTGGTTGACCAATTGGTAGTTGTGCTAATAATTCAACCCCTAATTTTGTGGCCACTTTTTCTCCACCACCAGAACCGAAGATGGCATCAAACGTGTTGCTAACTGGATTTGGATAGTATGACATGTTTTCAACAACCCCTAAGATGTTATGTTTCAATGATTTCGCCATATAACCAGATTTAACAGCGATATGAGAAGCCGTTGGGTGAGGAGTTGAAACTACAATTACGTGAGCTTCTGGGATTAATTTTTGAATATCAATTGCGACGTCTCCTGTTCCTGGAGGTAAATCGATTAACATAAAGTCAAGATCTTTATCCCATACGACATCATTAAAGAAATGATTTAACATACGATTAAGCATTGGACCACGCCACATTAAAGGTTCATCATTTTCTAAGAAGAACTCTGTTGAGATGAGTGGAATGTTTTGAGCTTTTGGTGGGTAGATACGATTTTTGGCATCCACTTCAAATCCTGTTTTCTCCATTTCAAAAATATGAGGAATACTAGGACCGTAGATGTCAGCATCGATAATTCCAACTTTTTTACCCAAACGAGAGAGAGCAACAGCTAAGTTCGCCGTAACCGTTGATTTTCCTACGCCACCTTTACCTGATGTAATGGCGATGTACTGTGTTTTCTTTTCATTTAATGGTGTTTCTTCCTCTGATTTTGGAAGTTGCTCAAATTGTAACTTGATTCCTTTGAATTTATAATCAATTTTAACTAATTTTGCAATTTGACGGCTTAGTGTTTTTTCTTCTGATCCGCCTAATGTATCGATAGCCACAATTAATGTGACGATTGAATCCTCTTCGTTGACTGCTAAATGACGAATACTTTGTGTTTCGCCAAGAGATTTATTTGTACTAGGATCAACTAGTTGTTCTAATGCTTGTTTAATTTGATCTTTTAAACTCATGACCGATGTCTCCTTTGTTAATGTTCTGTGCTCATTATACACCAAAATCCTAAAATAAGTTAATGATTAACTCTTTAAAAAAATCGGGAAATTCTTAAATTCCGCTTGAATGAGAGTTGTACAGTGAGGTTCGGGTAAAATACAACTATAAGCAGCTGTTACCGCCTGCTCGTGAAGTAAGAACGGATGTCCCTTTGAATCAAATTTGCTATAAATGGGCACGTTAATTTGTTTCTTATGAAGTTTTAAATACTGTCTTCCTTTAGATGAAGCGCCTAAAATTCGAATATAAGGCGCTCCTTTGTCTAATTCCTGTACCAATTCTTTTGTGGTATGCGTCAAAATGTTAGCACAAATTCGTTGAAGTCTTGTTCTAGTATAGCGTTTTGTTTTAACTTTTTTCATAAAGTCTTCAAAATCTGTACTATCCATCATGGCAGCGTATAGACGATGCTCAATTCCTTCTTCAACGTCATGAATCATTTTTAAAGACCTAGGCGTTAGGGTTAAAATTTTCTGTTTTAGGAATGGAAAATAAGATTCCCACGTGTGATAGGTCTTGGTTAGTTCATAATTTTGTTCTAAAAGTTGATGCACTATTTTGGGAACATAGTTTTCATAAGGTTGCCCTGTTTCTCTTAAATGACGAATTGAGGTAGCACTCGAGAGTTCATGATGAGTAGGTAACACATCATGGTAATCACTATGAAGACGCTTGATGGTTTTGACGGATAGATTACTCTTTAAATCGTTAACGGCACGAATATAGTAAACCCCAAGGGTATTATTAGGCAGTGTTCCGAGTGTCGTATCTAAGTTTAAAGAGGTTAACGCTTTTTGATGAGCGAGTGGGACACTGTCCCCAAGTTTAATGAAGTTTTGAAGCTCTTTTTGAAAGTTTTCACTTTTAGAAATAGACTCCAATCTTTTTAAATCGTCAATTTTTCCGCTTTCGCTACCAAAAATTAAGTCATTCGCATGTATTTGTGTTAAAATAGAAACAGCCCCTTTAGCAAATAGGTCCGCGTGCTGGCAACTAAAGACATATGGAAGCTCGATCACTAAATCAGCTCCATTTGCTAAAGCCATTTTTGTACGTTCCCATTTGTTAATGACGGCTGGTTCGCCACGTTGAGTAAAATGCCCGCTCATTACGACAATTAATACATCTCCTTGAGATTGTTTTAAACTCTGTTTTAAATGATACAGATGTCCATTATGAAACGGATTATATTCAACAATTAAGCCAGTGGCCTTCATGGTATCACCTTCCTATTCATTATTATATCAAAGATGCATTGAGATTAATATGATGGATGGTTATATTCAGGTTAAGTGTCGGCTTAGACATAAAAAATTAAGATTAGTAAGACTACGACATCTTTTTTTGATTTGAGTTGTTGACAATGAAGAAAAAAGTATGTATAATGTAGTCTGTTGCAATTAGAGGTGATTGTAATGAAATGGGCTATCGCTCAGCTTATAAAACAAGGTTCACAAATCTTTGAAATTGACGAATTAGTTGATTTTTCAGATGTTGTGAAGCATCATGATGAAATTCGTAAACTATCGAAAGTTAAAGTCACAGGAACTGGACAATTACAAGGTAAAAAAGTAGTGTTCAACCTTCATATTGAAGGAAGCATGACATTACCGTGTGCATTAACACTTGAAGATGTAGAATATCCATTTAGCGTTGATACAGTTGAGATCTTCGTTTTAGATAGTGCTCTATATGAAGAAGGTGACGATGAAATCCTAGTAACTGGAACAACTGTCGAATTAGCACCGGTTATCTTACAAAATATCATGTTAGAGAAACCTTTACGTGTCGTAAAAGAAGGTGCTTACGAAGAAATGAAAAAACAAGGGATCGAATTCGAATCAGAAGAAGATTTGCACGAATCAGAACCTGTTCAAAAAATAGATCCTCGATTAGCAGTTTTATCAAAATTGCTAAATGATACTCAAGATAATTAGGAGGTGTCAAAATGGCTGTACCACAAAGAAGAACATCTAAAACTGCAAAACGTAAACGTCGTACTCACTTCAAATTAGAAGTACCAGGTATGGTAGCTTGCCCACAATGTGGAGAAATGAAATTATCTCACCGTGTATGTGGAACTTGCGGAACTTACAAAGGACGCGAAGTAGTAAAAACTGAAGAATAATACTTTGTTAATGGGCCCATTAATAAAGGTTTGGAGCCAGAGCAGAAATGCTCTGGTTTTTGTTTGTGGGGTCCCCATCCCTCGAAGAGGGTATCCTCAAATGATGGGGCTTTTCCTTGTGGTGTTAAGTGACTTAACTTACCACTTTAGTGCAACTATATGCCGAGTGAAGCGAGGCGATTTCATAGTTGATAGTCGAGGTGTGAGCAAAGACCATATTAGAAGAAGAAGTCGATATTAAGTGACTGAAATTACCGCTTTAGTATAACGATACTTCAGGTATGGTGGAGTGATCCTTCATCAGTAGGTGAGCCGAGAGCTGAACGTATCTGATAAGAAATAGTCTAATTTTAAAGGAGCCACCAATGGTTGCCTCTTTTTATGTGGCGTGGAGTTGAGGATTAAAAAAGAGGAACTACAGAATTTTCTATTAGATAAGCATAAATTATTTAATAGAATTTTTTTATTTTGGTAAAATAATGGGATTAATGTTCGAATAGAGAATGTTCCGGGGAATCAGGATCAATAGGTCAATCATTAATAGGGTGTTTAAGGTAGTCCCAGAAGGGATCGGCGAGACACCTTAACTTTTAATCAGTAAAAGGGAGGTTATAAGTGTTTGATGATCAATTTGATTTTGATTATTAGCTATTAATTAACTAAATTTTGAGTTTGAATTGTATCGATACGATATATGATAATGTTTACATGTTTAAAATTGTACGTATAAAAAAGCTCTAATTTATCTATAATTGTGTTACAATTAGGACGAAAAAGACATAACCATTTACGAGAGTGTATGAGTTTTCTCGCGATCATCATTAAACATTGTGTTTTTTAGATAGAAGGAGTGACACTTATGGAATCAATTATCAAATCTGTAACGGCAAAAGCTTTAGGAGTAGATGAATCAAATGTTATCATTGATCATCGTTTAATGGGGGGGATGTCAAACTTCACTTATGTGGTTGAAGTAGAAGGAGCTAAATATACGTTTAGAATTCCTGGAAAAAATGCAGAAGTGTTTGTTGACCGCCAAGAAGAAAAAGAAAATATCGCGATTATTGATGCATTAGGAATCAATAATGAGACGATTTATGTCGATGTTGAAAAAGGATATAAAATTGCTAAGTTTGTGGAGGGAACTCCATTGAGTGAAGCAGAAGATGCACAACCTTACTTAGATGAAGTGGCAGTTGTTTTGCATAAACTTCATGATTCAGGATTAAAAGCGATGAATGATTATCGCCCTTATGACCGATTAGATGCTTATGAAAAGTTGGTAAGCGATAAGGGTGAGTATCATACTGAGAAATATTTTGAATTAAAAGAAGAATTTTTAGGATATCGTTCCTTCTTAGATCAATTTCCATTAGTGATTTGTCACAATGATAGCCAAATTTCAAACATGGTGGTTGAAGCAGATCACACGTATTTATTAGATTGGGAGTTTGCAGGAAATAATGATCCGATGTATGATGTGGCTTGTGTTGGAAACAAGGATTTCGAGTTAGCATTAGCCTTTTTGCCGATTTATTTAGGCCGTGAGCCAAAAGTCGAGGAGTTAAAGCGTCTTTATTTATGGCGTGCTTTCCAATGCTTACAATGGCATAATGTTGCGTTATATAAAGACTTAATTGGATTAAGTGAGGACCTTCATTTAAATTTCAAGGCGATTGCAAGCATGTATTCAATGAAAGCTGAACAGTTCCTAACAGAAGTTAAACAATTTGAAGCATAGTCAAAGGCTGAGAAGAAATTCTCAGCTTTTTTTGTTTCAAATAAGAGGGATTGGTTAAAACTATTCATATCTATTAGCTGAACGGATTAAAATGATAAAGATGGAAAGAAGGGGTTAAACATGTGGCTCATAGCGATTTATCAAATGTTATTTGGTGTTGTTGATTGGTCGATGTCTATGGGTCAAGAGATAGTGGAGGAGATTGAGATGCAAGGATTTAAAATCATGACACTACAAGAACGATATGGTGATGAAGTAAAACAATGGGTTTATTTAGATGAAAGTGTTTTGGGTTATGATGATTTACGTTATTTATCGGTATTGCATTTTGGTTTTGATGGATATATTTATGAAGGTGAAATCATTGTTAATCAAAAAGTAGCGGATGAGGTGCTAGCTATTTTTAAAGAGTTATACGGGATGAGATATCCGATTGAAAAAATGAAAGTGATGAGCTGTTATGGTGGTTCAGATGAGTTATCAATGATGGATAACAACAGCAGTGGATTTAATTTTAGAGAAATAACAGATGGTGGGAAGTTATCAAAGCATGCGCTTGGACTTGCAATTGATTTAAACCCACGGATTAATCCGTATATTAAATCAGGCACTGTATTGCCAAGCAATGGGGTTAGCTTTGTAGACCGAAATCAATGCATTCAGGGAATGATTAAACAGGGAGATTGTGTGTATCAGATTTTTAAGCGATATGGTTGGACATGGGGGGGAGATTGGACATCGCTTAAAGATTATCAACATTTTGAAAAATAAATAAAGCCAGGACAATCCTGGCTTTATTTGCGTTTAAATAACACTTTATCACTTGTAATATGTGAGGTTGTATCCCACGTTGAGGCATCTAATTCATCATAAGCTTCTAAGAAATCAATGACTTCTTTGGTGATTGGAGTTGGAGTTGAAGCTCCTGCCGTAATCGCAACTGTTTCAACGCCCTTTAACCACTCTAAATTTAAATCACTTAAATCTGCGATTCGATAGGATGGTGTGTTAGCACGTTCAACTGAAATTTGTGATAAACGGGCCGTATTATTACTGTGTGGATCCCCTACGACAATTGTTAAATCGGCTGCACCTGCTTGATTTGCTACCGCTTCTTGACGAACCTGAGTTGCGTTACAAATTTCTTTAATGAAGATCGCTTTTGGGAATTTTTCTTTGATTTTTTCAGAAAGAGAAAAAACATCCCATAAACTCATCGTCGTTTGATTGGTAATGATGATTTTATCATTGGAGATTTGTAAGTTTTCAAGTTCGTTGGCATTTGAAATTAAATGAATGTGATGTTCATCAACACCAAGTGCGCCCTCTGTTTCTGGATGACCATTTTTTCCAATATAAATGACATCATACCCTAAGTCAATGTGTTCTTTCATTAACGTATGTGTTTTAATCACATCTTTACAGCTAGCGTCAATGACATAAAGTCCTTTGTCAATTGCTTTTTGTTTAACGATGGGAGAGATACCATGTGCTGTGAAAATAACGGTTCCTGATTCAATTTGATCAAGAAGCTCAGCACGTGTTTTTTTCTTATCATCAATGGTAATCACCCCGAGTTGATTGATAGCATCTGTTATATGTTCATTATGAACAATCATTCCTAAAACATAGATTGGGCGTGGAAGTGTCTCATCATGTGCCGCGCTTTGAACTATATTTAAAGCACTGATCACACCTTGGCAATAACCACGTGGAGCAATTTTAATGACGTTCATGGATAGTCACCTCTTTTTATAATTTGTCTTATTATATCATATTTTAGTGTTTATCTCCTAATAATAAAGAATATAGGTTGAATTTGGTGGTCAAACTTTGGTAAGATAGAATTTGTGCGTAAAAAGGAATTACAACTTAGATAGAAATCATGGTTTATGAATGATTAAAGTTAGTCATACTAACAATTGAAGGAGTGGTATTAATGTCTGAACGTTTTCAAGATTTAAATATAAAGCCATACTTAAAGGCAGCGATTGAAGATTTACACTTTGAGGAATTAACTCAAATTCAAGAACAAGTTATCCCATTAGCATTAGAAGGTAAAGATATTATTGGTCAGTCTCAAACAGGGAGTGGAAAAACACATGCGTTTTTAATTCCAATCTTTGAGTCACTAAAAGAAGACGTGCAACAAGTGCAAGCGGTGATTACAACCCCAACACGCGAACTTGCTGAACAAATTTATATTGTAGCAAGTCATTTAGCGTCATTTAGCGAAACACCAATTAAAATTGGACGTTATGTGGGGGGAACGGATAAAAAGCAAACGATTGAAAGATTAGGGGTACAACCTCAAATCGTGATCGGAACACCAGGACGTATTAAAGACTTAGCCATCAATGAACGTGCGTTATTAGTTCATACAGCTAAAACGTTTGTCGTTGATGAAGCAGATATGACACTTGAAACAGGATTCTTAACAGATATCGATCAAATTGCAGGTACAATGGGAAAAGACTTACAAATGATGGTCTTCTCAGCAACAATTCCTCAAGCATTAAAGCCGTTCTTAAAGAAATATATGACAGTTCCAACTCATATTCACATTCAACCACGTCAACAAACAGCGGTTAAAATCAATCATATTTTATATCCAACGAAACACCGCAGCCGTGTTAATATTGTGGCAAATTTACTTAAAACCATTAATCCATACTTAGCGATTATCTTCGTTAATACCAAACAACATGCCACAGAAGTTTCGAATGCTTTAATATCACAAGGGCTACAAGTTGGGCAGATCCATGGGGATTTAACACCACGTCAACGCCGTCAAATGATGCAACGTATTCGTAATTTAGATTTCCAATACATCGTGGCAACGGATATTGCAGCACGTGGAATCGATATTGAAGGAGTTAGCCATGTTATTAACTATGAACTTCCTCAGGATTTAGAGTTTTATATCCATCGTGTTGGTCGTACAGCGCGTGGAAATTATGATGGAGTAGCTATTACATTATATGATTCAGCCGAAGAAGAATTATTACAAGAGTTAGAAGAACGTGGAATTAAATTCAACTATAAAGAATTAAAAAACGGTGAATTGGTAACGGTTAATGCTCGTAATAGTCGCCAAAAGCGTGAAAAGAAAGAAAATGAAATTGATAAAATTGCAAAGGCAAAAGTTCGTAAACCGAAAAAAGTAACACCAGGTTATAAAAAGAAAATGAAGTTTGAAATGGATAAAGTAAAACGTCAAGAGCGTCGTAAAAGAAAGTAAGGTGAGCTAGATGTTAAAAATCGGATCTCATGTTGGGATGGCTGGAAAAGAGATGTTACTTGGAGCTGCTAAGGAAGCTCATTCATATGGAGCGAATACGTTTATGATTTATACGGGTGCTCCTCAAAATACACGTCGTAAAGCAATTGAAGAGTTAAATATCGATGCGGGATGGAACTATATGAATGAACATGGGATTTCTGATATTGTGGTTCATGCGCCTTATATTATTAACTTAGCGAACACTGTAAAGCCTGAAACATTTGAATTAGCGGTTGAGTTTTTAGCTAAAGAGATTGAGCGTTCGGTTGCCTTGCGTGCGAAAACGATTGTTTTACATCCTGGTGCTCATGTTGGTGCAGGCGTGGAAGCGGGACTTGATAAAATTGTTGAAGGATTAAATGAAGTCTTAACAAAAGATACAGCGATTACGATTGCACTTGAGACAATGGCCGGTAAAGGAACTGAAATTGGACGTAGTTTTGAAGAATTAGCCTATATTTTTGAACATGTCGTTCATAATGAAAAATTACGCGTTTGTTTTGATACATGCCACGTTCATGATGCAGGTTATGATATCGTGAATGACTTCGCTGGTGTTTTAGAATCATTTGATCGTTTGATTGGAAAAAAACAAATCGCTGCTTTTCATATCAATGACAGTAAAAATATATCTGGCGCTAAAAAAGACCGCCATGAAAACATCGGATTTGGTGAAATCGGATTTGATGCGTTAAAATATATTATGTATCATAAAGATTTTGAGAAAGTTCCTAAAATTTTAGAAACACCTTATGTTGGGATGGAAGGTTCGAAAGATAAAGTCCCACCGTATAAACAAGAAATTGAAATGTTTAAAAAAGGTGAATTTGATCCAAAGAACTTAGAACGCATTTTAGGACGTTTATAACAAAAAAGACAGGAAACCCTCATTGGGATTATCCTGTCTTTTTTGTTATTATCTTTTGTTAAAAATGATATTTCGTTTGATAGACGTAATGAGTTCATGATATTTTGATAGATTATATAGATTGCAATGTTTGCTAAGCGTATCGTCAATCAGAGATAGAGAGGATTCATCCATCAACTCTTGCCAATGTTCGGTTAACAAGTGATGGAAAATCTCTAAGTCAGAACCCTCAATGCGCAAATCATTTTTTTGATTCAAAGATTGCAATTCATCGAAGGTCAATTTCATTAAGGTTGCTTTAATGTTATCATACATCATGCGTCCCCCCTTAAGTATAAATGATGTAAGCTTTCATTTATACTATGCAGTTTATTGCAAAAGGTTCTAAAAAATGACGTTTTTTTTTTAAGATAACGGTTACGTCATTGATGAAAGGGTTTTAAATAGAGAAATTATATATTAATAGAGAGACGCTTTGGATATAATGAATTTAATATAAATGGCTTTAGGGGGAGGAGTTAAATGTTTACACGAATCAATAGGGAATGACATCAATTACAAGAACAAGTCGCGACTTATCAACGAAATGAAGATTGTTTAAAATGATTAAAGCAGCGTCAACGGAAATTAGAAGGTCAAATGCGTGAGTTAGAATCAAAATTAAGAGCTGAGCAATTAGACGTTGAAAATTTGACACATCACAAGGTTATCAAGACGTTTTATCAATTGCTTGGAAATTATCAAGCAAAAATTAAAAAAGAAGAAAATGAGGTTTTAGAAGCAAAATTAAAATATGCTCAGGCAAAGCGTCAGTTAGAAAAGTGCTAAGAGTTTTGGTGTATTTGACATGGTTGGCGGCGGGGTGGTTGCTGATATTGCCAAACATTCATCTCTTCATCAAGCGCGAGATAATGCTAGCAAAACTCAGTCCTTAATGAATCGATTCAAAAGAGAGCTCACAGAGGTTAAATTGAAGACGAATTTTCAAATTGAGATGGACGGCTTTACGAAGGTTGCTGATTTCTTTTTTAATGGATTCTTGATGGGCTTTTTAGTTCAATCCAAAATTAATGCTTCCTATGATGACATTTCTTCAGTTAAAAGACAGGTGAGCCAAGTTTTATCGCAACTATCGTCGATGAAGAATAAGGTTGAATCTGATATCATTAGTAAACAAGTTGAACTTGAAACGTTCATTCATCAAGCCTAATAAAAAAACGCTGAAATAATCTGCGTGTTGATATGGGGAGGTAAGCAAAAAAGCGAAACGTTTCTTTTTTAGCAAGGCAGGAGAGCGTATCTTTCTTGTTGTCCAATTCTCCCATTAATAAAAAGGTGATATCAAGAGATATCACCTTTCATTTTTAAGCTAAGCTTTCGCGTTCTTTAATTAAAATTTGAATTTCTTCAACTAAGGTATCAAACATTTCAGCTTCCGGAACTTTACGAACGATTTCTCCATTTTTGATAAGAAGTCCTTCACCGCGTCCACCTGCAATTCCAATATCAGCATTTTTAGCTTCACCAGGCCCGTTTACCGCGCATCCCATGACAGCAACTTTGATATCATGAGGAACCGTTGTTAAATAATCTTCAACGCGTTGTGCAAGGGGAATTAAATTATATTGGATACGACCACATGTTGGGCAAGAAATTAAGGTTGCCATATTTTTAATTAAGCCGAAATTCTTTAAAATTTCGCGTGCGACTTTAATTTCTTCCACCGGATCTGCACTTAATGACACACGCATCGTATTTCCAATCCCTTGATTTAATAAAATTCCAAGTCCAATAGCACTTTTAATGGTTCCAGAGAAGACCGTTCCGGCTTCTGTGATTCCTAAATGCAATGGATATGGGAATGTTTTAGCGGCTAACTCATAAGCTTCAATCGCTAAGTCAGTATCTGAGGCTTTAAGTGAAATAATAATATCTTCAAACCCTAGTTTTTCTAAAATTTCAACGTGGAATTTGGCACTTTCAACCATTCCTTCCGCCGTTGGTTTCCCATATTTTTTTAAGATTTCTTTTTCTAATGAACCGGCATTCACACCGATACGAATCGCAACTTTTTTCGCTTTAGCTGCTTCAACAATTTGGCGCACACGGTCTTCATTTCCAATATTACCTGGATTGATGCGAATTTTATCAACGCCACCTTCAATTGCGATTAACGCCAAGCGATAGTCAAAATGAATATCAACAACTAAAGGAATGCTAATACGTTCTTTAATCGCTTTGACTGCTTTTGCATCTTCTTCATCTAAACAAGCGACGCGGACGAGTTGACATCCTGCGGCAGCTAATCGGTTGATTTGTTCAACCGTTGCTTCAATATCGTGCGTTTTAGTGGTGGTCATACTTTGAATAATGACTTCATTTGCACCACCGATAAAGAGATTACCTACTTGAACTTTTTTTGTATTTTGACGATGTGTTATTAAAGACATCGGGCTCACCCCACATTTTATCTCTTTTTTGGATAAATTATCGAAAAACTAACGCTATCCATCAATCATTATATAATAATTCTGAAGTCTTTCAAACCATAATACTTAAATTTAGGGGAGTTGATTTTTGATGGCTGATTTTATGTTACCACCATTGCCTTATTCTTATAATGCACTAGAACCTTATTTAGATGCACAAACGATGGAAATTCATTACACGAAACATCATCAAACGTATACGAATAATTTAAATGCCTTAGTTAAAGGACATGAAGAATTTTTTGATGGAAAAACAATTGAAGAAATTCTAAGTGATGTTGAGGCAATTCCAGCTGATATTCGTCAAGGCGTGATTAATCAAGGTGGCGGATACGCAAATCATAATATGTATTGGAGCGTTCTTTCACCAAATGGTGGGGGTGAACCATTTGGAAAATTAGCTAAACACGTAAAACAGACGTTTGGTAGTTGCGATAAGATGAAAAAATTAATTTCACAGGCAGCTATCAGTCAATTTGGATCAGGATGGGGATGGCTTGTTTTAACTGAAAACAAAGAGTTAGAGGTGATGAATACATTAAATCAAAACTCACCTTTGAGTATCGGAAAAACGCCTCTTTTACTGATTGATGTATGGGAACATGCGTATTATTTAAAATATCAAAATCGCCGAGCTGAATTTGTGGAAGCCATATGGAACGTTATTAACTGGGATGAAGTGGAAAGACGCTATGAAGAAGCATTGAAAAAGTAAGGAAAATTAGGAAACTGCCACACTTAGAGGCAGTTTTTTATTATACGCAGATAAAGTCAAAATTAGTTTTATTTTTACATAAAAAATGCAAATGGCTTTTTGTGAGTGTGATATAATAATGAGGAAGTTTAGATTTGGAGTTTAGAAAGGTGCGTCATATGGTAGATAAGATTTTAAAGCTAATCAAGTCATTAGTTTTTCGAATACATATTTTAAAGATTGTCAGTATTGTTTTGTTTTTAGTGATTTGTTTTCGACTATATTCAATTCAAGTTACGTATTCACCGGATTACACGAATTATATTGAACGCTCGACGACGGTTGAGCTCCAAAAAAATGTCCCACGTGGGGTTATTTATGATCGTAACTTTGATGTTTTAGTGGATAATGAGGCCGTTAATACCATTACGTATCAACTTTACTCAGATGTTTCTAAGTCACAAATGAAAGACATTGCGAGTCAATTAGCGAATTTAATCGAGGTTGATTTCTCAAAACTAACCTCTCGTGATTTAAAAGACTTATATCTTGAGGTTTTCAAAGAGGAAGCGAATGAATTAGTGACTGCTAAAGAAATCAAAGAGTTAGATGATAATGAAATTTATCAACTACAATTAAGTCGTATTACAGATGAGATGCTTGAAAAGTTAAGTGATCATGATAAAGAGACGCAAGCCATTTATATTAATATGAATAAGGGGACGAATTTAACGTCTAATATCATTAAAAAAGGAGCCACTCAAGATGAAATTGCCATTGTAAGTGAGCATCTAGAATCACTACCAGGTGTGAATACAGATGTCGATTGGGATCGCACTTATCCAAGTGTCGCGGGAATAAGTCCAATTTATGGACGTGTTTCATCGTATGAGCAAGGGTTACCAGCCAATTTGTCAGGCTATTATAAAGCGCATGATTATCAATCAAATGACCGCGTTGGGCTCTCACAATTAGAGCTTTATTACGAAGCTTTATTACGTGGAAGCAAATCTCAATATGTACTCAAAAATGAGAATGAGGTTTCAAACTATCAAGAAATTTATGAGGGACAACGTGGTTATGAGCTAGTTTTATCACTTGATGCCGAGCTTCAAGCAGCGCTCAATAAAATTGTTGAAGATGAGTTGATAGCGGCTAAAACGAATCGCCCGGTTGCCACACAGTATTTACGTGAAGCATATGTGGTCATGTTAAATCCAAATACAGGTGAAGTTTTATCGATGACGGGAAAAGTCATTGAATATAACGAAGAAACAAAACAATATGAGATATATGATAATTCTCTTGGAACTATTCAAAATGCCTTTACAATGGGATCAGTTGTCAAAGGGGCAAGTTTATTAGCAGGTTATCATTACGGAGTAACGGATATCAATCAATATATTACAGACGGTCCATTATCATTTAAAGGTGGATTGATTAAAAAGTCATGGAAAACACTCGGCTATATTAATGATTCAGACGCCTTAAAGTTCTCAAGTAACGTTTATTTCATGTTACAAACAATTCGTCTTGGAGGTGGAACTTACGTCCCAGGAGGACCATTAGTGTTAGACGTTAGTGCTTTTGATCAGTATCGCGAGTTCTTTAATCAATTTGGTCTTGGAGTCAGTACAGGAATTGATTTGCCAAATGAATCAATTGGGTTAATTGAAACGAATAAGACATCAGGGAAATTGCTTGACTTTTCAATTGGACAGGCGGATATTTATACGACGATGCAATTAGCACAATATGTCTCAACTATTGCGACAAGTGGCCGTCGTTATGCACCTCAAATTGTCAAAGATGTGTATTTACCTTCAAATGAGGAAGTAGATGGAAAGCAATTGGTGAAGTCGTTTGAACCGAAACTATTAAATATCGTTCAAATGGATCAAAAATATTACGATCGTGTTCATGAAGGATTTAAACGCGCCTTACAAGAATCAGGCGGGACAGGTTACTCGGTCTTTTATAAAGCAGACTTTAATCCAGCCGGAAAAACCGGGACAGCTCAGGAATATCTTCGCGATACTGAAACAGGGCGTTATGTAAAAGATGAAAATGGCGATTTTATTGAGGTCTACAATCGTACCTTAATTGCCTATGCACCTGCTGACAATCCGGAAGTAGCGATTGCAGTGGTCATTCCACAGGCAGAATTACCGACTCAATCGGATGCAGCGTCACTTAACATTGGATATGAAGCATTAAAGGCTTATTTTGACTTAAATAAGCAACGGATTCAAACAACTCCGACACCGCAAAATCAAGACTCAATTCCAGTTGGAGAAACAGAAGGAGGAGCTGAAACTGATCAAGTAGAGGAAACACCAACGCAAGATCAGCCTAGCACACCAAATATTTCAGAAGATTGAATATCAGAACTAGAAAATACCGTTTTAGATGAATAAATCATGAAAAATGGTTAAAAATGAAAAGAGAGCATAGATGCTCTTTTTTTATTTTGGAATTAAGATGCATTTTAGTAAAAATTACAGAAAAATAATGCTTGAGTCATCTACAAGCATTTGTTATAATTTTTACACACGAGTAAAAAAAACATAATTCGCCTTATAGTGTGAAAAAACTAAAAAATACTTTGTGTTTTTTCGTGGTGCATGCTATAATGTAGAAGTTGTTATTAGATTGGAGGGATTTTAGTGCGAGTAAATCTTACATTAAAATGTACAGTTTGCGGTGAAGAAAACTACATTTCTAAAAAAAATAAACGTAATAACCCAGAACGTCTTGAGATGAATAAATATTGCCCACGTTGTAAAAAAGCAACTGCTCATCGCGAGAAAAAATAAGGAGCTATTCCTTTTTCAAAATCCTGTTTATACAGGATTTTTTTTTTGCTCATTTTTAGAAAAAGGCTTTATTTGAGATGAACGAGAATGTTATGGAGAAAATTGAAGCATAATAAAAAGAGAATGATTCAATAGAGAGGTTAAACTTCTTCGTATGAGATTCATTCTAAAACAGAAGGCTTAATAAGATATCGATATAAAATGAGCAGTATGCTGAATTTCGTTCCATGTAAAAGAAAATGGTTTCAAATTTAAAAGGTTATAATCTTTAAGAAGTCGATGAATCACTTTTAAACGAAATATGTTTTAGAAGAAAATGAAAAATGTCAAAATGTCAAAAAACGTATCGAAATAAGACGAAAACGTTTTAATGAAAAAAAGAGGTCATAATGTTTGTGAATAAATGAATTATAGGATATAATGGAATTAAATGAGGCATCGGTTACATCTTGAATTTTCAAATAAGGTGATTTCAAGTCATAAAAATAAATGATGCACTCAAATAACATAAATAGAGGTGACAGCCATGAAAACTGGAGTAAGACGTGTTGTCTTAGTAGGAACAGGATTTGTAGGAATGAGCTTTGCTTATTCAATGTTAAACCAAGGTGGATTAGAAGAATTCGTCTTAATCGATGTAAACAAAGACAAAGCTGAAGGGGAAGCAATGGACTTAAGCCACGGGTTACCTTTCGCACCACATAAAATGGATATTTGGGCAGGAACATATGAAGATTGCCGTACAGCTGATATCGTTGTAATCACAGCGGGAGCTGCACAACAACCAGGTGAAACACGTTTAGATTTAGTTGAGAAAAATGCACGTATTATGCGTGGAATTGTTCGTGACATCATGAAATCAGGATTCAACGGAATCTTAGTCATTGCAAGTAACCCAGTTGACGTTTTAACTTATGTAGCTTGGCAAGAATCAGGATTACCACGCCACCGTGTAATCGGATCAGGAACAACTTTAGATACAGCTCGTTTACGTTATGAAATCGGTAAATACTTAAATGTTGACCCACGTAACGTTCACGGATATATCGTTGGAGAACACGGAGATACTGAGTTCCCATTATGGTCTCATACAACAGTTGGGGTAATGCCATTATTAGATATCATCAATGATAACCCACAATATAAATTTGAAGATTTAGAACAAATCTACGTTAATGTACGTGACGCAGCTTACCACATCATCGATCGTAAAAAAGCAACTTACTACGGAATCGGTATGGCATTAACTCGTATTGTTAAAGCTATTTTAAGTGATGAAAACAGTTCATTATCAGTATCTGTTTACTTAAATGGACAATATGGACAAAATGATGTATTCGTAGGGGTTCCTGCTATCATTAACCGTAACGGAGTACGTGAAGTATTTGAATTAAATATCACAGGATCTGAACGCGATAAATTAGCTAAATCAGTGGCTGTTTTAAAAGAAACGTTAGACTCTGTACGTTAATTTAACGTTACCTTAAACACACTACTTTTATGAAGTAGTGTGTTTTTTTTAATGATATGTAACGGGTTAGCTTTTGAGGATGGAAGGGTTTCATCTTTATATTTGAGAAGAGTTATGTTAAAATATTATTCGAAAATATTAAATCTCGATTCGACAGATATTGAATCATATTCATAAATGAACGTAAGATCATTCAAACTTAGAAGGAGGACAAAAGAGATGAAAAAATACGTATTCGGAATTGATGTTGGTGGGACAACAGTCAAGTGTGGATTATTCTCTTCTAAAGGTGAATTATTAGAAGCATGGGAAATTGTAACGAACAAAGATAATAATGGTGAAAATATTCTTTCAGATATTGCTAAAACAATTGACGCTAAATGCGCTGAAAAAGGAATTAACAAAGATGAAGTTGAAGGAGTAGGGGTGGGAGTACCTGGTCCTGTTAATAATGAAGGAATTGTAGTAGTCGCTGTTAACTTAGGTTGGTCGACAAAAAATGTTAAAGAAGAGTTAGAATCGTTAGTTAACTTACCGGTGGCTGTTGGAAATGATGCAAACGTTGCGGCTTTAGGAGAATTATGGTTAGGAGCAGCAGCAGGTGCTAAAGATGCTATCATGTTCACATTAGGAACAGGAGTGGGTGGTGGTGTCATCATCGACGGTAAAGTGATTGCAGGTGTTCACGGTGCTGGTGGAGAAATTGGACATATCGCAGTTGTTTTAGAAGATGGAAATCAATGTAACTGTGGAAAAAAAGGATGTTTAGAAACGGTTGCTTCAGCAACTGGAATTGTTCGTGAAACAGAAAAATATTTAGCAGCAACTGAAGAGGCATCAACGTTACGCGATTTAGAAAAAATCGAGGCAAAAGACGTTTTCGATGCAGCTAAAGCAGGAGATGTAGTTGGAATCAAAATGGTAGATCAATTAGGACGCTACATTGGATTAACAGCGGCTAACTTAGCAGCAACAACGGATCCTGAAAAAATCATTATTGGTGGTGGAGTTTCAAAAGCAGGAGATATCTTAATTGAAACGATTAAAAAACATTACCAAGCCTTCGCATTCAGTGCGGTTCGTGAAACAGAATTTGTATTAGCTGAACTTGGAAATGACGCTGGAATCGTCGGATCAGCTTATTTAGCAAAAACATTATAATCACTTCGGATTAAGCACCCTATTTATTAGGGTGCTTCCGTCGTCAATGAGGTGTTAAAAATGAAAGTTTTCCCACTTATTTTAGGGCCTGTTCAAACAGCCTGTTACCTTGTCTCAAATGGCAATAAAGCCGTCGTCATTGATCCGGCTGCGAATGCGCAAACGATTATTAGACACCTAAAAACGAAAGGATTAGAACTTGAAGCTATTTTACTGACACATGGTCATTTTGATCATATTGGAGCAGTCAATGAATTAGCAACTCATTACCAAGTTCCCATTTATGCGCATAAAAAAGAAAAAGAATATTTTGAAAATCCAGATGTTAATTTATCACCTATGATTTATGAACGTCTTGTGTTAAATCCTAATTTTGATTATCAATTTTTAGCAGATGGAGCCAAATTTGATTGCATCGATACAAACATTCAAGCTTTCCATGTGCCAGGACATACAACAGGAAGTTTGTGTTTTTATTTTAAAGAAGGTGACATGCTCTTTACAGGGGATACCTTATTCAAAGGATCCATTGGTCGCACCGACTTTATTTATGGAAATCATGATCAGTTAGTAACTGGTATTAAGAAAAAGCTGCTAACATTACCCAAAAATACCCTTGTTTATCCAGGGCATGGTGATTGTACAACGATTGAAGAAGAAACAAATCATAATCCATTTTTAAAATAAAAAGTCGCTCATATAGCGACTTTTTTTTAGTCTTCTAAATCTTTTGGAACGTCGATCAAGGGTTCTTTTAAATCATTTTCAATGAGATTGATTTGATTTCCTTGTAAAATATTATGGCTTTGTAAGTTATGATAGCCATTCATTAAGATTCCAATACTATTGTAATGAACCACAACGTTTTGAGAGATTTTATTGTGACTACCATTAAGATTTATACCTGTTTGATGGCCGCTTTGAATGGTATTTCCTGTAATCTCACTGTAGTCAGTATATAAATCAAGTCCGGTTTCATTCGCTTTTAAGGTATTTTGACAGATGGTGGCTTGATTGTGACCGATTAAAATCCCGCAAGCATGACAGTGGCTAATATTGTTTTTAACGAGCTGCGAACTTCCGTTTTGAACTAAAATTCCATATTTCGAATCATCAATTGTATTTTTGTAAAAAATATGATGTTTTGATCCATTTGAGACAATCCCAAGAGCATACGTTTCGATATGAGTTAAAAGATTTTTGATGAAATAATTATGGCAAGAAGGACCTAAGGCGACCACTCCACGAGAACAGTTTTGAACTCGATTCGCCTTGAAAATATTATGGTTTCCCGAAAATGAAATGGCGCTACTTTTATTATCCATGAGGTGACAGTGCAGAAGTTGGTTATGGTGTCCTATAAACGAAATACCACTTTGTTGATGATTAGCACACGTGATTTGGTAAAAGGTATTATAATTTCCAATTGAGACAATACCTGCTATAAAGTTAATGATTTGCACTCCTTGGATTTGGATGTGATGTGAGTCGATTTCAATGCCAATATTAGCTTGATTTTCTCCGTCAAGGATGACGCTTCCAGGGTGGGCCAGCAGATAGAGATGTTCTTTTTTTATGATTTGAAGTGATTCATGATAGATACCAGGTTTAATCCTAATGGTATCGCCACTATGAGCAGCGTTAATAGCGGCTTGTATGGTTTTGTAATGATGTGGGACGTTTAAAGTACTCATATTTTCACTCCCTGATTTAAGCTTGGTTATAGTATTAATTTATTCTAAGTGGGAGGTTTTGTGCCTAAATAAAAAGCAATGAACCGTCTGGACATTGCTTTTTTGGAGGTTAATAAAGTTTTAACGCAGATTTAATATAATCAACAGTTTCTAAAATTCCTAGTTCATCAATTTCAATCGTTAAATGAGCGCAAGACTCATACCATTGATGTCGTTTTTTATATAGGGTTTCAAGTTTTGTTTGAATGTCTTCATCTTGAAGCAGTGGACGATTTGTTGGATTAATGCGATGAATTAAGGTTTTAATTTCTGCTTTTAAATAGATGACGGTTGCCTCATTTTGAATCAGGTGACGATTAGCCTCAGTTACAATGATTCCACCACCCGTTGAAATGATATCAACATGTGATAGAAGCTCTGAAAGGGCATGAGTTTCACAATCTCTAAAGTAAGATTCACCGTGATGTTCAAATAAGTAAGAAATGCTTTGTTGTTCTTTTTCTTCAATGTATTGATCGGTATCGACCCAGGATTTAGATAAGTCAGCCGCTAATGCTTGACCAATTGTTGTCTTGCCACTGCCCATCATCCCAATTAAAATGATTGATTTCATGAATAATCACCCGTGTACTAGTGTATAGGTTTTACTTTTTTTATCGTAAGATACTTTTGCTTTACCTAAATACTCATTATAGTAGACCTGATAAGTGACATCAAGGCTTTGGGTATAATTTGAATATTTTAGCATCGCACTTGCCCCATTACTTAGGGTAATCGTTTTAGAAGATTCATATTTAGGAATTGTTTGCAAAGGATCTGTGATTTCATCAAGCACGAATTTCAGACATTCCTTTTCAAGTAAGGTCAACGTGAGATACTCTCTTCTTTTTTCAAACAGTAAGGTCTGGCTTTGAAGCTGTTGCGATAAGGTTAGCAAGAGGGTGGCCATAATCAAGGCAAGGGTAAGCGTAAGACAAAGAATGCTTCCCTTTTCATTATTAATCATCAGACATCAACTCCTCATTAATCATTTCATCTTCAACGATTAGATCATCATCTCTTTCTTCAAAGAACTCCTCATTTGGAAAGGGGACATCGAGACTGTCTTCAGAGAACTCTTTGTCTAGTAATGAATGATTATTATTTTCTTCTAGAGGGAATGAGAGATCATCTAGCTCTTCTAAAAGCTCCTCATCTTCAAGTAATTCAATAGTAGGAAGCGGAAGATTAAAGGTGTTTAAATATACAGTCATACTTTGAGAAGAGGTTTTTAAATGAATGGTGGCATAATTAGCTTGATAATCCTTTACATTTAAGGTTTTACAATGATACAAGGCAATCTCGCCGCCTTTTCCATTGACCTGACGCATCAATCGCTCATCAGAGATAAAGTAAGAAATAGTGTCTCCATTTGATTGGTGAAGATTAAGGATTTGATGATTAGGAGAAGAAAAATAAAGGGAAAGTCGAGCTTCAATTTGGATTTGTGTGGCGAGAGCTTCTAGTTCATTTAATAAAACAGCATCAGTATTCGAGGCATATAATTTTGTGACTTGAATAAGGCTAAGTAAGGTAATAAGTAATAGTGAGGTGATGATGAGTGCAATTAAATGTTCAAGCAATAGAAATCCTTTTGAATTAAGCTTACAAACAAAGTGTTTTTTCATAAGTTGCTCCTAAGGGATAATGGGCACAAACTTGATGGGGTGAAAAGGTTATTTTATAAGGAAGCGGGGAGTCAAAATATAGGGTGTCTGGAAATGTTTTTTGTTGATATAAAAGTTCATCTTTAAGTTGATAGATTTGATTGAAAATAAGTTGTTCTTGAGTGAGTTGATGACGGGCCATTAAAAGATTCGGAAGCATTTGAAGCAAGGTGCTCAACACGACACCCAAAATAATCAAACTGATTAAGCACTCATATAAAATAAATCCTGATTCACGCTTAAGTTTCATCTAATATCTACACCTCCTGCGCCGATTGAAAAGACAATCGATTTTTTGAAATGACGACTATTGACGACAATGGTTTGACCTTTATCAATATGACCAAAAATATTGAATGATAAGGTGATAATGGATTCAGAAGCATTAAGGCTGACACCTGGAGGCAAATAGCGACGAAAATAGAGCGTTTTCTCATCGGTGGAAGAAACATCATAGTAACCTTGTTGTCGATAAATTTTTAGTTGGATGAGCTGTGATGATTTTGGCATCATGTTCGCTTGACGAATATAAGCGAGATCCGCTTGGATGGTAGCTAACGTTTGATTCAGATTAATGTAATCATAGAGTTTCATGAAAGAGGTTGAAGTCGCTAAAATAAGGGCACTCGTAATAGAAAGCGCGATGAGTGCTTCAATTAAGGTGAAACCTTTTTGATTTTTGAGCATGGGTATTTATTTTACTTCTCCAGTAGCTTTATCATAAGAAAAATTAGTTGTACCACAAATTTTTGTCAGATTATTAGTAGCACTACTATCGATAGAATCTACTGTTTCGGGATACGCTCCATTTGTAAGTTTAATTGCCACAGCCTGTGATGTGAGTGAGTTTTTATAAGCAACACATCCATCTTCATTGGCCTTTGTAATGTATTTAGCTGCATTTGGAATAATGAGTAGGGTTAGAATACTTACCACTATTAACACAATCATCATTTCAATTAAAGTAAAAAATAAAAACCAATAGTTTATAAATGTTGATATTATAATGTTTATATTTTTTATAAAGGTGTAAAAATGGCTATTTGCCACCAATTTGCCACTATAAGTTTTTTTTGGTGGCAAAAGTGCGATTTTTAATTCAGTAAATTTTCAAACTTATCAACTGAATCATCTTCCATATCTTTAGTGACGTGGCTGTAAATATTTAATGTGGTGTTGATATTAGCGTGACCTAATCGCTCTTGAATTACCTTTGGATTGACTCCCGCTTCAAGGAGTAGAGTAGCATGTGTATGTCTTAAGTCATGGAAACGAACAGTAAACGGGATATGTTTTTTAATAAAGACTCTAAACGCTGACGTGAAACTATTATTAGGGGAAATGGGAGTGCCATCATCTCTACAATAGATAAAATCTTCTTTATCATAATAATAAGTGCCGTACATTTTTTTTCATTTCTTGTTGATGTTCTTTATAGGCTTTCAAGGTTTCTATAACATCTTTTGTCATTTTTATAGTTCGTACACTAGATTCTGTTTTAGGACTAGAGAGTTTTAATCCTTCCGCTTTACTATCTGTTAAAATTTTATTGACTGTTAATGTCTTGTTTTTAAAGTCGATATTATCCCATGTGAGTCCTAATACTTCACTTCGTCTTAATCCCATTTGTAGTGAAATTAAAATTGGTAAATAGTATCGAGTTCCTTTTGCTGTATTTAATAGAATATTAATTTCATTTTTAGTTAATGCTCTTTTATCCTGTGCTCGTTCCGTATTATAGCCCTTTGAATTTAATTTAATAGCATTCATAGGATTAAAGTGGATGATACCATCACGAATAGCGGCATTGAATATATTATTTAAGATATTCTTTATAGTGCCAATATAGGAAGAGGAATAGTGTTCTTGTTTTTGAGTTAGAAATTTATAGAGAATAACATGGTTAATATCAGTTAACTTCAAATATCCTATTTCCTTTTTGATATGTTGCTCAGTTACTGTTCTATAAAGTTCTAATGATCTAGGTTTTAAAATTTTAGAACCTTCATTGTCTAACCAATAAATGATATAATCATAAAGAGTGTAAGAATTGAATTGTTTAACTATATTGTCTTTATCATAAAGGTGCAATGCTTCCCTTAGAGCAGCTTCAGCTTCTCGTTTGGTAGTAAAACCACCTTTTTCTTTTTTCTTGTACTTTCCGTCTTGTTTATATGTGAAGTAGTAACTCCATTTTTCTCCACGTTTACGAACTGATCCCTTCATAGTATCACCTCAATTTTATACCTTTAGAAAACAGGATAGAGCAATTTGCTTTATCCTGTTTTTAATTATTTAACTGTTTGCGCAAGTAGTTAAATTTAAAGTAAATTCTCCATAGGGGAGACCTGGCCAATATATCTCCCTAAGATTTTAAGTCGATTAATATCATTACCTTCAAATATCATAGTTTTGTGTTCTGAATTAGTACTATCCGGCTTTAACACTACTGTAGAATTGTCTAGTTGGAAGAAACGTTTCAACATACCTACCTCATTATCAATTAATATGACCGCAATTTCTCCATTTTTAACTAGAGATTGTTTCTGGATAATGGCATACATTCCGCTCCTAACCACATTGTTCATACTATCCCCGTCAACTTGAAGAGCAAACATATCTCCTTTAATACGATGATAGGGATTTGTAATTTCATCAATAGGGTCTTCAAAAGCTTCAATCCCATTACCAGCACATACTTTACCATATACAGTAATTTGCTGAGGGAATGAAACTGCATTAAAGATTGTAGGTTCTTTTGCAATAGAATCGTTCGTATTATCAAATCCTAAAATATATTCTGAGGTAGTATTCAATACTTTTGCAAAATCATTTGCTTTATTTAATGGAAACTGCCTACTTTTATTGAAATATCGAGATAGGGCTGATTTAGCAATACCTGTCTGACGGGCTAATTCACTTAAACTCATGTTTTTATCATTTTTTAATTTAATTATTAAATCAATTATTTCATCATTTGTTCTCATAAGGGCACCTCCTTTCTCGAATCATTATACCATCGTTCCCAAATGGTTACAATAGGTATCTAATTGAAAACTTTTTTTCAAATTTTATCACATAATGTTGACTTTTGGGAACGGATGTCGTTATAATTATCGTGTTCCCGAAAGAGAACGATAGGAGGTGGAAGAAATGACTTTGAATTTAAAAAGAATTAAAGCTGAGCGTATAGCTAAAGGATTGACGCAAGATGAAATGGCGCAACTATTGGGATGGAAAAGCCGTGCAGCCTATGCTAAAAGGGAGAATGGGATTGTTGCAATCGGAGCTGATGAATTATTAAAAATAGCAATTATACTAGGATATTCTAGTGAGAATTTAGGTGTTTTTTTTACGCAAAACGTTCCCGTTTGTCAACTGTGATATTTGTATTAAAGGAGGAAAAATGAAATGAGTCAAATTCAATTAAATATCTCTCAATCGAGAGGTTATGAGCAGTATCAGTTAGAAAAATCTAGGGAGTACCGTAATTCGTTTGTGAGGGTGAAGACTTTATTAAGAAGATATTATCGTGCATCTGATAGAAACTCTAAGAACATGAGAAAAGTTAAGGAGAGAATCCAAGAGTTAGAGAGACAAAAAATACAATTTCAATTGGACAGGAATAAGGTTATTGATTATAATACGCTGTTTGCTTTTAAGCAGGAGCTATCTAATCAATATGCGATTTTAAGGGAGTGGGAAGCGCTGGAATCAGAAGTACAAAACAAACTATTAGAATTTGAGAGTAGTATGTTTGATATGGTCCAGTTAGGCGATGCCTATCTAAGCACTCACCAAAAGATACAACTACTAGGTGGTGGACTAGATAAAGCACGAGAAATTATTAAAACTCTTATGGAAATGGAGGAGCTTTCCGAAATAGAAGATGTAAGGTTCATTGACCTTGTCTTGCACCATACAGAGTACCAATGGAACAAGCAACGATCTCGCTATTGGATTGATTGTGAACGTTGGGAAATGCCTGTATTTCAAGCGTTTATGAAAGAAATGATACGAAGAACACATGATTATGAAAAGCAGATGGGCAGATGTATCGTGACGGAGCTTATGGAAAAACACGCAAAGGAAAATGGAAAGAAATTAGTCCCGCTACAAACGGAATATGGAACTGTTCTGACGTTTGAAAAGGATATTGAAAGTAAATACGAACGTAATGGGAAGGTCATTACATTAAAGAATGGAAGGTCTGTCACTATTTATAAAAAGACTGATTGATTTTAAGGGCGTTTTTATCCCTTGTAAGAGGAATTTGTTATTGGTGGTTATCAAATGTCGAAAATTAGTTTGAAAGCGAAATCAGAGGGAAATAGGTGGGTAAATGAGTGGATTAACCTTTGAACAGAGAAAGAAATCATCGATACCATTTATGAATTGAAACCAATATAGCCCAATGTATATGAGGTTGTTATAGATTTAATTATTAGATTATCTAATCAAAACTAAAGAGGAGGAAAGAGTGTGTCAACGATTGATTTAAATGAAGAAATGAAACGTCAACAAAGGGTATTTGTTGGGGATAAACTAATGCTGACTTTTGAAGAAGCGAGGGAGTTATTAGGGATTGGGAGAAATACTCTAATTGCCTTAACTCAAGCGGGGTATATTTGTTATTTAGAACTAGGGAGTAAACGCTGTTATCCACGTTGGGCCTTAGATGAATTTACACGTAATTTTATATTCAAGCGCATTGATCTACAGAGTTTAGAAGTGGGGAACATTGAAAATGACTATGACGAATTAGTCCAACGATTAAAACAAGATAACCAAGTCTTAAAAAGTAAATTAGAAACAGTAAAAAAAGCATTGGCTTAGTAGCGGGAGGATATGAGAAATGAGTCGATTAAAAGCATTATTTAACAAAGGACTTATGAAGTTAACAAAAGGTCGCCAGTTAATGTGGGTGAGTCAAAATGAAATAGTAATGTCAGAGTCTGATTTGAAAAGGTTTGTCAACGATTTTGCTAAGGATAGAGTAAAAGTGGCTACCGACCGTATCAAAGAATTAGAAGAGATGAGTCAAAGAGCTCATGGTTTGGGCTATGAAAAGGGCTTAAAGGCAAGTTCAGCATACACATTATTACTTCCAGTTGCTATAGGAGAAGAAAATAAGCACTTAGTTGATATTGTGGGGTTGATTGCAGGTGAGTTGTTAGAGCAAGGTGATTCAGAATCATGCGCATGGTTATTTAAGAAAATTCATCAATGTCGAAGTTTGTAGGGTGATATATTTAATGAACTATTTAATTAATGAACCACCGTTAGTTTTATTACCCTCACTTGCTACAGCTATCGGATTAAATGAAGCTTTGATGTTGCAACAAATTCAATATTGGTTAAGCAGGAGTGATAAAGAAATTGATGGACGATATTGGATTTATAACACTTATGAAGCATGGATTGAGCAGTTCCCGTTTTGGTCAAAACCAACAATAGTTAGGACCATAATGAATTTAGAAAAGACCGGTGTAGTTTTAACTGCAAACTATAATAAAGCTAAGTTTGATAAAACAAAATGGTATACGATTGACTACGATAGATTAAGAGAAATCATTGAAACTACCGATGTTATCAATATGAGTAAACGATGTTATCAAAATGATAAGACGATGTTATCAAATTGCATAGATGGAACTAATCAAAATGATAACACCTATACCAGATACTACACAGATACTACAACAGATACTACACAGATAGATAATGTCGTTTTTGAAAATGATCAACACTCTAAAAGCAAAAAAAATGAAGAAAAACATTTTGTTGAACAAGGTTCGACGACTTCTATTCCTTATGATGAAATAGTTGCTTATTTAAATCAAGTTAGAGGAACAAATCTTAGGCAAATGTCCTCAGAAACAGCACATTTTATAAAATCTAAAATAGAACAAGGTTATACGTTAGATGATTTTAAGAAAGTAATAGAAATTAAGAATTCGAGTTGGAGCAACGCTCAAGCAATGGTAGGAGTTCCTAATTCATTGTTGTGCTTACATTTTGTTACTTGTTTAAAGGAAGGGATCATCAAGCCTAAAGGAAATGATATTCATGCAGAAATTCTTTTTTAGTCGATTTAAGGGGAGTTAAGTATTTAGGGTCATCTTAATACTAGAATAGGTTTAAAACACGAATGAGATAGGAAAGAATTAATTTGAAGGTTATTTTGAATGAAGGGAGATGCAAAAGTGAAAGTAGAGCTATTAAAAGTTCTATTAGGGATTGAGATTCCAGTAGCCAATCATCCACTGTTTTCTAAGGTATGGGATAAATATTCAAGTTCCTACAATCGATTTGTTGAAGAGTCCCATTTAAGTGAAAAGCAGCTTGTAGAGTTAAATATACTACTAGATCATACAAGGGCTGTTGAGAGATTAGGATACTTAATGGCCTATAAGGTTGGTACAAAATCTACATCCCTAGAGCAGGATCTTTGTGAGTTATCTGAAGGAATTTTAAGTCTCGATAAAAGAAAACAGATTAAAGTGATAGAGTATGTACATCAGTTGAAGCATGAGGGTGAGAATGAGTTTAAATAGTAAAGAAACAACACAATTAGTGTTAGATTATCAAGCGGGAAAGTTGAGTTTTGATGAATTGTTTCATCAGCTAGAGTTGTTAATCCATGACTGTTATTGGAAAATGACCAGTCGTGAGAAAGTGATACAAATAGGAATTATGGAGGAAGAGGATTTAAAGAGTTTGTGTTGGGGAGTTTTCTATCAATGTGCTAGAGATTTTAAGATTGAAAAAGGGTGTACATTTTCAACGTATTTTTATCGAAATGTTCAGTTTGAAATTAAACATGAATACCGAAAGCATTATCGACAGAAAAGGAGACACCAAGGGTTAGTGAGTCTAGACGATTCAGAGAGTGAAGGACTTAAATTAAGTGAAAAGATAGGTTATGATCCATTCCGAAAAGTTGAAGAACAAGAGTTTTTTGAGTTCGTGGAAGATGAAATGAACGAGTTGAGATTTGAACCCGAAGTGAAAAACTCTATTTTGATTCATCTCACGACAGGAGAACCTTTAATGCGGGTGGGAGCAAGGTATAACATTAGCCAAACGACTGCCAGTCGCCGATTAAGAAAATTAAAAAAATCACTCAAAGAAAAAATGAGTGTCAAGTGGTGTGCATGAAAAAAAGCATAAACCGCAGGAACAGTTTATGCTCAAAGAACATTGAAGAATATTAGAAATAAGTCACTTCTTATTATACAGGATGGGTGATTGGATTGCAATATACTCATGAGAAGAATGACTTTATTTCTAAACTGTTAGGAAGGAGGATTAAGGTGGAGGAGTTAAAACAAGAATTAATTGAGTTAATTCAATCAACCGACAATATGAGCGTTTTGAATAAAATTAGAAGTTTTCTCATAGCAATCAACGAGTGTCTTGCACAGCGCGCCTAGTTTTATAGGAGAAGAAAATATAATAAGTTAAGCAGATAGGAGAAATAAAAAATGATGATGACGTATCAAACATTAACAGTAGCATATGAAGGTTTTATTTTTGATTATACAGTGGATATGGGTGGAGATGTTCAAGTTTATCATGAAAGTGGTGAGCGAAAGGAGTTTATTGAGAATATTGAAGTGGCAAATGAATTAACGTCTATTGAGGAGTTACAGGCATTTGCGGTGAATTGGTATCAAAGTCGTGTCGATATCGATAAAGTGAAGTGTATCTCGATGGAAGATGGAAAGCTGACGATTACAGTAGGGAAGGATCTAAAATTTCAACAACGAGTGGTAGAGGTCGGGGATTATCATGAAGTGACGATTGAAGTTTATCATGTATCTCCAATCGGAGAAGAAACATGGCTAGATCAAATTGGCATGGAAGAGGCAATCACATATGAAGAGTATAGAATTATGTCTGATTTAGTTGATGGTTGGATGCTGACAAAAGAAGCAGTAGAAAAATACCAACAATTAAAGTACCAAGTCTAGTAAAAGTAAAGGAGTTAAAAAATGAACGATTTAATGTTTAAGAATGTCGTGGTAGAAATGATTGTGTTAAATGGAGTCCCATATTTTAATCCGTATCATGTGGGAGTTTGTTTAGGGCTGAGTAACAGTACGGTAAGAGATCATATAGCTAATATGAATAGCAAACAAGTCGTTAAGTTAACAAATTCTATTGTCGATAATACCGACTTTAGAAAATTACACAATACTGGTGAGAATTTCTTAACTGAAAGTGGAGTTTATAAATTAATCTTTAAATCTAATAAAGAACAGGCAGAGGAATTTCAAAACTGGGTGACAGATGATGTATTGCCTATGATTAGACAAACAGGTGTTTATATCAGTGAAAAAGAACGATTGCAGTTAAAGTTGTTCAGTGACGATAAGGGAGTTGTTGTGGATGCGCATAAGAAACTAATCCAACTCGAAACAAAACCTTTACTAGAGCAATTAGAAGAACAAGCTCCTGATGTTGCCTTTGCAAAAGCTATTGGTAAGAGTTCAACACTAATATCTATTGCCGAATTATCTAACCTCATGAGTCAAAATGGAGTTGAGATGGGAAGAAATCGTTTATTTGAGTGGTTAAGAGTGCATGGATATCTAGTGAAACAAAAAGGTCCACGTCGTAACTTGCCGACTCAACGAGCGATTGATTTAGGTATTTTAAAAATGATAGAAGATCCGGCTAAGGATTATCATGGAAATCCCGTCATTAATAAAACGACCATGGTAACACCCAAAGGACAACGATACTTTCTGAACAAGTTTTTATTAGAAGAAAAGAAAGGGGCGTAGGTGAAAATGTTTAAGCCTAGAAATATTTTAAGTTCGGTGATTTCGGTCACTTTAGTAGGATGGATTTTTGACTATTTTAGCTACCCGTTAGGTATTTTAGTTTGTTTGATTGATTGTTACCTTTATTTTGTGGTTAGTAGCGGGTGGTTTAGAGAAAAGAGCTCAAGTCATGAGAGCAGCTGCAGACCAATGGCAAAAGAAATAGTAACAGTAGGGTGTAGGGAAAACTACACTCTTTCTGATAGATGGAGGGGAAATAATGTTGGACCGAGAAAGTTATATCTGTAAGCAAGCGGTTGAAGTGTTTGGAAAAGACACTCAACTTCTGATGTATTTTGAAGAAGCGGGAGAGTTGGCTCAAGCCATTTCGAAAGATAAGCGAGGATTTAAAGATAAAGCGAATATCGCTGAGGAAATAGCAGATGTTGAGATTATGTTAGAACAGTTAAAGCATATTTATAAATGTCATTATGCAGTGGAGCAAATTAAAGCAAAGAAGTTAATGCGTTTAAGCACAAGAGTAGATCAAATGTTAAGATTAAGCCCCCCTTCGGATAATTTTTAGGTGTTTTAGGGAAAACGTACACCGGGAAAGGGTAGGGGCCAATAGTTCTCTTCCTCGCGTACGAGAGTTTTTTTCAAAAGGTTGCAAAATGATGTGCAAAAAGTGGTTATTTCCCAAAACTTAATTAATGCGTGGAACATTTGATATTATCATCTTTTATGAGTTTTGTTTTTTAGAGAAAAAGACGTTTTTTAGAATTCAACCTTGATGTGCAAAAAATAGGGTTGCATTGCAAAAGGTTGCACTAATCAAGATGTATTGTTAATAAATTTAGTGTAGGAGTGTTGAGATGACAGCAGAGAAGTTTTTTCAAAAGTATGTACAAGATCAGGAGAAGTTAAAAGAGTTAGAATATAGATTAGCTCGATTAGATGATGATGTGATTAAAACGACACAGTTTAGACATGATAAGGTGCAAACTACGAGGCAAAATCACTTAGATGAACGAATGTATAATCGTGAAGAGATGCGAGAAAGGCTTCAATTGGAGATTCAATGGATTAAGTTTGAGGTGGACAGAACAGAAAGTATTATGAATCAAATAGGAGATAGGGAGCGTTATCGTATCTCATATTTAAAAAGAAGATATTTAGCTAACTATAGCTATCACAAGATTGCATGTTATTACGGAGTGTCTGACAGTAAAGTGAGAAAGGTAATGAAAGAAACAGAAGAGTTATTGTGTTATCTTGCTAAGTAAAGGTAACAGAATTGATAAAGAGAATAACATCATTATTTTAAAAAATTTGTTATATTCATTGATATAAAATCAGAATTCTGATTTTTTTATGCCTGCTTTGTGATATTAAAAGACTGTGAAATAGATAGATTTGTAAATAGTTTATCTCTAGGTGGAAATAAATTACTGCTTATCTATCTTTTCTAAAAAGAAATAAATTTTTTATAAAGAGTGTAAAAAGATATACTTAGAAGTTTATAACTAAAGAACAGAATCCTAATGAGGCACAAGCAATAAATTGTGAAGCTAGAATTTAGGGATACAAATAGATTGTGCCCATATGGATAAGAGTTAACGATTAGAAGATTGAATTTGCTACACTTTAGAATTATTAATAATTGTGGAAAGAAAATAGTAATTCTTT